>JAANMV010000012.1_pt1 | contig 175138 bp, 124 predicted proteins | sample 7279661 | NCBI WGS metagenome assembly JAANMV01 (sample SAMN14094540, study PRJNA606508) | bioreactor metagenome | isolation source: A lab-scale SPAN reactor treating ammonium-rich wastewater day 121 | place: Ireland: Galway | collected 2017-05-16
AACAATCCGTACGGGAGCAGGATAACCGAACGCCAGAGAGCGTGGCGAGAACGACGCTCGGATGCTAGCACTTCACGAGGGCAGAACGGGAATGCACCCATGGGGCACAGGACGGCCGCCACAAAGTAGCGGGTCCGGGGGTCGCACCCGGCCGGCGAGGCTTATGAGACCCCGCTGGGCACTGGCCCACCCGCAATGAAAAAGCTTGACCGCCATCGAAGTAGCCAGGGGGAGATTTGAACTCCCACGCCGCACGGGGCACAGCGTTCTGAGCGCTGCGTGTCTGCCGGTTCCACCACCTGGCCATTTCAAAAGTCGTGATACTTGGCAAATCCGCAATTCGGAATGACCCGTACGGGAGTCGAACCCGTGCCGCGAGATTGAGGGTCTCGCATCCTGGCCGCTAGACGAACGGGCCGCGTCTGGCCTCGCACCTCCTCCGTAACAGGATCGGTAGCGATGCAAAGTGCGCCGGGCAGGAGTCGAACCTGCACAGGGTTTCGGGTGGTTTACAGCCACTTGGGCTCGCCAATGCCCAGCCGACGCAAACGAATGGTGAATCAAACGCATACCGTCGCCGCGCTCTTGGCTCGCGGATGTTTGCAATCCGTCGCGTAGAGCACGTTGACACCGCGCGCTCTGGTATCGAGCGTCCCCGGCGGGACTTGAACCCGCGGCCTCCGCCTTGACAGGGCGGCGAGCACTCCTGGCTGCTCCACGAGGACGAACGTTTCATCGCGGCGTCAACGCGCCGCCCGCAAGTGGCCCAGGTGGGATTCGAACCCACAGCATCTTTGTGTCTGAAACAAAGTGGTCGTCCGGTTGCCTACCGGGCCAGCAAGTGCTCGACCGCCCACGGCGCGTCGTCGAGCCAGAAGTAGTCCTGGGTGGACTCGAACCACCGGTCGTCTCCTTGTAAGGGAGCTGCCTTCGCCGCTAGGCCACAGGACTGAATGCTTTTCATCGGCAAGAGCTGCGGCGGCAGGAATCGAACCTGCGACGAGGCGGTTAACAGCCGCTTGCCTGTACCAACACAGGCCCCACCGCAAAGCAGAAATGTTCAGGCAATCCAAGGTCGGCGAGGTCGGATTCGAACCGACGATCTCGTGCTCCCGAAGCACGCGGAATCCCAGGCTTTCCTACACGCCGAAAATAGGAGGTCACGTTGGCGACCCAAACTCAGTCAAGATCCACCGTCAGAGCGCCCAGCGGGAGTCGAACCCGCACGTCCGCCATGGCAAGGCGACAGGCAGCCATTACATCATGGGCGCGATAAACGATTCATCGTGCGATGAGCACGAAGGAGCACCGGGTGGGAGTCGAACCCACATTCCCGCGTTACGAAGGCGGTGTCTTGGCCATTGGACCACCCGTGCCTGGTTTTTCTTTCAAATGGGATCGGAGGGATTCGAACCCTCACCCCGCCGGTTAAGAGCCGGGGATGCCGCCGCTAACACCTCAATCCCGCTGGTTAATCCTTGTTGCATGTTGGTTGCGAGCCGCACCGCGATTGGTTTCGTCTTGCTTGCAATGAGTGAGGCCGGAGGGATTCGAACCCCCACCCGCCGGAGTAAAAGCCCGGTGTGCTGCCGTTACACCACGACCCCCAAACACATGAGGGTGGGTGCGTTTCAGTCGCTGAATATGCATGGGCGCCATATTGTCTTTTCTCAATGGTTAATAGTCCGGGGCGGAATCGAACCAGCCACCGACGATGTATCAGATCGTCATGCTTGCCATTGCACTACCGGACCCGATGATTTCCTGTTGTTTCGTTCAGAGTGGGCTGGGAGGCGCTCGAATCCTCGTCTCCTGGTCTTCAGCCAAGCGCTATACCGTCTCAGCTACCAGCCCAAAGCCTGCGTGTTCACCTTGCTGATCCCTGTTCAGCGTACCAATAAAAAAGGCCGGCATTTCCCCAAGGACGCCGGCCCGCAATTCAGGACAGACTTTGCGTTATCGGGGTCGCTAGGGCGGACCGCCAGGCAGGCGATTCTGGCCACCTTGCGGCGCTGGCGTCACGGGCAGATTTCGATAATCGTCAAGAAATCGTTTCATGGTGCTTGGCTTTGGTAGTTCTTGCGTGGCCGCTTGAAGTTTGTCGTTGAAGTTGGGCATTGGGTTTCGCCCTACAATATTCATGACGCTTCGGGCCGCGAATGGGTTCGCCCAGAAAACATTTTTTTGCCGGCAACTCCGCTGGAAAAGGATCGCGACCGGCAACCGTAGTTACGTGCAGCCCGCTGCTTTTTTGGTCGCACCATCAAGAAGAATCAGATGATGCATCGCTGCGGGTGGCGTTGCGACGTCGCCCAGGTGCCGACCGGGGCGGGAGTCGGTTTTCGGTCTCACGAAGACTGCGTTGGCGAACGGGAAACGCTGGGGAACGATGGCGCGGCATCGAGCGGGGCCATCAGTTCACGCCACAACGCCGGATATCCCCGCGTGATCAGCGCCGACGATGAATACTCGTCGTCAGTCATCAGTAGCCGATGCAAGAGGCCAAGTTGATAGCCCGGCACCGAGGGGAAAAGATGATGTTCCAGATGGTAGCCAATGCCGTAAGGGCAGAGGAAAAACCGTCCCACGGCATTGGTGGCCATCGTGCGGGTAGAATTCAATTCGTGCGTGGCTGGCACGCGCAAATGCTCGGCGGTTGCCCTCAGTCGATTGGAAAAGTTCAGATAGGTCACGCTGGGAATGACAAACAACAACAGGGTGGGTACGAGCAGATCAGCCCAAACGACGGCCAGCGTGGTGATGGTGGCAAAACTTACGAACATCAACCGCGCTCTCAAGGGAAACGCCGGCGTAAGCGGGTCCAACAAGTGAAAAGAAGGAGACCATTGGCGAACCACTTTCAACGACCGCAGCCCATTGAGGCTGAATACGCAGCGAACGATTAGCCAACAGGCGGCCAGACGGGTGCGCGGCCAGACAAAGTCGGCGTCGGTTCGGATCAGCGCCAGATCGGGATCGTGTTCGCTGTTGGTTTCGCGGTGATGTTGCAGATGTGTTTGCCGGAAGAGCGTGGTGCTCATGCCTGCCGGAAAGGCGCAGAACAAGTCGCTCACCACGTCGTTGACGATGCGATGGCGAAACAGCAGGAAATGGGCGCCGTCGTGCATTACCACGCCCAAAGCTTGGATCCGAGTGCCAATCACCAGAGCGGACAGTACGTAAACTGCCCAATGCCCCGTGGCCACGGCAGCCCAGAATGCGGCCGCAATGATCACCCATTGCACGGCGATCCCCATCACGCTCGCCCAGGGGCGAATCCGCGAAAGTTGCCGCACATCGTGGGCAAACCGTTGCCGCGGATACCGCTTGAGCGGAGTGGCCAACTCCGAACTTTCCACGTCGCTGGCCGAGGCGGCGCGGCTCGCCAGATGGGTAGTCATTGCATACCGCCGGAACGAGGGACAAATGAGACGAGATTCGGATGCGCGGAATGGGAATTTCCAGCAAAATAAGCTGTTCGCAATATAGCCGTCCTGCCGGCTCGAAAACACCCCTTCCGTGGGGATTTTGAGCTCCCGCAATGGAGTCTTGTCCGCAATTGGATTAGGAAAACCCCCTCCTTCTAGGGTACGGAAGATTTCAGGCAACCGGGCGACAACCCCCGCGTGTTGGCCCTGTTTCAGCGGTCACCAAATGCGGATTGACCCTTGAGCGACCCTCGGGTACTCTCCGCCACCCCAGCCTGGCAACGGATTTCCAGACGCTCTTGTTTCGGATGAAGGAGTGCAGAATGACCCCGGATGATCTCACCCCATCGGTGGTGGTGTACTGGCTGCGCAAGCAGGCGACTCGCTACTCTGAAATGGCCAAGAAATTCAACGAAGCGGCCCAGGCGCTCGAAGGCACTGTCGATTCACCTATTGCCTCGCCCTCGGGCAACGCGGCAACGCCCTCTTCCCCGCTGGCGGGTTCCACAGTGAACAGCGGCCCGGCGATGGCCCGCCCTCGGCTAGCTTCTCCGTTGAACAAAGCCTCGTGAGGCCGGCGCGAAAGCGGACGGAACACAGGATCGAAAAACTTTCGGCATCTTGCGGAAAAAAGCAGCGCGATCTTCCACAAATCGGACTAAGATAAATGTACGTCGATGAACCAGTGCTACGGGTTGAACTTGTAGCCTGCCGATCGGCGGTTTGAATCAAATCTCCGTTCCATACCCTGCCGTGTGACCGAAGGTTCGCCAGCGATTTTGCGACGAGCAGAATCGCATCACCAGGAACCAACGAGTCCACGGTAGACAGCATGTCGCTCGACGCCGAGCGGAATCGCGCCAGCGGTTCCGCTCGGCATTTTTATTGGGCCGACATCTACGTTTCCCACGGGCGGGCGCGGACCCAAAGTCATTTTGGCGCTATGATGAGTGGCGATGCGTTCGCCTTCTGGCGGCGGACAAATTCCCCTCGTTGCAACGTGCAGGCGGATCGCCCATGCTCATTTACGGCGCCAATGGATATACGGGCAGGCTCATTGCGATCGAGGCCGTGAAACGAGGGCTGCGGCCCACGTTGGCCGGTCGCAATCGCCAGGCCATCACCACGCTGGCCGCCAGTTTGGAATGTCCCGCGACGGTATTCTCGCTCGAATCGACGCCTCAGGTGGCTCAAGAACTGCGGTTGTGGCGCGAGGGGAGCCCAAACGATGCGCGAGCATCGCACCCGGTAGTGCTCAATTGCGCCGGTCCGTTCGAGAAAACGACGCCGGTGTTCATGCCGGCTTGCCTGCAGTCGCAAGTCAGCTATCTCGACATCACCGGCGAAATCAGCGTGATCGAAAGGGCCGCGGCTTTGAAGGGGGCCGCCCTCGAATCGGGCATCACGCTGGCTCCGGCGGTGGGTTTTGATGTCGTTCCCAGCGATTGTTTTGCGGCGGCGCTGGTGCGGCGAAGTCCCGGGGCAACGCATTTGCAGTTGGCGTTCGCCGCCGGCGGGCCAGGCGCCAATCTGTCGATCAGCCATGGAACTGCCCGCACCGCCTGGGACAACGCTGGTGGCGGCGGCATGATTCGCAAGGCAGGCAGGTTGGAAAAAGTGCCGGTTGCGTACAAGGTGGAGCGGATTCCTTTTCCCAGCGGGATGCGACAGGCCATGACCATTCCCTGGGGCGATGTCGCCTCGGCCTATTATTCCACCGGCGTGGGCAACATCGAAGTTTTCATGGGCATGCCTAAGCAGTTGATCCAGCGACTTCGCCGCTGGAGATGGCTCGCGCCCTTGGCTGGCGTGTGGCCGATTTCGGCCTTGGGGCGTCGCTGGATCGAGCGCAACATTCATGGCCCTACCGAAGAGGAACGCGCGGCAGGCTACGCCGAATTTTGGGGAGCGGCCTGGAAACAAGCCGACGGCGGGCCCAATGTGGGGCGGGTCGAAGGGACCATGGTCACTCCCGAAGCCTACACCTTGACGGTGCAAACGGCGCTCGATGCTGCCCAGCGGGTCGAATCGGGCAAGGTATCGCCAGGATTCCAAACGGCCAGCCAGCTTTTTGAAGACGAATACTTGGCCACTCTGGCCGGCGAGGGCAACCTGCACATTCGCGAGGTTTGAATGGTCCCCCGCCGGCAATTCACAGCCGGCAGAATTTAAAGGGCCGCGGTTGTGACCGATATTTTGATGGCGTCCGCGGAACGGTTCCTCATGAGAACGAGCGGTTTCGGCCCCGGTTCCGGTATTGCGGATTGTTTTGGTGAGGGTGGGGGCCGGTGCGAGCGAACTTCGCCCCGGGCCGTTGGCATTGGTGCGGCCGATCTTTCGGAATATCGGGAACTTTGCTTTCCCGCCAGACGTCGAAAGGGCACGGCGTACGTTGGGGGTTCCGCAGCCAACAGTTCGGCAGCCAACCACGCGGCCGAGTATCCATTCTTTGTAGTTTCAGGGTTGACCACGCCATGTTCGCATACCGTTCTGCACGGCAAAAGATTGAAGTTGCTGCCCGTTGCTTGGCCGGGGTTGTTGCCTGCTCCCTGGTGCTGGGGCACTTATCCCGCGGCAGTTGGGCGCAAGACAAGATAGAACCGTTGCCGCTCAACAAGGTGGTGATGTTCAACTCAGGGGTGGGATTTTTTGAGCACGGGGGCGAGGTGACGGGCAACACACAGGTGGAGTTGCAGTTTAACGTCAAAGACATCAACGACTTGCTGAAAAGCATGGTCGTGCAGGATCTGGGCGGGGGCAGCGTTTCCACCGTCAACTACGAGTCGCGCGATCCGATCACCCGTACCTTGCAAACCTTCGCCATCGATCTTACCTCCAACCCCACCCTGGCCGACCTGCTGAATCAGGTGCGCGGCGAAAAAGTGCAAGTCGACGCACCTACCGCCATCGTGGGCGTGATTCTCGGCGTGGAAAAGCGAAAGCAGCAGGTGGGCAAGGACGAAATCCAGGAACTGGAATTTCTGAATTTGCTTACCGACGAGGGGTTGCGCAGCGTGCCGCTGGAAACGGTGCTTCGCGTGCGGTTGTTGAATGACAAACTCGACAAGGAATTGCGGCAGGCCCTGGCCGTGCTGGCCATGGCCCACGCCACCGATTCCAAATCGGTGCAGTTGCAATTTCGCGGCGACGGCAAGCGGCCGGTCCGGTTGGGTTACATTCAAGAGGCGCCCATTTGGAAGACCAGTTACCGGCTGGTGCTCAAGGAAGAAGGCAAACCGACCCTGCAAGGCTGGGCCATTGTGGAGAATACGACCGAACAGGACTGGAAGAACGTCGACCTCACGCTGGTGAGTGGGCGCCCCATCTCGTTTGTGATGGACCTGTACCAGCCGCTGTATGTGCCGCGGCCCGTGGTGGCCCTCGAGTTGTTTGCCTCGCTGCGCCCCCAGACGTATACGCAGGATTTGGCGGCAGCCGACATGGATTTTCGCCGCAAAGCCGACGCAAAATTCGAAAAAGACAAGGACGGAGCCGCGTTTGGTTATATCGCACCGCCTGCCTCCAGGGCTCGCGAAGCCGTTACCCGAGAACTGGCCGAAGCCGAGCGGGCCAAGCGTTACTTCGACCCCAGCCAGGGGGTGCAGTCGGTGGCCCAGGCAGCCGACGTGGGCGAACTGTTCCAATACCATATCGAAACCCCCGTCGACCTGCCGCGCCAACGTTCGGCGATGCTGCCAATTGTGAACGGAGATGTCGATGCCGAAAAGGTCTCGGTCTATAACGCCGACGTTCAGGCCAAGCATCCGTTGAATGGATTTTACCTGACCAACAGCACGGGCCTGCATCTGATGCAGGGTCCGATCACGGTGTTCGATGGCGGCGTGTATGCCGGCGATGCCCAAATTCAAGATCTGCAGCCCGGCACCAAGCGGCTGGTCAGCTACGCCTTGGATCTCGATACCGAGGTGTCGCCCGAGCGCACCATGAACGAAAGCAACCTGGTATCGGTGCGGATCATCAAGGGCACGTTGTATGCCTCGTACAAGCATCGCCGAGCCATGGAATACACGGTGAAGAATTCGGGCAGCAAGGCCAAAAAAGTATTGATCGAGCACCCGCTCGATGCCACGTGGAAACTGGTCGAACCGGACACCCCCACAGAGAAAACCCGCGACCGGTATCGTTTTGCGGTCGACGCGCAGCCTGGAGTTCCGACCAAGCTCAAGGTGGTGGAAGAGTATGTTTCGAGCCAGTCGGTCCTGCTGACCAACGCCAACGACGAGACGATCCTGCTTTATGTGCGTGCTCCGTCGATCAGCGAAAAGGTCAAGGAAGCCCTGCAGGAGGTAATTCGCCGCAAGCAGGAAATCTCGACCGTGATCGCCCAGCGGCAGCAGTTGGAACAGCAAACCGTCGTGATCGATCAGGAGCAGGCCCGCATTCGGCAGAACATGGCCCAGTTGGACCGAAATAGCGATTTGTACCGTCGTTACGTCACGAAGTTTGGCGAGCAGGAAGATCTGATCGAAGGGCTGCGAACCAAGATTCGCACTCTGGCCGACAAAGAAACCATGCTCCGCAAAGAGCTGGACGAATACCTGATTCAATTGACCATCGAGGACTGAAGCTGCGGAGTTTGCCGGTGAGCAACATTTTTCGTCGGAAATGTTGAAATAATTTGCGGTGTCTGTGACGAACTATTCCCGTACGGCGGCCAGCGGACCAAGGCGGGCAGCTCGGCGCGCGTCTCAAGAGGGTACGGTTTGTGCCGCGGACTTCACCGGAGCAGATGGTTGGAGTGGAGCCGCGTAGTCCTTGTCAGTCGTGTCGGTAATGCCGGCACGAGAGCGAGCCAACTCCGAACCTCGGGGTTGGCTCGCTCTGTTTTGGGCAGGGGACGAATTATCCGCCCAACCGTGTCTTTTTTTCCCAGCGGCTAAAGATCTGACCAGGTGTCCAGTAGACTGGGCGGACGGGAGGCGGCAACGAAATGTTCGCGGCAGCCCGCTGCCGATGGGGGCCGGGAATCGCCCGCAATCGACAAGCTGGGTGAATCGGGTAGTTTTTGACGGGGGGAAGAAAGCCGTCTGGGTAGCCTAATCGCTATAGTCAGAAGCTCATGCCTCGAGTGAACTTTCGCCGAGGCACCAGTGCTAGCTAGGCTAGGAAGACTGGGGGATCGGAGTCGCTTGACAGAGCCGTATTCGCGGGTTTAACTGTTTGGAGAGCGGTGGAAAAGGATTCTGCGAACACCTTGCGGATTTGTCATTCGATTTCGCGGGATTTCTTGAACGTGACACCGCCAAGTGCAACCAGATGCTGCAAGATTTTGGGAGACCGTGCATGAAGAAGGCTGTATTGACGATCATGGCATTTGTCGCGATCGGTGGAGCGGCGTTCGCTATTCCTCCGTTCCAGAAGGAGTTCGAGGCTCTGTACGTGAAGCCGGGCAGTGCGCTCGAAGCCAAGGTCAAGGAAGTCAAGTGCAACTTGTGCCATGTTGGCACCAAGAAAACCGACCGCAACGCCTATGGCAAGGCGCTCGATGAACTCTTGGACAAGAAGGACGACGCCAAGAATCCCGAAAAGATCAAGTCGGCCTTGGAAACCGTCGGCAAGCAAAAGTCGGCCGGCGCCGATTCGCCGACCTTCGGCGAATTGATCGAAAAGGGCAATCTTCCCGCGACCGAGTGACTCGGGTCAGCGTTTCGAAAGTAAGCTCAAGCCGCGGCCGGAAACTTTTCGGCCGCGGTTTTTTTATGTCTTCCGGCGAGGTGGCTCGGGCTCGCCGCTTCAGCGGTCGCAAGAGGTCATTCGAAGACGATGGCGCGATTGTGGTGCAGGAACACCCTTTCTTCCAGGACCAGTCGCACGGCCTTGGCCAAGACAATCTTTTCGATGTCGCGTCCCGCCTGGGCCATGTCGGCGGCCGTATGCGAGTGGTCGACGGATTGCACGCCCTGGGCAATGATCGGCCCGGTGTCGAGATCGTCGGTCACGATATGGGCAGTGGCGCCGATGATTTTCACGCCGCGTTCGAATGCCTGATGATAGGGCCGCGCTCCCACGAAAGCCGGCAAGAACGAGTGGTGGATGTTGATGATCCGCTCGGGATATTGGGCCACGAACTCGGGGCTCAGAATCCGCATGTACTTGGCCAACACCAGGTACTCCGGCTCGTATGGACCAATGGCGTCGATAAGTTCGGCTTCGTGCGTGCGTCGATCGCGGTTCTCGTGGGGCACTGCGTGGAACGGGATGCCAAATTTTTCCGCCAGGGGCGCCAAGGTGCTGTAGTTGGAGACCACGGCCCGAATTTCGGCGGGCAATTCGCCATAGGCGTGCCGCAAAAGCAGGTCGCCCACACAATGCGGTTCTTTGGTGGCCAGCACCACGATGGGCTGCGGAGCCGCCACGGTGAGCCGTACCGATGCCTTGGGCGGCAATACCCGCTGCAGATCGTCCACCAGGCTGTCGGTGGCCGACCTGCCGGCGAAGGCCGTGCGCATGTAGAAGTGCCGAGTCGGGGCGTCGACGAACTCTTGATTGCTGATCACGTTGTAACCGGCGTGGAACAGCACCCCGGTAATCTTGTAGACCAGTCCCTTTTCATCAGGGCAGTCGATGCGCAAGACATGTGTTGTCACGGGCGAGTATCAACAAGCTAGGGGCGAATGCAGCGACAGCGAATGAACGATCGGGCGGCGAGCGATCGTCAATGGCGCTGCAGCATAAAAAAAGAAGAACCGCGCTTCCAGTTGCGGAAAGCCCGGTTCTGAAGGATTCGGCGTACGTATTCTGTGGCCGCTGCCTCACAGCGCCTCATGCAGCGGAGTATCTCAGCCGTTTTCCGCTGCATTTTTGCGGTCAGCGTCAGGTACGGCTGGGAAGGCTACTTGGGCAGCGACTGCCGCCGGTCCAGCACGTCGGCTGGACCGGCAGCAGCGGTGGTCTGCAACAAGCGGGCGAGTTACTTCACCAGCTTTTCGATTTCGGTGAGGACGGCTTGGGTTGCCTTGTCATCAACAGTGTTGATGGCGTGGCTGGCCTTGACCTTGCCACCCTCGGCGATGATCACGGTGGTGTTCACCTTGGCATTCAGACCATAGTCGCCAGGGCCGTTTTCAAATTCCACGGGCACCACAACCGGAACGGCCTTGCTGCCGGCGCCGAGCTTCTTGGCGACGGATTCAGCTTGATCGCGGTCTTCGCCGAGCACATTCACGAAGGCCTTCAGTTGCTTGCCGCTGTTCTTCTCGACCGCCGAGTTCAGCTTTGCAACCAAAGTCGCGGCTTCTTGGGGGTTGCGGGTGAAAACCATGACCATGGGGCGAGCGCCGTACTTGCAGCGATAGCACAGGGTCTTGCCGAGAGCCACGCCGTCATCTTCGGCGCCGGCCACTTTCACGACATCGAAGGCGCCAATGAAGTCGCCGGGCTGCAGGCCGCTTTTCTGCTCTTCAGCAACCACGGTCGCGCCAATCATCAGCGTCACGGCCGCACAGAGGGTCGTCAATCGTTTCATGGGGGTTCCTCTTTTCACAGGGGTTAGACGAATCGTACCGGACAATCTTTCGCGATTTGGCCGTACGCCGCTCCTTGGGATCCGCTCGCCGACGTTGGCAGGCGAATCGAACTTGGTTCCAGTTATCACCGGACCTCGTGGTTTTGACTGTAATGCAGTTCACACAAAATGCAACACATCAGTCGATGTTTCTGTGAAATGCCGCTTTGGGCCGCGAACCGCCAGTGCGCCACGAAAAACCCAGGAAAATGGGGTAAAACCCCTGAGAAAGCGCCGCCTGCCAACGGGAATCGGCCCGCGAGTTAACCATACGTCATGGCGGTTGCCCACAACCATGCTCGAACAGACAATTCAGCACGACAGTTAACCGCGAGGTTCTACCCGGAGAGGCAAACCGCCCCGGGGGTGCAGTGAAATTTGCGCTTCCAGTTCGGGTTCGGCCGATTCGTCGCGGAACAACCGGCAGCGACTCAGCAACATGGCCAGCACCATCACGGCTTCGAGCGTGGCAAAGCCCATTCCGATGCAAGCCCTCGGTCCGGCCCCAAAGGGAATGTAGGCCCGCCGCTGACGTTCTTGTTCGTCGTCCTGGAGGAACCGCTGGGGACAGAATTGCAGGGGATTGTCGAACCAGCGAGCGTCGCGGTGCATGATGAAGGGAGCGAGAATGACGTTGGCTCCCTTGGGAATACGGTAGCCGGCGACTTCGGTTGTTTCGATGGCTTCGCGGGTGAGAATGTAGGCCGGCGGGTAAAGACGGATTGCCTCCTTGAATACCGCCGCAGTGAGTTTCAACTCGGCGGCGTCTTCGGCAGCGGGGCGACGACCGGCCAGCACCGTTTGCAGTTCGGCATGCATGGCCTCTTGCACGTCGGGATGGGTCGCCAACAAGTAGGCCGTCCAGGTGAGCGCGGTGGCCGTGGTTTCGTTGCCGCCTAAGAGCAGATTCACGGCTTCGTCGCGGGCTTGGCGGTCGGTCATGGTGGTGCCCTCGCCTTCTTCGTCGATCGCGGCCAGCAGCACCGAAAGCAAATCGCCGCGATCTTCGCCGTTGGCCCTGCGCTCGGCAATGATGCGCATGACCAGTTCATCGAGAAAGCGAATCGAGGGCAGCAATTGGCGATTGCGTCGGGTAGGCAGCCACAGCGGCCACACCACCAGATCGGCGAACATTTGCATGCCCAGGGTTTGCAACTGCTCCACGTGCTGCCGAAAGGCATCGGCCAGCGACGCCACGTCGGCCCCGAACAGCGCTTCGGAAACCGTGGCGAAGGTCAGCCGGCTGAACTCCTCGGCCAGATCGACCTTGCGGCCCTGGCAACGCTCTACCAGTTGGCAGGCATGTTCGGTGAACTGGCGCGCGTATTCGCCGACCCGCCGGGGATGGAAGGCCGATTGCACCATCCGCCGCTGGCTGGCCCAAGCGTCTCCTTCGTTGAGAAACAGGCCGCGACCGTTCCATTTGCCCAGCACTTGCCGCGTGCGCTGCGTTTTTTGGAACGACCGCCACTGCTTCACGAGGACTTCGTGGGCATGCTCGGGATGCGTGAACTGGTAGCAGGGGACGGGCCCCAGCCGGTAAAACACGGCATCGCCGTACATCTTTTCCAGTTCGATGCTAAAGGCCAAATAGCCGGCGCGGGCGTGACGATAATTCGCCAAGCCGAGGAGACCATTGCGAGGACCGGGCGGTCGAAGAGATGCCATGGATAACTTGTAAGGGAAGTCCGTGGCGTCTGCAATCTTTCGCCCCACGTCGTTACAAAATAGGAAAACGCCTGTCCTGGCGCAATTGCCGCGACCTGGCCACTTCATTACTTTTCCCTTGGAAAACGTTCCACAAACTGGCAAGATAATACGGAGCACGGCTCGCCCGCCCGCCGATCCGTTTCTTGTTTCCCGCCGCTTCAGCCGCCCCCGGCTTTCCCGACTGCGAGGTTTCTTTGCAGACGAGGTTGCGTTGCCTGGGTGGAAAGAGCGCGAGCCGCCCCGTTCGATTTGTTGCGCCAGTTATGCAAACCCTTGATGTAGAACGCCTTCTGGACGATCGGGAAGGCGCGCGGGCAATCCTGGTAGGCTGGGGTCTTAAGGACGCCGATCGAGCGCACGGCAACCTGGTGCGGATGGCGGCCAGCGGCGTCACGCTTGATTTGATGGCGGTGATTTGCGACCAGTTGGCTCGGCATTTGCCGCCGCTCAGCGACGCCGACATGGCCCTCAATAATCTGGAGCGGTTTGTTCAGGCCACGCGCAGCCCCTTGAGCCTGGCGGCATTGTTCGAACGCGACCTCGAGGCCCTGCCCATATTGCTGCGCATCTTCTCCACCAGCCAGCACCTCAGCGACGTGCTGGTAACCGACAGCGAAAGCTACGACCTGCTTCGGGCAACCGAAGGCCGGCCGGTCGCCCGCGACGCCTTGGTGGCTGAGTTTTGCGCCGAGATGCAGGCCCTAACGGGCGATGCGGCGGTGATGGCCGCTCTGCGTCGGCTCAAACGGCGCGAAACGTTGCGGATTGCCTATGGCGATTTGATTCGGGGACAGAACCTGTTGGTGGTGACCGAGCAGATTTCGTACTTGGCCGACGCCATGTTGGAAGGGGCCGTGCTCGCCGCGCGGCGCAAACTGCGCGAAACCCGCGGCGACGCCCGCCGACCCGACGGCGCCCGAGCCCGATTTGTCATTCTTGGCATGGGCAAACTCGGCGGCACCGAGTTGAATTACTCCAGCGACATCGACTTGATCTGCCTGTACGAGGGCGAAGGGCACACCGATGGCCCCCGCTCGATGAGCAATCACGAGTATTTCCAGCGGCTGACGCGCGATGTGGTGCAACTGTTGACCACTTCGACCGAAAGCGGCGCGGCGTATCGGGTCGATTTGCGGCTGCGGCCCAATGGCAATCAAGGCCCCATCGCCCACGATTTTGATCAGGCCCTGCAATACTACGACAAGAAGGGCCGCACCTGGGAACGCCAGGCGTTTGTGAAGGCGCGGCCCGTCGCGGGCGATCTGGAATTGGGCAAGCAGTTTCTCGATCGCTTGCAGCCGTGGATTTATCGCCGCTACCTGGGCCTGGCCGACATCACCGGCATCAAAGCGCTCAAACGCCGCATTGAACAACGCACCATCAAAGAAAAAGCCGACCACCGCGACGTGAAAACCGGCCACGGCGGCATTCGCGACATCGAATTCACCATCCAGTTCTTGCAACTGCTGCACGGTTGTGAAGCCCCGCAATTGCAAACCGGCAACACGCTCAAGGCGATGGATCAGCTCGAACGCATCGGCTGCATCACCCCGCAAGAGCGAGGCCTGCTCGAAGCCAACTACCGGCTGCTTCGCAATATCGAGCACCGGTTGCAGATCATGTTCGACCTGCAAACCCACGTCCTGCCGGAAGAGCCGGGGGAAATGCAGAAGTTGGCCATTCGGTTGGGTTATGCCGACAAGCCCGGCGGCAGCACGGCGCTCGAAACCTTCCGCAACGACTACCGCCGGATCACGGCCGAGAACCGAAAAATTCTTAATCACCTGCTGCACGACGCCTTCCACGACGACGAAGAATCGCGGCCCGAGGTCGACCTGATTCTCGATCCCGACCCCGGCGCCGAGCAAATCCAGCAGGTACTCGGCCGGTATGGGTTTCGCGATACCTCGCGGGCCTATCAAAACCTGCAAGCCCTGGCGACCGAACGGATTCCGTTTTTGTCCACGCGGCGCTGCCGGCACTTTCTGGCATCGATCGCGCCGACGCTGCTCAAGGCGATTTCGCAAACACCCGACCCTGACGCCACGCTGGTCAGCCTCGAAAAGGTGAGCGACAGCCTCGGTGGCAAGGGCGCCTTGTGGGAGCTGTTCAGCTTCAATCCTCCCAGCTTGCACCTGTACGTGGAACTGTGCGCCAGCAGTTCTTTCCTGTCGGGCATTCTGGTCAGCAGCCCCGGCATGATCGATGAGTTGCTCGACAGCCTGATGCTGGACAAGCTGCCCAAGCTTTCCACGCTGCGCGACACCCTGGCCGAGCTTTGCCGCGCGGCCGAAGATCTCGACCCCATTTTGCATTCGTTCAAGAACGCCCAACTGCTGCGAGTGGGGGTCCGCGACATTCTCGGCAAGGAGGACGTGGTTTCGACCACCGCCGCCCTGTCCAACGTGGCCCAGGTTTGCCTGGAGCAGATCGCCGCCCGCGAACGGCAAAAACTGATTCCCAAGCTGGGGCAACCCAAGATTAGCAGCGGATCTCGAGCGGGCGAACCGTGCGAGCTGATCATTGTGGCCTTGGGCAAGTTCGGCGGCGGAGAGCTCTCGTACCATAGCGATCTCGATATCGTGTTCCTGTATGAAGACGAAGGGCATACCGTCGCCACGAGCCGGCAGGCCGCGCCCACCACCAACCAGCACTTTTTCAGTCAGCTCGGGCAGAAGATCATCAAGACGGCGACGTTTCTCGGCCCCTATGGGCGGCTGTACGATATCGACGCCCGGCTGCGACCCACCGGCCGCAACGGACCGCTGGCCACGTCCCTGCCTGAGTTTGCGAGGTACTTTGCCAGCGGCGAAGGCAAGCTGTGGGAGCGACAGGCGCTGTGCCGGGCGAGGGTGGCGGTTTGCGGATCGGAACCCGCGCGGCAGGCTGCCGAAGCCGCGATTGCGAAAGCGGCTTTCGAACATTCCTTTGGGCCCGACGACGCCCGAGCAATTCGCGACATGCGGGCGCGGTTGGAAGAATCGGCCTCGCCGCACAATCTGAAGCGCGGGGCGGGGGGGATCGTGGATATTGAGTTCGCAGTGCAACTGCTGCAACTCAAGTACGGAGGCGACGATCCCCAGTTGCGCGGCCCCAGCGTGTTTGCGGCCCTGCGGGCCCTCGAGGCGGCCGGCCATTTGAGCAGCGGCGATGCCCGCTTTTTCTGCGAGAGCTATCGCATGCTGCGGACGGTGGAAGCCCGACTGCGATTGATTTACGGTAGCAGCCGCGACGACCTGCCATCGGAAACCGCCGAACGGGACAAACTCGCCCAACAATTGGGCTATGCCGACGGCGCCGCGATGATGGACGAACTGGAACGGGTGACGCACGAAACGCGAACCCGGTTCAATAGGCTGATTGACCAGCACAAACGTTAATCGCCGCAGGGCCTGTCACCCGTTGCCTTGGCCCCGTGTGCACTGGCGGTTTTTGCCAGTGTGCGTCACGGCGGGCCATGCTCTCAGGGGTGAACAACACTGCCTGCCAGCAGGGCAGGCCTCGCCGCTTACGGCAGCATGGTTTCGCCCATCAGGTAGCGGTCGATTTCTCGCGCTGCCTGGCGGCCTTCGTTGATCGCCCAGACCACCAGCGACTGTCCCCGTCGGCAGTCGCCGGCGGCGAACACGCCTTGCACGTTGGTGGAATACTTGCCGTATTCCGCGTGGTAGTTGGTGCGGGGATCGAAGTCCAATCCCAGCATCTTGCCCACCACTTCTTCTGGTCCCAAAAAGCCCATGGCCAGCAGCACCAGGTCGGCTTCGAAAGTTTCTTCGGAACCCGGGATTTCGTGCATGTCGAAACGGCCGTTGTCGTTGCGAACCCAATCTACCCGCACGGTGCGAATGCCGGCGACGTTGCCGCGGCCGTCGTCGAGAAACTCCTTGCTCAGCACGCAGAACTCGCGGGGATCGCGGCCGAATTTGGCTTTCACCTCGGCGTGGCCGTAATCCACGCGAAAGATCCGCGGCCACTGCGGCCAGGGATTATCGGCAGCGCGCGTTTGCGGCGGCTCGGGCAGCAGTTCAAAATTGACCAAATGGGTGCAGCCGTGCCGCATGGAAGTGCCAATGCAGTCGGTCCCGGTGTCGCCGCCGCCGATGACCACCACGCGTTTGCCTTTGGCGCTGATGAACTGGCCATTTTCCAGGTTGCTATCGAGCAGGCTCTTGGTGTTCCGCGTGAGGAAATCCATGGCGAAGTAAATGCCGTTCAGCTGGCGGCCAGGGATCGGCAGATCGCGAGGCCGGCTGGCGCCGGTGGCCATCAGCAGGGCATCATACTCTTTCTGAAGGTCGGCCGGATCGATGTAGCGGATCGATTCTTGGTTGTCGATCATAATTTGCGTCATGTGCCCGGTGGGGAAGTCTTCGTTCTTCCCGACGTGCGCGCGGGTGACAAATTCCACGCCTTCGGCGGCCAGCAAGTCGATCCGCCGCTCGACGGTGCGTTTGTCGAGCTTCATGTTGGGAATGCCGTACATCAGCAGGCCGCCAATGCGGTCGGCCCGTTCGAATACCGTGACCTTGTGCCCTGCCTGGTTGAGCTGCGCGGCAGCGGCCAAACCGGCCGGCCCGGAGCCGACGATGGCGACTTTTTTGCCGGTGCGATGTTGAGGGACGTTGGGCTGGATCCAGCCCATCTCAAACCCCTTGTCGACGATCGCGTTCTCAAGGTTTTTGATGGTGACGGCCGGCTCGATAATTCCCAGCACACAGGCGCCTTCGCACGGCGCGGGACACACCCTGCCGGTGAACTCCGGAAAGTTGTTGGTCTTGTGCAGCCGATCGAGGGCTTCGCGCCAGCGGCCGCGATACACCAGGTCGTTCCACTCGGGAATGAGATTATCGACCGGGCAGCCGCTGTCGCTTTGGCAGAACGGCACCCCGCAATCCATGCACCGCGCGCCTTGCGTTTTGAGATGCTGCTCCGGCACCACAACGAGAAACTCGTCGTAGTCCTTGATGCGCTCCGAGGGATCGCGATACGGAACCGGTTGGCGCGGATACTCTTTGAAACCAGTCGGCTTACCCATCGATCACTTCTTTCAATTCACTTTTCAACGGCATTTACATAAAGATGCGGTGAACCGGAGTTTAAAACGCCAGCCATTGCGGCAGGGCGCCTCCAGTCCGGATGACAGCGGGACGACTCTCAACTCGCTTCAACCACAAATGGACGTTGGCTGCATCAAAGTTCCCCGCAGCTTGCGGCAATGTCAGCGTGCAAAAAACTACCCGCCCATCACTGTTTCTTGAATTTTCTTCTTGCGTTCCTCGAGCACCCGTTTGTAGTCGGTCGGCATGACTTTCACGAACTGGCCGATGGCGACGTCCCAGTCCTCGAGCAAGTCGGTCGCGACCGTTGAACCGGTGTACCTCGCGTGTTCGGCCACCAGTTGCCGCAGTTCGTCGATGTCTTCTGGCTGGTCGAGCCGTTCCAGTTCGACCATGCCCAAGTTGCAATTTTCGAGGAACCGGTTGTCGGGATCCCACGCGTAGGCAATACCGCCGCTCATGCCGGCGGCGAAGTTGCGTCCCGTGGGGCCGAGAATCACCACTCTTCCACCGGTCATGTACTCGCAGCCGTGGTCCCCCACACCTTCGATCACGGCATGGGCGCCCGAGTTTCGCACGCAAAATCGTTCCGCCGCGCGGCCCCGAATGAATGCCTGGCCGCTGGTCGCGCCGTACAGCACCACGTTGCCCACAATGATATTGTCTTCGGCTTTGAAGGTGCTTTCGGCCGGCGGATAAATCACCACCCGCCCGCCGCTGAGGCCCTTGCCGACGTAGTCGTTGGCGTCGCCTTCCAGTTCGATGGTCACACCCCGGGCCAGCCAGGCGCCCAGGCTCTGTCCGGCCGAACCATTCAACTTGATGTGAATGGTGTCGTCGGGCAGGCAGTCGGCGCCATGCCGTTTGGCAATGGTGTAACTGAGCATGGTGCCCACCGTGCGGTTGGTGTTGATCACCGGCAAGTCGATCCGCACCGGTTCTCCCCGCTCGATGGCGGGCCGCGCCAGTTCGATCAGCTTATTGTCCAGGGCCAACTCCAGGCCGTGATCCTGCTTGATGGTGCAACGCACTTCGACGTCGGGCCGCGGCTTGCGCGCCGGCTGCAAAATGGGCGACAGGTCCAGGCCGTCGGCCTTCCAGTGACGAATGGCATCGTCGGTTTGCAGGCAGTCGGCCCGGCCGATCATTTCATCAAACGTGCGGAAACCCAGTTCGGCCATCACGCGCCGCGCATCTTCGGCCACCATGAACAAGTAATTCACCACGTGCTCGGGCTTGCCGACAAATTTTTTGCGCAGCTCGGGGTCTTGCGTGGCAATGCCCACCGGACAGGTGTTGAGGTGGCACTTTCGCATCATGATGCAACCGAGCGTGACCAGAGGCGCGGTCGAGAAGCCAAACTCCTCGGCGCCCAGCAGCGCGGCGATGACCACGTCGCGGCCCGTCTTTAGTTGACCGTCGGTCTGCAGCACCACACGGCTTCGCAGGTCGTTCATCACCAGGGTTTGGTGGGTTTCGGCAATGCCCAGCTCCCACGGTAGACCCGCATGCTTGATGCTGGTGATGGGGCTCGCGCCCGTGCCGCCCGTATCGCCCGAGATCAAAATGTGATCGGCGTGCGCCTTGGCCACGCCGGCTGCGACCGTGCCCACCCCCACTTCCGAAACCAGCTTCACGCTGATGCGGGCTTCGGGGTTGGCGTTCTTGAGGTCGTGAATGAGTTGGGCCAGGTCTTCAATTGAGTAGATGTCGTGATGCGGCGGGGGCGAAATCAAGCCCACCCCGGGAGTTGAGTAGCGGATGCGGGCGATGTTTTCATCGACTTTTTTGCCGGGCAGTTCGCCCCCTTCGCCGGGCTTGGCGCCCTGCGAAATCTTGATCTGCAGTTCGTCGGCGTTGGTCAGGTAGCCAATCGTCACGCCAAACCGACCCGACGCAACCTGCTTGATGGCCGAACGCTTCGAGTCGCCGTTGGGCAACGGGATGAACCGCTCGGGATCCTCGCCTCCTTCGCCGGTGTTGCTCTTGCCGCCAATGCGGTTCATGGCAATGGCCAGCGTTTCGTGGCTTTCGGCCGATATCGAGCCAAAGCTCATGGCCCCGGTGCAAAACCGCTTCACAATCTCCTTGGCGGGCTCCACTTCTTCCAGCGGAACCGGCGGTTGCATGCCCTGCTTGAACTTGAGCAGGCCCCGCAGCGCGCAACGGGTACGGGCATCGCTATTGGCGTGGGCCGCAAACCGCCAGTAGGCCGATTCGTCGTTGCCCCGAGCGGCCACTTGCAGGTCGGCAATCGCCTGGGGATCCCACATGTGCCGTTCGCCCTCGGCCCGCCAGTGGAATTCGCCCGGGTTGGGCAACACCGGCAGCGCATTCGACTTGCGGAGGGGATACCCGATTTCGTGGCGGCGCAGCAACTCCTGGGCGAGCACTTTCAGGTTCACGCCCTGGATGCGGCTGGCGGTGCCGGCAAAGCAGCGGTCGATGACGTCTTGGTGAAGGCCGACGGCTTCGAAGATTTGCGCGCCTTTGTAGCTTTGCAGCGTGGAGATGCCCATCTTCGCCATCACCTTGAGCATGCCCTTGGCGACCGCCTTGCGGTACGAGAGCACAATCTTGTCGTCGTCGGGGAATCGCGTGGCGTCGAGCAAGCCGTCGCGGCGGGCTTGCCACAGCGATTCGAACGCCAGGTAGGGATTGATGGCGTCGGCGCCGTAGCCCACCAGCAGACAGTGGTGATGCACCTCGCGGGCTTCGCCGGTTTCCACCACAATGCCAAGCTGCGTGCGTTTGGCCACCCGCACCAGGTGGTGATGCACCGCGCCGACGGCCAGGAGCGCGCTGAGCGGAACGCGGTCGGGACCAATCGCGCGATCGGTCAGCACCACCAGACTGTACTTTTCGTCGATGGCCGTTTCGGCCTCGCGGCAAATGCGATCGAGAGCGGCCGTCATGCCGGCTTGGCCTTCGGCGCGGGGCCAGGTAATGTCGATGGTGCGGCTCTTCCATCCTCGGTAATTCAGGTGGCTGAGCGCGGCCAATTGCTCATTCGAAAGAATGGGGTGCGAAACCAGCAGCCGATGGCACTGCTCGGACGTGGTGTCGAGCAGGTTGCCTTCGGGACCAACGTAGCACTCCAGCGACATAATGATTTCTTCGCGAATTGAATCGATGGCCGGGTTGGTCACCTGCGCGAAGAGTTGCTTGAAATAGTCGTACAGCATCCGCGGCTGGTCCGACAAACAGGCCAGCGCCGAGTCGTTGCCCATCGATCCCACCGGGTCGCGGGCTTCGCGAATCATCGGCAGCAGCATGAACTGCATGGTTTCCACGGTGTAGCCAAACGCCTGCATCCGCGGCAGCAACGTGTGCGGCTCAAACCCGTGGGCTTTGTCGTCGTGCGTGGTGACTTCGTCCAGTTCAATCCGCTGCTCGCGCAGCCATTGGCCATACGGTCGCTGCTTGGAGAATTGCTCTTTGAGTTCGTGATCGGGAATCAGCCGGCCCTGCTCAAAATCGACCAGGAACATGCGCCCCGGTTGCAGCCGGCCCTTCTCTTTCACCCGCTTGGGATCGACCGGCAGCACGCCCACCTCCGACGCCATGATCACTTTGTCGTCGTGGGTCAGGTAGTAGCGGCTGGGGCGGAGGCCGTTGCGGTCGAGCACCGCGCCAATGTAATGGCCGTCGGTGAACACGATGGAGGCCGGTCCGTCCCACGGTTCCATCAAGCACGAGTGATATTCGTAGAACGCCCGCTTGTGCTCCGACATGCTCTCGTGCTGCTGCCAGGCCTCGGGCACCATCATCATCACGGCTTCTTGCAGCGTGCGGCCCGACATCAGCAAGAATTCGAGCACGTTGTCGAAGGTGCCGGAGTCGGAGCAGTCGGGCTCGACCACCGGGAACAACTTTTGGATTTCGTCGCCAAACAGTTCCGTGGCCGCGGTGCCTTGCCGGGCCGCCATCCAGTTGGCGTTGCCGCGCAGGGTGTTGATTTCACCGTTATGGCTCATGAAACGGTTGGGCTGCGCGCGATCCCACGAAGGGAATGTGTTGGTGCTGAATCGCGAGTGCACCATCGCCAGGTGGCTGGTGAATTCTTCGTCGGCCAGGTCGGGGAAGTACGGCATGACCTGGGCCGGAGTGAGTTGCCCCTTGTAGACGATCACCTTGGTGGACAGGCTGCACACGTAAAACATCTTGGCTTCGAGCATCGAAGCGTCGTTTCGCAACCGGCTGCTGGCCTGCTTGCGAATCAAGAACAGTTGCCGCTCAAAAGCATCGCCTTCCAATCCTTCGGCAGCGCCCACGAACAACTGCTCGATCACCGGTTCGGTCGCCCGCGCCGAGGGGCCAATATCGGCGGCGTCGGCGTCGGTAGGCACACGTCGCCAACCCAGGAACTTTTGCCCCTGCGCGGCGATCAGTTCTTCCACGGTTCGCTGGCAGCGCTCGCGCTCGCCGCGATCGCGCGGCAAAAAGACCAGGCCCGCGGCGAATTTGCCGGGTTCGGGCAGTTCCACCTGGAGATCGCGGCGGGCAGCCTTGATGAGGAACTCATGAGGTAGCGCCGTGAGAATGCCGGCACCGTCGCCCGTGTTCGGTTCGCAACCGCAGGCGCCGCGGTGCGTCATGTTGCGCAGCACCTCGTCGGCTTCGAGAATGATCTCGTGGCTGCGCACGCCCTTCACTTGGGCGACAAATCCCACGCCGCACGAGTCATGTTCGTACTGAGGGCTGTATAAAGCGTGCGCCGCTGGCAAACCCGCTTTAGCGGGACCAGACACGGTGCGCGCAGACGCATGCTCGTGAGAGTTGCTCGTCGACATGAAACTTACCTCGGGACCTGTTTCGACGTTTGCCGCGATTGCGGCTGCCCGTCTGAAGACTCAAGCAGATTGGAATCGCCGTTGTCGCTGTCGTTCAAAGGGAGACCGTCGGACACGGCTCGTTCGCCCGGCGCGGTGTCGGCCAGGGCCTTATCGATCAGGGCGACGTCGAGATCGAACATCTCGCGGTCGTCCGTTGTCGGTTTTTCGCCGGCCTGATTGCCGGCAGACGGTTGTTGCGAGGGCGATTCTCCCCCCGCCGCCGATTCGCGCAGCAGATCGATGAATCGCACTGCCGACTGGCTGAGGTCCTTGCCACGGCGATGAATGATGCCAATCGGGCGCACCAAAGGATAACCCGACAGTTCCACCACGTGCAATGTCTTGGCGTTGGCTTCCGTGCGCACGGTGGGCAGAGGCAGCAAACCTACCCCGGCATCGATCTCGATGGCTCGCTTGATGGTTTCGATATTGTCGAACTCCATCACCACCTGCACCTCAACGCGGTGCTGATTCAGCACGCGGTCGATCTCGCGGCGAATGGTCAGGCCGCGGTCGAAGTTGACCATCCGCTGCCCATCCAACTCGTTCAGCGACACCGCGGCGCGGTCCGCGAGCGGGTGGCCGGGGGCGCAGACCAGCACCATCGGTTCCTCGCGCCAGAGTATCGCGTCGATCGTTCGCGATGCGCGGGGGTAACTTACCAGGCCAATGTCCGCGATGTCTTGCTCCACGTTCTCGTACACCCGATCGGGGTGAAAGTACTCCAGACGGACGTTCGCCCGGGGGAAACGCGCCAAGAACTGTTGAATGGTTTGATTCATGCTGTGCAGGCCGATCGAATAAATCGAAGCGACCGTAACGCGGCCATCCACCTCTTGATGCAAGCTGCGAACGCGCTCCTCCAAAGCGCCGTACCGTTCGATCAATGCCCGGCACCCGTCGTAGTACACTTCGCCCTCGGGCGTGAGCACAAAGGGCCGCTTGGAGCGGTCGATCAGCCGCACCCCCAATCGCTCCTCCAAATGCTGCACCATCTGGCTGGCGGCCGACTGGCTGATGGCATTTTCACCGGCCGCACGAGAGAAACTCTTTCGGCGGACGACATCGCAGAATACGCGTAACGACTTCAAATGCATGGGCAGCGACGCAATATCAGATTCAGTTGCGCTAATACAGCGCATGCTTACTATTGTGGGCGAGTATGAGAGACTATCGTCGGGTTAGGGCGTCGTCAATACCCAGGGAAACAGATTTACCAGTGCGCACTCTTGTTTCACCAAAACACACCCCTTTTCGCAAATCATTCCGCCAAAGACGTTTGCAAATGGCCGATTGCATTGCAATCATCAGCCATCTCAATTGTTTGCAAGCCCAGCATCACTATGGCTGGAGCAGGGCAAATGTTGGCATGCGTCGGACAACGTGACAGCACCCGCAAGATGGAGCTCGTAGCCGTCGTTGCCTTGCTGCGGTACTTGCGTGCTGAGTAAACATACTCCCGGAGGAAGATGTGTTCGTCGAACAACGGACGAACCGCCACCGTTCTCTGCGCCGCATTGTTTGGCGAACGCGGGTGATCCCCAGGATGGGTATCTGGCGGTTCTCAAATCAGGTGGCAACTCCATTGCCTGGAAGGACTGCCGATCATTTTGCGGCGGGGGCCGATTGACGCGCACGGACATAGATGACAATAATGCTAAAGATTGTGAACTATCGAGCGAGGCGAAGCCGAAGGTCCCCTGCGAGCGACACCCCAGCCGACCCCTGGTTCGCCCTCCAACGCTCTCAGGTTTCTCCATCTTCTGGCGAACTTGTCGCGTCTCGATCTTGTTCCGATTGGCGCGGTTGGCTATCGTCCACCATCAAGCGTCCTTGGATTTTGCCTTTCCGCGGACTTCGAAGTTCGCCGGAATGGCTGGAGCGCGCCATTGAGCGAGGCGCTCTACGATTCTTCCTGCTACGTAATCCCCAACCCCTGCTTGAACCGCATGGCCAGCGACTCCCCCAAACTCAGCCCCGTGGAAGGCATTAAGGAACAAAGCAACTACCTGCGCGGCAACATCGCGGCGGAGTTGGTCGACGGCAAACCCGAGTTTGCCAAGCCGACCACGCAATTGCTCAAGTTCCACGGCACCTATCAGCAGGACGATCGGGATAACCGCACCGCACGCGAGGGCGCCAAGTCAGCCCGCGAGATCATTTTCATGGTCCGCAACAAGATTCCCGGCGGGAAGCTGACCAGCAGCCAACTGCTGTCGGAGTTCGACCTGTGTGAAGAGGTAGGCAACGCCACCTTGCGCATCACAACCCGACAAGGTTTGCAACTGCATGGGGTGGTCAAAAACAACCTCAAGGAAGCGATTCGCCGAATCAACGAGGTGCAGCTCAGCACGCTGGGCGCCTGCGGCGACGTGAACCGCAACGTGATGTGCTGCCCGGCGCCGCACTACAACGACCCGGTCCACGACCAGATGCAGGAAATGGCCGACACGCTGGCTGCGCATTTTGCGCCCCGTACCCGGGCGTATCACGAGCTGTGGCTGACCGATCCCGACACCGGCGAAGAAATCCTGGCCGGCGGCGGCGAAGAGGGCCACGTGATCGAGCCGATTTACGGCACCAATTACCTTCCGCGCAAATTCAAAATCGCGATTGGCTTGCCGGGCGATAACTGCGTGGACGTGTACGCGAACGACTTGGGCGTGCTCGCGATTTGCGAGGGTTCGCAAATTGTGGGATACAACCTGGTGGTCGGAGGAAGTTTCGGCGTCACGCCAGCCAACAAGAAGACCTTCCCGGCCATCGCCAAACGTCTCGCCTACGTTCGCCCGGACCAGTTGATCGACGTGGCCACGGCCATCGTGCGGGTGCAAAAGGACTTTGGTAATCGTGCCGACCGCAAGGTGGCGCGGCTCAAGTACCTGCTCGCCGAACGCGGCGTGCCCTGGTTCAAGTCCAAGGTGGAAGAATACTACGGCCATCCGATACCCGATCCTCATCCCGAGGACGTGTGGGGATTCGACGACCACTTGGGCTGGCACGAGCAGGGAGACGGCCGTTTGTTCTACGGATTGAACGTGGAAAATGGCCGCATCAAGGACGAAGGCGACTTCCGTCTGAAATCGGCCATTCGGCAAATCTGCCACACTTGGCAGCCGGGCATCCGCCTGACTGCCCATCAAAGCATCCTGTTCACCGATCTCGAACCGGCCGTGCGCCCGCAGTTGGAGCAGATGCTGCGCGAGCATGGCGTGCCGCTGTCGAGCGATATTTCCAACGTTCGCCGCTGGTCGATGGCGTGCCCCGCCTGGCCCACCTGCGGTTTGGCCATTACCGAAAGCGAACGAGCCCTGCCGGGCATCATCGATCAACTGGAAGTGGAAGTCGCCCGGTTGGGGCTGGCAGCCGAGGAATTCACAATCCGCATGACGGGCTGCCCCAACGGGTGCGCGCGTCCATACAACTGCGACGTGGGCCTGGTTGGCAAAGCTGTCGGCAAATACACGTTGCTGGTGGGCGGCCGCAAGTTGGGTGATCGGCTCAACTTCGTTTACAAGGACCTGGTGCCGGCCGAAGAGGTCGCCTCCACGCTGGTTCCGCTGCTGGTCTACTTTAAGAGTGACCGCACGCCCGGTGAAACCTTCGGCGATTTTTGCCATCGCATTGGGTTGACAGGCTTAACGGCCTGGACCGAGCAATACGCCGCCACGGCAGCCATGTAGCTGCTGCCGCAAGTCATTTGACGCCCAACGGCTTTGCACGTAGAAATAAAGAGCGACATCTACGGTCGCTGGCGAGGGGCCCCTGTGATGGCGGCCTCCGAACCAGGTCAGGTCGTAACAGAAGCAGCCTTAAGGGGCACCCGCCAGGTGCGGTGGGCCTCTCGCCGGCGACCGTGGTAGCTGTCCAACAAACCCCATCGTATCGGGAGACGTTTTGCCCTGGGTGTCTGCCGCGAGTTGTTCGTGGCGGCGTCACTGGCCAGTGCAAAGCGGCTCCTTTTTTGTTGGCCCGACCCCTGGGATTCTTTCTTTCGAGCCTCGGCAGGTTGAACATGACCTCGAATAATGGCTCCGACTACGTGGTGGTAGCGAGGCGATATCGGCCCCAGCAGTTTGCAGAACTGGTGGGCCAGGAACATGTCGCCAGAGCGCTCGAAGGCGCCATCCAGTCGGGACGCGTGGGGCATGCCTATTTGTTCACGGGCGCGCGCGGTGTGGGCAAGACCAGCACCGCCCGAATTCTCGCCAAAGCCTTGAATTGCGTGAACGGCCCCACGCCGCACCCCTGCGGCGAATGCGATAGCTGCCAATCGATTGCGGCTGGCCACGACGTCGATGTGCTCGAGATCGACGGCGCCAGCAATCGCGGCATCGATGAAATTCGCCAGTTGCGGCAAAACGCCGGCATTCGGCCCAGCCGTTCGCGCTTCAAAATCTACATCATCGACGAAGTTCACATGCTCACCAAGGAAGCGTTCAACGCGCTGCTCAAGACCTTGGAAGAGCCGCCGGAGCACGTGAAATTCATTTTCGCCACGACCGAACCGGAAAAGCTGCCGGTCACGGTGATTTCGCGCTGCCAGCGGTTCGATTTCTCCGGTATTCGTAGCGACTCGATCGTGGGCCGGTTGCGGCAAATTGTCGACGCGGAAAACGTGGCGGCCGACGATGCCGCCTTGGCGTTGCTCGCCCGTCGCGCCGGCGGCTCCATGCGCGACAGCCAATCGCTGCTGGAGCAACTGCTGTCGTTTGGAGGCACCCGCATTTCCGTGGCCGACGTGCATCGCATGCTCGGCACCGCCAGCGGCAGCCGCATGACCAGCATGGGACAGGCCATTGCCGCGCGCGACGCGGCCGGCGCGTTGGCCGAACTCGATGCCGCCTTGGCCGAAGGCGCCGATGCCGGCCAGGTCCTCGAACAGTTGCTGGGATACGTTCGCGACTTGATGGTCGCCGCGGTCGACGGCAAATCCGAATTGCTGCAAATCGAACCCTCGGAAATTCCCGAACTCGTCCAGACCGCCAAACAGTTGGGGCTGCCCACCATTCTGGCGATGCTGCAAATTCTCGATCAAACGCAATCTCGCGTGCGTTTGAGCACCAGCAGCCGCACGCTGGCCGAAATGGCCCTGGTGCGGCTGTGTGCCCTGGAGAATTTGTCTTCATTGTCTTCGCTCATTTCACAGTTTGCCGCCGGCAACGTGGTTCTTGAAAGTGTGCCCGCCGGGCAGGCGCCCGCGCCCCCGGCCGTGGCAGAAACAGCAAAAAAAAACGACTCACCGGTAGCTGATGCTGCCCAGGCGGCGCCGGCGGCTTCCCAGGCCGGTTCTCCCGTGGAAAACCTGTCAGAAAGCCAGGCGGAGGAAGCGCCGCTCCCGCCGGATCAGGGGCATGAAGCCCCCGAGCCGCCGGAAAGCGGCCCGGCTTCCACGGCAGGTGCTGCCACGGCTGCGGAGTTGGAAAGCGATTCTGCGGAGCGAACGGGGGAATTGCTTGACGCCAGCCGGGTTCGCGATCTTTGGACGCAAGCTATTTCCGAGCTGGGTGTTACACTGTCGGAGCACGCGTCGCGCTGTCGCGAGCTAGCAATTCTTGCGCCAAATCATCTGGCCGTGCGATTTCCTGAGCGATATAGTTTGTCGAAAGCGTTTTGCGAGCTGTCTGAGAACGCGGGGCAGGTCGTGGAAGCCTTGGCCAAGCTGACCGGCAAGCGATTTCGCATTGACTACCACGTGGACCCGCCGACCGGCACGCCCGCGGCAAACGCAGCGCCCACGCGGCGGCGAACCCCACAAGACCTGGTGCGAGCCTATTCGACCAACGAATTGGTCGTAAAGGCGTCCCAACTGTTCGGGGCGCGGCTAACCAGCGTGGACGAGCCCAGCCAGATTTCGCCCTCGCAGGCGTCGATCGTTCCCTAGCGCGGCCCAAAGCTCGCTCCAGCCAAATCGTTGCCGTTTTACGAAATTCCAAGGCGCTATTCGACGGCGGCCGCCATCGAGAGCCTCTTTAGCACAAGGGATCATGCACATGTTCAAAGGCCTGGGAACGTTCGCCTCGCTGATGAAACAAGCCCCGCAGATCATGGGGCGACTGAAGAACCTCTCCGAAGAGCTTCGCGAGAAACGCGCCGTGGGCACCGCCGGCGGCGGCATGGTCGAGATCGAAGTCAACGGCCTGAGCGAAGTGCTCAAGTGCCGGATCGATTCCTCGCTGCTCGGCGGAGGCGACAAGGAACTGCTGGAAGATTTGATTGTGGCGGCCAGCAACCAGGCCAACGCTAAAGCCCGGCAGTTGCATGCCGATGCCATGAAAGACGCCACCGGAGGCATCAGCCTGCCCGGCATGGAAGATGCGTTTTCTCAATTGACGGGCGGCGGACCGGATCTTCCGCCCCAGGACAAATAGCCCCACTCTCGGTTTTTATGATCAGCGAATCGGTCAATCAACTGGTAGAGCAGTTTGCCAAGTTGCCCGGCATTGGCAAGAAATCGGCGGAGCGGCTGGCCTACCACATTTTGCGTGCGCACAAAAGCGAGGCGTTGGCCCTGGCCGAGGCCATCACCAATGTGAAGGAAAACGTGCGGCACTGCAGCCGGTGCTATAATCTATCGGAGGGCGAGTTGTGCTCGATTTGCCGCGATGCGCGGCGCGATAACTCGCTACTTTGCGTGGTGGAGCAACCCCGCGATCTGATGGCCTTGGAACAAACCGGCACCTACCAGGGTTTGTATCATGTGTTGCTGGGGCGCATCGCTCCCCTCGATGGTATTGGCCCCGATCAATTGACGATCGATGCCTTGGTGGCTCGGGTACGGGAGGGCAATATCCGAGAGATCATCATGGCCACCAATCCCACGGTGGAAGGGGACGGCACCGCGCTGCACATCACCAATGTGCTGGCCGATCTTCCAGTCAAAATCACCCGGCTGGCGAGGGGAATCACCACCGGCAGCGTCTTGGAATTTGCCAACAAAGAAATGCTGATCGATGCTTTGAGCGGCAGGCAACCATTCTGACCGGCGTCGATTCACGGGCGGAGCGATCGATTTGCGTGCCGGCCAAGGTTTCCCCAGCTAATGCAAATATTGAGCCATAGAGGGCTTAAGCAATAAATTTCCTGAAGGCCGATTCGTTTGGTAAGATTTTTGCTGGAGGGCAAACACTTGTCCCTTCAACTATCCAAAATCGTTCCGCTCTTTTTGCATTAGCTAAACCAATATGCGTCTCTCCTTTGGCCAGGAAATCGTGCAGCGAGCCGAGCAGAAGCTCGTCTTATCGCCGAATTTGATCCTGTCGATGAAAATTTTGCAGCTTCCCTTGGTGGAATTGCAGGAACACATCGAGCAGGAATTGCAGGAAAACGCTGTTCTTGAATTGCAGGAACGCGACCCCGACCTGCCCGACGAGGCCCCGGAGCGCGAGGTGGAGGAAAGAACGGCGGAAGAGCGGGAACTGGTTGTCGACGAAGCCGCCGACAACGTGGACGACTTCGAGCGCCTGCTTAATCTCAACGAAGAATTTCCGGATCATTTCGACGAACGGCCGCGAATGTCCAGTTCGCGCCTGGAAGAAGCCGCCGACCGCCAGCATGACGTGATGGCGAACATGGTCTCGCGGCCGGCCACCTTGCAGGACTACCTGCAAGACCAGTTGCGTTATTTCGATCTTGAACCCGCCGTGCGGCAGATGGCCATTCGGATCATATACGCTTTGGATGGCAGCGGCCGGCTCAGCACCCCGCTGACCGATTTGATCGACGCGACCGGCGGACCAGATCAGTTGGCCGCGGCCCAGGCCGCCCTGGCCATTGTGCAACGGCTCGATCCCCCGGGCATTGCCGCCCGCGATCTCCGCGAATGCCTGCTGCTGCAGCTTACGCCGGATATGCCCTACTATGAGGAATTGCGGACGATCATTGGCGACCATTTGCACGACATCGAACGCAATCAGTGGAAGAACATTCAGCGTCGGACGGGCTACTCCATCGATACGATCGATGCGGCACTCAAGGAGCTGCGCCGGCTGAATCCCAAGCCGGGCTCCGATTTTTCCAGCTCCCAGGCGCCCACCGTCACCCCCGACGTCTTTGTCGAGCGAGATGAAAACGGGAAGTACACCGTGCGGCTGGAAGAGGGCAACCTGCCGCAACTTTACATTAGCCCTTATTACCGCAAGATGCTGATGCGCGGCGACGCCACGCCCGAGGCTCGCGAGTATATCAAGAAGAAAATCAGTTCGGCACAATGGCTGATCGATTCCATCGAGCAGCGTCGCAGCACGGTCCGCAAGGTGTCGCAAGCCATTGTCGATCACCAAACCGCGTTTTTGGAAAAGGGCCCCGAGTTCATCGAACCGCTCAAGATGGAGCAGATTGCCGAAAAGGTGGGCGTGCACCTGACCACCGTCAGCCGCGCCGTCGATGACAAGTGGATTCAAACCCCGCGAGGTATTTTCCCCCTCAAGCGATTCTTCGGCGGCGGCACCAAGAGCGCCGACGGAGAAGAAGTGGCCTGGGAAGTAGTGCGACTTAAACTGCAGCACATCATCGACCACGAAGACAAGACCAAGCCGCTCAGCGACGACGAACTGGTCGAAGAACTGTCGAAGCACGACATCAAGGTCGCTCGTCGCACCGTCACCAAGTATCGCAAGGAAATGAACATACCCAGTTCGCGGCAGCGTCGCGACTGGGCAGCGGTTGCCGAGCGCAACGGCGAGGCATAAGTCGCACAAACCTCCGCCTCGGGCGTGCGCAACCAAACGCCTCGGCGGGAACGAATTTCTCGGCGCGCGTATCCAAAGGCCGACTTCGCCGCCGATTCATCTCTCGGGCAACGACGGCCGCAAATCTTGCGGAACTTTTTGAGTTGGCTCCGCGCGCCGGGGTACGATGATCGTCATCAGCCGTGCCAACCGCCGTGGCGACGCTTGGGTCGCGATGGGGGGTCAGGCATCCGGGTTTTCTCCCGTTGGCCAGGAGTGTGTCGATGAAGCCAGGCCCGCTCACGTTCCCCGTGGTATTTCTCTTTGTGCTGTGGAGCGCGGCAGTGGCGATCGCCGCGCCCGACGATTGGGCCGAAGGTTCCCCCCAACACAACGACGGCGCCAACCACACTTTCTACAATCGCGCGGCGCGACTGCCCTGGCGCCATAGCGAAGGCGATTGGCGCGACGCCTCGGGCAAACCGCAGGGCCACAAGCCGTTTGCCGCCGCGAACATTCCCATTGCGCCCACTCCCCTAGTTATCGAGTGGGACGTGACGCCTGTGGTTCGCGAGTGGCACCAGGGCAAGTCGCCCAACAAGGGTTTTCTGCTGCGAAACCTGCGCGACTCTGGCAATGTTCGCTTCCATAGTCGCGAGGCCGAAGTTGAAGAAGATCGCCCTCAACTCGTGCTGGAGATCAACAGCCAGCCCGTGAGATTGGCCGCCGTGGCCGATACGCACCTGGTACGTTCCACGTATCGTCCGCAAGGAAACAGTTCCTCGCTCACCGTTGCCGACAAGTTGCCGGCGCTGGTGCGGTTCGATCTCAGCAAACTCAAGGGGGACAATCCGCCAGCGAAGGCCACGTTGCGGTTGGTTTCGTTCAAGCAGTACGCGGCCGCCGAAATCGGGGTTTTTGCCTGCGACCAGGGCGAAACGGCGCAATCGCCTGAGCCGCTGCTGGGAATCGCTGCGCAGTATCCCGGCGATCGCGGCATGGAAAACGATCCGCAGGTGATTTTTGCCACCGGGTTTGAATCGCCCGACTGGCGAAAGGAATGGACGCATGTCGGAGGAAAAGTGGATACGGTTGACGACGATCCCGAGCAAAAATTCGAAGCGCTATCGGGAAAAGCCTGTCGGGCCTTGCTTGCCCAAGGCGAACTCACCGCCATGAATCAAACCTACCAGTTCCAAAAGCAGGTAGGCTTTGAACCCGAGGAGATCTATTTTCGTTATTACCTGCGACTGGGTGATAGTTGGAAACAAACCGTGGAAGGGGGCAAAATGCCCGGCATCAGCGGCACCTATGGACGTGCGGGCTGGGGAGGACGCAAAGTCAACGGACGGAACGGCTGGTCGGCCCGAGGCCTGTTTCTCATGACGTTGCCCGAAGGCAATCCGCTGGCGGGCAGGCATCCTTTGGGATGGTACTGCTACCACGCCGACATGCCCGGAACGTATGGCGACCATTGGGTGTGGACCGAGGGCCATCGCGGCTATCTTGAAAACAACCGTTGGTATTGCATCGAGCAGTACGTAAAGTTGAACGCGCCGGGCGTCGCCGGCGGGGAAGGCCACCGTGACGGGATCCTTCGCGTGTGGATCGATGGCCGCCCGGCCTTTGAGAAAACCGACATTCGCTTCCGCGATGTGAACGATCTCAAGATCGAGCAGATTTGGATGAACGTTTACCACGGCGGCACAACGCCTTCGCCCTACGACCAGCATGTGTATGTCGACAATGTGGTGGTCGCCAAGAAGTACATCGGGCCCATGCAACCGCAAGCCCACAGGTAGGAACGGATCGCCATGGCTTCCGCAACAACACGTGTTGGCGGCGGAGTCTTTTCAACGAATCCAAGACAAGGGGGCTTTCGCATGCAACTGGAACCTTCGCGTCGATGGCTCCGATCGTGTGGGTTAACGATAATCGCGCTTGCCTGCCTGGTTGCGGTTGATTCGCGGGCTGCCGAAAAACGCTCCACCGATTCGGCCGGGGCATTTCGGCCCGACTTGCCCCGCAATACCTGGGTGCAAGTCGAGCCTGAATCTCTGCCGTTTGTCGGCGGAGGGAGTCACCGGCCGCAATCGTGGAACAAGCTGGTTTACGACAGCGTGGGCCGCCGTGCGATTTACCTCGATCGCTGGAGCGATGAGACCCACGGCCACACGATCTATGCCAATGCCGTGCTGGCGTTCGACCCGGCGGCGAACAGCGTGGCCTGCCTGAAGGTGAGCAACTGGACGCAGCAGCGCAAAGAGGGCGGCGGATATCACACGGTGCCGTTGCCGGAGAATGAACGCGAGCCCACGCCTTGCGACCGCCATCCCTACGGCAACGTGGCATTTGTGCCGGAACAGAATGCGGTTTACTTGAGCGCCGGCGCCAACCAAAGCGCTCTGGCCGGCGAGTTGCGCAGCCACGCGGCATGCCGCGATACCTGGCGATTCGACCTGGCCGGGCGAAGGTGGACCAAGGTTGCCAGCGATCTGGAACCGCCCGACAGCCTGGAAGGGGTGATGTGCTACGATCCGGCAAACAAGGTGATCGTGAGGCTGTGCAACGACGGCACTCAAACCTGGCTGCTCGATGTAACCAAGGGCCAATGGCGCAACGCCGAGGCCGAAAATAATCCTCGCTGCGGCAAGGCCGCGGCCATGTGTTACGACTCGAAACGCGGCCGGATTATCCTCTTTGGCGGTCGAGGGCGTGACAACCCCTTGCGGGTGTGGAATGCGCCGGGGGTGCAAACCTGGTCGTACTCAGTGGCCGAGCACCAGTGGCAACCGCTGCCCGATGCCCCCATTGCCGGGCGTGCCGCTGGCATGGATTACGATCCCTCGCGGGATTGCGTGGTGCTGCACTTCTCGCTCGAAAAAGGCAAACCGGGTCGTACGCTGTTCTATTTGTGCGACAAAAACCAGTGGCGAGCGTTGCCCGAGAGGGCCGATGCCGCCGGGCCGCCGGCGCCATGGCACGGGCTGGCGTACGACGCGACGCGCGACGTATTCATTCGCGCCTCGTATTCGCCGGAGAGCCGTTCGACATGCCAGTGGTGGCTGTTGCGGCCCGAGTTGAGCGAAACAGTGGAAGCAGAACCTACCGCGGCAAATCCCGTAGACAATCCTTGATGCCACGGGCTCTTGGCACACCCATCAGAACTACTTACCCGCGCACATTTTTTCCACGGCATCGAGTCGCAGTCGGGCCAGGTAAATGGCCGTGCGGCCGTCGTGGCCCGAATAGTATGACACCAGAATTTGATTGTTGTCGCGATCGATGACGAAGCCAGGATAACTGGTGTCGCCGCCACTGGGCAGCGTCAACAAATCGCCAAATTCGCCCGTGGCGGGGTTCATCGTCCACAGCGCCATGGTGTAGGGCCGTTGCTCGTAGTTGCGGCTGCCCGCCAGCCAGGCGCCGCCCGGCAGTTGCACAAAGTTCGGCCCGCCAAATTGGCGGTTGGCCGGGTAAATCTTCCAGGTGGTGTAGGGCTTTTTTGCCTGGCCCATGTAGGCCTTGCCGTCGCCGTGGCGAATCATGGCCCACAGGGTGTCGTCGGACGTGAATCGCAACGTGGTTTCGCTGGGGGCAGGCAATTCCATTTCCGCAACGTGCTCATAGCGAATGCCGTCGCTGCTGCGGAGCAAATGCAAAGCCCGCTTCTTTCCGGCCGGAAGCTGCTGCACGCAGCCATAGGCCTGGTCGCCATGCCAGGTGACGCGCCACAGCCAATCCATGTCGGTCACGAGTTTTTCGGGGAACTGTATTTTTTGGGGGGCAGAGAAGTTTTCACCGTGCTGGTCCGAGAAAGCCACGCGGCTCTCGATCTTCAAACGCTGCGAACCGTGATAATAGGAGGCGCCGGTGTTGACCATCAACCGCCCGTCGGGCGTGACGCTCAGCTTGGGATCGCGAAGATCGACGTGGGGTTCGTCGAGCAGCGCCACCGAGGACCAGTTTTCGCCGTCTAGGGAGCGAATGACGCGGATCGTGCCGTTGAGGCCGGGGATATGGCCGTCGCCTTCGCGGAACGTGCAGTAGTAATGGTCGCCAAACCGCGCGATGTCGGTGAAGGCGGAATGGGTGGCGCGATCCCAAATCCGCTGAATCGAAATCACCAGCTTTTGATCGATCGTTTCTTCCGCAACTGCCAGGTTGCCGGCCCAGCATAAACACCCAACGACGACCAGCGACAAACGAACGAGCATGGTGGGCTCCCCACTCGGGATTGGTTACAGAGTCTTGAGAATATCGTAAGCGGTATCGATTGCCTGCTGGACATCGGCCGACGTATGCGCCGCCGAGAGATACCAGATGCCGCGTCCGATCAGGCGAATGCCACGATCGTGCATGCCGGCCATGAACTTCTGGTACTTGGCCTTGTCATAGCTGAGCGTGTCGCGGAAATCGTTTACGGATTCCAGCGGAGTGAACCCGGTATGGAACGCTGGTCCAAAACCCTGCACCAGCATCGCCTGGCCGGCACGCCGCGCGGCGTCGCGCAGGCCCTCCATCAGTTCGCGGCCTAATTCAAACAACCGCGGATGAACCGCGTCGCGTTCCAGGACTTCGATCGTGGCCAGCGCCGCGGCAATGCTGGGATTGCCGCTGTTCATGGTGCCAGCGTGGATCACCCGGCCGTCGGCAATCCACTCCATGTAATTTCGCTTGCCGGCGAGCACGCTGATGGGGTAGCCGCTGGCCATTGCCTTGCCGAACACGGCCAGGTCGGGCGTCACGTCAAAGTAGCCTTGCCCGCCGGCCATACCCAATCGAAATCCGGTAATCACTTCGTCGAAGATCAGCACGATGCCCAATTCGTCGCACAGTTGCCTCAATCCCTGCAAGAAGCCGCTCCGCGGGGCAATGCAACCGGCGTTGCACATGGCAGGCGACGAAATCACGGCGGCCAACTCGCCGGCGTGTTCTCGCAAGGTTTTTTCCGCCAGTTCCAAATCGTTCCATGGCAGCACGATCAGATCGTTTGCGGCCTGCGGCGGCAACCCTTGGGTCCAAGGAACGATGTTCGGCTGCTCGCGCGGTCCCATCGCGTCTTCCGAAGCGGCCGAAATGCTGAACGACACGCCGTCGAACCACCCGTGATAATGCCCTTCGAATTTGAGAAACTTGTATTTGCCGGTGACGGCCCTGGCCAGTCGCAGCGCCGCATGATCGGCTTCGGAGCCGGACAAGCTGAACCGCATCAATTCGGCGCAGGGGATCAACCGCTGCAGGGTTTCGGCAAGTTCCAGTTCTTCAAGATGCTGGCCGGCGTAAAGTTGCCCGCGCTGGCTCGACTCGTGAACCCTGGCGAGCACTTCCGGATGCGAGTGCCCCAGGATTAGCGGCCCTTGGCTCAGCGTAAAATCGAGGTACTCGTTGCCGTCGACATCGTACACGCGACTGCCGGCGCCCCGCTCGTAAAACAGCGGATGTGGATAGCCGTACTTGCGGAACTCGCTGGCGACTCCGCCAGCCAACGAGCGACACGCGCGCTGGTACAGTTCGTGCGATTTCTGGTAACGGGTCATGCGGTCGAGAATCTCTATTCGGGAGCGGAACGTGGTGCCTGTTATTGGCGGCAAGTCGCCAGTGCCGTCAGTGTGAACAACCCAGGCTTGGGCTGCAAGCCTTCAGCCAGCCACGCGTGGTGCGATGAACGCCTGAGTAAAATCCATCTGGCCGACCGGCACCCAGCCCGACCAAGATAGCACCAGCAGAACTCTCGCATTGTGCCTCCGACCGTGCGAGAATGCGGCCAATCGCCATCCGGCAATCGAGGCAATCGCCGCTTTTCCTTGACCGATTGCAGCGTTGCAGATCGCGATTTTCCCAGCCGGGGCGTCTCCCGTCTCGGTCGTCGAGTTTTGTGGCTGCTTTGGCACGCGTTCTGCTCAGCAAAGAGTATTCGCCTGCATCCCCTCTGCTTCGACGAAAATCGGAATACGATCTCAGGGACGACCGCGAGAATTGCAGCATGTCCACATCCTCATCCGCGCTCGCCGCTTCGCCCGGCACGGCTTCGCCACAAAGTATCCATCGCATTCCCAGTTCCACCTATCGCATCCAGCTTCGGCCCAACCTGGGTTTCGACGCCGTGCGCGAGCTGCTGACCTATCTGCGGCAGTTGGGAATTAGCGACGTATACCTTTCGCCGCTGTTTCGTGCCCGGGAGCAAAGCACGCACGGCTACGACGTGGTGGATCACGGCAGCGTGGACGTCACGTTTGGCGATCTCGAACAATTTGGTCAATTGGCCATGGCGGCTCGCGACTTGGGGATGGGCCTGCTGCTCGACATCATTCCCAACCATATGGGCATTAACGACGCCGGCAACGAGTGGTGGCTCGATGTGCTCGAGAATGGTGAAACTTCGCGATACGCCGATTTTTTTGACATCGACTGGAATCCGACAGCCACCAATCTGCAGCACAAAGTCTTATTGCCGTTTTTGGGCGCCCCCTTTGTCGAAGCATTGGAGCAAGCCCAACTGCAGGTGGTGTATGAGCACGATCGTCTGCAACTAGCGTACGGCGACTGCCGTTTTCCCTTGGCGCCGGGCACCTGGCCCGCCGTGTTGGAGCCAGCTTGCGATCATTATCGCGAGCACCACCTCGCCGACAACGAACAAGACGAGGCGTCGGGGGATCAAATCGAGCTGGAAAGCATTATCACGCAGTTGCGGTTGCTGCCCGACCCGGAATGTCGCGACGAAGCCGCCACGCGGCAGCGTTATCGCGAACAGGGCGTGGCCCGCCGCCGGCTGGCTCAGTTGTTGTCGATTTCGGATGACATTCGCCAATCGCTCGCGGCCACGTTGGCCTCGCTGAATGGCGCCGTCGGTCAGCCGCGCAGCTTCGACCGGTTGGAGCAGTTGATCAACCGGCAATGGTATCGGCTGGCATACTGGCGGGTGGCGGCGGACGAGATCAATTATCGGCGGTTCTTCGATATCAATGATCTGGCGGCCATTCGTGTGGAAGTGCCGCGCGTATTCGATGCCGTGCATGGATTGGTGGGACAGTTTATCAGCCAGGGGTGGGTGACCGGGTTGAGGATCGATCACCCCGATGGGCTGCTGGATCCTCAAAGTTATTTTGAGAACCTGCATGCTTTGTTTCGGCGTCACCGGCCTCGCGGCGATGAGCGGACGCCGAGCCAGATTTATCTGGTCGCGGAGAAAATCCTCTCGGGCGAGGAACCCCTGCCCACCGACTGGAACATTTGCGGCACCACCGGATATGACCTGCTCAACCTGCTCAACCGACTGCTCGTACACCCTGAGGGCTTGCAAAAGTTGCGGTCGGCTTATGCCCAACTTACCGGTCAAGAAACATCGCCAGCCGACGTGCTTTACGAAAGCAAACGAACCATCTTGATCGACGCCATGTCCAGCGAACTGCAAATGCTGGCCAGGCAACTGTATTGCATTGCGCAGCAGGACCGGGCGGCGCGCGATTACACCTTGCCGGGCTTGCAGCGAGCGCTGCGCGAGGTGATCGCCTGCATGACCGTGTACCGTACCTACGTGCGCCCCCAAGGCTGGGATGTTAGCGAGGCAGATTACCGCCGGATGACTACCGCGGTGCGGATGGCAAAACGACGCAATCCTTCCATGGACTGGACCGCGCTCGATTTCATCGCCTCGGTAGTGCTGCTGCGAAACCCGCCTTATCTCTCGGAGGAGCAAGCCGCGGATCGCCGCCGCTTTGCGCTCAAAATGCAGCAGGTAACCGGGCCGGTGATGGCCAAGGGGCTCGAAGATACGTCTTTCTACCGGCACTATCCCCTGGCATCGCTCAACGAGGTGGGCGGGGAATTGGATACGCCGGCCATCTCGACCGAGGAAATGCATCGCCAGATGCACCATCGAGCAACGACCTGGCCCCATTCGCTTTCGGCAACCAGCACGCACGATACCAAACGGGGCGAGGACGTGCGCGCGCGGCTGCACGTACTTTCGGAGATACCCGACCTCTGGATCGAATCGGTTTACCGCTGGCAAGAGTTGAATCGCCCTATGTTGCATGTGGTTGACGGCGAAGAACTGCCCGACCGCAACACCACCTACCTGCTGTACCAAACCCTGCTGGGCACGTGGCCGCTAGATGACTTGAGCGATGCAGAACGCGAGACATACGTGGCGCGAATTGTCCGGTACATGCAAAAAGCCGAACGTGAGGCGAAGGTGCATACTTCGTGGATGAATCCCGCGGAAGAGTACGAGCAAGCCGTGGCCCAATTTGTCCAGCGGTTGCTCACGCACGAATCGGCGCAGCCATTTCGTGCAGAAATGCAGACCCTGGCGAGCGAGATTGCGACGGCCGGTTTCATCAACGCCCTGGCTCAAACGCTGCTCAAGGCCACGCTGCCCGGCGTGCCCGACTTTTACCAGGGAACCGAGTATTGGGATTTCAATCTGGTCGACCCCGACAACCGTCGCCCCCTTGACTTTGCGATTCGCCGCGAGAGCCTGGCGCGATTGCAGCAGGAATTCGCTTTCGATCCACAATCGCTCACCCAGAACCTGATCCAGCGGTGGCCAACTCCCGAAATCAAGCAGTTTGTTGCGTGGCGATCCATCGCCGCTCGGGCTGCCAATCCGCAGTTGTTCTCCGCGGGAGAATATCTGTCACTAATTCCCCAAGGCGATCTGGCGGAGCACGTGTTTGGCTTCTGCCGACGCTGGCAAGACCTGCGACTGGCGGTGATTGTCCCGAGGCAGGTACAATTACTGGCGCAGCGATCGGGCTCCCCAGACTCGCTCCGCGGCTTTCTCGCCGTGGACTGGGGCAATACCCGGATCGAATTGCCCTGTGAGAATGCCTTGTGCTGGCGAAACGAATTTTCGGGCGAGATGGTAACTGCCGATTCGCCGACCGGCAAACCATCGCTCTCAATGGCGGGGTTGTTTGCCAGGTGGCCCGTGGTGATGCTGACCGCGCGCGCTACGCCACCGAGCAACTCGCCTGGATGATCGTTGCGCGTTTTGCTCCAAATTGTCTCGCGGCCAAAACCTCGCGGGTACACGTTGGCGGACCAAGTCGATTGGTTGTCCTCAGCGGCCGGTGATTCAACTCCAACCCAATCATGCTCAAGGAGCTTGCTCCATGCGAATCTGGTCTGGTCGTCCTTACCCGCTCGGCGCCACATGGGATGGCCGCGGGGTTAATTTCACGCTTTACAGCGAGCATGCCACTAAGGTGGAACTCTGCTTGTTCGAGTCGCCCGACGTTGAGAAAGAGTCGGTGCGGATCGTCATGCCCGAGCATACCGATATGATTTGGCATGTCTATTTACCCGAGATTCGTCCCGGCCAGCTTTATGCGTACCGCTGCTATGGTCCGTATGATCCGGAACGAGGGCACCGGTTCAATCCCAATAAACTGCTGCTCGATCCTTATGCCAAGGCCATTGGGCGCATTCCCAAGCCCACCGATAGCACGTTTGGCTATCTGCTGGGCGATGAAAAGCTGGACCTCTCATTCAATCCGGCCAACAGTTCGGCCGATGGTCCCTTGGCCGCGGTGATCGACGAGGCCTTTACCTGGGGCGACGACCAACCTCCCAAGACGCCCCTCTCCCGTTCGGTGATTTACGAACTGCATGTGAAGGGGTTCACCAAGCTACACCCCGACGTCGATGAAAAAATTCGGGGAACCTACGCGGGTTTGGGTTCCGAGGCCAGCGTGCGGTACCTTCGCGAACTGGGCATTACGGCCGTTGAGTTGTTGCCGATCCACATGCACGTCGATGATCGGTTTCTGCTTGACCGAGGCCTGGTGAACTACTGGGGCTACAACACCCTGGGGTTCTTCGCGCCCGACCCTCGCTATGCTTCGGTCGAGCGCCCGGTGGAAGTGGTGCATGAGTTCAAGTCGATGGTTCGCAATCTGCACGACGCCGGAATCGAAGTCATTCTCGACGTGGTTTACAACCATACCGCCGAAGGCAACGAATGCGGTCCCACCGTGTCGTTCCGCGGCATCGACAACGCCAGTTACTACCGGCTTTCGCCTGAACACCCCCGGTACTACATGGACTACACCGGTTGCGGCAACACGTTCAACATGCGCAACCCGCGCGTGCTGCAACTTATAATGGACAGTCTGCGCTACTGGGTGCTGCACATGCACGTCGATGGTTTCCGCTTCGATCTGGCCAGCACGCTGGCCCGCGAACTGCACGAAGTGGATAAACTGGGCGCCTTTTTCGACATCATTCATCAAGACCCCGTGCTTTCCCAGGTGAAGCTGCTCGCCGAACCCTGGGACTTGGGCGAGGGCGGCTACCAGGTGGGCAACTTTCCCGTGTTGTGGTCGGAGTGGAACGGCAAGTACCGCGATTGCGTGCGCCGGTTTTGGAAAGGCGACGGCGGCGTGGCATCCGAATTCGCCACCCGCATCAGCGGCTCCAGCGACCTCTATCAATGGAACGGGCGGCGTCCGCATGCCAGCATCAACTTCATCACGTGCCACGACGGTTTCACGCTCCACGATCTGGTGTCGTACAACCACAAACACAACGAAGCCAACGGCGAAGACAATCGCGACGGCGTGAACGAAAACGACAGTTGGAACTGCGGCGTGGAAGGCCCGACCAACGAGCCCGAGATCGTGGCCCTCCGCCGGAAAAAACAGCGTTCGTTCCTGGCCACCCTGCTGCTATCGCAAGGCGTGCCCATGCTGCTGGCTGGGGATGAAATCAGCCACACCCAACGGGGCAACAACAACACCTACTGCCAAGACAACGAGTTGAACTGGATCAACTGGCAACTGAACGATGGGCAGAAAAGTTTGCAGTCGTTTGTTTGCAAGGTGATCGGCATTTTGCACCAGCAGCCCGCGTTCCATCGGCGGCGTTTCTTCCAGGGCAAATCACTCCACGGCGAAGAGCGTTCCGAGATTGCGTGGCTCGATCCCACTGGCCAGGAAATACCCGCCGAGGCCTGGAACTCACCCAACAAACGCTGCCTGGGCGTGCATCTGATTGGCGGCCTGATCGACGTGGACGATTACGGCGACCCGATCATTGGCGACCATATTCTCATCTTGTTCAATGCCGATCACGCGCTCGAAATTCCGTTCACTTTGCCGACGGTTGAGTCGGGCGAACCTTGGATGCGATTGTTCGATACGGCCATAGAGGACGAAGAGTCGGACGACCCCGAGGTGGAGATCACCTCCAGCAAGTACGCCTTGCAGCCGTGCTCGATGGCGGTGTTTCGCTCGGCCATTCCCGAGGAAGCCGTCGAATCATTGACCAAGGCTCGAGAAGTGCTCGTTTCCACGACCCTGTAAGCAGCGTCAAATCCAGCGTGACAAAGCCACAAAGGGTTCGTACTTGCCGTACGGCAAGAGCGGCCTGCCAGCAGCCCAGACTCCATCCGGAACTTGCCGCGTGATTTCCGCCGGAGTTGGCCCGAGATGCCGGATTGGGTGGAGCGCTGGTAAGCGACGCGAAGTGTGGCGAGTATTATATGTTGGGCGAGTTGCCTTCCCGCAGGGAGTGTTCGTATGCGATTGCGATTGATTTTGACGTGCCTTTTGTCCCTTTGCGTTGGCCTTGCCGGATTGCAGGGCGCGGAGCCCGATGCACGGCCTGGGTCGAAGCCCGAAGTCTTCGCCATCCAAATCATCGACGAAGAGACCGGCCGCGGCGTTCCCCTCGTCGAATTGAAGACAACCGCCAATCACATCTTCATGAGCGATTCGGCCGGCTATGTCGCCGTGAAGGAGCCCGAGTTGCTAGGGCAAAAGGTCTATTTTCACATTCGCAGTCATGGGTATGAATTTCCCGCGGACGGTTTCGGCTATCGCGGCCGCGCCCTCGATCTGACGCCTGGGGGAACCGCTACCCTGCGCCTCCCACGCCGCAACGTTGCCGAAAGACTGTATCGCATTACGGGGGCGGGCATTTACGCCGACAGCGTGGCGCTGGGGATGGGGGCCCCGATCCTGCAGCCGTTGCTCAATGCCCAGGTAACCGGTTGCGACAGCGTTTACACCGCGCGGTATCGCGACAAGATTTATTGGTTTTGGGGAGACACCAATCGGTTCGCCTACCCCTTGGGCAATTTCCATACAACGGGAGCAACCTCTGCGTTGCCCACCCCCAATGAAATGGTCCCGAGAGAAAGCCGTTCCGATCCGCGCGGCGCGACAAGACCTCCCCGCCATCTCGATCCCGACCGTGGCATCGACTTTACGTACTTCACCGGTGAGCAGGGGTTTGCCAGGCCAATGGCGCCGATGCCGGGCGAGGGCCCGACGTGGATTTCGGGGCTGATCGCGCTGCCCGATGCATCGGGACGCGAACGGCTGTTCTGCGGCTATGAAAAGATTCGCGGAGCAATGGAGGTTTATGCCCGAGGCATCGCGGAATTTGACGACGAGAAACAACAGTTCGTGCACAAGAAATCGATTGAGGTGGCAGCCCCGCTGTATCCCTGGGGGCATCCGTTCACCCATCGCGAGGGCGATGTGGATTATGTTTATTTCGGCGATCCGTATCCGGTGTTTCGCGTTCGCGCAAACGCCGCCAGCCTGTTGAATGTGAGCGAGTACGAAGGATTCTCACCGTTGGTTCCCGGAAGCCGGAAAGAACAACAGCCGCGAGTAGAACGCAATGGCGACGGCCAGGTGGCGTGGGCGTGGAAACGGGATACGGCCGCGATCGATATCGATCTTCAGAAGGCGTTGGTTGCCTCGGGCGAACTTCGTCCCCACGAGGCCTGGATCGACCTCCGCGACGTCGCCACAAACCACAGCGTGGCGGCGCATCGCGGATCGGTCGCCTGGAACGACTACCGGCAGCGATGGGTGCTGGTGTTCACGCAGTACTTTGGTACATCGTTGTTGGGCGAAGTCTGGTACAGCGAGGCCGACGCGCCCCAAGGGCCTTGGAGACGCGCCGTGAAGATCGTCAGTCACGACCGCTACAGTTTTTACAATCCCCAGCAGCACCCCCTGTTTGCCGAACAAGGCGGAAAACGGATTTACTTCGAAGGCACCTACACGCACACCTTCTCAGGCAATCCCGTACCCACCCCGCGCTACGACTACAACCAGATCATGTACCGCCTGGATGTGGACGACGAACGATTGAAGCCGGTGCGCGAAAAGTAACCCGGCGACCGATCCAGCATGTGAGAAACACAAGCAGGGCACGGAACCAGGCGCTGTCTGTTGGCCGCGTCGCCGGCAGGTTCTGCTTGGCCCGGCTTTTTCTGGCCGTTAAGCCAGGACTGGGCGCAGCACGTCGCCGCTCACGTCGGTCAAGCGGTAGTCGCGGCCTTGAAAGCGGTACGTGAGTCGTTTGTGATCCAAGCCCAGCAGGTGCAAGATGGTGGCGTGCAGATCGGGCACCGACACGGGGTTTTCCACCGCGTGGTAGCCAAACTCGTCGGTCGCGCCATACACCGTGCCCCCTTTCACGCCGCCGCCGGCCAGCCACATGGTGAAGCCTCGGGCGTGGTGATCGCGGCCCTTGCCGCCTTCGGCCGTGGGCGTGCGGCCAAACTCGCCCCCCCACACCACCAGCGTTTCATCCAGCAAGCCGCGCTGCTTAAGATCGGTGAGCAGGGCCGTGATGGGACGATCGGTTTCTTCGCAGTGCAAGCGGTGGTTTTTTTCGATGTCGTCGTGAGCGTCCCAAGCCCGGGGGCCTTCATTGCCGCCACTGTATAGCTGCACGAATCGCACCCCGCGTTCCACCAGGCGGCGGGCCAACAAACAATTGCGGCCAAAGTGGGCCGTGACTTTGTTGTCCAGCCCATACAGGCGATGCGTGGCCTCCGTTTCTTGCGATAGATCGACCGCTGCGGGCGCACTCGATTGCATGGCGAATGCCAATTCGTAGGCTTGAATGCGGGCTTCGAGCGCGTCGTCGGCCGGATCGGCGGCGGCGTACTGCTGGTTCCAACGGTGCAGCAAGTCGAGTTGTGCCCGCTGCCGCGACGACGACACGCCATTGGGCCGATTCACATAGGCAATGGGCTCGCCAGCCGTGCGCAGCGGCACGCCTTGAAAGCTGGCCGGCATGAAACCGTTGGACCAGTTGAGCGCGCCGTTGACCGGAGCCCCTTGGTGATCGAGCATGACCACAAAGCCGGGCAGATTGTCGCACGCGCTCCCCAACCCGTAGTTGGCCCAGGAACCCAGGCTGGGGTGCCCCGACAGGACCGAACCGCTTTGCATTTGAAACAAGGCCGGGCCGTGATTGTTGCTCTCGCAGTGCATGGAGCGAATCACGCACAACTCGTCGGCACAAGCGGCCAAGAGCGGGTATTGATCGCAAATGTCGATGCCGGACTGGCCGTGCCTGGCGAACTTGAAGGGGCTCTTCAAGGCATTGGGGCGCGTCTTGCCCATGAATGCGTCTTCGGGCCGATAGGCGGGAATCGCCTTTTCGTGCCACTTTTCGAGCGCCGGTTTGGGATCGAAGGTGTCCAAATGGCTGGGGCCGCCGTACATGAACAGGAAGATCACGCTCTTGGCTTTAGGCGTGAAGTGCGGCCGGGGCGCGGAATAACCGGCCGACGACGCGGTGGATTCTGCCGCAAGGCCGTCGCTGGCCAGCAGGCTGGCCAGCGCCAACCCGCCAAAGGCCCCCCCAGCCTGCTGCAACCATTGGCGGCGAGATAGCTGCGAAGCGAGTGGGAGAGTAGGCGATGCGCTATTGGACATATACAAACTCGCTCAAATTCATCAGCACATGACAGAAGTCGGCGAGCGCGGCGGTTTGGGCCGCTGCCGGCGTGAAGCCTTCGCTCACCAGTCTCGCGATTTGGTCGTTCACAAACGATGCGCCCTCGCGGACACGCTGCTCGGTGGGCTTGGCGCAGAGGGCAATCCACAAGGCGCGCTCGACCTGCGCCAGCGGATCGTCGCCCGCTTCGCGAATCACGCGGGCGGCGAAATGCCCAGCCTGCTCGCGAAGGAAATCGTCATTCATCAGCACCAATGCCTGGGTGGGCACCAGGCTTTCTTCGCGGCGAGCGCAGCTATGGGCGGTCGCCGGACTGTCGAACAATTCGAGCAGCGGCAGTTGGAGTTGCCGTTTGACATACACATACACGCTTCGCCGCCAATGCTGCGGGCCTTCTTGATTCACGATGGGCCATTTATTGCGCTGGCTGGCAACCAGCAGGTCGGGGCGAATCCGCGGCTTGACGCCCGGTCCGCCCATCGCGGGATTGAGACTGCCGGCCACGGCCAGGAACGAGTCGCGAAGGGGTTCGGCTTCGAGCCTGCGCCGGGGCATGCGCCACAGCAGGCGGTTGTCGGGGTCGATGGCGTGCGATTCTGGCCGCAGCGTTGCCGCCTGGCGATAGGTGGCCGACGTCACAATCAACCGATGCAGGGCCTTCAAGCCCGCGGATTGTCGAAGTTCCACCGCTAGCCAATCGAGCAGTTCGGGGTGGGTGGGTGGTTCGCCAAGCCGGCCAAAATTGCTGGGTGTGGAAACCAGCCCTTGCCCAAAGTGGTAATGCCAGAGCCGATTGGCCATTACGCGCCATGTCAGCGGGTTTTGTTCCGAGGCGATCCAGTCGGCCAACTCCAACCTCGACCCGGTTGCCGCATTTCGGTCAACGTGGCTGAACTCGCTCGAAGCGGCGCCCAAAGCCAATGCTTCGTGGTCGTGGGACTCGCCACAGAGCACCTCGGGCAAACCGGGTTGCACCTCGGGGCCCGCATTGCGCACATCGCCGCGATACAGCAGCCGCGTGGTCCGCGGTTTGGCATCGCGATCGGTCAGCACGCGGGCTTCGGGAATCGCCAATCCTTTGGTGGCTTTCTCGGCCAACCTGGGCTGGTTGGGGTCGAAAGCACTTACATCGAGCAAACGATTTTCGCTGCTGTCGAAGTACGCCAAGAAGCGGTAGTAGTCGCGCTGCGATATGGGGTCGAACTTATGATCGTGGCAGCGGGCACAGGCCAGCGTCAGTCCTAGGAATACATTGCTGGTGGTTGAGATCACGCCATCGAGTTCGTCGAGCCGGTACTGTTCGCGCGCGACGCCAACCCCCATGTTGTCTTCATTGGTGGGACCGGTACGCGCGAAGCCGGTGGCGATCCAACTGGCAGCAGTCGCGTTGGAGAGCTGATCGCCGGCAAGTTGTTCGCGGATGAATTGGCTGTAGGAAACGTCGGCGTTGAAGCGGGCGATCACGTAGTCGCGATAATGCCAGGCGCCGGGGCGATCGAGGTCGCTGTGAAATCCGCTGGAATCGGCGTAGCGAGCGAGGTCCAACCAGTGACGTCCCCAGCGTTCGCCATAGCGCGGCGATGCCAGCAACCGTTCCACCACGCGCTCGTAAGCGTCGGTCGAGCGGTCTTGCTCAAACGCCAAAACGTCTTCCGGCGTCGGCGGCAAGCCAATCAAGTCGAAGTACACCCGACGCAGCAACGTGGAAGGGCTGGCCGGTTGGCCAGGCTCGATTCCGGCAGTTTCCAGCTTCGCCAGAATGAAATAATCGACCGGATTTCGAGCCCAGGCGGCATCGCTCACGCCGGGCAGCGGCGGACGCACCAGGGGTTGAAAGGCCCAATGCGAGCGGTCCTGTTGGCTAATTCTGGCTTTACCCACCTGCGTGGAGTCCGGCAACGAGCCGACCCAGGCTGCAATCGTGGCGATTTCTTCGGCGGAAAGCTGCCCCTCGGGCGGCATATGTGGCCGGGCGTCTTTGCCGAGGACTTGCACCAGTAAACTCTCGGCTGCCTTGCCAGGCACGATCACGGCGCCGGTTTCCGATCCGGCCAGCACGGTGGCGGCCGTGGTGAGATTCAGATCCAATTCGGCGGAATCGGCAGAATGGCATTCCGCGCAGTGCCGGGCGAACATCGGCTGCACCCTGCGTTCAAACGTTCGCATGTGCTCGGACAGGTCGTCGGCATGGATTGTTCCGGTGGCCGCCAGCATGCCCAAGGCGGCCGAAAGCGCAAAACCAATCGCCGCGCAAAATCTAATGTCGAAGGCCGCGGTTTTGGGTTTAAGGGACTGCATGCATTGCCCAGGAATATTGGCTGCGGGGTTAATCAGTTCGTCCCGATTTTACCCCATTGATTCGCGCGATGGTATGCATAATTGGGCGTTGATGCCACGCGGGGGGATCGTTGGTTGGTCGTGTATTCTTGCGGCCAAAGTGCGCGGCGCGGGAGCGCGTGTTGCCCAAACGCTGGCAGAGACGGCGACATCTGCACGATCGCCAGCGAACCGCGCGAACCCGCGCTCCCCTCCCAAAAGAAACAAGCCCCGGCACGAACACCGGGGCTTGCGAGGGGAGTGTCATATTGTCACTGAGGGATAGCGGCAGACGCCGCGTTCGCGAAGTCGAGGGCTGTGATCGCCAGCGTGACGGAGGTGTTATCCAATCTCGTCCAGCAACGACCCCAAGGCCAATTCCAGATTGCCTTCGACATCGTAGGTTCCGTTGGCCAGAGCTTCGCGAATGTGTTGCACTCGCTCATGGCGAATGCCGGGCAGGTCGTGTACCTGATCCACAAAATTTCCTACATCGGAGATTTCCAGCACGTCCGAGGTGCTGAGACTGGGCGTGGACGCTGCGGGGGTCGGCGTGGCGGCAGCCTGGGGACGGCTGATCGCGTGAGCCTGGTGAACATGGGAAGGGCCGTAAATCTGCATGCTTCTCTTCCTCCTTTGGCGGGAGCTTCCCGCGCCGCGAGAGGGGCGCGTGGTCTCTCGGGATTTGACTACCAAATCCCCTTCCTGGGAACAATGCCGATTTCCATCCGCGGCAGTCTCAGCGGAGCCAAACCAGGCCGGGGGAGAGGTCCCGGTCCTCGTGTTCAACTCAAAATCCTCGCTGCATTGCTGCCATGGTCTGGAATTACCTGCGGTCGACATACATCTGGCCGCAGGCCAAGCCGGCGCTGTCCCTGTCGTGAAGTCGACCTTGCGCACGAGCTAGCTTGCAGTCCCCTTCATCGGCGAAAACCAGGGGATGGAATCAACTTCAGGCCAAAAGGCCACTTCCGGGGTCTGCGAAGACAGTGTCCATCAGCGAGCCCTGAAAAACCTGGCTAAATGGGGCGGGTTGCGAGACTTTGCGGGCAATGGAAGGACTTCGCCTGGAAAGTTCCGAGAGAGATAGGATCGGTGCTCGGCATTTCCCCCGGCGTCGCGGTTCAGGTGGGGGCCGTAGTTCGGTTGGACCTCACGGCCGAGACAAAAAAACCCGCCCCTCGCCCGACCAGGTCGAGCGAGGGGCGTTTTGAAGGGCTTGCAATGTAGCTGCCCAACTGTGGTGGTTCGAAAATCCCGGCTTCGGTTGCCGCTTGAACGGGTAGGGTTACGTGCCTCAGGTTTCGGCTAAGGCGCCCAGGGGCGAAACGTGTTCGTTTGCCGTCTGCGGCAGGGGCACCCGCGGCTCGTGGTGCGAGGGCGACACGGACGCCAGACGACGCCCGTCCATTGCCAGCACGTTGCCTTCAATGGTCGTGGCGATTTCGTCCAGCGGCAAGTGGCTGAGCCGCATTTGCGAGAACGGGTTTTGCAAATCGATGCCGATTTGATCAAGCGAGAGCAGCGGATAGGCCACCAGCATCACAAACACCGGAGTCCAAACACCGACCTGATCGAACAAGGCCAGCGGCAGCGTCGCCAAAAACAAAAAAATGAACCGGCGAATTTCAACGGAAAACGCTGAAGCCAGCGGGGTTTTCAAAATCCGCTCGCAGGCGCCCAGGTGATCGATCAACGAGGCACGCTCTTTTTCCGCCATCATGAATGCAAATCGGTCCATCTCTCCCGACTGCACGGCCTCGTGCAACAATTGCGAAACCCGTTGCGAGGCGTACATCGGCATGTGTTCGGCCTTGGCAACCCGATGAGCTTTGTCGCCAATCAACGCCTCGAGGTCGTCCAGATTGCGTTCGCCGCGGAGACTATGCCGGGTGACGTGGGGGAACGCGGCCACCCAGTCGATGAATTCGCGGCGCCAATTTTTGTCTTTCGGGCCATAGGTTAGGCCGATGATTGCCAGATTTCGAGATTGATTGACGATGCCTCCCCAGAGTTTGCGGGCCTCGTACCAGCGGTCGTAGCCGGAATTGGTGCGCAGAACCAGCAGCAAGCCGAGGACGGCTCCGATGAACTCGAAAGGGGTGATGGTAAAGCTGGACTCCCAGGGAATGACCGCATGGATCGCCCAGGCAATCAGAGCCAAGGCGCCAAAACAGATCACGCGGCGGAGCACCATCGGGGTGACCGATCCGCGAATCGTGAAGGCCTCTTTCCAAAAACATCGCCGTTCCATGTGATTTTGCCTGTAGCCAGGTTAGTGATTCATGATGAAGCAGGTATCGATGAAGGCGAAAGGTTCAACTTCCTTACCCAGATACGTAAAGTGCAGCGGAACATCGCTGCAGGGCGTAGCTTAGGGTTTCCCCATAGATCTGCCTGAGCACTGGCGGTTGCCGAGTGATTCCCATCACCACGAGATCCGCTTCCCACTTGATTGCATATTGCGTCAATGCTCGCCGCAGCGACGCGCGCAGCACGCCGACCTCGAAATGTTTTCGCTTCGGCCCCAGGTAGTCGGTCATTTCGCGGAGATTGTCGCGAGCCTCGTCAATGGATTTGCCCAAAGCCACTAAACGCGTTTCCGCCGCGGGCCAAAGTTGCTGTCCCAAAAACGACTTGATCGCGCGGCCCGAGGCCGGCGTTCCGTCGTACAGCATGAGCACTCGGTGTATTTCCTCTCGTTCGGGACGCAAAATCAGCAAGGGGTGCACGCCCGCCAGGGCCAGTTGGGTCACCTCGCGAATCGCGGAGCGAACCTTGCCCTTGGTTTGCAAACCCGTGGGAGCGAAAGGGCAACCGGTGATGGCCAGGTCGTGGAATTGAATTTCCCGGGGCAACAGTTCGAGCGGATCTCCTCGTTCGCTGCGGACGTCGAAATTGACGCCCGACTTCAGGCAGGCCTGCGCCAGTTCGCCATGCGTGGCCGCCTGCTTCGTTTGCGTCTTTTCCAATCGTTCGTGCTCGTACACGGCATATGCGGCCGATTCGCAATTCAGCAGCGACGTCATCCGCCGGGTGTCCATGATCGCCAGGCCACGAAGGCGGGCGCCGTGCCGGCGAGCTAGTTCAACTCCGCCGTGGACAACCACCCCTGAAACCGGATCGCCACTCAAATGCAGTACGATACTACTCAGCATAAAACGCCTTTCGTCTCTAATCGTCATTCATGAAATTATATAAATGACACCAACAGTAATGATTCAGGCACAGCACATGAATGATGACACTCAGTCCTACGAAAACACCGCCAAACAAGGCATTTTTCCGCGAAAAAGACGCACAGCATGCGAAAATTTCGCATGCAATCCACTTCCATTCGCAGATGCACCTGGGGCATCTTTCCCATGCTGAAGTACTATGGCAATCGACCATCGAATCGACAATCCACATATCGATTCAAAACATATAGAAAGTAATTTGATATATAGATGACATCGAATGATCGAGCGGGTATCATCGATGAATCGCGGCCTCGTCGTTTTGGCCGCAGCTCGCGGTGCGACACGCGCGAGTCGGTGGCGCCGCCCTTGGGGAGGCGACGCCGGCAAGCGATGCGAGGGCGATGCACCGCGCGAGGACCGATTCGGAATCCCTTCCGTTGGGTGAGGCGACGTTCTATGGCCGAAAACCTGCAAGACCTCAATTACGTGCACCTGCTCTATTTTTGGACGGTAGCCCGCGAAGGGAGCGTGACTTCGGCCTGTACTCGTTTGCACGTCACCCAACCCACCATCAGTATGCAAATCCGCAAGCTGGAGAAATCGCTGGGCCAAAAATTGTTCCAAAGGGTCGGCCGCGGACTGCAATTGACCGAGTTTGGACGGGTTGTTTTTGACTACTGCGAAGACATTTTTTCGTTGGGCAAGGCCCTGCTGGGCACCGTGCGGGGGAGCTCCGAAAAATCCCCCAAGCTGGCGATTGGCATTCCCAACGCCATGCCGAAGCTGATTACGTACCGGTTGTTGGAGCCCGTGGTGCGACTTGCTGAACCCATCCAACTGGTTTGCCACGAAGCCGACCTGAACCAATTGGTGGCCGACCTGGCCAACCATCGTTACGACGTGATCATTTCCGACATGCCCATCGCTCCCGGCACCCGCGTCAAGAGCTACAACCACCCCCTGGGCGATTGCTCCCTGACCATTTGCGCCACCAAGCCGTTGGCGGCCCGCTACCGTCGCGGATTTCCCGAATCGCTGCACGGTGCTCCCATGCTGCTGCCCACCACCAATACCGACATGCGGCGATCGCTCGACCGGTGGTTCGATAGCCAGGAGATTGTGCCCCGCATCATTGCCGAATTTGACGACAGCGCCCTGTTGAAGGAATTTGGGCAAGGGGGCGTGGGCCTGTTCCCCGTCCCCACAGCCGTGGTCGACGAAGTCAAACAGCAGTATTCCGTGGTCCACGTGGGAGAACTAACCGAGGTCAGGGCCCGATACTACGCCATCACGCCCGAACGCAAACTGCGGAATCCCGCGATTTTAACCATCGTGGAGTCTGCAAAGCACGGCCTGCTCGAAGGAATGAACGGTAAGGCCTGATCGGCCGGCATTAACACGCCGTCGTGGACGGGAAGCCTATGCTCTCTGAACACCCCTTTGGTACGTCGGGGCATGCCACCCGGTGAAAATCGAAGGATGCGGACTCGAGGGCAATGTGCCGGGATGAGGCCAGCAGCATTCCCATCGAATTGCGGACTATTCAGGGTGCGCGGACCTGGCATGGAAGGCCGTGTCACGGTTACGGGGCGTTCTTGCAATCATTTGTCGGGTTTGGTGGCGAGAACAACTAGGCCCGAACGGTCCGTATCTTTCTCCAAAAAGTAGGTCAGCACGCGTTCCCGTAGTTGCTCGTCCGAAGAAAAACAAACCGCAAGTTGAGCGGAATTATGGGGGGCAATTTCAAACGATTCCATGCCGGTGCCGCACCAATCCCAGGCCGCCTGAGTCCATTTGCCCGACGTATAGCGTTCTTCGAAAAACTGAACGTGTTCCGGGCCTCTGGAGTAGTACTGGAGTGTCGTGTCGCCAACATTTTTCACGTTCACCCGCGCAGCGGAACGATCAATTGACAACACGGTGACCTGTGGGATGTTTGTCAGTGGGGGCGAATTATCGTCGAACAATTCGCTCCATTGGGAGTCGGGTGGGTCCACGTCACGCGATGGCCAGAAGCGCAACCCAACGGCGCACAACAGCATCGCAACGAGGAGCGAACGGACCGAGAATTGCAACCATTGGTGTGCCATTGGTTGAGCCCTTACAACTACAAAGCGAGCCACTCGCTCTCGCGCGTTGGCTGCAGCACCCAGACATTATTTGGGCTGTCGTCGCGACAGCGTTTGCCTGCGAGAACAATCGTTGTCGGCGGAAGAGCCAATAGAATTGTGTGCAACAAACCGCAAAGGCAACGGGAATTAATCCTGCGGCCCTTCACTCCGCCCTTACGCCGAATTATAGCTGCGTTGTAAGTTGACCACCAAGCGTTTGAAATGCGCGGTGCCCACTGGCGACAATTGGCGACCGTGGCGCAAGCACAGCCGGGAAGCGATGCGAGTCCGTCGTGATGTAACCATCAACACCCGGTGACGCTTTCATCTCTCGACGCTGTCAGCGGGTGATTAATTGCAACCGCCAAGTCATCCAGTTCGCGGCAGCTTCAACCGTGTTTCGAGGGCACTCCATCCGACGCAGAAGCTCCCCAAGTTAAGCCCCGGCTTTCTGCGGCACGGCGCTCCGTCGTCGCTGCGCGGGCGAGACGGGGAAGCCTGAACCCGGAGTCACAACAAGCGAGCGTTGCGTCGGGGCGAATCAGTCGCCGCGGAGCTTGAGTCCGCTGGCCGTGAGCTTTTCGCGAACCTCGTTGAGGCTGGTCACGCCAAAGTTCTTGCACTCCAGCAATTCGTCGCCCGTCCGCCGGATCAATTCGCCCACGGTGGAAATACCCAGGCGGATCATGCACTTGCGAGCCCGAACCGAGAGGTTGAGATCGGTGACCGGCTTGTTGATCAAGGCCTGCTCTTCCTGGCTCAACGTTTCGGTATCGACACCGAAGTCGGGCGTGGTGCGATCGGTGGCGAACTGCCCGATGTCCAGTCCCTTGGAGATCATCATTTCGCGGATTTCCACCAGCGACGTCTCGCCAAAATTCTTGCTTCCCAGCAATTGCTGCTCACTGATCCGCGTCAAGTCGCCCAGGGTGTGGATGCCCATCCGTTGCAGGCAGTTGCGGCTGCGAACCGAGAGCTCGAAATCGGAAACCGGTACGTTGAGCACTTGCAGCAGCCGATCTTGGCGGCGCTGCGCGTCTTCGTCGTAATCTTGCTCGGTCGAGGCCTGAGCGTCCTTAAGATACAACCGGGCCCGGGGATGATCGGGGTAGTCGTCGAGGATGCGCTGGTAGCACCGCGAGGCCTGGTCAAACCGGTTGGCGTCCTCGTACAGCACCCCCAGGTTCAGCAGCGTACCCACGTTGGCGGGCACTTGTCGGGCGGCGCGCTCGTACAACTGCAGGGCTTCGCGGTCATTTCCCCGGCGATCGTTTTCCAGGGCCAGTCCGAACAGGGCTCCGGAGTGGCTGCCGTCAACTTGCACGGCGCGTTCGTACAGGGCGACGACTTCCTCGGGGTTGCCGCCGATCGCCGACACCGTGGCGCCGCGCTGGTACAAATACTCGGCCGTTTGTTCCACCGGCCCCGACATCTCGTCCAGCAGCGTCAGGGCCGCCGCCGCATCATCGCTGCAGCGTAGCGATTCGACCTTGCCCAGAACGCACTCCGCGGCGCCGTATCCGGCTTGGGCCGCGGCGGAGTATTGGTCGATGGCCTTCTTGTATTCGCCTTGGGCGTGATACGTTTTTGCCAGATAGAACAGCGCCAGAGCGCCGCCGTCGGCCTTGGAGAGGTACTCCACGGCGCGGGGGTATCGTCCCAGCAAGTAAGAGCAGACCCCCAACCGCACCTTCATGGCCGGCGTTAAATCTCCCTTGCTTTCCAACTGTTGCACGGCTTCGCGCAAGGCGCGAAAATTTCCGCCATCTTCGGCAATTCCCCTCACGATGGCCTGCACTTCATGCGGACCAAACGTGTTGTTCGCCAGCACCAATTCTTTAACGTCCACAGGGGCGCTCGTTGTCATGGGGCCATGTCTCCGGAAACCTGTACCCTGCCGAGCAAAATCCGCCCCGGCAGGCATGAATTCAAGGGCAATTTATTATCGATACCGCGGGCATGTTCCCGGGGGGCAAGAGCCATCCCTCCCAGCACTTGCCGGTGCCGAGGGGGCGCTCGCATGGCGCGGTTCTCTAAAGAGCCTGTCCATTTTGACTTGCGAAGCCGTATCTGAGCATGCCCCCGTTTTTCGGGGAGGGCAGCCCAGGATTGGGAGGAGGAATCCAAGGATTCCGGCCGCTTCGACCAGAGCCAAGCTACCAATGTACCGCTGCGGCATGCGTTTGCAAAGGCCGGGCAACGGGCGCCCCGTACGCACAACCTCCTGAGAGTCCCCGGCTTTGGGCTTTGCCGCCACCTCCGGATTACAACGTGGGACCGATGCTCCAGGGGGCGAACTCTTCCTCTCCGATTCCGTGCAACTCGCTCTTGGTTTTTCTGCCGCTAGCCACATCGAGAACCAATTCGAAAATCTGCCGGCCGACTTCTTCCACCGGAGTGCCTGCCAGGATCACGCCCGCGTTGAGGTCCATGTCATCGATCATGCGTTCGTACATGGGCGTGTTGGTGGCGATTTTGATGGAAGGCACCGGTTTGCAGCCGAAACAGCTTCCCCGGCCGGTAGTGAAGCAAACCACGTTGGCCCCGCCCGCCACCATGCCAGTAATGCTTGCCGGGTCGTAGCCGGGGGTGTCCATCACCACAAAGCCTCGGCTGGTGACCGGCTCGGCATATCGAAACACGCCCGCGAGGGCCGTGGTCCCCCCCTTGGCCACCGCGCCGAGCGATTTTTCGTAAATGGTGGTCAGGCCGCCTTCCTTGTTGCCGGGCGAGGGATTGTTGTCGATTTCGGCGCCGAACTGTCGCGTGTAATGCTCCCACCAGCGGATGCGTTCGATCAGCTTTTCGCCAATTTCGCGGCTCTTGGCCCGCCGGGTAAGCAGGTGCTCGGCCCCGTAGATCTCTGGCGTTTCAGATAGAATGCTCGTGCCACCGGCCGCCACCAGCAAATCGCTGGCATAGCCCAGGGCGGGATTGGCCGTAATGCCCGAGTTGCCGTCCGAACCGCCGCACTCCAGTCCCAGCATCAATTCGCTCGCTGGAATCGATTGCCGGCGAACGTCGTTCACTTGGGGCAGGATTTCAGCCAGCGCGGCCAAGCCGGCGTCAATCGTTTTTTGCGTGCCGCCGAGGTCTTGGATGGAAAGCACGCGGGCGGGTCGCCGGGGCGCGGCGGGTCCGCCAAGTTGCACCAGGTCGCCGTTCAGGCCGCCTTCGTTCAACAGGTATTGCAGCGTGCCGGTTTCGCACCCCAGTCCCACCAACAAGTATCCCCCCACATTAGCGTGCCTGGCAAAGCCGGTGAGTACGCGGGCTAATTGCTGATGGTCTTCGCCGGCGTACTGCATGCCGCAGCCGCCTTTGTGGGTGAGAGGAAGAATCCCGTCGACGTGCGGATACTTGCGCAGCAATTCGACCGGCACCCGCTGGGCGAGATACTTGCTGACCGAGGCCGAGCAGTTTACCGACGAAATGATGGCAATGTAGTTCCGCGTGGCGGCGCGTCCGTCGGCGCGGCGATACCCCTGAAACGTGCGACCTTCCAAGGGCAACGGATCGGCCGGCACGGCGGTGGCAAATTCGTAGTTTTGGTGCAGTTCGCCTGCCGAAAGGTTGTGCGTATGAACCCAGTCGCCGGGTTCGATGTCCGCCGTGGCAAAGCCAATCACCTGCCCAAACTTGAGCACCGGTTCGCCGCGCGCAATCGCTTGCACGGCGATCTTGTGCCCTAGCCGGATGTCGCCCGTCGGCCGCACCGTGTAAGGGCCGGCGGCAATTTCCTCGTTTTGCGGCAGCAGCCGTGTTGCCACGCAAATGTTGTCTTGGGGGTGCAGATAAACGGCATCTACGCAGGTAGCAATGGACATGGCGGCTGGCGGATTTCAAAGCTCAAAGGGTTTAAATACAGCGACGCTACTCTCGCAGCTTATCCGGCCCAATGAAGTGTGTAAACGAGCCCGATGGCCCGCAGCGTGTGCCATGGCAATAACGCGGCCAAGGCCCACGGAGGGCAAATCCTGCGCGTGAGTTCCGCGTATTCTTGCCCGGCTCCTGGTCCGGTTTACGGCCGCACAAAAGCGGCTCAGCCACTGAGCCCAATTCGAGCCGCAACGCGTTACAACATTGACGCTGACTACGCGGCGCGGAAGAATTTCCACAATTGCTCCCGGCGCGTTCCCCACTTTTCCGCATCGCCCCCAAATCGGTCGTTTTCTGTGAAGCCCCCCTGATTGGCATGTTGACACCTCAAGATCACCTCGAAAACCTAATCCGCCATATCGAACTGGTGCGCGAAGCCTGCTTGCTGCTGGGGCGGCGGTTGATGGCCCAAGGGCGATTGGAGTTTGGTCGGCTGTTGATTGCCCGCGGCTTTGAACACGACGTCTCCAAGTTCTACGGCATTGAGTGGGACTACCTGCACGCGGGCCGCGATGTTCCACGGGAAGAACTGGAACTGGCCATCAAGCAGCACACTCGTTCCAACTCGCATCACCCCGAATACTGGGGCGGTGTGGACAAGATGCCCGAGATCGCGATCGCCGAGATGGTTTGCGACTGGTACGCCCGAGGCCAAGAGTTCGGCACCGGCCTGCGCAATTGGATTCAGGACGTCGCCATCGAGCGGTTTGCGATCGACATCCATGGCCCGCAGTACCACACCATCAACAAGCTTGTGGACTTGCTGCTGGAAAATCATTACGTGCGATAGGGCCGGGGCGGAAGAGCCATCTGGCTCGACGAAGTCCGATCCCCAACATTCGCTCGCTTGCGGTAAAACGCCGCCGCGTCTCCTCGGCGAATCAGTGCCCACTCGGGCGACGTGCTCAGGAAGCGATCGAAGGGGCTTCCCGCGCGAACCAGCGCGGCGTCAAAGCGGTATTGCTCGTCCCAGGTGTCGATTCGCTCGGGCCGTTCGCGTTCGGCCAGGCAATACTCCGCCAAGAACTCGGTTCCAAACAGTTCGCAACGGTCGTCGATGAAGGTTTTTAGCTGCGGCGCGTGGTAGATGAGAAACCCGCCGTAATCGAGCGAGTGGAATAGCCGCGGCGGCCGGGGCATATCTTCGCGTGCGTCGGGAGCAGCTGGCAAATTGCCGGACAATGCGTCGGCTTCCAGGGCCTTCAATTCGGGCAGCAACTCCAGGGGCCACCTTCGCTGGTCCAATTGCGCCCAATCGCTGCCCAGCACCGGCAACGGCACGCGCCCCGCTTGCAACGCCAGGGCGGCAACCGCCAGCGAAAGCGGCACGATGCCCGCCATGGCTTTCGCGCGGGCAGACATGCGCCGCGCTGCCGCCTGGGGCGCCGAGAACAATTCGAACCTGGCCAACCAGGTTCCCAGCGCCGAGTAAGGCAACATTTCTGCCGAGGCTAACGCCGCGACGGCTGCAAACAGCGGGGCGTGCCTCACGCGGGAAGCGGCCAGCAACAACCAAATTGCCGGCAGCAGCCAGGAGATGCGAAGCCGCCTGTAGCCCTGCACCTTGGCCACGTTGGACAACAAGGCCAGGTAGCCGAGGCCCAATACAATTGTCGCCAATCCCTCGGGCCGCACGATGTCGAGTGGCCGGTGCTCATCGATCAGCCCAGTCAGCGGCATCTGCATGATCGCCAGCCAGGCGGAAACCATTTGGGGTCCGTAGGGATTGACGAGCATCGCCGCCAGGCAGGCCGCACCTGCCAACGACACCACGCTTGTGGAGGACCAATCTTGCAGCGGCGTTGGCCACGGGGCCGCTATGCGCAATGCCGGGGGAAGTTCGCCTGCCGTTGTCTCTTCGCGGGCATCCTCGGCGGGGTTGCGAAGCAGCCGGTGCGCGATTGCCCACGCCATCCAGCCTGTGATGGCCAGACCCAGGGTAGCGACACCGGCCAGCACTCCCCCGTGAATGTTCGTCCACACCACCGTGAGCGGAACCAGCCACACCAGGCGCACCGGCCGCACCCGACCCGAGTCCACATCGCACAGCAGCGCGAAATACAGCCCGAGAAAGACAATCGACCCCAAGTGAGGACGAACCAGAAAGTGGTGGCTGCTGGCCGCCAGCGTAAGGAATACCAGCAGCGTGGCCAGCACGGGATGCAAACCGCGATTGACGCACCGCGCGGCAATCCACGCATAAAAAGCCGCCAGAATTCCGGCGGTGGCCAGCAGCAGCGTGTCCCAGCCGGACCAACCGTGCGCGGCCGCCATCGCCCAATCGGCTAGCCATTGCAGCGCCAGCCAGGGCTCGCCGAAATAGGTGTAACTGAAACTGTCGTGCACGGTGAGCTGGTGCTGCTGGAGAAACTTTTCCCCGAGCACGGTATGCCAGAACGTGCCCGGATCGGAGAACATGCGAGATCTGCCCGTAGTGACCAGCCCCAGCCACAGGCAGACAAACAGCAACATTGGAAATGGCAATAGCCGACGAAACATGGCGCATGGACAGGGGTGATTGCAGTGCGGGTGCAAACCCAAGCACACGAGTACGGCGGATTGCACCGATTGCATGGAGTTTTCGTGTCGTTGCGCAAGGGAGGGTCGGCCATCGCGATTGCCTGCAAGGCCGGCAAGCTGCCTACACCATCACGATTCACCTCGCACCAGCGGTATTTCAAATGTAGGTCAGCGAAAGGAGTCGCGGCGAACGGTTGCGGCTAGTGAAGCCTCGCTGCTCAAACGGCAGGAAGCCGACTTGGTGGCTTGCCGCCGCGATCGCGGTACAATGGCCGGCACATGCTTGGAATAACGCAACTTGTTTGGCAAGGGAAACCTTATGGCGACGCTGGATTTGGTGGAAACGCTCTGCGACCTGGTATCGATTCCCAGCGTGAACCCGATGGGGCGCCCAGTCGGGGGACCGGAATTTTTCGAGTATCGGGTCACCGAGTACTTGGAAAAACTGTTCGATCGGCTGGGATTGCCCTGGGAACGGCAGCCCATCGAACCCCAGCGTGAAAACATTGTTGCCCGGCTCGATGGCGACGTGCCGCCCGAGGAGGGCGGACCGCTGATCATGTTCGAGGCCCATCAAGACACGGTGCCAGTCGACGGCATGACGATCGACCCCTGGACCCCCACCATCAAAGATGGCCGGATTTATGGTCGCGGCTCATGCGACATCAAGGGCGGCATGTGCGCCATGTTGGGCGCGGTGGCCCGGTTGGCGCAAGAGCGCCCGAAGAATCGCCCCACGATCATCATGGCCTGCACCGTCAACGAAGAACATGGCTACTCCGGCGCGGCGGCGCTACCCAAGCTGTGGGATCGCAAAGACTCCATCATTCCTCGCCGGCCCGACTTGGCGATCATCGCCGAACCGACCGGGCTCCACGTCGTTCGGGCCCACAAAGGGGCTTGCCGCTGGCGCTGCCATGCGAAGGGTCGGGCGGTGCATAGTTCGCGCCCGCACCTGGGCGACAACGCCATTTACCGCATGGGTCGCGTGGCGTTGGCGCTCGAGGCCTACCAGAAGGAGTTGGTTCCCTCGCTTCCCAGCCATCCCCGCTGCGGCTCGGCCAGCTTGAGTGTGGGAACCATCTCGGGCGGAATTAGCGTCAACACCGTGCCCGACGAGTGCGTGATCGAGATCGATCGGCGAATTTTGCCGGGCGAAGAAGGCAGCCAGGTGTACCGCCAGGTGGTCGACTTTGTGAGCAGTCGCTTGGGCGACGAAGCGGCGAAGGTTGTGCACGAGGAACCCTACTTGATGGGACGCGCCTTGGCCGACGACGCCAACGGCGACCTCGGTGGCCGATTGCAACAGACCGCCCGAGAAATCTTCCCCGGCTGCGAACAGATTGGCGTGCCCTACGGCACCGACGCCGCCATCATCGCCTTCTCGGGCGTGCCGGCGGTGGTGTTTGGGCCGGGTTCGATCGATCAAGCCCACACCGCCGACGAATGGCTGGAACTTACCCAACTCGATCAGGCGAGCGAAATTTTGTACCGCTTCGCCAGGCAGGGAGGGTGAAGCGAGCCCGACATTTCGAGTGGTGGACAGTTACCGCTTGCGGTGCGGTACCGGCCATCAGGCCGCGCGCGGAGTAATCCGGCCGTCAGCGTCTTAACCGTTGTTCGCGACCTGAAGCGTTTCGACCGGTCGCAGTACTTTGTGTCACCAGGCCTTTGCCGGCACGGCTTTCATTTCTGATTCATGCGCTTCGCGGACGAGAGATGCGAAGCGCCCCAGCCGGCGTACAAGATACCCAGGGCTACCAGAAAATAGCCCCATTCGCCGCCCTCGCCGCGAGTGACAATTAATGCTCCGACGGCCACAAATAAAGCGCCGGCCAGGCAAGTAAACAATCCCGACCGAAGATAGTTGGCGCTCGTCTTTTGATAGACCGTGCTGCCTCGGGCGGCGAGGTCGTCCAAGATAGCCACGTCGGCCTCGCAGCGGTTGCGGCAACTGCAACTGCGGCCAACTTCGGCAATGCAATCCGCGCACAATCCACGGCAACACGATTTGCACGTGGCGACCGCGTCGACGGTCGGGTGGTAAAAGCATTTCATGGCGTGCGCGGCCCCAATCAGAAACCCCGTTACCCGCGAGTAGTAAGTGGCGGGATCGCGTGCAATCTACCTGACGCCAGAGCGAGACAGCAAGCATTCTTTAGCCGCGGGTCTAGATCCGTCTGCGAGATAAATCCGCCGGGGGCGCCGACCAACCATGCACGGCCCACCAGTTTCGCAGTTGTTGCCGGGCCGACTCCGTGAATTGTGGCGAGAACCGAAGTTGGACCAGCGTGCCCTGGGGAAATCCGCTGACTTTGCCCTGGATGATTTCGTTCGCGACAGCAACCTCTCGAATTCGTTCCATAAAGGCCGGCGTGACCGTGCCGACTTTTGCCTGGGGTTTGCCATCAACGACGCGAACCGTGAACAGCGGCCGGGGTTGTGCGTGCCGCCAAAGTGCCCAAGCCGCCCCGCAAAAGATCAAGACGAAAACGAGGTTGATCCACGTGTCGGCAGACATGCAACCATCCGAAGCGATTCGATTCCAAGGGGGAAGGAAGTGCCTGGCATTCTACCCATTCCCGGCAAGGTGATAGAGCAGGCGACGCGTGCTTTGGCAATGACGCCTGATCAGATTCACAGGTCGCCGATGGTGAACGCATCTCGCGCACTATGCCAGAATCGCAGGATATAGACCGTTCGGCCACGATTCTCAAACAAGATGCGGTACTGGCCACGGCGTTTGCCGAACAACAACTCGCGAACCTCCCGGCCAATGTCATCCGCCTCGGCAGCCTGGGACAAGGACCGGTCGCCGGTATGCCTTCGATTGGGCGTTGCTATTGATGGTCGCCCGCTGCCGGCACGCCACGCGTGCTAGGCCGCCCGGCGGTTCTCTTCAGCTTGTGCGCCAGCCTGGTCCGCATCGACCGGCACTCCGTTGCGCGCCACAATGCGAACTTGCCCATCGCGGGCAACCCGATACTCGATTCCCCTCCACACCACGCTCCGGCCAAAGCTCGCGCAGACCAGGCCGATCCAATTCGCCAGCCCAATCACGGGACCACAGGCAATATCGAACCACTTGGCGACCCACAATGTGTTCCGGTGCTCGGGCACGGTATGCGCCACGATTTGTTGCCGCTGCCAATTGCAGTACACGTAGCCGGCGTAGAGCGCGGCGGAAATGCTTGCCGGCAGCCACGTCCAGGCGGCGCTGGTAAGGGCTCCGTAAATGGCGCCGCCCAGATTTCCCCAAAATGCGAACGTGGCGATGGTCGAGGCCAGGAACCCCACCCTCCACCAAAAGGGGGAATAAAAGCGGATCATTTTGTCCTGCCGGCGCATGAATTCGAAAGCGGCGGCGGGCGAGTAATCGCACACCGAGGCCACGCTGCAGCCGGGCTCGTATTCAATGCGGTGCCCTGCCTTGCGAACCACCGACGCCGCCACCACGTCGTCGCTGAGCGTGCCGGGCCAGCGATGGCGAAGCAATTCGAGAAACACCTCGCGGCGGATCGCCCACGAACCACCCCAAATGGGATGCATGCCGCCCGAGCCATAGATCGAGAGCACGAACGTATTGATGCTGGTGAGCAGCAGGTTGGGGAGCGTGTTTCGCCGCGGAATCAAACACCGATATCCGGTGGTGGCGGCAACTTTGGGGTTGTCCAGCCGGCGCACCAGCAGTTTCAACCAGTTGGACTGGGGACGGGCGTCGGAATCGACAAATGCCAGGTAGGCCACGTCTTGCCCTACCTGATCAACCCCGGCCAGCAGGTTATGGATTTTCTGCCCGCAATGGGTCGCCTGGCCGGCAACCACCACGCGCGCGGGAACTTGAGGATGGCGTTCGATCAGGCGGCGAATCACGCCACACGCCGGATCGTCGCTGCTCTCCACCAGGAACAGGATTTCGTAGTTCGCATAATCCTGCTGGAACAGGCAACGCAGGTTGTGCTCCAGATCGTGATCGAGCCCCTTGCAGGGAGACAGCAAGGCCACCTTCGGGCCACGGACGTTGCCGCGCTGGTCTTTCAATCGCTTGGGCACAAACCGGCGATTCTCCCACACCTGAATGTTCATCAGCACCAGTTGAACGAGCGCATAACCGCTCAGGCCGAAGTACATGCAAAGCCAGAAGAGGTCCGGCATGGCGCCTCCTCCCAGGGTGAAAGATGCCTTGGAAAACACCGCACGAAGAGGGGCGGACGATAGCGGGTTGTACCACCAGGGTCAATGGTAAGTGGGCGTTGCTGCCACTGCTGGCGGCCAACTGCTGACGCCGGCGTTCACCAACGAATCCAAGGGAGTAGCCCAGCAATCTTTGCGCACGAGGGGTCATTGAGCGAATGCGCGGCAACATTTATCTTAACGCGGGTAAGCTGACGTCGATTGTCTGCTGCAAAAGCGTTTGCGCGGCCTGCGCAGACGCCAGCACCGAAGAACCCGCCACGACGGTTTGGCGTAGCCGTCCAACACGCCTTTCCAATTTCACCCCAGCCCCCAATTCCGTACCATGCTCGACTTTACTCCCCGGCACGATTTTCTCGTTGGCATCGATTCCGACGGCTGCGCCTTCGACACCATGGAACTGAAGCACAAGGAGTGCTTCATTCCCAATACGATCAATTACTTCGAACTTCAGGCGGTGAGCAAATACGCTCGCGAGGCAGCCGAGTTCGTTAACCTGTACTCCAAGAGCCGCGGAATCAATCGCTTCCCCGCGCTGGTCGAAACCCTCGAGTGGCTGCAAGAACGGCCCGAGGTTGCCGCGCGAGGGCTGAAAATCGAAGTGCCCCCCGGATTGCAAAAGTGGCTCAAGGAAGAAACCAAGCTGGGGAATCCGGCGCTCAAGGCAGCCGTGGAACGGACGGGCGACGCCGACCTGAAGCAGGCCTTGGCCTGGTCCGAGGCCGTTAATGCCGACGTGGATAAGATTGTGCGGAATTGTCCCCCGTTCCCATTTGTGCGCGAAAGCCTGCAAAAGCTTTGCGACAAGGCCGACCTGCTGGTGGTTTCGGCCACGCCCAATGCGGCCCTGCAAAAGGAATGGGAAGAACACGGCATTGCCGAATTTGTAGCCGTGATTTGCGGGCAGGAAACCGGGACCAAGAAAGAAACGCTGGCCGTGGCCGCCAAATACCCGGAGCATCATGTGCTGATGATTGGCGATGCCCCGGGCGACCACAGCGCGGCCAAGGCCAATCACACGCTGTTCTATCCCATCAATCCTGGGGCCGAAGAGTCGAGTTGGAAGCGGTTTTTCGACGAAGGGATCGACCGCTTCTTGAATGGCACCTTCGCCGGCGATTACCAGCGGGAGTTGCTGGAAGAGTTCGATCGCTATTTGCCAGCCACGCCCCCTTGGCAAAAGTAGTCAGCCCATCGGCCGAGGAGCCAATTCCCGGTTGTTGCAAAAAACGAAGGGAGAACCGGTGGCGACTCCGGTTCTCCATTCATGCGGCAAGGGCGCTCCAGGCTAATCTCTTCTAGGCATTTCGCCAGACGAACTGCGCTCGGGTCTCTTTCACGAAGGAAGCGATCCCTTTGGGGTCGCTCCCTGCCGCGGCATGCAACCAGACGCAGAAAGCCAGCAGCCGGCCTCGCGGGCAGGGCGTTTGGTGTTGCACCCAACTTCGGGAGCGAAAAGGCACGCTCGCCAGCGGTCGCTGGCGAGGCGGCCTTTTGCATGCCCGGGTAAAGTCAGGCTACTTGATAAACAGCATCTCCTGGTAGGTGGGCAGCGGCCAGAGGTTGTCGGCCACGCAGCCTTCCAGTTCGTCGGCGTACTTGCGCACGTTGGCCATCGCCGGCAGCACTTCGTCGCAGAAATGCCGGGCTTCCGCTTCCAGGCTGGCGGCGCTGTGGTGGTCAATGGCCTTTTCGAGCACGTTGGTGCTGTCCTGGAGACCTTTCACCAATTCGGTGATCTTATCCAGGGTGTCGGTGTCGAACTCATAGCCCAACGACTTGAGGTTCACACAGGCCGTCGCCAATTCGCTTTGGTAGCGAACCGCCGCCGGGAAGATTAACGTGCGCGCCATCTCCACGGTTTGCAGGGCCTCGGTGCGAATCGTCTTGCAGTACTGCTCGAGGTAAATGTCCAACCGGCTTTCCAACTCGCGCTCGGAAAGCACGCTGTACTTGGTGAACAGGGCACGAACTTCGGGAGCACTGAGCATTGGCAGCGCGTCGGCCGCGGTTTTCAGATTCAGCAAGCCGCGTTTGGCCGCTTCCTGATGCCAGGCTTCGGAGTAGCCATCGCCGTTGAAAATGATCGGCTCGCATTCCTTGATGATCTCGGTCAACAAGGTTTGCACGGCCGCATGCAGCGAGTCGGGCTTGCCTGAGGTCGCCTCTTCGAGCTTGGTGGCGCAGTAGTCGAGCGACTCGCAAACAATCGTGTTCATTGCCACCAGCGGCCCGGCGATCGACTGGTTGGCCCCTACCGCTCGGAATTCAAAGCGGTTGCCAGTAAAGGCGAAGGGGCTGGTGCGATTGCGGTCGCCGGCATCTTTGGGGAGATGCGGCAGCACATCGACTCCGACGGTGAGCGTGCCCTTCTTGAGCGAAGAGTTTGCGCCGCCGGACTTCAGTTGTTTGAAGATGTCGTTGAGCTGATCTCCCAAGAAGATGGAGATGATCGCCGGCGGGGCTTCGTTGGCGCCCAGGCGGTGATCGTTGCCCGCCGAGGCCACCACGGCCCGCAACAGGCCTTGGTACTTGTACACGGCGCGAATCACCGCGGCACAGAACACCAAAAACTGCGCGTTCTCGTGCGGGGTATCGCCGGGATCGAGCAGGTTGCCCTGCGTTTTGCTTCCCAGCGACCAGTTGACGTGCTTGCCCGACCCATTCACTCCGGCGAACGGCTTTTCGTGCGTGAGGCACGTCATGCCGTACTTTTCGGCCACCCGTTTCAGCGTGATCATGATCAACTGCTGGTGGTCGGAGGCCATGTTGGCCGTTTCGAAGGTGGGGGCGATTTCGTACTGGCCGGGAGCCACTTCGTTGTGCCGGGTTTTGACCGGCACGCCAAGTTTGAACAGCTCGCGTTCGGTCTCCAGCATGAACGCCAGCACCCGCTCGGGAATCGCTCCAAAGTAGTGGTCCTCGAACTCTTGGCCCTTGGGTGGCTTGGCTCCGAATAAAGTTCGCCCGCAGGTGAACAAGTCGGGCCGCGAGAAGTAGAAGTGCCGGTCCACCAGGAAGTATTCCTGCTCGGGCCCGGCGGTCGAGGCCACGAAGGCTCCGTCTTTATGTCCAAACAGCTTGAGAATCCGCTGGGCCTGTTGGTTCAGGGCCTGCATCGAGCGGAGCACGGGAGTTTTCTTGTCCAATGCTTCGCCCGTCCACGAAACAAACGCCGTGGGAATGCACAACGTGGTGCCGTTGGGGTTTTCCAGAATGTAGGCGGGGCTGGTCACATCCCAGATGGTGTAGCCGCGGGCTTCAAAGGTCGCCCGAATTCCACCGCTGGGAAAGCTCGACCCGTCGGGCTCGCCCTGGATGAGTTGCTTGCCGCTGAATTCGAAAATGGCGCCCCCGTCTCCGTCGGGCGACAGGAAGCTGTCGTGCTTTTCGGCCGTTAGGCCCGTGAGCGGGAAGAATACGTGTGCATAGTGGGTGGCGCCTTTCTCGATCGCCCAATCCTTCATGGCCGCGGCCACCACGTCGGCAATTGTCGGGTCGAGCTTCTCACCCGACTCGATCGTCTTCATCATCGATTTGAATACGGGCTTGGGCAGCCGGGCCTTCATCACGGCCGGACTGAAGACGTTGCAGCTAAACAACTCTTGGGCAGGAGTTTCCGCGAAATTGAGCGGGGGCGAAATCGGGTGCCAATTGGTCACCGCCGAAATCGCCGCCATGCGGGGAGACCCCCCCATGGATTGGCTGCTGTTGCCGTGGGCTGCTGCCGTAGTGCCGTTCGTAACTCCCTTGGACGTGGTCGTGCTCACAGACTGGTTTCCTCTCAACTCAAAACGAGATGACGCTTTCCGCCTGGAACGTCACCGATCAGTACAGGAAGACACTCACCCCAAGCATGGCATGAGTTGCGGAATCTTCCCTGATTGGATCGCACGTGAAAGCAAGCCGTGTGCCGGAATCTTCATAATTGCTGCGAGCAGGGCGATTCGACGATCCTCGTTCGACTCGCACGAAAGGCAACCGTCCGCTTTTCGCCGAAATCGTCGTCCGGCTAATGGCACGGCACTCGTCGTTTGCGCCGAGGTGAGCTCATCGTATCGCGGCCCGCACCGGCAGAAAATGACGAAAATACCCATTTCGCGCCGCGAAACCATGCTGGCACCCCCTCTGGTGCCGCGACGCATTCGGCGTCGATTGGCGAGAATAAACCCGCGGGACCTGCCGCACTTCAGCAGAAAAAGTTTTTTACGGTGGTAGCGGTAAACCCACTCAAAACCACCCATTGGAGTGATGCGTGCATAAGATGCGGGCAGGCAATGCTGTTCAATTAGGCATTTGTCGCGGTTGCCCGACAAGGTAGTAACCGAACTACGAGTCACAGGTTGTCTAGGATTCGGGACGCGGGGCGTTACAATGCCGTCCGTTTTCATTCCCGGCAGCCTGGTGGTTTGGTTCGCCTGTTGTTTGTCGTGCCCTATGCAATCCTCTCCATGTCCCTAGCAGCCGAGGCGGCGATGATCGGCGGCGGCACCGAGAACACGATCCGTCCCCGGGGGGCTCAGGCTTGGTTTTGGGCGATGATGCTCGTGGCGCTTTTGATCCGCTTGCCGGGACTCAACCGACCGCTGTTGGGCAACTTTGCTACCAAGAACGTGGCCTACGCGATGATTGCCCGAAATTGGGCGCGAGGCCACGCTCCCGTGACCTTGCCCACCCTGGATGTGGTGAAGGGGGGGCAAAAAGGGCTTCATTTGCTGGAGATACCTGTCTCTGGCTACGTGGCGGGGGGCTTGTGGCGTTTCCTGGGTGGCTCGCTCGATTTTTGGGGTCGGCTGGTTTCGGTCGCGTGTAGTGTTGGCGCCGTGGGGTGGCTGTTTGCGCTGGTTCGACGCTGGCATGGCGACGCTGCCGCCTTGGCCGCCGGTTGGGCCATGGCCCTGTCTCCGGTCGCCATTATCTACGGGCAAAGCTTCATGCTCGAGGCCTCGGTGGTGCTGCTCAGCGTGGCCGCCTTGGACGCCGCCGATCGATTCGCGCGCGGCGGTCGGCAGAGTTGGCTGGTCGCCAGTGGACTGGCCTTCTGTCTGCTGGTGCTCACCAAGATTTACATGTTGGTGCTGTTGTTGCCGTTGGTTTGGCTGGCATGGCTCGGCGGAGAGTCTCCAAGCCGCGGCGCCCTGATCGGCGGCCGAGAACGTATTCGTCGCGCCGCGTGGGGATTGGTCTGTTGGGGGTGCGCGGCCCTTCCCGCCTTGGCGTGGTACTGGCACGTCATGGAGTTGACGGCGCCCCAATCGCCGCTGGCCAACCGAGTTTTCTATTCTCTGCGCGATAGCCAGCAGGTTCATGGTTGGCCCCCGGTGCTGCTCGGTCAGGCCGACTTCTATCGGCGATTGCTGGACGACGCGTCCACCCTGCTGCTGACCCCGATCGGATTGACCCTGTTGTTAGTCGGGGCGTGCCGGCGTGAGGCCGGGATGCAATTGCCCTGGCTGGCGGCGATGCTGGTACTGCTCTTGGCCCTGCCCGGCAAGTTTTACGCGATGAATTACTACTTGCTGGTGGTGCTGCCCCCCTTGGCCGTTCTGCTTGGCTTGGGATGGAAGAGCTTAGGGGAGCGAGGTTTGGGCCGGCACTTGGCCGCCGTATTGTGGCTGGCCGGGCTGGTGTTTGCCCTGCGGTACGCTGCCAAGCCCGCCTTTGTGACACCCGGAGAAGACCGCAGCGTGCTGGCCGCGGCCGCGGCGTGCCGGCAGATTGTGCCTGTCGATCAACCGCTCGCCACGCTGCATGGCACGACGTTCGACCTGCTTTACTACTGCGATCGGCGGGGATGGGTCGCGCCCGCCGACTCGCGGCGTTTGACGGCAGCCTTGCCAGAAATGCACCGGCAAGGCGCCCGGTATCTGGCGGTAGCCAACCTGGCAGGACTATCGGCCGAAACGCGGGCGGTCTTGGGGAATTTGGAAGTGACTGCAGCGGGCGAAAATTTCGCTCTGTATCGGCTGCCAGAACAATCCGATTCTGACGGCCGCGCCGATTGAACCCGTTCTCCGGGAGACCGGCGGCCACCGGCAACCGCCCACGATTCGTAACGTAGATTTCCATAGTGGGCATATCCGGAACGAGCAGCGGAGTGAGACGGCCATGAGATACATGAATTCCATTTTGCGATCGGTGAACGGTTGGGGCCTTTGGGAGTGGGTGCTGGTGGGCATCGCTATCCTGATGGTCGGCCTGTTCTGCATGAAGGGATTCGGCTCGCGCTCCAACTATTGATTGACCGGCCCAGGGCCCGATCTCAACCCGGTTCATGCAGCGCGGCGTCGCGCGATGTGCTTGACCACACGGCGCCGCCGCGCATTTGCCCTTGGGGCAGGCAACGGTACGTCGGCGTCGCGCGCGGCGGCCGACCACCCTCCTGGCCGAGTCTGGCCTGTTCGGCTCCGCCGCGTTGCTCCCAATTCTGGCCAGGCGTATACTCAGAGGTGAAGGCAAAACGCTCGTCCCGCAAGCCGTGAGCGGCAATTTCGCCCGCTCGATTCGCTTGGTGCGGACGTTTCGCCCAAATCCTTTTCGTTGTTGCGGGGATTGGAACATGAGTCGTCCATTTTGGGTGTTGGCCCTGGTTGCGCTGTTCGTATTGCCCCAGATGGCATATGCCCAGACCGAAGCGGCGGTCGAGGCTCCGGCAGTCGAAAACGAGTCTGGCACCAAATTTTTGCGCGTGCAGCGCGACAAGAACAATGAGGTGTCCGCCCTGCAAACGGCCATTGTCACCTACCACGGCAAGACTGCCGATGGCCAGGACGTGCAGGTCGATCTGGTGGGGGCAGTGCACATTGGCGACAAGGGCTATTACGAAAAGCTGAACAAGGCGTTTCGCGATTACGACGTGGTGCTGTACGAACTGGTGGCGCCCAAGGGCGCCCGGCCCGCGCGCGGCCAGGCCGGCGCCTGGGGTTCGATCGGCGGCATGTTGAACCTGTCCGATCAAATCCTCGAAGTCGACTACGAGCGCGAAAACTTCTTGCATGCCGACATGTCGTGGGAGGAAATGATGGCCTCCATGGAGAAGCGGCAAGAGAGCTTTCTCAACATGTTCTTCCGCATGATCGGCCAGGGCATCGCTCAAGAAAGCGTGAAGAAGCCCGGCGGTGGCGGCGATGCCGAGTTGCTGGCCGGACTACTCTTCTCGGGCAACCCCTCGCTCACCTGGAAACGCATGATGGCGGGCCAGTTCGAAGACTCGGACAAAGCCATGAGCTGGCTCGAAGGCCCCGACGGTTCCACCCTGATTACCGAGCGCAACAAGGCGGCGTTCGCGGTGTTGGGCGAACAGCTCGCCGCCGGCAAGCGGAAAGTCGCCGTGTTCTATGGCGCGGGTCACCTACCCGACATGGAACGGCGGCTGGTGAAGGACTATCAGCTCAAGCCAGGCAAAACCCGCTGGGTCACGGCGTGGGATCTTTCTGAGAACAAGTGAATGCCCCCAGGGCAAAGTCGGAGCCGGTTCGCGCGGCCATTGCGCGGTTGGGCATGGCATGTTGAGACCTGCCGCATGCGTGCCGTGACAACGGCGACCCTCTTTTACTTGCCGGCACTGGCAAACAACGCTTCGATCACCCGCATGTTCGCCACGGCGTCTTCGAGCGAAGTGGGGACGGGAGTGTCTTCCAGAATCGCCGCCGCAAAGCGATCTCCCTGAATCGTGTATTGATCGGCCGTTTCAAACATCATTTCTTGGATGTCTTGTCCTCGCTGCAACCAAATTCGGCAGGGCCGGTCGGGCGGGGCGTTGAACGGAATTTCGATTTCGATACGGCCGGCGGTCCCCAGGATTTGCACGCATTGGAAAGGCGTGAGCTGCGTGCTGCAGGTAAAGATGGAAATACCGCCGGAGAACTCCAGAATGCCGCTGGTAAGGCGATCGATGCCGAACTCCGGATCGCGTTCCACGCTGCCCAGCACACGGTGGGGTTCGCCATCGAACAAAAATCGCGACAGCGAAATGGGATAGCACCCAATGTCCATCAGCGCTCCGCCGCCAATTTCCGCCTGGTTCCGCACATTTTGAGGATCGCGATTGAAGTAGCTGAACAGGCTGGATATTGCCCGTAGTTGGCCGATCGTCTGCTCTTGTACCTGCTGCCGGGCAAAGACCCATTGTGGATGCCCTCGATACATGAAGGCTTCCATGATTTTCAGTTTGGGGTGGCGACGGCTTTCGTCCACCAGGGTTAGGGCCTCGGTTGAGGACAATGCGATGGGCTTTTCGCACAGCACGTGCTTGCCCGCCTGCAGGGCCGCAATCGACCAGGGGACGTGCAGATGGTTGGGGAGGGGGTTGTAGATGGCGTCGATCTGCGTGTCGGCCAGCAGGGCTTCGTACGACCCGTAATTCTTGGGAATATTCAGCCGGTTCGCTGCCGTGGCGGCCTTGGCCGCGTCGCGCGAGGCAATGCCGACGACTTCGCCCAACTGCGACCGCTGAAGCGCCGGGATCACCTTCTCGACGGCAATTTTGGCAACGCCGAGCACTCCCCAACGGATTTTATTCATGGAAAGACCTTCTGCTGGATGCGGCCCGCGTCTTATCGCCGCGCCTTGCGAATCTTGTCTTGCACCTCGGATCGCAAACCGGCGTCGGGCACTTCCAAGGCGACTTTGTCCGCTTCGTCGAGAAGGTTGTTGGCCTGGCCCCGGTCGGGCATTTTCATTGCAATTTCGGCCAGAGCGTGAGCCTTGCTGTTGGGCTCGTCAATGGCGTGAACTGCCGCGACGGCTTTTTGAAAGGTAGCCGCGGCTTCCGGCAAGCCCAGCTTGGCCTGGGCGGCAGCCAGCGTGGACAAGGCATCGGCCCGAGCGCGATCGGAGTCAATATTTTCGCAAAGCTGGTCAATTCGCTCGAACAGTGCCGTGGCGTTCGCCGGGCGATCCACGGCATGATAAACCTCGGCGATGCTCACCAGCGATTCCACCTGCTGTTGCTGCTCCAGCGCGTTGCTGGCATTGAAGCCGGCGGCGACGTTTTCGGCGTCGCGCAAAAGATCGACGGCATCGGCAGGCGACTTGGCCACGCCCATCGCCTTGGCCAGCGACGCGTACGCGGCCACCTTGAGAAACGGCTCCGAAATGCCGGCGGCTACCTGCTTGCCTTCTTGAGCCATGTTCTTCGCGGCGCTGGGGTCGTTTGCCCGGGCATAACCTTGGGCCAACACGGCCAACTCCATCGCCTTGCCCGAAGGCTCCTTGATCTGGCCAATCGCCTGGTAGGCCAGTCGAAACGTTTCGCGCGCTCCGCCGGTATCTTGCGCCTGAAATTGTTTATCGCCCAACAGGACCAGCGCGCGGGCTCGCGCTTGCGGATTGGGGTTGGCCTTGGCGGCTTCGATTTGTGCGGAGAGCGTTTGTCCCCCCGGCTTGGTTTCGCCTCCGCCGCAGCCGGCGATTGACGTCAGCACCATGCAGGCGAGCCAAGCCCATCGTCCGCGTTCCAACGTGCGCGAAGTTTGTCGCGCAATAAATGCCGTGCAGATTGGTGACACCGGGCGCGCCATGGACCAAAGCTCCTCGATTGATGCAACGACAAGAAGAATGGATCAAATGGGGGAGGCGATCATTTTGCCGGAATGAGTACGTGCGGCGAACGTGGCCGCTGTGGTACCGTTTCCGACGGGTCTTCGTTTTCCGAGTGCGGGAACGCCAGCACAACTTGGGGGTGCTTGAGATTGGCGACGGCCAACCCGGGGGGCCGCGATCTTGTCCGGCAACAAACACGGCCGCCACAGGCGGCTCGCCAGGATGAACGCGGCTGGCTCATTTAATCGGGAATCCACAGTTTGGAGGGCTGCGATGGCTGAGCCGGTTGGCTGTCGGGTGTCCAAATGCCGGCTGGCTCCGCCGATTGACCGGCTTCGGCAAGACCTGGTGGCGATTGGGCGCCGGCCCCGCCCGAGGGGGATATTTCCTGAACGGCTTCCATCACTTGCACCAGCGCCTGGCGCACCTCGGGATCGCCGGCATAGTGCTTGTTCATTTCGGTGGCAAGAGCAACAAACTCCTCGGTCCGACCCGACGTCACCAGATTAATCAGTTCGCGGGCCAAGAACGTGCCCGGCGACCGCCCCAGGGCGAGGAGCGTCTGCCTCGCCTGTCGGAAGTGTTCGACCGATTCCTGGCTGCCGAAAACGACCTCGGCCATCTGCGCGTGCACATAGGCGAATGTGCCGTCTTCGTTCAACGCTTCTCGCGTCAGCATTTCGCGTCCTAGCGCATAGACCGCCGGGCCGACTCGGTTGCCGGAAGCCTTGATGTACAGCGCCGACAGCGATTTGTCGTCCAATTTTTGGGGCGCCAGCCACTTTAACTGATACAGCCGGAGCGAATCGATCGATTGGCTTTCGGGGTCAAAATCAATGGTGGTCGCCAGGCCCAGTCTCTCTCGGACGGGGCGGGTGATTTCGCGACCGGTTTCAAATCGCTCCACATCGTCAAACAAAGATTCCAGTTGCACGACCGCTGCCTCGAGCCGTGGCTGCCACTGGGGATCGCCGGCAATATCCGACGGGGTTTTACCATCGAGCCATGCGATCGGACGATTTAACCAAACCTCGCACAAGACACGTTGCAGATGTTCGGCAAGCCAACCCCGGATGGATTCTTGTTCTTCAAATTTTCTGAAGTAATAATCCGTGCGGAATGCGCTTTCCATTCCCGCTTGCGGCTCATACACCTCGACCTCTCCGGGCTCGCCCAACGCATCGCCCAGGATCTCTCGGAGAATGAGTTCGCACTGCTCGCGGTTATCGCTCCAGATGACAAGCACCAGACGTGGTTCTCGATCGGTCTCTCGCCCGTACAGGTGAGCCGTTCCCATGAACCGGGCCAATTCTTCGATCTTGGTCGCTGAGGTTGGCGACCGTTTGTCGCGGTCCAACAGGAGATAGGAATTTCGCGGGCGGGATTCTCCCTCGGATAGGGGCAGCGAACTCGGGTCGGAAACGGCGATCCGCGAGTCGCTGATCAAGCGTTCGATGGCGCGGTCCCAATCGTGAATGGGATAGGTGACGCCGACGCGGTCGACCATGGGGGCGAAGTGCCGCTGCTGGATCACGCCGATCAACTCTTCCGCCACCACCTTGTCGGGATAGGGAACGTCGCAGGCGGAATATCGAGTCCAGGCTTCAACCGCACCCGGATGATCGCCCAGCCATCCGCGAAGAATGCCCAAATTGTTCCAGATGGCGGGATGATCGACGCGGGTCGCGAGTTCGGCCAGCTTTTCCGCAGCTGCTTGCCAATGCACGCGGGCAGCCAGACTGCTTGCGGCGTCGAATTCGGGCTTCCAGGGGGCATCGGCGGGCGCCGTTTGGAATCGACGATCTTCCTTGTAGGGACGCGGCAACTGAGGAGAGGAAAACAAAGACCGTAGCACCATGCCGACTCGACTGTCCTCCACTGCGCCGTTCAATACCAACAAATGTCCCACGGAGGCCAGCACCAGGCCGAAATCCAGCGCGCGCAAGCCGATCTGCAAGAACAACTCGAAAAAGACTTCAGGCCATTGGTCAGCCGCCGAATCCAATGCCGATTGCAATCGGTGGATAGCCGTCAGCACGTCGTCGACGTTGTCGGTGGTTTCCAGCAACACCAGCGCCGATTCGGCTAATGCGGTGGGATTGTCGTTGTCTCGCTCCAGAATGCCGGCGAGGACCTGCTGGGCGTCGTCCGGCCGGCCCAAGTCGCGCAACACTTCGGCCTTGATGGTGCACAGGCACAGACGCTCTGGGTATTTTTTCTCGAGCCTTTCCAGCAATTCCAGGCAACCTTGCGGCTGGTCGGCGTCGCGCAAGCGGTCGATTTTCTCAATCTCATGCGTCAGGTCGGGACAGCAGAATTTAATCTTTTTGCCGGTTCCACCGGGGCAGAGCGCATATTTGTCGATCGTCATGTCGGTCGGTCATCCCTAGAGCGATCCTGCTGTAACCGGTCCCGCGCAAGTCGGCTATTGCCAATCTCTCCTGCTGGCAGGAGGAGATGCGTCACCGCCGGCGGGACTAGCCCAGTGGAACGACAAAGAACCCAATTTCCGTCGTTTCTTACGTGCTGACATCTCCGCAAGCTGCGGAGATGTTTTTAGGTCAACGTCCGATTGCGGTTTACCCGCGTCAAGCAAAGCAACAATCTACCAAGTTCCCCGGCGCTTGACGAGTCGCCGGCCGTTTTGCTCGGGGCCGGCCAGCCGCTAAAGCTCCGAACGTTCTGGCAACTTACCGCTGCAATGTATGGCGGATTGGCTGCGGTATCGCCATAATTGCAGATCAACAATGTGGACATGTTCAGGGCGAACACCGGTTCGCCCCCTGCTCACCCTCCTTCACCTTCATCAACACAACGGATCCATGACGGAGACCGACGGCACGCCAACTTCACCAGATCTTTCCGAATCGACTGCAGCCGAGGGACGTTTTGCGTCGCTGGGTTTGTCCGCGACCATGCTGGCGGCATTGGACAAGGCGGGCTACACCGAACCCACCCCCGTGCAGGCGGGCACCATCCCGACGGCCCTGGCGGGCGTCGACGTAATGGCTCAAGCCCGCACCGGTACGGGCAAGACCGCCGCTTTCGTCATTCCCATTTTGGAACGGCTCAACAAACCGAAGAAAGATGCGAGCCCCCAGGCCCTGGTGCTGGTGCCCACTCGCGAGTTGGCCGTTCAGGTTCGCGACGAATTCACCAAGTTGTCGCATGGCCGCAAGACTCGCATTGTGGCCTTATACGGCGGCAAACCGCTGCGTGGACAGATTGACAAGCTCAAACGCGGGGCCGACTGCGTGGTGGGAACTCCCGGTCGCGTGCTCGACCATCTCAGCCGGGGCACGCTTGACCTGAGCCAACTGCGCATGGCGGTGCTCGATGAAGCCGATCGCATGCTCGATATTGGCTTTCGCCCCGATATCGAAAAGATCTTGCGGCGGTGCCCGAAAGAACGGCAAACGCTGCTGCTCAGCGCAACCGTTCCTCCACCAGTCGCCCGGCTGGCCCAGCGGTACATGCACGAGCCAGAAAATCTCAATTTCTCGCCGGCCGAAATCACCGTCGACACCATCGAACAGTACTATTTCACCGTGGAGTCCAACCGCAAATTCGATCTCCTGGTCAAACTTCTCGAACGAGAACAACCCCAGCAGGCCATCATCTTCTGCCGGACCCGTCGCGAAACCGACCGCGTTTCACGGATGCTGGCCAAACGGGTATCCGAAGTGGACTGCATCCACGGCGACTTGGCCCAAAACGTGCGAGATCGGGTCATGGACGCCTTTCGCGGCGGCAAAATCAAAATTCTCGTGGCGACCGACGTCGTCGGACGCGGCATCGACGTCAGCGGCATCTCGCACATTATCAACTATCAAATCCCGCAATTCTCCGACGACTACGTGCACCGCGTGGGCCGCACGGGACGCATGGGCCGTAGCGGCGTGGCGTACACGTTTGTTTCGCCCGAGGAAGGAAACGAACTGACTCGGATCGAAATCCGGATCAACCAACTGCTGAAGCGGGATGAGATCGAAGGCTTTCATGCCGTGCCGGTAGAAGTGCCGCCTTCCGCAGGCTCAACGGCGGTGGGTTCCGAAGCGCCGGAGGAAAAACCCGCGGAGCAGCCCTCATCGCCGCCGGGCAAACGCCCCAAGAAACGATACCGTCGGGCTCTATAAGGGCCGCCGGCCGGTTCTCCGCTGAGAAAGATCATTCCACCGGAGAATGGCCGGAGGGACGCAGGAATCGGGCGAAAGATCTAGTCGCGGGTGGTGTTGCGCTCGATCTCGCGCGCCGTGCGACTCACGCCGCCACCGGTGGGCCGCAGCAGCCCTCCTGCCTCGTACATCGCCTCGCTCATGCCTTTGCGACTTTCTTTCATGGCGTTGCAACCCACAAACGCGGCGAAAACCGCCAGCAATGCTAGTGCCGACCGCATCGCGGGCTGTTTTCCTGAGCGAGCGCATTTGCGGATCTGTTTCGACAAGCCAAGCATATCTGTTCCATCCCGTTGGAACCGGAAGCAAGTAATGTGTCGCCGCTGAACTTCTCGGCAAGGCGCGAAGTCGAATGGAAAGTGGGTTGTCCCCATTGCGGCCTGGCCGCTTAAGGGGCGGGGAGTGTGCCAAAACTCCCCTGGCTCGTCCAGCCCATTTAGACCCTACCCCACGGCGAATCCACCAAAATTTCTCACGCCCCGGGAAAGTTTCGTCGCCGTTTTGCCTGCCGCCGATGGCGCAAAGGGGCCCCGATTCCTGAAGGGCACGAATCAGAACGAGGTGAAAGATGCCCCGCACCCAAGCGATCGAAGCCGTTATTTGCTCGTCGCGTCGCGATGGCGTCGCAAGAATTCCAGCAAGCTGCCCTGGTGCAGATCGTCGGGCGAGCGGAGTTGGATCTTAATCACGTCGTAATCGGGCGCCTCGGTTTGCAGTTCGCGATCGGCGCCCAGTTGCAGCAGTTCGCCGTAGGCGAAGCGGTTTTTGGGGCCGTGCAGCGTTGCTTCCAGCGAGCCGGGTTTCTTGGTGTGCAGGCTGACCCAGGGCTGTGCTCGGCCAGGCAGCAGGTAGTGAACCACCGTTTGATTGTTCCACAAGAATTCGCCTTTAGGCTCCACATCGGATAGCGCTTCGCACAATTCTTCGAGCAATTCGACGGGCCATTGAGCCGGTTTGCCCAGCGGGAAGCCGCGGCGCGAGAGATGCCACTTTCGCCCCAGCACCTTCCACGGCATGATGTCGTCGGGGTTTTGTTGCACCTTTTGCTGGTGCCGTCCGAAGCCGACGACCGCCTGCTCCAAGAACTCCCAAAACTCCGGCCGATCGACCTCGTCGAGCGAATGCACCCTCAGTTCGACTTCCTGCCAGGGGCCGGCGAGGTTCTTGCATTTCACGCGAGGTTCGCTGCCGTACACCGGCAGTTCGTCCATTTCGTCGAGCGGCGGCAGATTCAACCTCGCGGTGAGTTCCTCGCGTTTGAAGGTTCGCCGCGCCACGCGGAATTTCATTTTGAGCAGCCACGTTTCCCCGGTAATGGCGTGGAAGAACCAGCCGTCGCTCTTGCGCTCGCCGGTAATTTCCACCACATTGCGGTCGCTCCAGTCGGTCTCATTGAAATCACCCAGTTGTTGAATGCGGTCGACGACCATGGCGAGGATTTTACCGTCCCACTTGCACGGCTCGCCGCGACGACCCACCCGGCTTGCCGTGTGCCAGTGGCGGCCGTCGGTCTGCCACGGCATGGGCACATCGCGTCCCACTTCGGCTATCTCCTGATCGTCTTGCTGCTCGACCTCCGCGGCATACGGATCATACAGCACCCGTTCAACATAGGGGCCGGCGGCCAGCACGTCGCGCAGCGCCTCGCCGGTATAACTGCGAAGCAACTCGGGATACTTGCCCGAGGCTTGCCTCGCCGCGTGTTCCACCACGTCTTCCGGCGTGCCGGCCACGACGAGACTCCCCCCCTCTTCGCCAGCTTCGGGCCCCATGTCGATGATCCAGTCGGCGGTCTTAATCACGTCGAGATTGTGTTCGATCACCACCACCGTATTGCCCAAGTCGACCAGTCGGTTGAGCACGTCGAGCAGTTTCGCCAAGTCGTCAAAATGCAAACCTGTCGTGGGTTCGTCCAGCAAATAGATCGTGCGGCCGGTATCGGGGCGAGCAAGCTCCGCGGCTAGCTTCACCCGCTGGGCTTCGCCGCCTGAAAGCGTGGGGGCCGACTGGCCCAAGGTGAGATAGTCGAGTCCCACGTCGCACAACACCTGCAGCGTGCGGCGAATCTTGGGGATGTTCTGAAAGAGTTGGACGGCCTCGCCGATCGGCATTTCGAGCACGTCGGAAATCGACCGGCCCTGGTAACGCACCGCCAAGGTTTCGGCGTTGTACCGCTTGCCTTCGCACACGTCGCAGTCCACCCAAACGTCGGGCAGAAAGTGCATTTCAATCCGCAGTTGTCCCGCGCCTTCGCACTTGTCGCAACGACCGCCGGGCACGTTGAAGCTAAACCGCCGCGCCGTGTAGCCGCGAACGCGAGCGTCGGGCAGTTGCGCGTACAACTCGCGAATGAGTTCGAACACGCCAGTGTAGGTAGCAGGGTTGGAGGTCGGCGTGTTGCCCAGCGGTTGCTGGTCCACGCGGATCACCTTGTTGATTTTGGACACGCCGCGGATGGCGTCGTGAGCGCCTGGGAAAGTGCTGGCCCGATGCAATCGTTTGGAGAGGGCGCGATATAGAATATCGTCGATCAGCGAGCTCTTGCCGCTGCCCGAAACACCCGTCACGGCGACCAGTGCGCCGAGCGGAATTTCCACATGAATTCCGCGGAGGTTATGCTGCCGGGCGCCGACAATTTCCAGGGTGTCGAACGACCGGCGTTGGGCCGCTTCGCGCACGCGCGGGGGCAGTTCTTCGCTGGCGATGATCTCCGCGGCCTCGCCACGGGTCTTGACCGTTGTTTTCTTGGTGGCCTTTTTCTTGCCGCGTTTGGGCTTGCCATTCGCACTTGCGTCAGCGCCGCCCGGCGGGGTTTCCGGCGCCAACTGCGCCGGCAGTCGGCGGTTGGAGGGAATGGCAATATTCTTTTTGCCCGACAGATAGGGCCCGGTTACCGATTGTTTGCGTTTGCCCACCTGGGCAGGCGTGCCGCTAGCGACCACGTTGCCGCCGTGCCGGCCGGCGCCCGGGCCAAAGTCGAGTAATTGATCGGCGCCGGCGATCACCTCGCGATCGTGCTCGACCACCAGCAGCGTATTTCCCAAGTCGCGGAGCCGCTCCAGGGCCTTGATCAACCGGCCGTTGTCGCGAGGGTGCAGGCCAATCGTCGGTTCGTCGAGCACGTACAGCACGCCGGTCAAACCGCTGCCCACCTGGCTGGCCAAGCGAATGCGCTGAGCCTCTCCGCCCGAGAGTGTCGGTCCCGGCCGCCCCAGCGTGAGGTACTCCAGTCCCACGTCCACCAGAAACTGCAGACGGTTTTGCGTTTCGCGCACCAGTTCGCCGGCGATTTGCCGGTCGCGGGAGTTGGGTCGCCACTCGGCAAACTGCTGGAACAATTCTCCCAACGGGGTACGGCACATCGCATCCATGGTTTGATTGCGAACGCGGTAAGCGCTGGCGTCGTCTCGCAGCCGGCTACCGCCGCACGTGGCGCACTCGACTTCGTCCACCAGGTGCTCCAGCCGCGTGCGCAGCCGAGGCGAAAGTTTCGAGGCTTCTTCGAGCGCGGGGTACAGTCCCTTGTACTGAAAGCGGAATAGCGGCGAGGCTTTCTTGCCGCGACTACTGCTGCCATTGCAGCCGCCAGTCACTTCAAACCATTCGTCGCCCGTGCCGTGCAAGATCAACCGGCGTTCCTTGGCCGATAGCGAACCATACGGTTTGTCACTGGCAATGCCGGTCGCCGCGCTAAACGATTCGAGCATCGCCTGAAACAGCGGTTCGCTCACCGTCGGCCACAGGGCGATGGCGCCCTCGGCCAGCGTAAGTCGCGGATCGAGAATCAACGCCGCCGGATTGGCGCCGGTTTGCACTCCCAACCCTTCGCAGGCAGGGCACCAGCCCAGGGGACTGTTGAACGAAAAATGGTGCGGGGTGAGCGGCTCGAAACTCCGCCCGCATTGGTCGCAGGCCAGGTGCTGGCTGTGCGTTTGCACGGCCCATTTATGCTCAGGCTGGTCTTCGTTGGCAAAGGCGATGCGGAGCACGCCTTGCCCCAGCGAGAGCGTGTCTTCCACGCTGTCGGCAATGCGGCTGCGACTATCGGGCCGAATGACGATGCGGTCGACCACCACTTCGACATCGTGTTTGCGGCGGCGATCGATTTTGGGAGGATCGTCGAGCGTGTGCGTCTTGCCGTTCACGCGAATCCGCTGATAACCGCGGCTGCGCAAATCGTCCCAGTGGGTTTCGTACTTCTCGCCTACCTGCACCTCGAGCGGCGCCATCAGGTACAACCGGGTACCATCGGACAGGGCCATCAGCTTGTCCACGATTTCATCGACCGTTTGCGTGCCGATCGGCAAATCGCAGTCGGGGCAATAAGGCGTGCCTAATCGGGCAAAGAGAATCCGCAAGTAATCGTAGATTTCGGTCACCGTGCCGACGGTCGATCGCGGCGTGCTCCCCAGGTTCTTTTGCTCAATGGCAATGGCCGGCGACAGCCCTTCAATATGCTCCAGTTGCGGCTTGGCCACTTGGCTTACGAACTGCCTCGCGTACGAGCTCAGGCTTTCGACGTACCGCCGCTGGCCTTCAGCATAAATGGTGTCCATTGCCAGCGAGGTTTTGCCCGACCCCGAAGGACCGCAGAGCACGGTCGTCTTGTCGCGGGGAATTTCCACATCGACATCTTTCAGATTGTGCTGCCGAGCGCCGCGCACCTTGATGGCGGTAATGCGATCGATGGCACTGCCGCGGCGTTTTCCCTCGGCGGTAGCCGACATGTTCGCGGCGGTCACGCCAGCCTGTTCGCGAGCGAATAATTCGGCCAAGGCGCGGCCGGTGTGCGAACGAGGGCAGGCCGCCACTTCTTCCGGCGTACCCGTCGCCAGCACCTCGCCGCCGGCGGCGCCGCCTTCCGGCCCCATGTCGATGATCCAATCGGCCGTTTTGATCACGTCGAGGTTGTGCTCGACCACGAGCACCGTGTTGCCGGCATCGACAAAGTCGTGCAACACCTTGAGCAGCAGCTTCACGTCGGCAAAATGCAATCCAGTGGTAGGCTCGTCGAGCAAATACAGTGTTTTGCCCGTGCTACGCTTGGTCAGTTCGCGGGCGAGCTTTACCCGTTGGGCTTCGCCGCCCGACAGCGTGGGCGACGCCTGTCCCAGCTTGATGTAATCCAATCCCACATCGTGCAGGGTTTGGAGTTTGTCGCGAACCTTGGGAATGTTTTCGAAGTGCAGCAGGGCTTGTTGCACGTCCATTTCGAGCACTTCGGCGATCGACTTGCCCTTGAAGCGAATTTGCAGCGTTTCGCGGTTGAAGCGGTGCCCGTCGCACACGGGGCACTTCACCCATACGTCGGCCAGAAAATCCATCTCCAGCTTGTTCGAGCCATTGCCCTCGCAGGCCTCGCACCGGCCTCCCTTCACGTTGAAGCTGAACCGGCCTTCGCGGTACCCCCGGGCTTTCGACTCCGGCAACTGCATATAGAGCTTGCGGATTTCGTCGAACACTTTGATGTACGTTGCCGGGTTCGAACGCGGCGTGCGGCCGATGGGCGATTGATCGATGGCAATCAGCTTGTCGAGCAGGTCCATGCCTTCAATGGCGTCGTGTTCGCCGGGATTTCCGTCGCCGCCGTTGAGGTCGCGCCACAAAACTTCGCCGAGCACGTCGTTGACCAGCGAGCTTTTGCCCGAACCCGAAACGCCCGTTACGCAAATGAACGTTCCCAGGGGGAATTCGGCGTTGACGTTCTTCAAGTTGTTTTGCCGCGCGCCGACAATGCGGAGCCAATTGTCCGAAGGTTTTCGGCGCTGGGCCGGTATGACAATCGCTTCTTCGCCCGAAAGGTATTTTCCGGTCACGCTGCGCCGGGCCGAAACCAGCTCGCCCAGCGAACCTTCAGCGACAACCTCGCCGCCGCGCACGCCGGGTCCGGGGCCAAAGTCGATCAAATGATCCGCGGCTCGCATCGTTTCTTCGTCATGCTCGACCACCACCACGGTGTTGCCCAGGTCGCGAAGCTGGGTCAGGGTGTGGATCAGTCGGGCATTATCGCGAGGATGCAAGCCAATCGAGGGTTCGTCCAAAATGTAGAGCACGCCCACCAGCCCGCAGCCAATTTGCCCGGCGAGGCGGATGCGTTGCGATTCGCCGCCCGAAAGGCTCGGAGCCGTGCGATCGAGCGACAGGTATTCCAAGCCGACATTGATCAAGAAACCCAACCGGCCGCAAATTTCTTTCAGGGCTTCGGCAGCGATCGCCCGCCCAGTGGCGCTGAGCTGCAACTCCGAAAAATACTCAGCCGCTTCCGAGACCGCCAGGCTGCAAACATGGGGCAGCGTTCGCTGGGGCGAATCGGCAAATCGCGGATGCGCGGTCGTGAGCGTTACGGCCCTCGCTTGCGCGTTGAGCCGGCTTCCCCCGCAATCGCCGCAGGGGACCACCTGCATGTACTTTTCCAATTGCCGACGCTGCATCTTGCCGTTGGTGTTGCGATGCTTGTTGCGCAGTTCCGGCACAATGCCTTCCCAGCGGCCGCCGTATTTGTGAACGCTGCCGCTGCTGGTCCAGGTAAAGGTGATGTGCAGGTCGCCCGTGCCGTACAACAGCATTTGCTGGTACTTGGGCTCGAGTTCGCACCACGCTGTCTCGAGCAGGTGGCCCGACTCCAAGCCGTCGATCCGCTCAATCGTATCGGCTACGCCCTTGAAGACGTGCTTCCGCCAGCGGCCCATCTCGCGCCATTTGCCGATCAGTTCGAAGCACCCTTGCTGGAAGCTCAGCTCGGGGCGCGTGACCAGCAAATCGGGATCGAAGGTGAACACTTCGCCCAGCCCATCGCAACTAGGGCACATGCCTTGCGGACTGTTGAAGCTGAACAACTGGGGGCTCGGCGGCTCGAAGCTGCGATTGCAATGCGTGCAGGCATAGTGGGCCGAAAGCTGAATATCGACGGTGTCGCTGGCCGCTGCGGCCGGGCTGGCGACGGCCTCGGGCGGCAATTCCATTTCGGGCGGCGGCGCCCCGTCCGACGTCTGCGCGGCCACGATCAAATTGCCGTCACCCAGTTTCAACCCCAGTTCGACCGCTTCGGCCAGCCGGCTGCGAATGTTGGGTCCGATCTTCAGGCGGTCGATGACTACCTCGATGTTGTGCCGCATTTGCCGGTCGAGCGACAATCGATCGCCGAGTGAAACCGTCTGGCCGTCGACCCGCGCTCGCGCGAACCCTTGTTTGAGCAAACTTTCGAACAGGTCGCGGTGTTCGCCTTTTTGACCGCGGATCAGTGGCGCGAGAATGGCAACCGGCGTACCCGACGGCAATTGCAGAATGCGCCCAATGATCTGTTCCTGGGTTTGGGCCGTGATCGGCCGCTGGCAACTGGGGCAATGGCCTTGCCCCACCCGCGCATACAACACTCGCAAGAAATCATAAATCTCGGTGATGGTGCCGACGGTGCTGCGGGGATTCTGGCCGGAGGTTTTTTGCGAGATGGAGATGGAAGGGCTGAGGCCGTCGATCAAATCGACGTCGGGCTTGGGCATTTGCCCCAGGAACTGCCGGGCGAAGCTGGAGAGGCTTTCGACGTATCGCCGCTGCCCTTCGGCAAACAGCGTATCGAAGGCCAGCGAGCTCTTGCCCGATCCACTGACGCCCGTCAGGCAGATCAACTGATTGCGGGGCAAGACCAGGTTGACGTTTTGAAGATTATGTTCGCGGGCGCCCTTGATGACGATGTCGGAAGCCGGCATGCGGAGTATATGGGGTTGGTCGGGGGAGTTGCGCAGGTTGTCGTGCCGGCGGCCATCCAAGCCGCGGACACCGAACCCTGGATTGTACGGGAGCAGGCAACGGAGTTTAAGGGTTGCGCCAAAAAGGACACGTAAGCCGAAGTGGCGCAATGACGAAAGTGGCCTACACAGCGACAGGCGACTCCTTCTAGAACTGCCTTGAGTTCACCCATTTACCCCAAGCTCTCCATGCTGACCTCTACAACCGGCAGGGCTGCCGCTTTAGCAAACTTTGCGGGACCGGTATGCTACACACCTGCCTGGCTATCGGGGCGATGCGCCGGCCTTTAGCTGGGCTGCGAACGAAATGCTCTCGGATTGAGGAACTTGCAAGATGCCAGAAGATTTCCCCCATCTGGACGTGATTGCCGTGGGCGCCCATCCAGACGACGTGGAGATCGCCTGCGGAGGCACGCTGGCCCGCATGGCGCGGCAAGGGTATCAGGTTGGCATCATCGACCTGACCGATGGCGAGCCCACCCCGCTTTCGCCCGGCCCCGAGGCTCGTCTGGAAGAGGCCCGGCGGGCGGCCGAAGTGTTGGGCGCCCAGGTTCGGATCACGTTGGACCTTCCCAACCGGCGCCTTTTCGACAGTTTCGAAGCCCGCGTCGCCCTGGCCAAGGAATTCCGTAAATACCGCCCGCGCATGGTGATAGGCTTTGGGGACAAAACGCCGCTGGCTTCGCCCGACCATTGGCAGGCCATGCAAATCACCGACGCCGCCATCTTCTATGCGCGGCTCACCAAGTGGGACAGCTATTTCGACCACCTGCCGGTGCATACCATCGGTGCCCAATGGTTTTACTCCCTGGCGCTGGGCTCACTGGAACTTCCGCCCGGCGCAGGGCATATCGTCGCCGACATTAGCGACACCATCGACGTGAAACTGGCCGCCATCCGCTGCTACGAAAGCCAGTTTCCGCCCGCTAAAGCCCATGTGCTCGAACGCGTTCGGGCGACTGCCCTGCACCATGGCTCGGCTGCGGGCTTTGTGGCCGGCGAGTTGTTTACCAGCGCCAAAACCTTGGGGGTGCAGGACCTGGTGGCGTTCACCTTGAGACGGTAGCCTGTCGGCGAGGGGCCCATCGGCTCTAAGTCTCTCGGAATTCGAGAGTTTCGACTGGCAGACCCAATGGGGTGGCTGCCGCGATCGGGCAAGTTGAACCGGTCGGGTAAAAGGTTTGCGCCAGGCACGTGGTCCCGGTTGGCGGGTTTCTGTCGTCCGTGGCAGATTCTAAGGACGCTGCTGTTCTTTTGCTCGATATTGGCTATGCCGAGTGCGGCAAGGTGGTATTCGCGTCTGCTCACCGCGAGCAGCAATTTGGTCACCACCATTCCCTCCCGGTCCTCACCCGTTTTAGCGAATATCGAGCAAGAACGACGGGATGCTCTCAACCATCAGGCAATTGGCCCACCCCATGGCTGGGGCCGCGCTCGCGCTGCTGTTGGCAGTTGCCGGTTGCCGTTTGCATTCCCATCATGAAGACGTTCCCTGTTTTCCGGCGAGCGGACTGCTGGGCGATACACCTGTTTCCACCTGCGTCGATTCCACCTGGGCTCAGTATTACCTGCATTACTATCGCAACGGCATTCGGGCCAATCCGCGAGTCGATGCCGATATCGACGCCGCCAGGGCTTCGCTGCCGCCAGGACTTCCCAGTCGCGGCCAACTTCAAGTTCTCGCCAACAATTATTCGCCTGATTTCGCCACGCTGCTGATGGCCGAAAAGCTGGTTTATGAGGATCCCTACGCCGAACCGTTTCGCACGTTCTTTGCCGAAGAACTGCAGCGGGCGTTCACGGACCCCCATGCCGAACCGGTTGACGTGCCACACAACTTCAAAGACATGGTGTTGGTGGTCGTGCCGGGAGCTTTCTGGGAAAGCCAGCCGGATTTGAATGGCGATTTTCGCATTCAGCGACAATACCTGGCCCAATTCGGCTGGAAGAGCCACGTGGTTCGCACTGCCGACTTTGGCGTGGTGGAACAAAATGCCTGCCTGGTGGCGCAAACCATCCGCTGCTTTCGCCAACAAGGCCGGCAGATTGTGTTGTTCTCTGCCAGCCGTGGCGGCGCCGAAACGCTTTACGCCCTGGGAACCTTGCTCTCGCCCGCAGAAACTACGCATGTTCGCGGTTGGGTGAATGTGGTGGGCACGCCGCGCGGAACACCGCTGGCCAATGAATTCAGCGATCCCCCGACCCGATGCCTCACCAAGATGCTGCTGTGGGCGAAGCACATGGGCCCGATCGAAGTGGTCGACAGCCTGCGAACCGACGTTCGCGAAGCCGCGTTCACGCGAGGGCGTCCCCCCGATCCGCATATGGCCGTGGTGAATTATCTCACGGTGCCGCTGTCGGGCCATATTCGAGAAGACAACGAAAAGGGCTACAAAAGGCTCCGCAAGTACGGTCCCAACGATGGCGTTACCCTGATCGTTGACGAAATCCTACCCGGATACCCCACGCTGTCGGCCATGGGCTACGACCATCACCTCAAGGAGCCCGACCAGCGGCAAAGATCGCTGGCCATCTTGCGGGCGCTTTTCCGTTACATGCATTGGCGCGACATGAACGGGCTGGGGCAAGAACCGCTGGTACGCCGGCCAAACTTCGACCGCGAACCCCAAATCGACCGGCGGTAGAAAAGCTATTCCATGCGTTTGGGAATGGTGAACGAATAGATGATGGTGACCACTCCCAGCGAGAGCAGGCTCCACGGAGCCCAATCCGGCGGGGTGAATTCCTTCTTTTTCACTTTGGAAGGCAACACACCGGGAATGGCCGATTTGACCGACTCGGTCTTGGCCAGCACAGCCTTGTCAATCACCATGCATTGGATACCCATGATGATGGAGAAGGCACCCACGGCCCAAAAGAACGCGCGCCACATTGCGACACCTCACTCGACTCATCAAGAACTGCGACGATGCAGGGGCTGCGGCTGGTTTGCCGCTGCGCCGCATCTCCAACCATGTTGATCAACAGAACGGCGCCTGTCTGCTAGCATCGGCCAAACGCCCGCCAGGGCATCAGCCGTCCGCGGGGCAACAACCCAGAAAGTTGCCACCGGGGAGCGGGTTAACTCACGTCTAGCGGTTTGCCCAAAGATGGCGCTGGGGCCGATGTTGTCCAGCGTAGGGAGATTGCGCAGGTTGAGGAAAGTATCGACGGCGGCTGCCATCGCAGCCCAAGAGTTGGGGGTTCCAACGGTTGCCGCGGCGCATTTCCTGACGGATTCGGCATGTTTCATAAGTTCCTGTCGGGTTCCCTCCTTTTCGCCAGCTTTGGCCCCTTCGTATAATCCTTTGTTTGCCTGGTGCAACGGCTCCCATCGTTGCCGGCACACCCACCCCACACCACAATTCGCTCGCCGCGCTCCGGCAGCGGAAGGAATGACTTGCATCGAATGGGCGCGAAGTACATCTATCAAATTGGAGGGCTGACCAAAAAGTACGGTCAGCGCGAGGTTCTCAAAGACATCTGGCTCGCCTTTTACCCGGGGGCCAAAATCGGCGTGCTCGGCCGCAACGGCTCGGGCAAGAGCACCCTGCTCAAGATCATGGCGGGACTCGATCGCGATATTGACGGCGAAGCCCGCCTGTCCGACGGCTTTACCGTCGGCATTGTGCCCCAGGAACCCCGGCTCAATCCCGAAAAGGACGTCGCGGGCAACGTCGAAGAAGCGGTGGCCTCTACCCGCGCCCTGCTCGACGAGTTCAATCGCATCAATGAAAAACTGGGCGAGGTTTCCGACCCCGACGAGATGGAAAAACTGCTCGAAAAGCAGGCCCAGGTTCAAGACCGGATCGAAGCCCTCAACGCCTGGGAACTTGATCGCCAGGTGGAAATCGCCATGGACGCCATGAATCTTCCCCCCGGCGACGCCGACGTTTCGCTGCTGTCGGGCGGCGAACGCCGCCGCGTGGCCCTTTGCAAAACACTACTGGAGCGCCCCGACCTGTTGCTGCTGGACGAGCCCACCAACCATCTCGATGCCGACAGCGTGGCCTGGCTGGAACGCCATCTGCACGATTATCCGGGAACAGTCGTGGCCATCACCCACGACCGCTATTTTCTCGACAACGTGGCGGGCTGGATTCTCGAACTCGACCGCGGGCGCGGCATTCCCTGGGAAGGCAATTACTCTTCTTGGCTGGCGCAAAAGCAAGAACGGCTGGCAAAAGAAGAAAAATCCGCCACGGCGCGGCGCAAGACACTGGAACGCGAGTTGGAATGGATTCGCATGGCTCCGCGGGCACGGCAAGCCAAGAGCAAAGCGCGCATCAAGGCCTACGAAGAAATGGCCGCTGAAGATTTTCAAGACCGGCAGGAGGAATTCGAAATTCAAATTCCGCCTGGCAAACATCTGGGCGACTTGGTGATCGAGGCCGACGGCATCTCCAAGGCCTACGGCGACAATCTGCTGTTTGAGAACCTCAGCTTTTCGCTCCCCCCTGGCGGCATTGTCGGGGTGGTCGGTCCCAACGGCGCCGGCAAAACCACGCTGTTCCGGTTGTTGGTCGGCGAGGAACAGCCCGACGCGGGTTCGCTCAAGGTGGGTCCCACGGTCGAACTTGGCTATGTCGATCAAAACCGCGACGCCCTCGATCCCGATAAAACCGTGTACGAGGAAATCTCCGGTGGGCACGACACCCTGGAGATGGGCGGACGCAAAATCAACAGCCGAGCCTACGTGGCACGCTTCAACTTTCAAGGGACCGACCAGCAAAAGAAGGTGGGCACGCTCTCCGGCGGCGAACGCAACCGCGTTCACCTCGCCAAGTTGCTCCGCCGCGGCTCCAATGTGCTGCTGTTGGACGAACCGACCAACGATCTGGATGTCGATACCTTGCGGGCATTGGAGGAAGCCGTGCTCAACTTTGCCGGCTGCGCGGTCGTGGTGAGCCACGATCGCTGGTTTTTGGACCGCTTGGCCACGCATATTTTGGCGTTCGAAGGCGATGGCCACGTGCATTGGTGCGAAGGCAATTATCAAACGTACGAGGAAGAACGCCGGCGTCGGTTGGGCATCGACCCGGACGAGCCCCCGCGATTCCGCTACAAGAAACTCACCCGGTAGGCCCCGCCTCCCGTTGACGGCGGTGCCCACGGCGGTATATCAAACCCACTTCGATTCGCGAGCGTCGGGCCCGTTAACCGCGGACCGCCGCGCAATAAATCGAAGTCTTCTACACGCTAATCCGAGAGATTCCACCCATGGGTACCCGACCTCGCACCAAACTCGTGCTGCAACGCAAATCCAAACGATGCGCCAAATGCGGCGCCCTCGTCCGCATGCGCAAGACCTGCAAACGATGCGGCTCGCGCCAACGCGCCTAGCCAGATTGTCCGGGTTGTTGCTTGAAAATGGTTTCTGGCGGATGGTGGGGCAATCCGGCGGGGGGCGCCATATCGACGCGCCACGGCCGCGCCATGCGCCGCCGCAAAAAAACACCTCGAATCATGCTGCCGGTTTGACCGGCGTAATACGGTAAGCTCTCTTCTATCGAGGGGGTCGCCTTCCGCAAGTTCCCGTGCGTGCTTGTCGCTTATTGGGAGGCCCTCCGTTTTTGCTGCGCTGGACGCGATGGAACACATTCCATCGTTTTGAAAATCGCCCGCTTTGATTGCAGCCAAGGATGGTCTCGCCGCGAATTTCTCCGAGCGGCCGCCGAAATCAGACGGCACTATGAGAGTTCGTGCGTCGATGAAGAATCGGGCATTACGCCGGCAAAGCAACAATAGGCGGGCAAAATGCCAGCGTCCCAAGTGGCGATTGGCAAGTCGAAGTCCGTTCGCGCAGCGCTTACCGTGAATTGAACAGAGAAGCCATCCGTCTTCGCCCAGGAGCCAGTTATGTCCGATGCATTTCCTCATTCCTCGCCGGAAGTGCTCGTTGTCGGCGCCGGCCCCGTGGGGCTCACGGCCGCTCTCGAACTCACCCGGCACGGCCTGGCCTGCCGAATTATCGAACAAGCGGCTGCCCCGACCGATAAATCCAAGGCCCTGGTTCTCTGGAGCCGCACTTTAGAACTGCTCGACCTGTCGGGCGACGTGGCCCAAGACTTCATTCCCGCCGGCATGTGGGCCAGGGCCGTCAGCATGTATGGCGGCGGGCGGCAACTGGTGCATGTGGAATTCCAGCGCGAAGATACCGCCTACGATCGCCCGCTGATGATTCCCCAGAGCGAGACGGAACGGTTGTTGGCCCAGCGCCTGGCGGCACGCGGGGTGCGAGTCGAACGCCAGATTCAACTCGCAGGGCTTTCCGATCAGGGAGATCATGTGATCTCAACGCTGCGGCACAGCGATGGTCGCGAAGAAACCGTGACGACCAACTGGGTCATCGGCTGCGACGGCGCCCATAGCACCTGCCGCAAACAGTTGGGCATCGAGTTCGCCGGGCAATTCGAACCCAACGACTGGATCCTGGCCGACGTGCACGTGGAAGGGGATTTGCCCCAGGACGAGATCAGTATTTTCTGGCACGCCCGGGGAATCGCCGTCTTTTTCCCGATCGATCGAGACCGCTTTCGGGTGATTACCGACTTGGGCCGGGCCGAAGGAACAGAGAAACCGGCCGATCCCACCTTGGCCGAGGTACAGGCCAGCATCGAACAGCGTGGCCTGGCGCACATTCACCTGCACAATCCCGTGTGGCTGGCCGGCTTCCGCATTCACGAACGCAAGGTGAACGAGTACGGCCGCGGCCGGGTATTTCTGGCCGGCGACGCCGCGCACATTCATAGCCCCGCCGGCGGGCAAGGCATGAACACCGGCATGCAAGACGCCTTTAATCTTGCTTGGAAGCTGGCCCTGGTGCATCGCGGCCTGGCCAGCGCCAATCCGCTGCTCGCCAGCTACACGGCCGAACGCAACGCCATCGGTGAAATGGTGCTGCAGAACGCCGGCCGCCTCACGCGGATGGCCACCCTGCGAAACCCGCTGCTGCAATTCATTCGCAATCGTGTGGCCCAATTCGCCAGCAAGCTCGAAGCCGTGCAAGATCGGGCGATTGGCCAACTCACCGAACTCGACATCCATTACCCGGCCAGCATGCTCACCAACCACCACGCCAGCAGCGCCTGGGATGGAACGCTTCACCCCGGCGATCGCCTCCCCGACGCCACGCTGCTCGACCCCGCAACCGGCCGCCAATCGCGGCTGCATTCGTTGCTTGTTGGTTCCTGGCATCGACTGCTGCTCTTGCCGGGCGACAGCGGCAGCGAGGCCATCGAGCGATTGCTCGACGTTGCCCAAGAGTGCGAGGCTGCCTTTGGCGCGACCGTGCGGCCCGCATGGATACTACCCGCCACGGCCGCCGGAAAACCTCTTCCTCAAAGCTTGCGGAGCCAGCGACCGATCGAAGTGTTAATCGATGCCGAGGGACAGGTCTGCCGGCGACTGGGGCTGTGCGGCGACGCGCTGGCCCTGGTGCGCCCCGACGGCTACTTGGGCTTCTTGGGCGACATCGCCAGCGACCGCGAACTGCTCGAACACTTGGGCAGTTATCTGGTGGGAAACGGCGTTGCGGCGACCGCCTGACAATCCCTGCCGCAGACAACGCATTTTGAAGCCGCCAACTCCGCGAACAAACAAGATAAGCTCGCAATGGCTGGCTAGGTTCGGTAGGCTGGATAGGGCTAAAGTCGACTCTCGGCTTCCCTCCCACGGCATCCCGTCCTGTTCCTACCCCCTGCCCGCCCCCCCATGAGTTCCATACGACTCCAGCCTTGTGGCCAGTGTTCGGTTTTACCATTGCTGCTGGGCCTGGTCGGTCTTTTCGTCGCCTGCTCAACGGCGGTGCAAGCCGGCGATGTCGCCGGTGCGAACGGCCCTGCGGCCGCCCAGTTTGAGGAAACTCGGGTGCCCCTGGATGCACCCGCGGGTTTTGTCGTCACCCGGTTCGCCGGTGATGATCTGGCCCACGATGTGTTTTCGCTAGCCATCGACCCGCAGGGCCGGGTGGTGGTGGCCGGGCCCGGCTACATCAAGCGCCTGGTCGACGACAATGGCGACGGCCGCGCCGATCGGGCCGAAACCATTTCCACGGTGCCCAAAAGCGGCGCGCATGGGCTGTGCTTTGTTGGCAATGCATTGATTTGCGACGGCGACAATTCGGTGCTGCGGCTTACCGACTCCAACGACGATGGCATTTTCGACAGCGTGGAAAAACTGGCCAGCCTTCGCCATCCCGAACACGGCGCCAACGGAATCGTGCAGGGACCCGACGGTTGGTTTTACATTGTCTGTGGCAACGATTCCGGCATTGGCCAAGACCACGTGACCACACCCTATTCGCCGGTGAAGGATCCTCGTTGCGGCGGCGTGCTGCGGATGTCGCCAGACGGGGAGCAGATGGAGGTCGTCGCCCACGGTTTCCGCAACCCCTACGACCTGGATTTTGGTTCGCAGGGCCAGTTGCTGATTGTCGATTCGGACGGCGAGCGCGATCATCACTTGCCATGGTACGCGCCCACGCGGTTATTTGATGTGGCCGCCGGCCGAGAGCATGGCTGGCTGCTCAGCGGTTGGCAACGCAGCTGGAATCGCCCCCAATCTTTCTTCGACAGCGCGCCCCGATTGGTCGAGTTTGGCCGAGGTTCGCCCACCGGAGCCCAAGTGTATCGGCATCGCCAGTTCCCCGAGCGGTTTCGCGGCGGCTTGTTCTGCTGCTGTTGGACGCTGGGCCGGGTGTATTTTTGCCCTCTGGAAGAAGCCGGCGGCACCTTTCGCAGCCAAAGCGAAGTTTTCCTGCAAACGACGGGCGATGTCGGCTTCGCCCCGGTTGATCTGGCGGTAGGGCCGCAGGGCGACCTGTACGTGGCCATTGGCGGACGCGGCACCGCCGGCGGCGTGTTTCGCATTCGTTTTGAACCAGCCGAATCGAACGGGAAAGTCCCACCGGCAAAGGACCAGTCGCCGGTCGATGCGCTTTCGCCCCTGGACGAGGTGCTGCTGGCCGACCAGCCGTTGGCATCGTGGAGTCGCGCCCATTGGATCCCCCTGGCCCAGCGCCTCGGCCGCGACGCCTTCACCGCGGCGATATTGAACCACGCGAACGAGGCCGCCCAGGTTCGGGCGGTCGAAGTCCTCGTTGAAGTTTTCGCGGGTGTGCCGATCGAAGTGGTCCGCCAGGCGATCGAGGCCGATGTGCCCGCTTCGGCGCAGGCACGGCTGGCGTGGGCACTGGGGCTTGGGCATCCCAGCGACGAAGCGGCCGCGGCACTGGCCCAACTGACGGCCCATGCCAACCATCGTGTGCAACGGGCGGCCTGGGAATCCCTGGCACGATGGGGAAAACAACTTTGCGGCATGCAAGATCCTGGCGCCTGCCTGGCTCAATTCGCCTGGGCCGCGGGCCAGTCGAGCCGCGATCGCTTCGTTCGTTCGGCCTGTGCCACCGCGGCCGAGCGCGTCGGGTTGCGGCCCGTGGGCGACTCGCCCCGCGATCGGGCCTTCGCCTTGCGTTTGCAGTTGGAACGCGAAACGCGTCTGCCGGCAAACGAATTCTTCTCTGACAGTATGAACATCTTCGTTCAGGCAGTGGGCTCCGCCGACGAAGTTTTGCAGTTGGAAGCGATTCGGTTGATGCAACTGGCGCTGGGAGACGTGCGCACTCAACCTGGCCAGCCCGAGGTCTATGCGGGATATAGCGCCCTGGCCGCCGATCGCGTGCAAGACGATCTGAAGGCGGAAGCCGGCCGACGGCTGACTCCTCAATTTTCGTCAGCCAGCGCCGAGGTCCGGCGCGAAATAGCCCGACTGCTGGGCATGTTGCAGGCCGAAACGCCCGGCTTGTTGCCGGCCATCGCCGCGCAATGGACCGAGCAAAGTTCTCCCGCGGAAGACATTCATTACCTGATTGTGTTTTCGCGACTGCCGGGCGAGCGCACGGAAGAACTGAGCTCGGCCTGCGCCGCGGCGTTAACCTCGCTGCACGCAAAGCTGAAGAACCGGCAGGAGTTTGCCAGCCGGAATTGGCCCGCTCGGGTCGACGAGGTGGTCGTCGAATTGACGGCTCGCGACGCGCGGCTTCCCGCGGCCTTGGCGGCGTCTCCCCGTTTTGGAACCTTTGCCGACCACAGCTTGTTTGCAGCACGCATGCAGGGCGAATTGGCGGATACGGCCGCTCGAAAACTGCTCACCGCGGCTGCCAGGGCCGACGAAGAAGAACCGTTCTGGACATCGGAACTGGTGCAAATTGTCGGACGATTGTCGTCGGACGATGCCATCGACGCCCTGCGTCGGCAATGGTTCGACTTTGGCTTGCGCGACGCGATTACCCTGGTGCTGGCCGAGCGGCCCCGGGAAATCGACCGCGGTAAATTTCTCGATGCGCTCGGCAGCCCGCAACCCGACGTGGTGACGGCGGCCGCCCGAGCGTTGGGGCAACTTCCTGCCGCCAGCAACGCCCAGGAGTTTGGTCAGGTTGTGCGCCAACTGCGGATGGCTTGCGAAAGCGAACCCCGCAAGGCCGAGCGGCAAGCGCTCGCGCAATTGCTGGCGCACCTCACCGGTGTGAATCTGGCCATTTCCGAAAAACCGGGCGAAAACCTGCTCGACGCCTATCGACCCTGGTTCGATTGGTTTGCCAAGGAGCATGCCGCGGCGGCGGCCGAACTGGATCGGCTGTCGTCGGTCAATGCGGCCGCCTGGGAAGAGCGGCTCGCCCAGGTCAACTTCGATAACGGCGATCTCAAGCGAGGGTTGGCAGTCTTCCAGCAAAAGGCCTGCCATCGCTGCCACCAGGGCGGAAGTCGACTGGGACCCGACCTGGCCGGAGCGGCACAGCGTTTTTCGCGGGCCGACCTGTTCACGGCCATCATCGAACCTTCTCGAAACGTGGCCCCGCTGTACCGCACCACGCTGATTACCACCCGAAGCGGCAAAACCCACCTGGGCCTGATCGTGTACGAATCGCCCGATGGCACATTGCTGCAAACCTCGCCCGACACCACGGTGCGGATCACCGGCGACGAAATGTTGCAGCGTCAGATGAGCCAGCAATCGCTGATGCCGACGGGCCTGTTGAACGACCTGAGCGATCAGAACCTGGCGGACCTGTACGCCTATTTGCAGTCGTTAAAAAAGGCGGAGTAATCCGGCGATCCTGGGCTTGCCCTCGCCGCCAATTGAATCTGGCACGGAGTACATTACCGGCGTTCTGGTTTGTGGCGCCAGCGCCTGGCCTGCCGGAACGCAACGCCGCGCCTACGGACGGGCTTGCTGCACCATTCGCGTGATCGCCACTCCCATTCGCGGCAGGGCCTGCGGGGCGGCGCGATAGATCGGGCTGAATGCCTGAATTGTTGCCTCGGCTTTCGTCCGGTACTCCGGCTTGTTGAGCAACTCGGCCAGAGTGAGCAGGTTTTCGGCGGCGACCGAATTGCCCGAGGGCGTGGCGCCATCGACCGGGCCCCGGCTGCGCACGATCAGGGTTTCGTGGTCGGCCGAGGTATAAAAGAAGCCTCCGGCTGCTTCGTCCCAGAACAATTCGATCTGTTTTTGGGTGAGATCGGCGGCAGCGTCGAGCCACGGGCGTTCGTCGGTTGCCTCGTACAGGGCCAGCAATCCGCTGGTTACCTCGGCGTAGTCGTCGAGGTAGGCGTTAAGTTTGGCTTCCCCGGCAGTGTGCGTCCGCAACAAGCGGCCGTCGGGCGTGCGCATTTCTTTGAGCACAAATTCGGCCGCGCGTCGGGCGGCAGCCAGGTACTGTTCGTTCTTGAGAATGCGGCCGGCATCGGCGTAACCGCGAATCATCATCCCGTTCCACGAGGCCAGGATTTTGTTGTCCAGCAACGGACGCGTTCGTTGGGACCGCAGTTCGAGCATCCGTTTGCGAACGGGTTCCAACTGCTGCGTCAGGTCAGACGGCGAAAGCTTGGCCTGGCGGGCGACTTCCGCCGTCGCGGTTACTTCTTCCAGGACATAACTGTGTTCGAAATTGGGATCTCGCTTGAGACCATAGACCTGCGCGAACAAGTCATAGCCGGGAAGCTTGGCGAGCGGGGCCAACTCTTCTCGCCGCCACACATAAAACCGGCCCTCTTCGGCATCGGTTTCGGCATCGAGAGCGGAATAAAACGCGCCCTCTTTCGAGGTCAATTCCCTGGCAACAAACGCCAGCAGGTCTTCCACCACGCGGCGATAACGCTCTTCGCCGGTGCGCTGGTACGCCAACGAGTACACGGTGGCCAGTTGCGCGTTGTCGTACAGCATTTTTTCAAAGTGCGGCACTCTCCAGAACCGATCGACGCTGTATCGGTGAAAGCCGCCGCCCAGATGGTCGCGAATGCCGCCCGCCGCGAGGCGGTCGAGCGTCGTCAGCAGCATTTTTCGCGCCGCGGCCAGGCTTTGATCCTGCGCGTCGCGCGGCTGCCGATCGAGCTGGTTCAGCAAGAACAGCAAGTTCGACGGCTCGGGGAACTTGGGCAACTGCGGATTTTGAGGGCTGTAGCTGAATCCGCCATGCTCGGGGTCGAAATCCTCTGCCAGGGCGGCAAGCAGTTCGGTCAACCGCTCTTGATTGAGTTCCATGGGCAGCGGAGCCGCGCGTCCGCGAAGCTGCGCGCGCACCGCGCCGGTGAGCTGATCGGCGGCGGTTTCCACGCGCTCGGCATTTTCCTTCCAAACCGATTGCACGCGGCCAATCACGTCCAGAAACCCATCCATTCGCGGCTGCGGAAGCTGTGCCACTCCGCCCAACAACTGCAGCGTGTCGAACAGTTGCCCCTTCGAACGCGGCGGGAAGTACGTACCGCCGCCCAGCGGTCGCGCGTCGGGCGTGAGAAACATTGAGAGCGGCCAGCCGCCGGCATCGCGCGCCCCCAACAATTGGTAATACATTCGCAGCGACGTCATATAGATTTCGTCGATGTCGGGGCGTTCCTCGCGATCGACCTTGATGCACACGAAGTGTTCGTTGAGATAGGCCGCGATCTCGTCGTCCATGAACGATTCGCGCTCCATCACGTGGCACCAATAGCAACTGCTGTAGCCAATCGAGAGAAAGATCAGCTTCTTTTCGTGTTTGGCCTTTTCCAGCGCCTCGGGTCCCCAGGGATACCACTGCACCGGGTTGTGCGCGTGCAATAGCAGGTAAGGACTGGTCTCCCTGGCCAGCCGATTGGCCGGATATCGCGGGGCGTGCCCGACGGCCGGCGCCTCGTTGCGCGGCTGAGCAACGCTCGAGGTCAGCGCAGAGACCAATGCGACCCAGCCGGCGACGGCCAGCCCAAGCGAACGCGCGTAACAACGGAACCGTTCCGGGGGGGCGGCCATCATGGTTGTTTTCCTCAGCCGGTGAATCAAGTCGCTAATTCAACCCCTTCAAGAACTGGTTGAGGGGGTCATCCTCCGCACTGGCATCTTCCGACGCGGTTTCCTCGGTGGCAGGCGGTCGCTCATCCTCGTCGCCGGCGGCTTCGCCAGCCACCTGCGGCAGTTTGGAATCGGAGTCTGCCTCGGCAACATCTTGAGAATCTTCCTGCACAGCCTCCTCGAACAGGAGGTCTTCGTCCATCAAGCCGGGTGGAAGTTCGTCATGCTCCAACGTTTCTTCCATGTCGCCCGCCAAATTCTCGAACATCGCCTCGTCGAAATCGCTTCCCCCAGGATCGTTGCTCGATTGCTCGCCGAACGCGGGGGCTTCGCCATCGGGTGATGGTTCCGCAAACGCACGTCGCGACCGGTGCGTTTCTTCCGACGATGCCGGAGAGAACATGGTGAGTGTTTCGTCTGCATCGTCCAGCGGGATGGGCGGCAACGGATCGCGCGACGGCGGCGACGAATTGCCAGACGATGCATGGCCGGATGCCGGGGGACTTGCGGGCGGAATCTCGACCTTTCCGGAGGAGCCTCCTGTGGCTGGCGAATCGCCTTTTTTCTTGCGACCCAAAAACCAAAACAGGCCGCGCTTTTCCTTGGTTGGTTTCTTGGACGCTGGTTTTTTGGATGAAGCCGATTTGCCCCCGGTGTACCGTCCATTGGCAGCCGATGGCGAGGACGTATCCGCTGCCAAGTCGGGAAACGTTTCGAAACTCGGCGGCTCCGATCCCTCATCCACGACTTCGGCCGATGATCCAGCAGAGGAAGCCTCTGAATCCGCATCGGCCCAATCCGCTTCAGGCTCATCCGATTCCGCGGTCGACGCTGCCTCAGCTTGTTCCACAAGGGCGTCGGCTTCGGAATCCAGGGGGTCGTGCGATTTTCGTGAATCGTCGTCGGCGGCAACGTGTTCTTGGCCAGAAACAGCCGCGACATCGGGCTCGTCTTGCAACAGTGACTCGTCTTGCAACAATGATTCGTCGAGGCGTGCTTCGTCCGACGAAAACGCAGGTGCATCCTCCCCCCAATCCGCGGCCGATTCATCCGGCGAATCTGGACGACCTGGCTCGGCGGCGAGAGGTTCCGTTTCGGCAGCCGGAGCCTCCGGCGCGTTGGCCTCAGACGGTTGCGATGCATCGTCGGATGGAGACAAGAAAGCCATCGCCGCCTCGGCTTCGTCGGCAACGGGTGTTTCCGCCGGTGGCTGCATTTGGCTAGAAGCAGCGGCCTCTTCGCGAACTTGTCGCAGCGATTTGGCCTTAATCGGCTTGCCTTTGAGAGGCGCCCCCTTCAGTGGCATGCCTTTTTTGACCGCCGCCGGGCTAGTTTTTTCTGCCGGCGATTCGGCCACGCCCAGGGCGCCTGGCAGCTTTTCTTCAGCCGGAGGTTGCGTCTCGCCGGTCCCCGCTGCGGGGGCCACGGGGTCCCGGGTCATCGCATCCTTGGCTGTCGCAAAGTCGGTGATGAGTTCCGATCCCGAAAGCGACGTTGTTTTTTCGGACTCAGGTTCCGAGGTGGACAGTTGGGCATCTGGCGTGGGAACCCGAGGCTCGGCGTCCGTCGGCAAGAACGAAAAATCCGGTCCCGAACTTTCGGCCGGCGTTTCCGCGGGCGGTTGCTCTTTTTGAGAATCGGTCGGCTCGTCAACCTCCGGCAGATCCGAACTTGCCATTGGCTCGGCAATAACCGCTGGATCGGCGTCGTCGACCGACTCCAGCGCACGCAAGTCGGGCGATTCTTCTTCGGCTGCTTCTGCCGTAAACGATTCTGGTTCCCGCGCTTGTGGTTCGAACGAGTCGTGCTCAGCGGCTTCTGGCTCAGCGACTTCTGATTCAAATGCCTCTGGTTCAGCAACGTCTGACTGAGATCCTTCTCGTTCAATGGCCTCGGCTTGCGGGCCCGGGTCGCTCAAAAAGGAGAAGTCGGGAGCGCCTGTGGCGCTGGCTTCCGATGACGGCGAAGCCTCGAACGCTTCTTCGTCGGTGAGCGGCTCGTTCACTTCGCTGGCCTCGGGGGACGAATCCGAGGGAGCAACGGGCCCCTTTAATTCGCGGATGGTCGGCGGCTCGTCCAACGACTGCGGGGCCTTGGCGCCGGTTTCGATTTCGATTCCAGCCCATGCGTCGTCGGCTACGTCCAGCACTTCTTCTTCTGGCGGAGCGTCGGGCAGTGGAAGGTCCTCGCCCATCGCTTGACCCAGGGGCGAATCTTCCACCGACGCGTCTTCAAACGATTCTTCTTCAACGGGCGCATCGAGTTCGGACGATTCGTCGACTGCCGAGGGAAACGCTTCGGCATCGATTTCGAAGTCATCCGCCTCGAAATCCGGGGGCGGCCCAATGGAGGGCGTCTTGGATTGCGAGCGCGGCGAGGCGGGAATGGTTTCGATTTCGTCGGGCGAAAAATCGGCTTCGCTCAACGATTGGCGGGCCGAAGGGTCGGTTTCCGGCTGGGGCAAGTCGAACTCGTCGTCGGCCGCAGGGGGCGCATCCAACGTGGAACTCTCGGTTTCCGCTGGATCTGCCAAAAAATCGAATCGAACATCATCGGCGGGGGTCCCCGGCCTGGATTTGGCAGATGGCTTCGATTTTGACGACGACTTTGGTGGCGATTTCGATGGCGGCTTGAGTTGGCCGGTGTCCTTGGACTTGGCGGAGGTCGCGGAACTGCCCTGCTGTTTGGCGGAAGTTTGCGACGGCTCCACTGCCTCGGGCGCAATGTCGAAGTCAGGGGTTTTGAATTGAGGATCGTCCAATTCGGCCGCGAGGTCGAACTCGGGCGACGCTTCGGCATCGTCGGCGGCTTCGGCAACAAAGTCCTCGGGGCCGTCAGCGGCTTCAAGCCCGGTCTGCCCCAAGAAAGCGGCCAAATCATCATCGCCGTGATCCGCGGCGGGAATGGCGGCGCCGGCAGGCGGTTCGTAGTCGAGTTCGAATGTGAGCGGGCCGATGCTTACGTGTTCGCCCGGTTTGACCACGGCCTCGGTCACGCGGTCGCCATCGACAAAGGTGCCGTTGAGCGAACCTAGATCGCGAACGACGACATAACCCTTATGTTCAACCAACTCGCAATGCTGCCGGCTGACTTTGGCGTGAGCGATCGTGAGCCTCGCCTGACGGCTGCGCCCAATATCGGCAGGGAGCTTGAGCTTGACCTCGCGCCGATTGGACTTGCCATCGACGACGATCAGTTTCACCTCCATGGCGGCCCTCGGAAGTTTCTTGGGCGATTGCCCGGTGTGCCACTCCATCGGCCCTAAATGCGCAACCTTCCGTAGCCGCATACCTTTGCGCGAAGATGAATCTTCATGTTACTACCCCGATTCTAGGGCCGCAACTGCAGGCAGCCCGCTTCCTGGCAGGCAAACGCGCAGCAGGTTGTAGATCGAGAGCCCGATCTGCAACAGCCTTCCACCCCAAAATACCGCTCGGAAACGGCGTGGGTTAGCCCGAAATCGACACCAAGGGGAGAATCGTTGATTGGCGGCGGCGTTGCTGATTACACTGCACACCGAGCCGTTTCAATTCAGAGGAGATTTTCGCATGCTTGCGTTTCGTTTTCCAGTCCGCGTTTTGCGGAAAATTGGCTTGGCCGTGGTTCTGACGGTAGCTGGTAGCGTTTATTCGCCTGCGGGAGCACAGACTTTTGTGGCCAACTACGACGAAGCCAAGGTTCCCCTGTACGAATTGCCCAACCCTCTGGTCTTTGCCGACGGTTCTCCCGTCAAGACGGCCGCCGACTGGACCAATCGTCGTCGCGGCGAGGTGCTCAAACTCTTTCAGGACCACGTTTACGGACGATCGCCCGGCAAGCCTGAGGGCATGAAGTTCCAAATCGCCGAATCCTCGCGCAACGCCCTGGGGGGCAAGGCGATTCGCAAGCAAGTTACCGTGCTGTTCAACGGCCAGGAAGATGGGCCGAAAATGAGCATTTTGTTGTATTTGCCGGCTGACGCGAAAAAACCGAGCCCGATGTTCCTGGGTTTGAATTTTGCCGGCAATCACGCCACCACCGACGATCCGGCGGTGTTTATTCCCCAAGGTTGGATGCGGCCAGGGCCGGGCGTGGAAAACAATCGGGCGACCGAGGCCGGCCGCGGCGTCAGCGCCGCCCGCTGGCCCTACGAAATGATGCTCAACCGAGGTTACGGGGTGGCGACCGTGTATTGCGGCGACATCGATCCCGACTACCACGACGGTTTCTCCAATGGCGTCCACCCGCTGTCGTACAAAGAAGGTCAAACCCAACCGGCCGACGACGAATGGGGAACCATCGGGGCTTGGGCCTGGGGACTCAGCCGCGCCCTCGACTACCTGGAAACCGACGAGGAAGTCGACGCCAAGCATGTCGCGGTGCTGGGGCACTCGCGGTTAGGCAAAACCTCGCTCTGGGCCGGCGCCCAAGACGAACGCTTCGCCCTGGTCATTTCCAACAATTCGGGCTGCGGCGGCGCGGCCCTGAGCCGACGGGCCTTTGGCGAAACCGTGCAGCGAATCAACACCTCGTTCCCGCATTGGTTCAACGGCAACTTCAAACGGTACAACCTTAAAGAGAATGAATTGCCGGTTGATCAGCACATGCTGCTGGCCCTTGCGGCGCCGCGGCCGGTGTTTGTGGCCAGCGCCGAAGAGGATCGTTGGGCCGATCCCCGCGGCGAGTTCCTCAGTTGCGTGGGGGCCTCGCCAGTGTACAAGCTTCTCGGCACCGACGGCTTTGCCGCCCAGGAAATGCCCGCCTTGAACGAGCCGATCACCAGCCGGATTGGCTATTACATTCGACCTGGCGGACACGGTATCTCCGACGTCGATTGGAAAGTATTCGCTGACTTTGCCGACAAGCAGTGGAAGTAACCCGGCCGATCGTCGCGGTGAAGCACTTCGTTGATCCCATCGCCCGCAATCAACCTTGCGTTGGCGATGCGGTTGGCCACCGTCCGGTGATCGGACAGACGGAGCACGCTGGGAGTGCGCGCTGTTGCGGGGCACTCTGCCTGCCCCCCTTATTGCTCCCTTGGCGACTCGGTGTTAACGTATCTTGCGTTCGCTCCTTCCTGCCCGAGATGCCGCAATCGGCCTGCCCTGCGGCCTTCGATTCTTGTTGAGGACTCTCTGCGATGCCCAATCTTGCGCCCGCGATGTTGAAGGATTTTGCCACCCGCTTGCTCGCGGCCGGCGGCGTGGGTGCTGAAGAGGCGTCGCTGGTGGCCGAAAGCCTGGTGAACGCCAATCTCCGCGGCCACGATTCGCACGGCGTGATGCGCATTCCCTTTTACCTCGACACCCTCAAGAAGGGCGAAGTGGTCGCGGGCGCCCCGTTCACGGTCATCAACGAAACGCCTTCGATCATCAGCGCCGACGGCGGCTGGGGCTTCGGCCAAACCCAGGCCCAACGCCTGATGAAACGCATGATCGGCAAGGCCAAGGAAACCGGCGTGTGCGTCGGCACGCTCATCCATTGCAGCCATTCTGGCCGGCTCGGCGAATACTGCGAAATGGCCGCCGAGGCCGGCATGGTTTCCATGGTCATGGTCAACACGCATGGCCACTCGCGCCGCGTGGCGCCCCCTGGCGGCAAGGCGCCCCGGTTGGGAACCAACCCCCTCGCCATCGGCGTGCCCTCCGGCGATCATACGCTGCTACTGGACTTTGGCACCAGCGCCACCGCCGAAGGCAAGGTGCGCGTGAAAAAAATCGCCGGCCAGCAATGTCCTGACGGTTGGTTGCTCGACTGCGAAGGCCGACCCACCAACGATCCCAGCACGCTCTACGGCACCCCGCCCGGTACCATCCGGCCGATGGGCGGCGACCAGGCTTACAAGGGCTTTGGGCTGGGATTGATGGTTGAGATCTTTGCCGGCGCCCTTTCCGGCGGCGTCTGCATTCGCGAGGTGCCCATCAACCAGAACGGCAACTGCATCTTCATGCAGGTGTTCGACACGGCGCAGCTCGGCGGCGGCCAAGATCACTTCAACCAGGAAGTGGCCGGGCTCGAGACCTTCGTCCGCGGATGCCCTCGCATCGAAGGCGTGAACGAGATCCTCCTGCCGGGCGATCCCGAACGCCGCGCCCTGGCGCAGCGCACCGCCGAAGGCATCCCCATGGACGACGGCAACTGGAAGGCCCTGACCGACCTGGCGGCCACGCTGGGCGTGGCGGCGCCTTAAGGAATCGGCTGGCTCGTATGTGGCGATTTCGCCCTCTATTCGCGGTCTCGGCACGCACCTGCCAGGGAAGCGGCCGGAAGCTGAAATTGGGTTCGAAAATTTTTGGGGAATTGGCTGTATGTCTACCCGCGAAGAGCTGTACAACGACGCGCTCGACTTTGCCCAGCAACAGGTCGCCGCCACCATCGAACGGACGCCCGACTACTTCCCCATCTATACCACCGGCGGGCGCTGGTACCACGAAGGCGAGTTGTGGACCGATTGGACCGGCGGCTTCTTCGCCGGCATGATGTGGAAGTTCCACCTCCGCACGGGCGAAGATTCCTGGCGCGAACAGGCCCAGCATTACTCCCAGCTGCTCGAACATCGCCAGCACGATCGCGACGTGCACGACCTGGGCTTCATCTTCCTCAACACCTACCGCCCTTGGTTCGAACTCACCGGCGATCGCTCGCTGCAAGAAATCGTGATTCGCGCTGGCCGCACGCTGGCCATGCGCTTCATGCCTGCCGGCAAATACCTTCGCAGCTTTGTCGCGCCCGAGTCGCTGTTCATCGACATCATGATGAACGTGCCGGTCATCTATTACGCCGCGCTCGCCACGGGCGATGCCGAATTGCGCTACGTCGCCGACGAGCATTGCCGCACCACCCGCAAACGCCTCGTCCGCGGCGACGGCTCCGCCGCCCACGAAGGCGTCTTCGACCTGCAATCGGGCGAATTCCTCCGGCAAACCACGCATCAGGGAGCCCGCGGCGACAGTTCCTGGGCGCGGGGGTTGGCCTGGTCGCTGTACGGATACAGCCAGGTTTACGAACTGACCAAGGACGAAACCGCGCTGGCCACGGCCGAACTCAACGCCGAGTTTTGGATCAGGCATCTCCCGCAAGACCGCGTCCCCTATTGGGATTTCGACGCCGACCTGAGCCAGCCCCTGCCTTGGGGACCGCAAAAGGACAGTTCGGCCGGCGCCATCGCGGCCAGCGGCCTGCTCGACCTGGCCCAACAAACCGAGTCGCCCGACCGCGCCGAACAATACCGCCAAACGGCGCTCGACATGCTCGATGCCCTGGTGACGCCGCAATACCTGGCGAAAGCCGACGCCGGTTGGGAAGGCATCCTCAAGCACGGCGTGTATCACACCAAGAAGAACCTGGGCGTCGATGAATCGGTGATGTGGGGCGAATTTTTCTTGGTGGAAGCGCTGCTCAAAGCCCTCGACCGGCTCGAAGCCTACCAGCCCGTCATGCCGTAACGGCAACACTGATGAGCGGAGACCGGAGCGCCTTGGTGACTCTGCGATTGACCAAAGGCGCGATTAGCCAGCCGCTGCAGCAATAGGCAGGGGGTACGGCTTGTTTCTGGGACTTCATCACTTTTCGGTACGCCGTTGCTGTCAAACTGCCGCGCTAGTCATCTCAAGAGAAGGGTGTTCAAGAATGACGGAATTGACTTGGTCTCAAGTTGTCGAACGCCCAACGGATCGGCTTGAATTTGGAGCATGTCACGTCAACTATGCATGGCGTCGACACAAGACACCTCAAACCAAGTTTCAGGGACTGGTCGCAGCGTTTAAGACAAGCGACGACCGAATTCAACGGCTCCTGCAGGCAGTCGACTCGAACTACAATGCGCGAAATCATCCGGAGCGGGGGCAAGCTTTGTACGCTGCAGTATGGTATCCGAATAGCTCATGGGCGATCCTCTGCAATGCGACACATGCCACGCTGGTGCCTCGAGACGCGATTGAGGCGTTCGTAGAAGAACGCGAGCGCAACGATGAGACCGTGAACCGCTTACGTATCCTCTTCGATGCATCCGACAGGAGTATTCGCCGCGTACTCGATGATTCCTTTTACGACTGCGTGCTGCGAAGTCAGTGACATGGAACAACCCGCGTTTAACAAATGGTCATCTGACCGTACACTTGGGCCGCGGGTCCGTCGTGACAGTGAACGGCAATGCGATTTCCTCCAGTGGGAACCCTTTGCCGGAAGGTACTTCGACCTACGAAAAACTGAATCCAACCAACGCGGCTTTCCTCCTCATTCATGCCTTCGGCAGGGCGAATGTTTCTGGTGCGTTCAAATCACCGCCCACCGCTCCGCCGCGTCGCGCAACCCGACTTCCTCTTGCGGCCAAGACGATTCCATCTCTCCCCGCACGGCACCCTTCCGAAACGCGTTCCGAAACGCGCCCTCGCCGGACCAAAACCGACTTCGATCCACAAATGACATGCACAAATAAACTTGTGTCGCGTCGCCGCGATGCATGCCCATTTCCCCTGTCACGGAACGTGTAACGCAACGACTCGAAATACCCTTCCCGAAATGAATTTTTGGGCATTTTGCCTCGCCCGATCGTTCGCAAGTGCTCCCCGGCGGCTCCCGATTTTTCTCCCGCCGCGCCGCTCTTGACGTGTGCCCAATTGCCAGTTCAAAATTGAAAAACTGGCCTGCCAACCCACTTTTCTAACCCGCCGATTCCTGCCATGCCGCTATACGAATACACCTGCAACGCCTGTTCGCAACAAGTGGAACTGCTGATTCGCTCGGGCGAGACGCCGGAATGCCCTCACTGCCATAGCGAAAAACTCACGCGGCTGCTGAGCGTGCCGGCAGGGCATGTCGCGCAGGGGAGCCTGAACATTTGCGATGCCCCGCGGCCCATGCCCTGTGGAATGGGCGGTTGCGGACTGCCGGAGTGCCGCAAGTAGCGGGGGCGAATGTGCATTGAGGGGGGGGCGTCAGGCGAGTTGGGCCAGCACGTAAGGCCCCTTGGGGATGACGGCCAACGTGGCATCCGGACCGTATTCCGCCAGGCTATCGGCCACTGCCTGCTCCACGCTGGGCGCGGCTTCGACAAACAGCCGATTGAGTGTGTCGGCCGGGAGGCCGTGACTGACCATTTTTACCTTGGCCTTGCGGCGGACCTTAGCCATTTCTTCCAGTTGCCACTGGTCCATCACAAAGTACTGCTTGCCCAGGATCCGCTCGATAAAAATCTCCAACGTGGGGTTTTCGTCGAAGAGTTGCTGGAACTCGGGGCTGCCAATGCCTTCGGTCAGGCTGGCGGCGACCACGATCGTGCCTCCCTGCTTGACCACCGGCAAAGCCCCGGTCATGGCCTTCACCGACTGATAGAACGTCGTGTCGAGCGGGTATCCGGCTGAGCTGGTCACGACCACGTCGACCGGTTCGGGCAGCAGGTCGGTGACCACGCTCCGACAGAAGGAAACGCCCTCTTCAAACGCGTCGATCATGTCGCCGGCGACCACCTTGAGCAACCGCCGCTGGGCGTCGATCACCACGTTCACAATGAAATCGCAGCCTGCCTTTTGGGCGATCCAGGTGTTTTCTTCGTGAACGGGGTTGCCCTGCAAAATGCCGCAATCGGCGCGGGGGTTTTCCAGAAAGTCGGGTCCGTGCCAAACCTTGATCGTCTCGAGCGCGGCAATCCCGGGGCAAATCACCTTGCGGCCGCCCGAAAAGCCCGCCATCAGGTGGGGTTCGATCAAGCCCGTGGTGATTTTGAGGTCGGCCTTGACATACCGGCTATCGAGCCAAATCGGCACGCCCCGGGGGCTGTCGCCCAGGTAGGTATGCTGCGAAAGCTCCTTGCCGTAGTGATTTTCGATCCGGTAATTGCGGGCGATTTCTTCGCCCACCATCTCGATAAGTTCGTCGCCCAAATTGGGACGATGCAAACCGGTCGCAACCAGAATGGTGATATTCTGTCGATCAATGCCGGCGGCCTCGAGCGTGGACAATAGCGGCGTCAGGATCAATCGATTGGGAACCGGACGCGTGATGTCGCAGATCAACACGCAGGCCGATTTGCGTCCGTGGGCGATTTGGGACAGAGCAGGCGAGCCAATCGGATGGGTCAAAGCAGCCGCCACGGCCGCAACCGGGTCGGCGATGGGCGCGGCGTCCTTGTAGGCCAAGCACCTTACCAGCGGGGCCTCGGGCAGGTCGACCTCGAGGCCCGTGCGGCCGTATTCGAGTCTGAACCGCATCGGCAATGCCTACGTTGGAATGGAGAGCAAGTTGGACCCCAACTCGCGGCGAGAGCGGATTGCCCAAGCAAGCGCGCGCCAAGCCATCGGCGGCGCGGCGGGCAGCCGATGGCAATGAGGCCTGGAAGAGCCTTTACGACTCGTCTTCTTCCTTCTTTTTCTTCTTTTTCTTCACCGAGAGCTTGTAGACGCGGACTTTGGGCAAGCCCAAGGGGCTATCGCCTTCTTGCCAGCGATCTTGCTCTCGCAGTTTGACAATGCGCTCGGCCCGCGTGAGTACGCTGCGGCTCTTCACCATGCCGCGGCGAACTTTGAGACTTTTATCAATGGTCATGGGTTGGTGCCTCCCCTTGCGGGGTTGTATTTGGCGTTCAGCTTGGAATGCGGTATGGAACGAAGCTGGTGTTCGATCGTGGTCGTGCAAGGCGGTTGCCCGGTGGCGGACCGACCGTTCCACGGGCAAGACCCGAGTCGCCGCCGGTTGTCATGGGGACAAGGCGGTGTGCGGTTACTCACCCACGTAGGGGAGCAGTGCCATGAAGCGAGCCCGCTTGATGGCTTGTGTCACGGCATGCTGGCTCACGGCCGTGCACCCGCTTTTGCGGCGACCGATAATTTTTCCCTGGCGGCTCGTGAGCTTGCCCAGAAGCTCCAAGTCTTTGTAGTCCACGTACATAGGACGTGGGCGCTTGCCGTCGACAAAAACCGGATCTTTCTTCTTGCTGCGCGAGGTTGCTTTACGCTTCTTGGCCATGGGAAAAACCGTAACTGCTTTACATGCTAACGAGATACGTTGCCAGGGACCGCCGCAGTCGTCTGGTCGCAAGCCCTACATCATAGCGATTGGGCGCAGCGTCGTCAAAAGGTTGTTCGGCATGGATTTTTCCCACCAGTATTTCATCAAAAATTAAAACTCGCCTTTCCTTTTGGGTAGGTTTATCGGAAGAATTGTGGGTGAGTTCGCCGTGGGGCACCGATCGCCTCGCCAGGTGAGACCGTCAACGACCTTTTCGAATGACGCATTCGCCGTCTGGGTCGACAGGGTTGGGTGTCGATAGAGAAATAACCGCCCCCGCGCTGCAATTCCTTGCCGGGCGGTGAAGCAACGGCCAAGCGAAGGAAATTCCATGAGCTACCTGGATCCGCAATTTCGGTCAGCCAGTCGGGTCGTGCAGTTGGCCCTGGTTCTGCTCGGAGTGGTAGCGGTGCTAGCGGTGGTGTACGCCGTGGCCCCAGGCGATTTGTGGATTTACACGGCCACCGTGGTGCTGCCGATCCCTTGCGTATTGCTCTTTGGATTGGCGCTGCGCCTTTGGCAGCAGGGGACCGATCGTTATTCTCCCTGGGCGTTTCTGGCCGGCGCAAGCCTCATCTGCGGAGGGTTGCTGTTCGATCTGGCGGCCACCATCCATCATTCCCCCGATTTGGCGAGGGAGGGCAACCCTTTAGCCCGGGGACTGCTCGACATGGGCTTCCCGCTGGAGTTTGTCTACTACTATGGCTTTGCGCTGCAAGGGTTGTTGGCGGTGGTGCTTTGCGTGCTCTGGGGGGCTTTTTTACGGCATCGCCGCGGTTGGTTGGAAACCAGCCTTCACGTGGCCCCCCACTCGTTCCTCGATTTCCTCAAGGCAACCACGGGCGGCGGACTGCTTCCCTGGCGGCAATACCTGTTTTATCCGCTGCCCAGCGGTGCGGAGCCTTCTCCCTACCACATGGGAGTGTTCTTGCTGCCACCGGGTTTGCTGGCAGCCGGATTGCACCGCTGGTACGTGGGCTTGGAATGGTTTGGGGTGGCCCCGTACGTATCTCCGGTTACCGGCGGACTGGCAGCGCTGGCCGTCGGTTTTTGCGTTACCGTGGCGTGGCTTTGGGTATGGTACCGCCGCCGCACGGTGGTCACGCTGGCCAACGAACATTCGATGTAAGGGTCGAATGTTTGCGCTCCGCGTCACTTCAACGTGGAAAGATATTCCACCAGGTCGCGCAGCTCGCTCTTGGTGAGATACTTGACCAGGTCTTGCGGCATGGAGGATTGCCCCGCCGCGCGTTCTTCAATTCGCGACTTGTCGACCGTGACAAAGTTGCCTTGCGCCGTTTGCAGGCTCAGCGTGCGCTCGTCTTCGCCTTTGAGGATGCCGGTTTCGGTGGTGCCGTCGTCGAGAATCACGATCACCGTTTCAAAGTTCTTGGCGATTTTGGCGCTGGGGGCCACGATCGATTCCAGCAGGTACAGCCGGTCTTTTTCTTTGGCGATTTTGGTCAGGTCGGGGCCGACGTCGCCCCCTTTGTCGGCCACCTTGTGGCAGCGGCGGCAAGAAATGGCCACGCGATCGAAGAACAAGCTTTCACCTCGCAGGGCGTTGCCGCCGTGCAGCGTTTCCAGGAAGGCCGACAGCGGGTTGGCCGCCTCGCGACTGCCGTTGTACCGCGCCAAGCGTTGTTGCACCGCCGCCGACGTGCGCTGCCCCGCGGCTTCCAGCAAATCGAGCTGCGAATCGGCGGGCACCTCGCCCCGCTGCAAACGATCGAGCCAAGTGGTCAGCAGATCGTCCGCCGAGGTTGCTGCCAGCGGACCCAAGGCGGCAAACGCGGCCTGGCGTTCGGCCTGTTCGCGCGACTCCAATAGCCGCGGCGCGATGGCGATGAACTCGCGCGGATTGTGTTGCGCCAGCGCCGTGGCGGCTGCCGCCCTCACTTCCGCCGCGTCGTCTTTCAACGATCGGGCAATAACTTCGTCCAACTCGGGCGGTTTGACGAAAACCAGGGCCGACAGGGCATCGAGCCGTGCTTGCCGCGGCGATTGCCGATCGAGCGCCAGCTTCACCAGGAGCGGTCCAGCGTCGCCCAACTGGAGTTTGCCGGCCAGCTTGGCTGCCTCTTGCCGCACTTCGGCCGGACCCGCGAACAGGCCGGCCAGGTGCTGGCGAACGGCCGCTTTCACCGTCGCTTCGTCGCGGGGCTGAAGCGGCCGCCACAGGCCCAGGACGGGGTCGCGACCCGAGGGGGCCTGCCACTGGCTGAGCAGTTGAACCGCCATCACGCGGAGTTCGGCAGATGCCTGTTCGTTGGCCGCGAAACTCGCCAAGGCCAAGACGTTTTCGTCGCCGCCCAACTGGTTGTGCGCGGCCAAAGCCCTGCGCACTGCCGGGTCGGGCAGGCCCGGCTGAATTGTCAACTCGGCCAGGGCCGGCAGGGATTCGGTAATCAGATCGTCGTAGATCGCCCGGGCAGCCTCGGCGATGAGCGCCGGGTCGGCATCACGCAGAAAGTTAGCCACGGCGGGCGAAGCGCTGCGCCGCATGGCCAGTAAGACGCCCCGCCGCGCAGCGACCGAAGGATCGCGACTGGCCGCTTCCAGATCGGCGGCGTTGGCCGCGCCGGTCAACCCCATCACGGCCGCATGCCGGAGGAACGGATCGCGGTCGGCGTTGCCGCGGAGAAGCGTCAGCAATGGCTGCACGGCGCGGCGATCGTTCAGTTTGCCGAGGCTTTGGGCGGCGAAGAATCGTACGCGATCGCTGGAATCGGTTAGCAGCTTGATGAGCCGCTCGCCGCTTTCGGTATGCGCGAGGTCGCCCAAGGCATGGGCGGCTTGAGCGCGAATTTCGGCGTCGCGGTCTTCGCAGGCGGCCACCACATATTTCAAGGGAGCCGATAGTTGCTGTTGCCGAGCCATTTGGGCCAACGCCCAAAGTGCATGCCGCCGGGCGAGTTCGTGCTCCGAGGTGTGGAGCGTGTGGGCGAGCGATTCCAGAGCAGCCTCCCCCCGGCCCGCCAGTTCGAATTGCGCGGCCAAGCGGATTCGCATGTCGGCATGACCCAGCCACGCGGTCAGGTCGGCGATCTTCTGTTCATTCAGCTTCTTGGAGAGGAATTCGTCCACCTGTTTCGCGGCAGCAGATTGCGACGCCTGCGGATCGAACACGCGATAGATGCGGCCCTTGCCCAATCCGGTCCAGCCGTTGACCCAGTCCGAAACGTAAACGCCGCCGCCGGGCCCAAATTCAATATCGGTGGCCAGGATTTGCCAGATGAACTGGCCTTGCCGCGTGACCTGGTAGCTGGCGCCCTGCGGCTGCATGCCAATCGTGCGCACTCCGCTCTGATTGGGCGTGCCGCGGAAATCGCACAAGAAAAAGGCATCGCGGTAGGAATCGGACAAGCCCGTGCCCGGATAATACGCCAGGCCCGAGGGGCCGTCGGCGATGTTGGCCAAGGGCGGAACGATATAAGCTGCCTGCCCTTCGTGATACGGGTGCCAGAGTTTTTCTCGGTTCCAAGGGCCGCGGTCGGCAAGGTACTGGAAGCTCATCAGCCAGCCGCTGTTGCCGCCTTCGACCAGGTGAACCCAGCGGGCCTTGTCGCCGGAGTCCGAATTGTTCTCGCCCGTGAACAGGTCGCCGCGAACGTTGAATGCCAATTCCTGCGGATTGCGGAGGCCCGTGGCATACAACTCCAGCCGCGAACCGTCGGGCTCGCAGCGAAGCACGGCGCCGGTGTGCGGAAGAAAGAGTCGGCGGCCGTCGGCGGTTTGCACATTGAGTCCGCGGTCGCCAATGCTGAAATACAGCCGGCCATCGGGTCCAAACGTAAAACCGTGCATGTCGTGCCCACGAAAGGCAACGTGTACGCCGTAGCCGGTGCTGAGCACGGCCCGCTCGTCGGCGCGGCCGTCGCCATTGACGTCGCGCAGTTTCCAAAGTTCGGGGATGCAAGCGTAGTACACATTGTCGCCCTGCACGATGACACCGGCCCCCGTGCCCGCCAGCACGTGGTTGAAGCCGTCGGCGAAAACGGTGGACGTATCGGCCCGACCATCGCCATTGGTATCGACCAACCGGCGAATCCGATCGTGTTCGATGCTGTAATCGCTCACCTTGTCGCCGAGGTGCTTGTGGAAGTACGCCAGGCGATCGGCCACGCTTTCCGCGGCCAGATCGTCGTCGAGCCAGTTCATGTGGCGGCGGTTGTCTTCCACTCCTCGCTCTTGGCGAAACGTTTCGGCCACGTAGCAGCGTCCCAAGGCATCGAAGCAAAAGGCCACTGGGTTGGCCACCAAGGGTTCGGCCGCATAAAGCTGCACCTGCAAGCCGTCGGCGGGCTTGAAACCGCCGATCGCCTGCTGGGCCTCATCGCTGGCCCCGGCAATGGCGGGCTGGTAATCGGGCATGTCGGCCGCTGGCTGCTGCGCATGCGCTGCCAATGCAACAACCAATCCCAACGCGGGCGCGGCTACAGCAACGCGCAATGAATATCGTAAAGGGAAGAACATAAGCCAGTTTCGAACGAAAGCAGAGGAAGGAATCAGGCGGGCAAGCAGGCCAATCGAGACCCCCCATCAGGTGTCTGGCCTGGGCGTTTCAGTATGATCCGCGAGACGGAAGCGTGCCAGGGGGCGCGTGAGGGCAAACAGCGCGAGGCGGGAACGCTTGGGGATTGGCATCATTGCGAATCGTGTCGATCGCTGTGCTCCCCCAGCGTGGCTGGCAAGGGCCGTCCTACCAGCGCCACCCGCAGTCTTTTAGCGTGCGCAGGCTTTCCTGCAGCCAGCGTTCGATCTGTTCGGGCGGGGCGGGGCTTTTGACGAGGGGGCGGAAGAACACTTCAATCGGCAAGTCGAGTTGCGTGGCATCCACAAGCTGCAATACGCGGGCGAAATCGACCGCGGCCCCTTGCCCCAACGGAGGAAAATCGGGATCGGGGTTAAAATCGGCAAAGTCCGAAAGTCGCAGGCTGCCGAACCAGCCGATCAGCCGTTGGAAGGCAATTTCGACCTGCGAACCGGGGTTGTGGAACACATAGCCGCCGGTGTCGAACTGCAGGCGCACGGCAGGGTGATTCACCGCTTGCAGCGTGCGGGCGATGGCGCGGCTGCCGCCACCCAACCCGCTGGCGCTATCGAGGCAAATCAGCATGCCATGAACCGTTGCTTCGTCGCCCAGGTGGCGAATGTTGCCCAGCAGCGCATCGGGTAAAGACGCGAACTCGTCCAGTACGCTCAGCACGCTCAGGTTCACCACCTTTACATCGCGCTCGGCCGCATACCGCACGATCTGCAGGGCCACATTCAAGTCGGCGGCCTTGGCCATGGTCGAGGCGAACGAAATCGCAACCAGTTGCATGCCTTGGGCGTCGGGAACGTGGATGACCGTGGAATGGCCGCCTTCTCGGGTTCCCAAGTCGTAGGCGAAATGCTTGAGGCCCGCCGCCTGGGCGATCGCCAAAAAGGTAGGAACTTCGAGCTGCGGCCAGGCATGTTGCGACCAGGCGAGTTGCATGAGAAACCGCGCTTATTCTTGAGAGGTTGGTCGAAGCTGGCAAACTGCCGCGGCCGACTGGCGGACATCCTTTTCGTTGAGCGAAAGGAAGTGCTCGTGCCCCGCGTGCCAGGCTTCGGTTTGATCGCAATAGTAGGGACTGCCAGGGCAGCCCGACTGGCCAGAAGCCGAAACCGCCCACATTCCCTGCTCGGTGAGATCGACCAGCATGCGATAATTGGCGCCGGCGACAACGTGGTAATCGGCGTCGAAAGCCATGTTGCAGAGCGTCACCAGGCCGCCGCCGACGGCCAGGTCGCCGCGATCGAGCAGGACGGCCAACTCACCCCGATGGCTGAGGGGATGCCTCATGGTCACACGGTGCAACCGTCCCCATTGCCAACCGGCCACGTCGGGCCCAAGCCGCTGCTGCAGTTCAGCCAGTGCCGCGTCCATGGCGGTGTGAACTTGCTGGGAAAGATCCCCATTGGGAAACCAGCCGAGATCGTCGCCCGAGAGCAGGCGAAGCGAAAGCCCCCAGTTGCCACCGATGGCCAATTCGACCTGTTCGGGGGTGAATCGCGCGGCCGCCACGGCGCGGGTCCAGTGGGAGAAGAACACTTCAAAGATGGAGGTGGCCACACTCGTGGCTTCCATCTGGTAATCCCAGTTGCGGAGATACTCGCAGGCGTCGTGCAATAGCCCGCTGGGCGGAAGTTCGCCCAGCAGACGCAAGAGGCCGGGCGTTCCTTCGGCGGCGCGGAGCGAGAGGACGTCGTGCTGGAATTTGCGGCAATCGGCCAGCGACAGCGGCCGCTCGGGTTCTAACAACTGGTTAATCCGGCGGCCGCGATGCCCGGGCCCCCAGCAGCCAGAGAGCGGATACGGATAATCGGGGGGAGCGTTGCGATGGTTGGCGGTGGCGACCCAACCACGAGGCAAGTCTTCCACGTGCGGCATTCCGTCGTAGGGCAATAGTTCTTGCCAGGCATCTTCAGGATGCCAACCGCGGCGATAGCCACGGCGCCAATTCTTGCGAACCGGAACCCGCCCCACCGCCTGATAGCCTGTGCGTCCTTGCCGGTCGGCGTAGACCACGCTGAAGGTTGGCACCAGCCATGGCTCGAGTGCGCGGCGAAATTCGGCGGCCGAGTCGGCGCGGTTATAAGCCAGCAGCGACGCGAATTCCCGCCGAGCGTCGGCTCCCAACCACTTGAGACAGACCGGCCCATCACCTTGCAGCGGCGGGGGAAGAATGTCGTCGACCAGAGGACCGTTTCGCGACGAGGTGACGGTGAATGTGACATCGGCGGCGCCGCGCACGCGAAGGGTTTCTTTCCGCGTGTGGGCAGGCTCCCAGGCGTCGCCGTGGCGGAAGCAGCCCGGGTGGTCGGGCGACGTGTCTTCCTGGTACAGGTCGCGCTGCGAGCAAATATTGTTGGTGATTCCCCAGGCGACGTGCTCGTTGCGGCCGAACATCACGCCGGGCAGGCCGACGTAGTTCATGCCGGTTACGTTGTAGCCGGCCCCGCAGAGGTGGATTTCGTGCCAGCAGCTGAGCGCCCCGTAAGCAATGTGGGGATCGCTTGCCACCAGCGGCGAGCCCGTCGTGGTGCGGCTTCCGGCCACCACCCAATTGTTGCTGCCTTGACCTGGATTGGGGTCGCCGCCCACTCCGGGAACATAGTCCTGCATGTTGCCCGGCTGCGCGGGATAACTGCCGGGAGGAAGAATGGTTTCTTCGCTGGCCTCGTTGGTAATGAAGGCTTCGTACAGCATGCCGTCGCCCAGAACGCGCCGCGCCAACTCGGGGATGCAGATCACGGGAAACCGGCCCGTCAGGTACCAACGAAACTCGGCCATCAGGGCGATGGAATCTTGGGGCCGCCAAGGGCTGGGTTCGTAGTCGAGCAACGCGAACTCGATCGGCCAGTTTTCGGGCGCGAGCGATTTGAGGTGGGCGTTGATGCCTTCGGCAAACGCCGTGAGCACCCGGCGGCTTTCGTCGTCCAGGTCGGTCCACTCCTGGGCTACCAGGGTTGGCAAACCCACGGTGCGCACGGTGCGATCGTAGAACACCGCCTCGGGGCCGAGGACCTCGGCCAGCGTGCCCAGCGCGCGGCGGCGGAGAAAGTCGAGTTGCCACAGGCGGTCTTGAGCCAGGGCGAATCCCTGACCAAAGAATAAGTCGTGTTCGTTGTCGGCGAATACGTGGGCGATTCCCCAGCGGTCGCGAACGATGTCGGCGGCGGCTTGCACGGTGGTCGAGGGAGGCGTTTGCATGGCGGCCGCGGCCCGGCGCTGCGTTTCTTCCTGCCACCAGTTTTGAAACTGCGAAGGATCCAACCCGCCGGCCTCGCAGGCCGCGGCAATCGTCGCGCCGGCGCCCAACTGTTGCAGCACGGTGTTCGCCTTGGAGGCTGAATTTGCAGAAGAAGTCATGGTCGGCGTGGTCTTTGTGCAAGGAGGGAGGGAGCGTGTTTTCGAAAAGCGAGTGGAAGCCGTGACGACTGGTAATCGTCCCGCCAGCGCTTGTTTCGCGCTTCGCTGTGTTTTACTGTGACGCTTGGCCAAAGTTAAGTCGCAAAGGGCGGAATGACCTTCTCCCTTTAACTTTGCACCATGTTGTGCGGCCTTCGCTCGCGCGTCCATTTAACCACGAGGTTCGTTGCCATGTTCGCCGGTGGATACTTGCCTGTTGTGTTGCGAGGCAGTTGCCGCAGGGTTTGTGCTCGGTTGGTGTTGCCGATGGGGCTGGTTGTGTGCTGCGTGGCATGGCTTGCCGCGGAGCCCTCGTCGAATTCCAGCGACGCTCGAACCGCAAGCGCGAAAGATTCGCCGCAAAATGCCCAGACAACCGGCGAAAAGGCTTTGATGTTGCAAGCCCGCAGTCGGATGGAAACCTCGCCGGGCAGCGGTCGTTATCACGCCGTGACAAAGGAATTGCGTTGGGATCCCCAGAAGACCGCGATCGTGGTTTGTGATATGTGGGACAAGCATTGGTGCGAGCCGGCGACCGAGCGGGTAGCCGAAATGGCGCCGCGCATGAATGAAGTGATCAACGCGGCGCGCGAGCGGGGCGTGCTCATCATCCATTGCCCCAGCAACACCATGGATTTCTACCGCGATCATCCGGGCCGCAAGTTGGCCCAACAGGCTCCGGTGGTGGAAACGAAAATTCCGCTGAAAAACTGGTGTTATCTTGACGAAAAGAACGAGGCGCCGCTGCCGATCGACGACAAGGACGGCGGTTGCGACTGCGAAGACACGAGCAAGTCGTACAAAGCCTGGAGCAAACAAATCGACACCATTGAAATCAAGAACGGCGACGCCATTACCGACAGCGCCGAGGCCTTTTACCTGATGAAGCAGCGCGAAATCGACAACGTTATTGTGATGGGCGTGCATACCAACATGTGCGTGCTGGGGCGGCCGTTCAGCATTCGCCAGATGGTGTATCAAGGGCAGAACGTGGTGCTGATGCGCGACATGACCGATTCCATGTACAGCCCTGCCAACCGTCCGTACGTGAGCCACTTCACCGGCACCGACCTGGTGGTGGAACATGTCGAACGGCATTGGTGCCCTACGATCACCAGCGCCGACATCCTCGGCGGCAAGCCGTTCACGTTTTCGGCGGACAAACGCCCGCACGTGGCGATCATCATGGCCGAGGACGAGTATCGCACCGAGGAATCGCTGCCGAAGTTTGCCCTGCAGGAATTGGGCAAGGAATTTCGCGTGTCGCTGATTTACGGCAGCGACACCGACCGCAACGACGTGCCAGGACTCGAAGCCCTGGCCGACGCCGACTTGGCGCTGATCAGCGTGCGTCGCCGTACGTTGCCCGCCGCGCAGCTCGAAACCATCCGCAAATTTGTGGCCGCGGGAAAGCCGATCGTGGGCATTCGCACCAGCAGCCATGCGTTTGCTCTGCGCGGAAATACGCCCGCCGCCGACGGTACCGCGGTGTGGCCGGAGTTCGACGCCGAAGTTCTGGGGGGGAACTACCAGAACCATCACCCCGAGGGACCCCAAACGGTGCTGTCGGTAGCGCCCGGCGCCGCCGACCATGAAATTCTTCGCGGCATCGATCCCGCCCAATTCCCGAGCCATGCTAGCTTGTACAAAAACACCCCGTTGCAACCAGGAGCCAAACCGCTGCTGCTGGGGACCATTCCCGATCGACCCGCGGAACCGGTTGCCTGGACACACGCCTCGCCAACTGGCGGCCGGGTGTTTTACACTTCGCTGGGCCACGTCAAGGATTTTGAAGAGCCCCAATTCCGGCGACTCTTGGCCAACGGTATCCGCTGGGCCGCGGGAACCAAAATCCAATCGCCCACGCCGGCCCAATAGCTTGGGTTCATCAACAACGCCGAGGAAAACTCGCCGGTCGGGAGACGCCAAACGTACGCGGGTGGGATTCGCGTTGCCCTGAGGTGGGATCGCTCCTGACGACCGTGTCGCGGCATAAGCTGCACACCCCATAACCCACAACGACGCCCTGCCCGTCGGACAACTCGCATTGACTTGCCACGCCGACAAGCAGTTCAATGTCGGGTGCGGCATTCGCCGGTAATGTTTTGCAATCGTCGTTCACTTCTTATTTGTTGGGGGTATAGCATGATGCGGCACGTGTTTTGCGCCGTGGCGGCGATCGGTTGTTTATTGAATTTCGGCCCGCTTGCCGAGGCACAACAAGAACCCCAGGCCAAAGTTGCCTCGCCGCTTCTGGGCAATTGGATCATCCAACGGATAGAACGGGGCGGCGAACCGCAAGAGGTGGAGGAGAACTCCACTCTGACGTTTTCGACGACAGGCGTATGGCTAAACGACAATGAGGTGGGAACCTACGCGACGGATGCCACTACGAAGCCACCGTTGATCGATATTCTGGTCGGAGGCGACGACGCCAGCCAAACCGTGGAAGGCATCTATCGGATCGAGAACGATCGACTCACCCTTTGCGTGCGGGTGGAAGATGTGAAGAACCGGCCCGCTTCGTTCGAAACCGGCGAAGACGGCAACTTGATCCTGGTCGTCTTGGAAAGGAAACGCGATTAGTCCGCGGCACTCTTCATACCAGGATTCACTGGATCGCCTGGTGGTCGCTACGTGGGGTTGGCGGTTTGCGGCGGAATAAACCGATGAACCACAGCCAAACCCGGCCAAAGAATCGCCCCGTGACCACTTCTTCGGTCACCGTTCCGCGGTTTGTGGAGAAGTTGTTCCACACCGCCAGGGCGTACGGGCCGGAGACTTCGGCGAGGGTGCGATAGAAGCCCTTCTCGTTGATGTCGCCAATGGCGGCTGCGTAATGTCCGAGGATGTGCCGTTCGAACAGGTTTCCGGCCACGGTCACGCTGGAAAGCATGCCGCGACCAACGCGGGTTATCTTTCCCAAGGTGTGCATGGTCATGGCGCCCGAAATGGCGAGCAGCCCCACGTTCTCGCGCCGGGCGATTTCGCCCATCTCTTGCCACATGCGCTGCATTTCGGCCTGGGGAATGAGCTTGCTGGGATCGAGCCGGCCGACCGACGCCCGGGCCTGCTCGATGGTTGCTCTGAGGCCATCGACCGAAAGCGGTGGTGTATCGAGTGCCGATGCGGTGTTGCCGGAGGTTTCTGCGACAGCGTCGAGCAGGTCGTCCACATGATGGATCGTGCTGTCATCGTCGATCAGTCCTTGCTGTTTCAGCTCGGCGGCCAACTCGCGGAGAAAGGCGTTGGAACCGTAGGCCACGTCGCTGAGCACCGCCAGCACGGTGAGCGGCGAGACGTGAAAGGTGAGCAGGCTGGCCGTTTCAACGAAGTTGCCCACGGTTTTGCGGGCGACGAAGTTTTCGACCTTGGCGGCGTCGGCATCGGATGCCGAGGCCGCTCGCTGCACGCCGCCCACATCTTCGACCAGGAAATTGAGCATTTGGGCGACCATCACCTGGTAGGTTTTGGAGTCGCGAAAAGCCTGGGGCACCAGCAGGCCCGTGGCCTCCTTCGCTACGCCCCCAACCACGCCCACGCTGCTGCGCAAGGCTCTCTCGGGCAGCGAAAGGGTATAGATCAGGAATTGCCGAACGGCGCCGGCGGGGATTTCCTCGGCGGGAGTTTGGTTGCCGGCGGCGCGATCGGGAGAAACCTCTGGCGCGTCATTGGGTGGCGGCAAATCGGGTTCGCGCACATGCTCGTTCATAAGCATTCCCACCAATACTCGACGGTTGGCGCGAAAATCGGCCGAAACCGGTCGGAAGGCCAAGTGGATCGCCGCGGCAAACGCGGCCCCCCGACGCGGCATGTTCTGCAAGTCAAGGTAACATGTGCTGCGTCCAATGGGTATTGATATCCGCGGCTGCGCGGAACGGGGAGCAGACCGTTTGCTGCGGGGGGCTGTAGCAGATCGGTCGGGGAATACGCTCTTAAGAACCAGGCTGCTGCCGGCCGCCCAGACTCGGGCAATGCCCGACGGGACTGCCCCGGCCGGCAGCAGCCTGACTCTCAAGAACGTTCTTGGTTCATCCAAGCAAATTTGCTGGACCTGGGAGTGCGACGAGTCATGGTGGAGTTGGAGACATGGGCAGGTTCTGGGAACGTTGATCTGACATGAACGCAGCTACGGACTTCCCGGCGGACGACCGCTCCTGCTCGCGATCGTCCGCTGGGGGATGCCCCAAGTCCGAAGCTGCCCTTCGGCCCCACCGGTATTCACGGATCCATTTGTGTTTCCATATAGGGAATATGAGCAAACGCGACAGGCGCCCGACAAGCTAACGGCCGATATTCCAACTTTTTTGCCCGCAATTCGAGCCGGCGATCGCAAATGGTTCATAGACAGCACTTTAAGATTTTGCCGAACGGCGGAAGCGAGACGGCGGCGCGCCGGAACACGGCCGGCTAGCCCAATGCGGAAGGCCCGGTTTTCCGGAATTCTGGGATCTAGATGAGGGCAGGCGAGCGGGCGCCTGCAGGGGCGATGCAAGGAGTGCATCGGGGGTGGGAAGTCGAACTCTAGCCCCAATTCCGAGGCCACCAGCAACAGCAACAAGCAATTCCGCACGCCGCCGACTGGTTTTCCAATGCAAACCATGTCAATCGTTGCGGTGCCCAGGGTGCAACAGTGGCCAGGACAAATCTTGCACCCGCTCAACCATCCGGCACTCGACCGCACCGCGGCATCGGCAGCACAGCGCTGAGCCAGAATCAGCACCCATAAATAGCCGTTCCGGCGCTGTTATGCCTTCGCCCATCAGAATAGGAGCGGCTTCAAGCAATCAACACACTGCCCTTCTGGCCAGGCGGGGCCGCCGCAAATGCATGTGAAGCTGCTTGCCCAATCTGCCTCTCCAACGCAAGCTTGATCCAGTCGCCCCATTTTCGCTCGCCTCGTTTCGATGCCCGTTCCGCAACATTCCCGCCGTTCCCAATTCGTCACGCTACGGTTGTTCCACCTCGCTACCGGACACCCTCTGCCGAAAGGCCCCCTAAAACGGGTGTAAACACGATCCCCCTGCCGGATTCGCCATCCGGCGCCTCCGCTGCTCCTTGCGGGCGGCAGGCAATTGGGTAGGATCGTATGTCGTTCGCGGAACGAAAAAGGGACAGGTTTGCCGGGTGGACGCCACAAGCCATCTCCCCATCACGTTTCACCGCGAGCAGAACGAAGAGCCGCGTTCCAGGCGTTGGTCCTGGTTTCGCACGAATTGACCATTCGGATGGGCCGGCACCGCTGGTTGCAAAAAAACCCGGTGCGAGCCAGGCCAAAGCAGGTTGGTTCTTCGCCGCACGCCCCCCCGACACAATTGGTTCACGGCGCACTGGCGCTCGCTTCGCTTTGGAATGAGGTTGAATTCGCGGTTTCGCGCCATCTAGGGCATGGATGGTTGTTTACGCACCGACATTTCACCACGCTGCGAGGAAGTTTGCGGAGTGAACGTCGGATTGCGGGTTGCCCATGTTAAGATAGGCGCGAAATCAGCATCAATCGCATACGGAGTTGCGGTGCCGGGCACGATGCCACGCGGCGTGCATACTAGCTGGCCCAAATGCAGGAAAGCATTCGGCCTCCACGGTTCTGGCGGCGTCGGAACGACGGTCGAAATCATGGTCCAGTCGCAGCAGCAGGGAATGTCATCCCTTCAAACCCAATCGTCAACGCCTTCCCCAATGACCTTCGCCGGCTACGATACCGGCGGATTCTACGACGAGTTGATTGACGAAGCCGGCAATCCCCGATCCGGCGGCGAGTTGCTCGTCAAGAAGATCGAATCGCTCGAACCAGGCGAGTTGCTGCGACGGCAAACGGCCGCCGAACGCTCATTGTTTCGAATGGGTATCACGTTCAACGTATACGGCGATTCGCAGGGCACCGAGAAGATTTTCCCTTTCGACGTGGTGCCGCGCATCGTGCCCGCCGATGAATGGGATCAAATCGAGCGAGGGCTCAAGCAGCGAATCACGGCGCTCAATCTGTTCATCGACGACATCTACCACCACCAAAAGATCGTTCGCGATCGGGTGGTGCCGCAAGAAATCCTGCTGGCGGCGACGAGCTACCGCGGCGTGTGCCAAGACATGAACCCTCCGCAGGGAATTTGGTGCCACATTACCGGCACCGACCTGGTGCGCGACCGCGATGGCCGGATTTACGTGCTGGAAGACAACCTCCGCTGCCCCTCGGGCGTGTCGTACGTGCTGCAAAATCGCCAGGTGATGAAGCGCAGTTTTCCGCAAATCTTCGAGGCGTCGCGCGTGCGGCCGGTCGACGATTACCCCAGCCGTCTGCTCAGCACGCTCGAACATCTGGCCCCGCAGGGCAATTCCGCCCCCACGGTGGTGGTGCTGTCGCCGGGAGTTTACAACTCGGCCTACTACGAGCACTCGTTCTTGGCGCAGCAAATGGGCGTGGAACTCGTGGAGGGCCGCGACCTGGTGGTGCTCGACGGTGCCGTGCAAATGCGAACCACATCCGGCTTTCAACGCGTCGACGTGATCTATCGCCGCATCGACGACGATTTCCTCGATCCGCGTACCTTCCGGCCCGAATCGGTGCTGGGCGTGGCCGGACTGATGGACGTGTATCGCGCCGGCAACGTCGCACTGGCCAATGCCCCTGGTACGGGCGTGGCCGACGACAAGGTGATCTACGCGTACGTCGAGAAAATGATCAAGTACTATCTCGACCAGGATGCGATTCTGCCGAACGTGCCCACCTACGTGTGTTTTCACGAAAAAGATCGAAAATACGTGCTGCAAAATCTCGACAAGCTGGTGGTCAAGGCAGCCAACGAGTCGGGCGGATACGGCATGCTGGTCGGCCCTCATTCCACTGCCGAGCAGCGTGAGAAATTCGCCGGCCTGATCGAAGAACACCCTCGCAATTACATTGCCCAGCCCACCCTGGCGCTGTCGCGCGTGCCCACGATTGTGGACCACGCCTTCGAGGGACGGCATGTCGATTTGCGTCCGTACATCTTGTACGGGAAAGACATCTACGTGCTTCCGGGCGGACTGACGCGGGTGGCGTTGCGCAAGGGCTCGCTCGTGGTGAATTCTTCGCAAGGCGGCGGCAGCAAAGACACCTGGGTGATCGCCCCCTCGTAAACGCCGCGCCGCGTTAACCTTTCGATTGCGAACTCCCATCCCCCCGCGAGATCTGCCTGTTATGTTGAGTCGAGTTGCCGATTCCATCTATTGGATGAGCCGCTATATCGAGCGGGCCGAAAACCTCGCCCGCTTTGCCGACGTGACTTTCAACCTGATGCTCGATCTGCCGCACCAATCGCGCGAGCAATGGCAGCCGCTGGTCAGCACAACGGGCGATCACGAATGGTTCGCCGAGCATTACGGCCACGCCACGCGCGAGAACGTGATTCGTTTCCTCACTTTCGATCCGGAGTATCCCAACTCCATCATGTCGTGCCTGAGATCGGCCCGCGAAAACGCCCGCAGCACGCGCGAAACCATTTCCTCGGAAATGTGGGAGCACGTGAACAGTTTCTACTTCATGGTGATGGATGCCGCGCTGAATCGAGAAATCTTGATGAGTCCTCAGGATTTCTTCCATACCGTGAAGATGGCCAGCCATCAATTTCAGGGCGTGACCGATGCCACGATGAGCCACGGTGAAGGCTGGCACTTCGCCAACATGGGCCGACTGCTGGAACGGGCAGACAAAACCTCGCGCATTTTGGACGTGAAGTACTACCTGCTGCTGCCCGACGTGTACGACGTGGGCACCCCGATCGACGACCTGCAATGGTCGAGCGTGCTGCGATCCGTCAGCGGTTTTGAGATGTTCCGCAAGCGGCATCACGGCATCACGCCCGACCGCGTGGCTGGCTACCTCATTTTGGACCGGCTGTTCCCCCGGGCGATCATGTACTGCATCAACGCGGCCGATGAATCGCTGCACGCCATTTCAGGCTCGCCGGCCGGCACTTTCTGGAACCAAGCCGAAAAACGCATGGGGCAACTTCGCAGCGAATTGGCCTACACCAACGTGACCGACATCATCGGCCAAGGGCTGCACGAATTCCTGGATGCTTTTCAGACCAAGCTCAACAAGGTTGGGGCCGCAGTTTACGAAACGTTCATTGCCATGCGCCCCGCAGACGAAGTCCTGGCCTGAGCGCGGCTTGATCCAACGCGTGGCACCTGCCGTCTGGCTACCAAGAGCGAAACCGCTGGCCACTTTGCTATTTGCCGGTAAACCAGCTCTTGGCCAGCGGGTCTTTCGAGAAAAAGTCGAGCAGTTGCCTGGCCACCTTTTCGCGGCCGCTGTTGGAAGGATGGACGCCGTCCCCCGCAAGGTCGGCGCGTTCGTAAACCAGGCTGTCTGACTTGCGCGGGGTAACGCCGTCGGCCCAAAGGTAAGGTCCCCACAACAGCAGCGGGGCGCGGACTTCGCCGCGATCGGCGTTGTAATTCAGATCGGCGTTACCGCCAATTTGATCTTGAATCAGCCATCGCACGGGAAATGCCGATTCGTACGCGTACGGCTCGGGGTTCAAATTGCCGTTGGCATACCCGCCGTAAATGCGGCTGGAGAGGTAGGCGATTTTCAAGTTGGGGAAGCGCGCCTTGGCATTTTGAATGACCTTCAGCGTGTCTTGTTTCAGTTTGCCGCCGTGCTGTTCCAGCGAGCCGCTCGGCCCCTTGTTCGCCAACTTGATCCAGGCTACCTGCACCTGCTCGGGCGCGACGCCCGCGGCTTGGATGCGCCGCAGCGCTTCGCTCCAGGGCCGGCCGTCGGCCGGAACCCACTCGGCCATGGCCTGGCCGCCTTGAGCACAATCCACGATCGTGAGCCGGGGAGATTTGGCCGTATCGGCGTCGGCAATTCGCTTGAACGTGGAGAATTCTTGCGTGGCGTTCGACATGCTGATCGAGACGAGCACGATCTTGCCGTCGACCGATGGCTTGCCCTGGGCGTCGAGCGGTTGAATTTTGGCCAACGCGGCTTCGGCGGCCGCTTGATGCTCTTTGGGCGGCGTGTTGCGACCCTCGCCGTAGAGCCCTCCATCTTGCCCTTGGTGGCGGTCCTCCGCCGTCATTTCCGTGAGCGGCTTCATGCCTGTCTTGTCGCGGGGCGGCATCACCCCGGCGGGACGCTGCCCCGCAGTTCGGGCAGCAATCGCGCGGGCCAAGTACGCTTCTTCGTCGTCGGTGAGGGTGCCACCCGATCGCTTTTTCTGCAGTAGAGCCCGGGCGCGCATGAAGTCGATCGGTTCGTCGGCGGCTTTGGCCGGCTGCTGGGTAGCCGTCGGCTGTTCCGCAGCCGGCTGCTGCGCCGCCACCTGCGCCGGCACAAACGATCCCGACGTTGCCAAGGCAAGACAGACACCGATGAGCAACATGCAAAACAGCGCACGATGGAAGGTCATAACTGATTCCTCGAATGGAACATCGATATTCACGGCGACGGGAAACATTCGTGCCTTGGCGGCGGCAATGGCGGACCGGCAGGCTGCCGAAAAACACCGGCATCCCCATTTAACCCCGACAACTGACAAGAAGCGCCGAGAAATCACCCCATCCGGGGGAAGTTGCCGTAATTTGGGAAAACTTTGCAGGAAAATGGCCGGCTTTCGTGTCCCCTAGGGTCGTCAAGCTGGCAGTAATAGGTAAGCTGTAACTGCTAGCGGGTGTGAATTTCCCGGTTATGCTGGGCCAGATCGCCCCGAGCGGTTTCTTGTTTTCGAGACAGGCAAGCAAGAGGAAGAATGATGAGCCACTATCTCCGATCGACAACATTGAAAGTTTTGGCCCTTTGTGCGTTGGCGGCAGGCCCTCTGGTGTTGACTAACACGGCACAAGCCGGCACCTACTGCGCGCCACAACCAACCGTAACCCGTTGCATTACGGTACGAAGCCCCGAGTGCCCTGGCATTTGTGCCACGGTGAATGTGTGTTTGCCGGCGTGCGTAGCCCATTTGGAACCGTGCGTTTCCAGTCGGCCGACGCTGTTTGGCAAGGGCGTGGTGCATCTCTCTTGGAGGGGCGGTCCGACCGTTTCGGTTCGGTTCTCCAATCACGGTCCTCGCGTCTTCTACCACTAAGGCGAGCCCAAACGCGCAGCGGGGTATTCAGCCCGCTATCGGCGCTGGCATCTAAAAACCACACGACTTGCCTTACATTCGGTAAAGTCTGCGAAATCGTTACATCTTCACGGGTCGCGTGGCCGATGAAACATGCGCGCCTTCGTATCCAAGTGAGGATGAATGCCGAAAATGTGGTGTCCCCGCTGCAAGCAAGACGTGCCGGCCCAAGCGCAGCACTCCTCGGGAGCGCTGCACTGTGGAGCGTGCGCGGCGGTTTTGTCGGAGGGTGCCAGCCCAACAGAGCCACCCCCAGGTTTGCCTGGCAGCGAGTCCCCTGCGCGAGTCCTTGATTGCCACGACGCCATCTCACCGGCCAGCCTGTTGAGCGACTGGCGATTGGACCAGGATTTGGAGGACGTCCGCCAGTTGATTCGTCGTACGGCGCATCGGTTAGAAGCGATCGTGCGACCCGATGACAGCTTCAGCCTCGCGGATTGCGTCGAGCCATCATCAACAACTCTTTCCGAGGTTGGCAATTCGCCAGAGCGTCAGAATCCAGCGGTAGCCGGAGACTGGACCACGGCGGGCGGGTGGCTGCTGGTATGCCTGGGGGCGACGGGGCTAGTGTTTGCCTCGGTGCTGTTCACCGCCACGATGCTCGGTAGCAAGCATGGAGAACCGGTATGGCCGCTGTGCTTGCTCTCGGCGTTTGCTGGCCAGTTCTTGGTGGTGATTGGCCTGCTGGTCCGCCATAAGGACCGCCGCCAGCGAGCCCCCGAGCCGGCGAAGGCGACATCGCCGGACACGGCGCGACCGCCGTCGAACCCGATCAAAGTGCGCATGCCACCATCGCACTCTCGGCCTCCCTGGTCGGAGACGGTCGAGCAGGCCCTCGCCGCCAACTTGGAGTCCAGAGGGTAATGGTTGCTTGCCTGGCGGACCGCGTTCGGTTTCTCCCGATCGCTTGCAAAACTTCACACGCCGGCCAAGGCGGCCTGTCGCACATGTTGAAAATGGCGTGTCGAGTTGGCGAAGAATGCGGCTGGTAAAACGTTGTAGTCGCGGAGCGCGGCCTCAACGGTTTTCCAGCCAACTTCGGCCGCGATGTCGAAGGCCCGCAAACCCCGTTCGATGCGCTCCGACCGGAGGGCGAAGTTGCGAAACTGGAGCGAACGACCCGGTGGAAAGTACGCAAAACGAATGCGGGGGCGGAAAGCCAGCCATTTCATCAACGGCCAGCGGAATTTCGCGGTGGCAGCTTCGATGGCAGGTCCGACAACCGTGAGTTGTTCGTGCCGGAAGAAAGATTCGAACACCGCCCGCTTCTCGGCTGTATTCAATTCGCTTCCGTGGCGATTCGCGTGATGGCAGCGGTTGAGCGACTGGAGTAGCTCGGGCGGCACCAACTGGGTTGCCGCCGGTTGATCGCCAAATGCCGCGGCGAAGTGATAGGCTGCATAGGTTTCGACGCATACCCGGCGATTGATGTCGCGAAATGCGTCGGCAAAATCCTCCAATTGCCGCAGCAGTTCGCTCCGGATTCCCCGGGAAAAAGGGTATTGACATGCGCAACAGCGGCCCAATTGCCTGCCAAAGTTGAAATAGCCTTTCGCCCACAAGGCCCCGTGCGCGGCGATCAGCGGAAACACAAAGTTTCGACCGGAGTGCTCGTAGAGGTGATGGTAAGTTGCCGCGCGTTGGGCGAGATCGTGCAGTTCTCCCGCTAGGCGCCGCCCTTGTTCGCGAAAATGCGCAAGCGACGCTTCCAGTTGATCGATGGTGGCCATGTGCTTCTCTCTCGTGCCAAGGGCCGAATCGGGCGAAGGGACAACGAGAGATAGACCGGAAGGCGAACACGACCATTAACGCCTCTGGGTGGGAAAATGCCGGCTTTTAGGGTGGGTTGCACAACGGGTTCAAACGCTAATCCCGCTGGTGCAACGTCTTGCCTCGCTGAAGGCGAATTTGCGCCCGCTGCCGCAGCAGGAACACGGCGATCGGAATGATCGGCCAGGTGAACCACGGCCACAGCGCCCGCCAGCGCGGGCGAGGTTCGCCGGCGACGAAGGTGCCATCCACGGTTAACGTTTCTTGGTCGTCGTCTATCTGAACCCGCACCTTCCAGTCGCCCGCGGACGGGAGTTCGAAATGGGCGGCGCGGAACAGCTTGTTGGTAGCCGCTTCGGTCGTGGCCGTTTCTTCCAACGCAACTCGATAAGGTCCTCCCGATTGCAGGCGCACCCGGATTTCGGAAACCGGGGAAGGCGTTCCGGTGCCCGCATTTTGAACCAGCACGCTGATATCGAGGGGGCCGACGCGAAGGGGCGCCGGCGATGCAAAGACGGCAACTTCGTAATCGTCCACGCGCTCGACCAGTAGCGGAATTCCACCGTCGGCTCGGGCTGGCCGTTCCGCGATACTCCAGCCCACCGCGACCATGCCGAGCAACCAGAGGCCGCGAATCGGGAATGGAAACGAGATGGAATTCATGATTGCCATCGAAGCTAGGATAGTGCACGAACGACTAACCGGGCAGCGTGCCTCGCATTTCCATCGGTTGGAACAAGATCCACATTCCCAGCGCGAACAGCAGTGCGATCAACCCGGCCCAAGGGGTTGCCATCCGCAAGGCTCGTGCGCGATCGGACGCCATGTCTAATGCGATCCGCCAGGTGAGCAGCAGCGAAGCCAGCAAACCAAGATCAAGCACCAGGATTTCCCATTGCAATACCCAATCAGCGGCGGGCCGACAGCAACTGAGCGACCATTGTGGTTTGCCCAGGGCCGTAACGCCAAGATCGGCGGCGAACCGTTGCGCGGCGGGTATGGCGGTGTCGTAGCTGGTGAAAAAGTGGAACGAATAATGGGCTGTCCACATGGCAAACCCCAAGGGCACCAGCCCATACGTGAACCGGCAAATCCATGGTTTGAGCGGCGAGTGGTCTCGCGCCCAGCGGCGGCTTGAGATGCCTGCGGCAAGAACGGCTGCCACCGGCGCGATCAACAGGCAACCGAGATAGAACACGGTCGTGGTGATCCATCGGGCGGGCGTGCCCAGCATGGCCTCGCAGTCTTGTTGCCACTCAACCACGGGCGCCACCATGCCGGCCGCGTTGGCAAAGGCTCCGAACACCAGCAACAACGTGAGGGCGGCCAGGTCGGTCCGTTCTGACAAACGGCCGAGCCCGCTGCGAAAGCGGTTATGGCTTACGCGATCGAGCGGCGAACCAACGATGACTCCAATGTTGTCGTGAGGGCAGGCCTGTACGCAGTCGAGACATAGCGTGCAATCGAGATTGCTCGATTTTTGCGGCAAGTGTAGTTGCATTTCGCAGCCTGGCGAGCCGCCGCGGCCAACCAGGCAGTCGTGCGTGCGGCAGGAAGCACAGGTTTGCGGGGAGCGCACCTGCACCTCGGTCGGCGAAACCAGCGATTGAACAAAGTTGAACTGGCCAATCGGGCAGACATATTTGCAGAACGTGCCACCACGAAAAAAGCCGTCGATGGCGAACGCCGCCGCGAAGTATCCCAAGGCGATCCAAGCCGTCCAGGCGGGCCGGTCCCACAGCGAGAAGGCCTCGTACGACCACAGAAACACGGCCACGAGCGCCACGGCCAGCCACTTGTTGCGCAGCGGCCGAGGCCAAACGCGCCATCGCGCACGCTGCGGATTCGCATCACCGCGAACAAACCAGCGGCGCGCCAACAGCCTTGGCAGCGTGAAGGGGCAGGCAAAACAAAACAGATTGCCCACCGCCAGCAATCCCAGGATCAACACGCCGCGCCAGTGAATCCAAGGCAAGACGCCAGCCAGGTTCATCGGCGCGGCTTGCGGCCCGGCGAGCCCATCGTAAATAACCGCAACTGCCAACAGCAGCAGTGGCAGTTGCAGGCAAAGCCGAGCATTCCGCCACCGCAGGAATCGCCCGATTCCACGCAACCGCAGCAAATCCCAGGGCGCGCGATTCACGGTCGAGGCGGGCAAAACGTGTTGGTCCACCAGCAGCGCATCGACAGGCACAAATCCCCGGCCGGGCGAACTGCCTCGCGAAGGTACGGGAACCGCTGAAACCGTGGACGTTGCGAACGAATCGCGCACGGCCATCACGGAAGCGTACATCGGCATGCGAGGGGCCGGGCGAAGGGGAAGCGCAGCATTCGCTGTTGCCTTTTGCCTCGCCGCCACGACGCGCGGGCGGTGCGTCTGCTTGGTGTGTGCTGTTGACGACGAGGGGCGGCCCAGCATTTTTACGCCCAAGGCGAACAACGGCAGCAAGAAGGCCAACGACCCTGGAACCCACATGATGACTCCCGCCCCGGCTTGATCGGCAAGCGCGGAGATTCCGGCCAATCGCGGAACATCGAGGTAATGAGAATAGACCACGGTCGTCGAGAACGTGAACAGCGCCGAGAGCACGGTGTTTTGGACGTCGGCCAGAATCAGATAGGGAAAGAGCAGCCACAGCGACCAGCGCGGCGCGGCCGGATACGGTCGCACCACCGGATACCAGAACAGCAGCGCCGTTCCCAGGAAGCACGCATGCTGCACATAATGCCACCCGGGGGATCGCAGCGCGAGTTGATACCAGGCGGGTATGTGCCACAGCCAGGTGGCTGCCACAAACACCGGCAAGGCCAGGATGGGGTGCGTTAACGACTCGAACAGCCGTCGCAAGCCGGGCGAACGCAAGACCGGGGCAAATAGATTACGCACCGGGCGAGGCAGCCCTCGCAGCAGGGGAAAGAACGGGGCGCCCAGCCACAGCAGCGGCGGAACCACCATCGTCAACAGCATGTGCTGCACCATGTGCAGTTGCAGCATCAGGCCCGAGAAGGTTTCGATCGGCGACGCCAAGGCCGCGGCCAGCGCCGCCAGACCGCCGAGAAACGCCGCGAGTTTGGCCGTCGTCCAGCGATGCGCGTCTTGCGCTCGCAATCGCAACCAGCCGCGAACATAAACCGCCGCCAGCACCGCGAGCGTTGCCCACAGTCCTGGCTCGGCAGGCCAAGATCGGAGAAAAGCATCAAAGGTGGGGTTCATGGCAGTTGGCTAGGCAAGCGTTGTCCGCGTCCGCCAGCGTGAGAGCGCGCGGCCGGGAGAACCTGAAACATTTCGAATGAACAGCTGCAGGACGAAAGCAAGGAATCCTCGGAATCGATTAACGTTGCTAATCGTCGATGTACGTAACCCCCCCGGATTCGTTTCGCCAATACTGAGAGCTAGACCTGGCTAGGGACCAAACAATGACCAAGAACCCGTTCTCCTCCGAATAGTCCACGTATTCGACATTGGCCCATCCAATATCGAAATCGAGCGTTTCCAGATCCTTCGGGTATCGTCCGTTGATCGAGTTGTACTTCTCGACCTCAGCAATCAGTTGGGTCCCCACGGACCATGAATGGGCAAGCACCGATACCGCCACAACCTGTCGGGCCACGATCATGAGAAACGGTACGACCACCACGATTTGAATTCGATGGACCGGGACCAACATGCCACAGGCAAGCAGAAGGGAGGAAAGAGCGATCAATCCAGACCACACTGCGCCGTCCGTGTAGTAAGCAGTCACCACGACAAACGTCACGGCAAGTGTCACGCCGGCGAGCGTCAGCATGTAGTCCAGGACGCCATTGATGGCCAAGCGACTCATCGTGACTCCTTGGTTCCGATCCGCCGCACCTGCTGCTTCTTTTGTCGCTGCCGGATTTATGTCGGGCGAGGCATCAAGGACGGCTGGGGGAACTGGGCATCGAGCGTTTGCCGTTCGTTTTCGGTCCGCTCGTAAAACCGTTCCCACAGTGGACAACCGACCATTCCAATTCTTCGCTTTCAAGGAGACGATTCAGACGACCCGGCGGCGGCTTCCCTTGGCGGCGAGTCGGCGGGATTGCGCGCCGGGGGGCGCCCGGCAGGACGCAAGCTTACCATGAAGGCCACCACGGCATCCATTTCCGCGGGATTGATCTCTTTTCCGTAGGCCGGCATGTTGCCCCCGCCGGGCGTGCCATTGCTCACCTGGTCGATCAGTTGATCGCGTGTCAGTCGCGTTCCGACCCGGCTGAGATCAGGGCCTCGTTCGCCCCCCACCCCATCCAGCGCATGGCAATTGCGGCAGTTCTTGTTTTGAAAGACCACCGCCCCTTGCAGTTCAAGCGGCGAACTTTGCTTGACCATTTCGACCGGCACCGCGGCACCGCTCCAGGCGGTCATGTGCGGAGACCAGGGGGACCGATGCCCTTCGTAGGTGAGCACTCCCAGCGTGGTGTAAATGACGATCACCGTCAGCACGGCGACAGGCCGGCGGCTGGGCGCGCGCTCGCCGCGATTCGAAACAAATGGCACGACCAACAAGCCAGCGATCAAAATCAGCGGCAGCACCAAGATGATGAACGTTTCGGCTTCGGGCGGGCTGAGCGAAAGCAACGCGAACAGCCATAAGAATGGCCACTCGGGACGAGGATTGGCGCCGTCGAGCGTGGGATCGGGCGGACCGGTCGGGCCTTTGGGACCAACCACCCAGGCAATCACCACCACCGCCACGACTACCAGCGCCGAAAAGAAAGCATCGCGCAGCAGCGCCTCGCCCACAAACGGCACGCCTCGCTTGAGCTCCTGCTCGTACTCTTCATCGTACGTGGCCGGATCAACCTTCTTGCCGGGCACGGGCGGTTCGCTGATTCCACACCGCACAACCAGCCACAGGTGCAAAGCCAAGAACACCAGCAGCGCTCCGGGGATCACAAACACGTGCAACGTGAAGAATCGGCTAAGCGAGTCGCCGCCAATAATCGGCCCCCCCAATACCAAGGGCACCAATTCGGGCCCGGCGCCCGGCACGCGACCCGCCATGCTGGCACCCACGGCTAGTCCCCAATACGCGTCGGGATCCCAGCGCAGCACCTGGCCGGTAAAAAACATCCCCAAGGTACACAGAAGCAGCAGCACGCCCAGCACCCAGGTCAATTCGCGAGGATACTTGTATGCACCGTGCAAGAACACCTGCGTCATGTGCACGATCACCATGACCATCATGCCCGACCCGGCGTAGTAGTGCAGCGCGCGCAAGTACCAACCGAGAGGATGTTCGTAATTCAAATACAGCAGGCTTTCGTAGGCTTTGTCGGCAGCAGGGACGTAAACCAGCGCCAGGCCGACTCCGGTAAGAATTTGCACCAGCAAGAGCGTTAGCGATGCGCTGCCAAACACGTACCACCAGCCCATGGGGCCTTCCAACTGCCGTGGCACGGGGTGTTCGAGCAGCGGGGCCAGCGCGGAGCGCAACCCCAAGCGGTGTTCTACCCAGGCTCCGGTCGCGAGCATCCAGCGTTTCATGGGCAACGTTTCCAGGGGAACGCGAGGCAACCAACGGTGCGGCAAATGTTGTCAGGAAATGTGCGAATGTCCTTAGACCGCGGGCGATTCGTCCTTGAGGGTGTCATGCAGCGTGGGGTAGTGCGGAGCCTGAATTTCCAACTGACCGTCGCGAACGCGCCATACGCAGTGAAATAGCCCTCGCGGGGGCGGTCCCGAGGCGCGCTCGCCGTTGCTGTAATACACGCCGCCGTGGCAAGGGCACATGAATAAGCCCGAGCCGGAAAACCACGAAACGGGGCAACCCAAGTGGGTGCAATTCACGGCGAGCACCAAAAACTGTTCTTGGCGGCGCGAGTCGGCGCCTTCGTTGCGCACGTAAACTCCGGTGCGGGCAGTCATACCATCCCAGGGTTGCCGTAGCGGATTGTCGAAGGTGACTTTCAACGTTTCGTTTACGGGGAAATTGCCAACGGCGCCCAGCTTTACCCACACCTCGCGACGGCGTCGCGAAGCCGCGAAATATCCCAGGAGCGGCACGGCAAAAATAATGCCCGCCACGGCCCCTGAGAGGTACGTGAGCCAGCGAAAGAACGAGCGCCGCGGAAATTCGGCTTCGATTTGGCGAGGCACGTCGTCTGGCTTATGTTTGCTCATGGTTGTGCGTGAGATGGATTGATCCGCCAAGAAGCCAGCAGGGCTACCAGGTCGGCGATTTGTTGAGTGGTTAGCGGATTGAATTCGGCATCGCGGCCGTCCGTTCCGGCATAGTTGGGCATTCCCAGGTCGGGGCGGCCGGTAATGATCAATCGTCGGAGGGCCCGGTCGCTGATCAGGGCCAGAAACGCTGGATCGTCAATGTCGCCGCTTCCTGCGCACTGGCCGGCGGTCGCCCGCGAACGGCCGCCGCCATTGGCATCGAGAGTCCGCTCCACGTTGTGGCAATTCGCGCAAGCTCTTGCAAACAATTCGACGCCGCGCTCGGCGCTGGCATCCATCGCGGCGAGCGGATCATACAAGGGCGGCATTTCCGGGGGAGCGCGGCCCGGCAACCCCCACGCAGAAACGTTTCCGTCGGGAGATTCTTCCACCGAGAATTCGAGTTGGCCGTTTTCGAGCGTGCGACTGCTTACCCGGTACGGAATTCCTTTGATGCCATAGACGAGCACCTTGATCTGAGCCGTTGTGAGACCAGGAATGTCACCGCCGCCGCAGCCGGGCATTAGCGTCTGAGGGCGGCCGTGCACGATCAGGTTGGTCAACTCTTCAACAGTAATGCCGGCTCGAAACAGCGGGTCGTTGACCGGCGGAGCCGGTCCTAGTGTGCCGTCGGCGCCATGGCAGCCGGCGCAGTTTTGGGCAAACAGCGTTTCAAATTCCATGATCTCGCTGGGACGCAGCGGCCGATCGGCAGGGTCGGGGCGTCCCGGCGCATCGCACCCGGCCAGGCTCAGGCAAGTCAACAGAATTGCTCTTTGCAGCCAGCGGCACGGCGCGGTCATGCGGTTCCCTCGTCTTCGGTTAGCACCACGGTGGGCTCGGAGAGGACGCCCGGCCCCACAGGCGGGATGGCCACCGCTTCCGACCGCATGACCACCAGGGCCGCCACCGCCCCGAACACAAACTGCGAAACCGTGAACCACGGCCAATCGACATTTTCCTGCAGTACGGGATTCACAATACCCATCAGGCTGTAGCTCAAACCGGTCCAGAGAATCGGCATCAACAGGCCGCCCCAGGTAATTTGCGCGGGGATGCGAGGCAGCACTCGCAATACCAGGCCCAGCAGCAATCCAAATCCCAGCGACAGCAGCAAGTGCATGCCCACCCCGGCGGCAGCCCAGGCGGCGTGAAAGCCTCGCAGGTTTTGAAGTTGGACGTCTTCCATGCCGGGCATCACCAGGGCGGCGAGCACGTTCAACGGGTACCACAGACCATGTCCCGAAAGAAGACTCCAAAGGACGGCGGGAATCGGCATCACCAAACCTCCCAGCAGCCCTCCCAGCGCCCCGGCGAGGAAATTCCAGCGAGGGAAGCCTTCCATGTATACGATGGCCAAGGTTACTCCATAAACAAACTGCGAGACCACAAACCAGGGCCATTCGATCGCCAATTGCAACGTGGGATTGGCGTAACCCAACCCCAGATAGGTTGCCGCCGACCACAGCAGCGGGGCCAGCAAGCCGCCCCAGGCCAGGGGACGGGCAATCCGCGGCAACATGGGCAACAGCACGCCATAGATCAAACCCAGCACCAAAGACGTGGTAACGTGAATCCCCGCCCCCACCACGGCCAAAGTAAAGTGAAATCGATCCAACTGCTCGGCGGTCATTTCTTGCACGCCGGGCATCACCATGCCAGCTAGCAGGTTGAGCGGGTACCAGATTCCCCGGCCGATGATCAGGGTGTAAATGATCGCCGGAAGAGGCATGATCAACCCTCCGGCCAGGCCGCCCTTCACTCCGGCGGAAATCGGCTGCACTTCGATCGGCAGTTGAAAGCGATACCCCGGCATACCGGGATGCAATGCTTCCACCGTGCCCGGCCGCGCCGCCGCCGGCCGCGAACCGATGGCAGCGCGGGGCTCGAAGAAGTGCCCTGCGCCGGGCAGCAAATGGCGAACCCACGCGGCGAGCGCCACCACCAGCAGCAGCAAGCCCACCGCGGCAAACGCCAAGCCAGCCACGGCCCCCAGCGCCAGCAGCGAAACCGCCAGCGCCAATACGAGCGGCGCCGCGGTGGGGGCCGGCAGTTCAACGCCGTCGGAAGGGGATGAATGATGATCGTCGGTCATGAGCACATCGATTAATCGAATGGCGAACGATTCGAAGACTCCATGGTTGCGTTTCATCTACCCAACACATACACCACCACAAACACCACTACCCACACGCCGTCGACAAAATGCCAATACAAGGCCACGGGGCCCACGCCCCCTTGATGCTCGGCCGTAACCTTCTTCTTTCTTGCGAGACCCAAAATAGTGAGCATGGCGATCACTCCGGCGGTGACGTGCAAGCCATGAAAACCAACCAGCGTATAGAAGGTGCTGCCGAACAGGTTGCGGCTAATCGTCAAGCCATGATGCACGATCAGTTCATACCATTCATAGGCAGTGCCGAGCAGAAAGATCAGTCCGAGGACGATCGTCAGCGACCACCAGGCTTGAAAGCTCGCCAGCCGGCCGCGGTGCAGCGCGCCTTCCGCGGCATGGATCGTGAAACTGCTGGAAAGCAGGCAAATCGTCGTAGCAATCACCAGCGGCAGCGACAACACTTCGCGGGGAGTGGGGCCCGAAATGTCGTTTCTCAGGAATGTGAGATACGCCACGATCAAGGTTGCAAAAAACGCGCCTTCCGATACCAGGAACGCGATCATGCCCCAGGTGGCCGTGGACAAGGTCGCTTCTGGCTCGATCGGCGGCGGCACAGGCAACACGCGTACCAGGCCTTCCCCGGCGAAGGCGGGCGAAGCGGGCCCCGTCGACGCACCTTCCGGGAACTTTTGTGGCGGAGGATTCTTGGATTTACTCATATTGCCAGTCGGGATCGTCCGGGTGTTTCAAATCCCACAACGGCCGGCGACTATGTACGACCGGTATGGTTTCAAAGTTATAGGCAGGCGGCGGAGACGTCGTGCTCCACTCCAGCGTATAGCCATCCCAGGGGTCGTCGCCTGCCGGCTTGCCCTTGCGAAGCGATCGCAAAATATTGAACACAAAGATCAAGTAACTGGGAGCCTGCACGAAGGCGCCGATGGTTGCCATTTGATTCCAGATTTCCCAGTCGCGATCGGCCTCGTAGGTGAAAATCCGTCGCGGCATGCCCAGGATTCCCGCGATGTGCATGGGGCCAAACGTGAGGATAAATCCGATATACAGCAACCAGAAGTGCCATTTGGCCAGACGTTCGGAGAGCATCCGTCCGGTAGCCTTGGGATACCAGTAATAGATGCCGGCGAAGACGCCGAACACGGTGCCGCCGATCAGCACCCAGTGGAAGTGCCCCACCACGAAATAACTGTCCGAAAGCTGAAAGTCAAAAGGTGCGATGGCCAGCATGATGCCGGTCAGTCCGCCGATGACAAACATCGACAGAAATCCAAAGCAAAACAGCATGGGCGAGGCCATCGAGATTCGCCCGCCATACATGGTGGCCAGCCAATTAAAGACCTTAATGCCAGTGGGGATGGAGACCAGCAAACTGGCGGCGGCGAAGTACAGATCCAGGGTGCGGCTCATGCCCACCGCAAACATGTGATGGGCCCACACCCCCATGCTAATGAAGGCGATGGCCATCGTGGCGGCGGCCATGAATTCATAGCCAAACAATACCTTCCGCGAGAAAACGGGAATGATCTCCGAGACGATGCCGAAGATCGGGAGGATCAGGATATAAACCTCGGGGTGTCCGAAGAACCAAAACACATGCTGCCACAGGAGCGCTGATCCGCCGTTTTGCGGGTCGAAAAATTTGGCGCCCAGTTGCCGGTCAAGCATGACCATGATGAAAGCGGCCGTCAGCGGCGGCACCGCCAGCAATATTTGCACGCTGGTCCACAGCATGGTCCAACTGAAAAACGGAATCTTGCGAAACGTCACCCCCGGCGCCCGCATCGTGACAATCGTGGCAATGAAGTTCACGGCCGCGGTCAAACTGCCAATGCCGCTGACGATCAAACCCAATGCCCAAAAATCGGTCGCCGCGCTGCGGGCAAAAGTTTTTTCGGTCAGGGGCGCATAAGCAAACCATCCCAGCGCCGGAGCGTTGCCGGTCGCATAACTCAAATACACCAAAATTCCGCCAAACAGCGTGATCCACAATCCCAACGCGTTCATTCGCGGGAACGCCATGTCGCGCGCACCAATCGAAAGCGGCACCACGTAGTTGCCCATACCAATGATGAGCGGCATGCCCACAAAAAACACCATCGTGGTGCCGTGCATGGTGAACAGGCCATTGAAGACGTCGGGCGAAAGAAAATCGTGCCGGGCGTACATCAATTGCCAGCGAATCAGCATGGCTTCGAGGCCGGCAATGACCAGAAACACCACGGCCAGCAGCACATACATGATGCCGATTTTTTTGTGATCGACCGTCGTCACCCAATCGTGAAGCACCGCCGTCCAAGGCGGCCGGGTCAGGGTCGGGGCGAGTTCCGCTTGCGGCTTCACAATGGCCATCTGGGTTTCCTCAGCGGAGACGTGCTCCGCGAACGGCTCATTTCAGCGTGCTCAGGTAGTCCACCATCAATTGCACTTCGGCATCGCTTAAACCAAAAGCAGGCATCAGATTGCCCGGCTTGATGTCATGCGGATTCCGGATCCACTTCACCAGGTTTTCTCGATTGTTGGGTTCCATGCCGGCGGCCAGCGTTTCGCGGCTCATCAGGTGCGTGAGGTCGGGAGCGTACGTTCCCGCCGCCACGGTTCCCCGCACCCGGTGGCAATTGATGCAGCTATGCGAGAGGAAGAGCTCTCGCCCTTGCCGCACGCGGTCGGGATCGGCGCCGTTGCCCGCCACGCCCTGGGCCGAAGCATTTCGTGCCGCTTGGGCTTCGTTTTGCAGCCAGGCCTCAAAGGCTTCGGGCGTATCGACCACCACGCGAAGCAGCATGCCGGCATGCTGGGTGCCGCAGTACTCGGCGCACTGTCCGAGCAGCAAGCCTTGCGAAGCCGTTTCAAACCACATGTCGTTGGTGCGGCCGGGAATGAGGTCGACTTTTCCATGCAGCCGGGGGATCCAGAAGCTATGCACCACGTCCGCCGATTTCAGCCGCAGATACACGTTGCGAACGGTTCCGTCGGTGCTGGCCGGCACGTGCAACTCGTTGGCAGTAATAAACCCCAGCGGTTTGCCATCATACGTTTCGTAAACGTATTCCCACCACCATTGATGGCCAATGACCGTGACAAACAAGGTGTTGTCGCCGACTTGCGGCTCAGGCGGAGTTGGCTTCACTTCCCACAGTGTGCGGGTGGTGACCAGCACCAGCACGAACACCACCAACGCCGGGGCTGCGGTCCAGGCCACTTCGATCGGCTTGCTGCCGTACACTTGCGGCGGCTCTGACTCGTTCGCGGTGGCGGTACTGCGACGGAACCGCCACAAGGTATAAAACAGCACGCCTTCCACAATGAAGAAAATGAAAACCGAAATCACAAACACCAGAACCGCCAACTGGCGGATCGACTCGGCGGGAGGAGATACGGGCGCAAAGATCGAGGTGTTGTCCGTCTGACTAACGGTTTGGGCCAGCAATGTCAGACCGCCCATGCTTTCCACTAGGGGCTAGAGCCGCTTGCCGACAGGGCGCCATCCGAAACGTCCCTGTTGCGCACCGAACTGCCAACTGAAAGTCAACCGCGGGAAGCACGCCAAGCGAAGGGCGATGCAAGGCGAAATTGTCGATTGTCGGGGCACTCCCCTCGGTACGTCCCGGTCGGGCAGTTCGACCTTGGCGACATTCTCCCGCAATACGCTTGAGGATCAAGATGCCGGAGCGCGAAATTCAAAAAGATGCCTCGGCTCCACGGGAACCTTGAGGCGCGCCAAACCTTGACAAGAATGCGATCAAGCTCTCCAGCGATGGCGCGGCACCCCCCGTTTTTCGTTTGCGGAATGGCTCTCGGAAGTGCACACTGGCAACAACCTCGCGATGAAAGTCGCACGGTTGCAACCGCTCAAGATCGGGTGCAACGGTCGCTGACGCGATCTTACTCTCCAAGTATGCTCCACATGAAACAACCTTCTGCCGGTGTCCCCTGTTCTTTGATGTTGGTTGTGGTGGGCGTTGCCGCCGCCCTGACTGCCCGACTGATTGCCCAGGAAGTATTGCCCGCTGGTCCGGCCAAAATGGAATTGGGCAGTCTGCCCGAAGCGTTCCGGGTTGCCCCGGATCTTTACTGCGGGCCCCAGCCGCGTACGGCGAAGGATTTTGCCTCGCTGCAGCGAGTAGGCGTGAAGACCGTGATTTGCGTCGATGGAGTAGTGCCGCGGCAAGATCTGGCCGAAGCGGCCGGGATGCGATACGTCCATCTTCCCGTTGGATTCAGCGATGCCCAGAAGCATGCGCCTGCTCTGCTGGCGGCGATGAACCGCCTGCCCGGTCCGTTCTATATTCATTGTCGGTATGGCCGTCCGCGCACGCCGATCTTGGTGGCGATGATCGCCCAGTCCCGTCTTGGTTGGGACGCCGATCAAGTGGCTGCCTGGCTCAAGCTGAGCGGGGCCAGCGAAGGATACCAAGGGTTGCAAAAAAGCCTGGCCGATTTCAAGCCGCCAACCGATGCCGAGATTCGGGCCGTCGAGCACGAATTTCTGCCGAAGGCCAGCACGACCCCCTTGGTACACGCGATGGGCGCCTTGCTCGATAGCTGGGACCCCTTGCGAATCGCGCAAACGGGCGGATTTCAAGGACTGGATGAGCAGGCCCTGCAGAAGTTGGCAATGCACAGCGATTCCGTGGGCAAGTACCTTGGCGATTTGGGAAAAGACCCCTCGTTGCGTGAATGGGGGAACGACTTTGTCAAGGAAATGAACGCCGCCTCGGCTGCTTGCCACGATTTGGCCAAGACATTGCGGCAGCAAGCGAAAATCCCATCGCCCGACGGCGAGCAACTGTCAACCCAATTCAAAGCGGTCGGGGCGCGCTGCGGGGCCTGCCATACCACTTATCGAAATTAGAGTAGAAGACGCGGCTTTGAGCGCCGTGCCCAAAAGCGCCGTGCCCACGAGTCCTGCCCAGATAGTGGCCCGCGGGCCAACCGAGTCATTTTCGGCTGCTGACTCGTTCTGCCACGCTGGGCAACTCATGACGCTGCGCGTATTCGTTTGCGCGATGATGTAGTTCTTCCGGCGGTATCGAGTCCCACTCGGGATGCTGATCGATCGCCGCGGCGATCCGCTCGGCCGAGTACCCCTTGCACAGCCGTTCGTAAATATAGTGGTCCCGGGCTTCCACTTTCTTGTCGAGAATGTCCTTCCGTTTGCCTGGCGTCACCACGTGCAGTCCGCGAATTTCCAGCATGGTGCGCCCCATGTCGATCAAGCCGGTCTTTGCGGCGCCGTTACGTTCGGTCACGAATTGCCTGGCGGCGAATGCCAGCGTGGCCAGGTTTTGCCGCTCTTGTTCGCTCAGGCATTCCGACCACGCGATGGGCCGCATGTCCAGCTCTTCTGTCTCCTCCCATTCGTCGTAGATGAGCCAGGCAAGCAGGGACCGGCAGAGTTTCACGTCGTCGGGAGTTGGCTTCTTGGAGATCAGCAGCCGTTCGACGAATTGTGTCAACCGCTGGTCCAGTTCTGGAAGGTCGTCTGGGCCAAGCATCGGCATCGTGACATCGTCTCCCGCGAACAACGTTGGGTGGGTAATATTCCAGGCAGAGGACGGATTCGTGGTCCGCGCTGCCCTGATCACGTCGATGGGGAGGAACCCAAGGTCCCCTCCCTTCTCGTCGGACCTTTCAAGTTTGTCTTGCGAAGGCGAGAAACGCAACGCGGAGGGGAAGCAAATATCGCGTTGCCCCGGCAAATTTCGCTGGTCCGTTCATGGGAAACCCGAAGATACCGCCGTCGCCCGGCTGAGTGCTTCCAGTTAGACTGGCACCAGATCGATGTCTCACGTGGCAACGAGCGGCGAGCTCTGTTCGAGGGCCGTATTGCCACCAGCATTCCCGCCGCATCCACGCATTCGCGTTCCATCGAGGAGCACCATGAGGGCCTGAAATCCATGCACGTTCCGCGACTGATCGAAAAAAAGCGAGACGGTGGCACGCTCACGACCGCTGAGATCGAGCGGCTCATTTCCGGATTTGTGCGGGGTGAAGTTCCGAATTATCAAATGGCCGCTTGGGCAATGGCTGTTTATTTTCGCGGCCTGAGCCCTCGGGAAACCGTCGATCTTACGCGGGCCATGTGGCAAAGCGGTGGGCAGCTCCAGCGACGGCAGACCGACCCACCCAGGGTTGACAAACATTCCACCGGAGGCGTGGGCGACAAAGTTTCGCTGCCCCTCGCCCCGCTGCTCGCCTGCTGCGGTCTACACGTGCCGATGATTTCTGGACGCGGGCTGGGTACCACCGGCGGCACGCTCGATAAGCTCGAAGCAATCCCCGGCTTTCGCACCGATCTTAGTGGCGACGAAATTGAACAGACCCTGTCCGAAGTGGGTTGCGTGATCACGGGGCAAACCGCCGACCTGGTGCCGGCGGACCAAAAGCTGTACGCGCTCCGCGATGTCACCGGCACCGTTCCATCCATCCCGCTGATCACCGCGAGCATTTTGAGCAAGAAACTGGCCGAAGATCTCGATGCCCTGGTGCTCGATGTGAAATCGGGGACCGGCGCTTTCATGCGGTCGCACGACGACGCCCGAGCGCTCGCCCAGTCGTTGGTTAATGTGGCCCTGGGCCTAGGTCTTGCCGCCACGGCCCTGGTAACCGATATGAACCAACCGCTGGGTCAGATGGCGGGTCACTCCCTGGAGGTGAACGAATCTCTCGAAGTGCTTGCAGGGGGAGGGCCCGACGACCTTCGACAACTGGTTTTGGAGTTAGCAGCACATACCCTGCTCGCGACAGCCGTGGTTGACCGGCGCGATCGGGCATTGGAGTTGCTGCGGCAGAAATTGCATAGCGGCGAGGCGTACGATCGATTCGCCCGCATGGTGGCCGCCCAGGGAGGGAACCTCAACCGTCCTCGCGAACTGGGGCAGCCGCTGGACGTGGCTGCCTCTCGGTCAGGATACATCACGCGGATTGACGCATCGGAGCTAGGCCATGCGATCGCCTTGCTGGGAGGGGGCCGACACCGGTCGGGACAAGCGATTGATCACTCGGTTGGCTTGCAAATGTTCGTTCGGTTAGGCGACGCCGTCCGGGCCGGGCAACCCCTGGCAAGGCTTTATGTGCGCCAAACCCAGCGGGAAGAAGCGGCGGTCACTGTCGCGGCAGCAATCACATTGGGAGACGAACCACCGCATCTCCCACCGCTGATTGTTGAAGAAGTTCGCCCGGCTGCCACGGCCGATGATTTCCACGGAACCCCTGATCGGTGAGACGTGAATTGCCGTGTCGCCGCCGCGCGCCGCTAAGGCTCCCCCTGTCGTTCGCCGCGGGATGGATAGTCCAAATTCGCCTGGGGATGCTATAACGGTTGAGGAAGCGTTTCTAAACTACTTTGGTCGACCGACCGTTCGATGCCTGAGCCGTCCTTTACTACCTCGCAGCCCGCGCCCCCATCGCGGCCCGTCAAGCCCGAGTTGTTGTCTCCCGCGGGCGATCGTCTGTGCTTGAAGGCGGCCGTGGAAAACGGGGCCGATGCCGTCTATTTTGGGCTCGATCGGGGGTTCAACGCTCGCGCCCGCGCCACAAACCTATCGCTCGACGAACTGCCCGATGTGATGGCATACCTGCACCATCGCGGGGTGCGGGGTTATGTGACCTTCAATACATTGGTTTTTCCTGATGAATTGCCCCAGGCCGAGCGAACCTTGAGGGCAATTGCGGCCGCGGGCGCCGACGCCGTGCTGGTGCAAGACCTGGGCGTGATGCGGCTCGCCCGGGGAATTTGTCCCGAGTTGTCGATTCACGCTTCGACCCAGGCCACGATGACCAGCGCCGAAACCATCGAGTCGCTGGCCGATTTGCACGTAGAGCGGGTGGTGCTGGCCCGCGAATTGTCGCTCGACGAAATACGCCAGATCCGGCAAGCCACGTCGATGCCGATCGAAGTTTTCGTGCATGGCGCCCTGTGCGTGGCGTATTCCGGACAATGCCTCACGAGTGAATCGCTCGGAGGACGCAGCGCCAATCGCGGCCAGTGTGCCCAGGCCTGTCGGCTTCCGTACGACCTGGTGTGCGACGGGCGCGATGTGCCCTTGGGCGATCGTGAATCGGGCAAGATTCAGTACCTGCTCAGCCCTCAAGACCTGGCGGCCTATGACCTGATTCCCCAACTGATCGAGGCCGGGATCTGCTCATTCAAGATCGAAGGCCGGCTGAAAACACCCGAGTACGTGGCCAATGTCACACGGCATTACCGGCACGCAATCGACGCTGCCTGGGCGGGCCGCGTGCAACAATTCACGCGGGAGCAAGTGCAGGAACTCGAGCTTTCGTTCTCGCGTGGCTTTTCGCACGGCTGGTTAGATGGCTGCGACCACAAGCAACTTGTGCCGGGCTTGAGCAGTTCCAAACGAGGAATTCGCTTGGGCGAAGTTAAGGGAGTATCGCAAAGCCGAGTGCGCGTTTCTCTTGCGGCTGAGGTTGCAGCCGGCGATGGCGTGGTGTTCGACGGCGACCGCTCACAGGGCCAAGAGCAGGGCGGAAGGGTATTCCATGTGCTGCTACGTGGAACACGACAAACCGAGCCCTTGGCGACCGGCGAAGTGGAACTGGAGTTTCAGCGCGATGCGATCGACGTGAGCCGCCTTTGGCCTGGTCAAACTGTTTGGAAGACGGACGACCCCCGACTCACAGCCCGATTGCGGAAGACGTTCTCCGGCGCCGACCCCGTTCGCCGCGTACCGCTCGAACTGACGGTCCAAGCCGCCGTGAACGAACCGCTGGTGGTTACGGCCCAGGCTTCAAACGGAGCCACGGCGACGGTGCAAACCGAACAACCACTGGAGGTAGCCCGACGCCATGCGTTGACCGAAGAGTTGCTCGAAACCCAACTGGGCCGGCTCGGCGGAACCGTGTATGCCCTGGCGAGCCTGACTGCCGACATTCGCGGCGAACCGATGGTTCCTCTCAGCGTGCTCGGACAGGTTCGCAAACAACTGATCGAACGTTTGGATGCGTCGATCGCCTCGCTTCCACAACGAAACGTGGCGCCACCGGGAGTCCTCGAGCGATTGCGGAGCGAAGCGCTCAGCCGTTCCGAATTGGCAACCGGCGCCCACACCCCGGGCGGCCCCCGGTTGCACGTACTCTGCCGTTCGCTGGCCCAACTCCAAGCGGCACTATCCGCGCAGGCACAATCGATCTACGTCGATTTTGCGGATATTCGCGAGTATCGAGAAGCGGTCGCCGAGGGGCGGCGACATGCGGCGACGATTTATCTGGCAACGCCGCGGATTCAAAAACCGGGCGAGATCGGCATGTTTCGGGCGATGGTCAAGCATGGCGCCGACGGCGTACTTGTGCGCAACCTGTCGGGCCTGCGGATGTTTCACCAGTTGGGCATACCATGCGTAGCCGATTTTTCGCTCAATGCGGCGAATGAGCTGACAGCCGCCTACCTGCGCGAACACGGCGCCGAGCGAATTACGGCCTCGTACGATCTCAATCGCGAACAGCTCCTCGACGCGGTTGCCGCCAGTCCGCCACAGTGGTGGGAAGTCGTAATACATCAGCACATGCCGATGTTCCACATGGAACATTGCGTTTTTTGCGCTGTGCTGTCTCCAGGCACCAACAAGACCAATTGCGGTCGTCCGTGCGACGTGCACGCCGTGTGGCTCCGCGATCGGATCGGCATGGAGCACCCCTTGCACGCCGACGTTGGCTGCCGCAACACGCTGTTCAACGCCGTGCCGCAAAGCGGGGCAGAAGTTGTGCCGGCGCTGCTCGCTCGAGGCATTCGCGACTTTCGCCTGGAGTTTGTGTCCGACGGCGAAGAATCGCTAGCGCGGACGATCGCCCTGTACCGAAAGCTGCTCGCCGGCGAAATCACCGGCCAGGAGGTGTGGACCCAGCTTCGCGCGGCCAATCGGGTTGGCGTGACCCGCGGCACCCTGGAAGAACGCCGAAACCCACTGGCGATTTTGTAATCGCAGGGCCGGGGTACCGCCGCCAAACCTACACCGATCGACAGAGCGAATCTCCGCCCCCGATGTTCGCAAGCCCTCCCAAATTGGTCACAGTCAGTCAGGTTCACGCCAAACACGGCAGCGCCGGCAACCCGGCCCAAGCTGCATTTCCTGCAATCGGCGCATCGAGCGGTTGCGCGTAGAATAGACAACGTCGTGAGCATCCAGCGGCTTGCGCAAGTAAACGACGCCTTGGGGGTCGAGTGCGGTTTTTACCCGGATTCTCGCCCTGGGGGCTCATTGTTGATCCTGCGAAAATTGAACATCAGGTAATGCCAAGCATGTCGGTAGCGGACACGTTGCAATCGGCCCAATTGTTGGAAAACGCACTGGCCGAGCGAATTCTGCTCCTCGATGGCGCGATGGGCACCATGATCATGGCCCATCATCCCGCGGAGGAAGATTATCGCGGCGAGCAATTCGCCGATCATCCGGTGGCGCTCAAGAACGCCAACGACATCCTGGTGCTCACGCAGCCAGCGATGATCGAAAGCATCCACAAGGCGTATCTCGAAGCCGGTTCCGACATCATTGAAACCAACACGTTCAACGCCAACATCATCTCGCTGGAAGAGTTTCACCTGGCCGACCTCACCTACGAGATCAATCGCCGCGGGGCCGAACTCGCCCGTCGGGCCGCCGACGAGGTCACCACTGCCAATCCCAACAAGCCTCGGTTCGTCGCCGGCAGCATCGGACCCACCAAGGTGATGCTTTCGATGCACGGGAGCGAAGAGCCGGGTTTTCGCACCCACACCTTCGATCAAATGGTTGCGAGCTACACCGAGCAGATTCGCGGGCTGGTCGACGGCGGAGTGGATATTCTGCTGCCGGAAACCTCGTTCGATACGTTGAACATGAAAGCCTGCCTGTTCGCCATCAGCGAATATTTTCGCAATCACGGCCTGAAATTGCCGGTAATGGTCTCTGGCACGATCTTCGACGGCGGCAAAACGCTTGGCATGCAATCGATCGAAGCCTTTTGGACCTCGGTTTCCCATTTCGACATGTTGAGCGTGGGCCTCAACTGCGCGCTGGGACCAGCCCAAATGCGGCCCTACATCGAATCGCTCTCGCAAGTATCCGATCGCTACATCAGCTGCTACCCCAACGCCGGGATGCCCGACGGGATGGGCGGGTTCGATTCTTCCGCCGAAGAAGTGGCCGGTTGGCTGCGCGAGTTTGCCAGCCAGGGGTTTGTGAACATGGTGGGCGGATGCTGTGGAACCACGCCCGATTACATTCGGGCAATTGCCCAGGCGATCGATGAATTGCCGCCGCACCGCCGCAGCCAGCCGCCGCGGCTTTCTCGGTACAGCGGAATGGATCGGCTCGAAATTCGCCCCGAATCCAACTTCTTGATGATTGGCGAGCGGACCAATGTGACCGGATCCAAGAAGTTTGCCCGGCTGATTCGCGAAGAAAAATACGAAGAAGCGTTGAGTGTTGCCCGGCAGCAGGTCGAGGGCGGGGCGAACATGATCGACGTGAACATGGACGAAGGACTGCTCGACAGCGAAGCCGTGATGACGCGGTTTCTGAACTTGATTGGCGACGAGCCCGACATCGCCCGGGTGCCCATCATGATCGACAGTTCCAAATGGTCGGTGATCGAGGCGGGCCTGAAGTGCGTGCAGGGCAAGGCGGTTGTCAACTCGATCAGCTTAAAGGAAGGCGAAGCCAAGTTTCTTGAGCAAGCTCGCCTGGTGCGGCAGTACGGCGCGGCCGCCGTGGTCATGGCGTTTGACGAGTCGGGCCAGGCGGTCGACGCCGACCACAAAGTGGCCATCTGCAAACGCAGTTATCGATTACTCACCGAACAGGCCGGTTTCCCGCCCGAAGATATTATTTTCGACGCCAACATTCTGACGGTTGGCACCGGCATGGAGGAACACGCCAACTATGCCGTCGAATTTTTCGAAGCCGTGCGGCGGATCAAGGAGGAATGCCCCGGCGCCAAGACTTCGGGCGGCGTGAGCAACGTTTCATTCAGCTTCCGCGGCAACGACGTGGTGCGCGAAGCCATGAATGCCGCCTTCCTGTATCACGCCATCAAGGCCGGCCTCGACATGGGCATTGTGAATGCCGGCCAGCTCGAAGTGTATGAAGAAATCGACAATGAGCTGCTCCAATACGTGGAAGACGTGCTGCTCAACCGCCGGCCAGACGCCACCGAGCGGCTGATCGAACACTCGGAAAAAGTGAAAGCCGCGGGCGGGCGCAAGACCGAAGAACAACAGCAGGCCTGGCGGCAGACGAGCGTCGAAGAACGCTTGAAACACGCCCTGCTCAAAGGCGTGACCGACTACATCGAGCAGGATACCGAAGAAGCCCGGCAAAAGTACGATCGGCCGCTGAACGTGATCCAAGGCCCCTTGATGGACGGCATGAACGTCGTGGGCGAACTGTTCGGCGCCGGAAAAATGTTTTTACCCCAAGTGGTCAAATCGGCTCGGGTGATGAAGAAGTCGGTTGCTTATTTGCTGCCCTTCATGGAGGCCGAAAAGGCCGTGGGCGATACCAGCAGTTCGCGCGGCAAGGTGGTCATCGCCACGGTGAAAGGCGACGTGCACGACATCGGCAAGAACATCGTGGGCGTGGTGCTCAAATGCAACAACTTCGACGTGATCGACCTCGGCGTGATGGTGCCGGCCGAAAAGATTCTGGAAACCGCAGCCAAGGAAGGAGCCGACTTGATTGGGCTCTCAGGGCTCATCACGCCATCGCTCGATGAAATGGTGCACGTGGCCAAAGAGATGCAGCGGCAAAAGCTCACCCTGCCGCTGTTGATTGGGGGCGCCACCACCAGCGCCAAGCATACCGCGGTGCGGATCGCGCCGGAGTACGATCAACCGGTGATCCACGTGCTCGATGCGTCGCAATCGGTGCCAGTGGTGGAAAAGCTGATCGATGCCGAGCAGCGAGGTCCGTTCGTCGAAAAGGTGCGCCACGCTCAAGACGACGATCGCCGGCGGTTCGCCCAGCAACAAGAGAAAACCTTGATTCCTTACGCGGAGGCTCTCGCCCGGCGGTTTGCCACCGATTGGGCCACCGTGCGGATCGACACGCCGTCGTTCCTGGGACTCAAAACACTTGACGACTTTCCGCTGGAACGGTTAGTGCCGTTCATCGACTGGTCGCCGTTCTTCGCCACCTGGGAACTGCGCGGCAAGTATCCTAAAATTTTCGACGATCCCCACGTGGGGGAAGAAGCCCGGCGATTGTACGACGACGCCCAGGCGATGCTCGCGCGAATCATCAAGGAAAAGAAGCTCACCGCCCGGGGCGTGTATGGATATTGGCCGGCAACCAGCGAGGGCGACGATGTGATTCTGTACGCCGACGAAACTCGGCAGGTCGAGGCGGCGCGGTTTCCCATGTTGCGCCAGCAGTGGGAGCGCAAAGGCCAGCGCGATTTCCGCTCGCTCGCCGATTACGTGGCCCCCATCGAAAGCGGCCGGAAAGATTACGTGGGCGCGTTCGCCGTGACCGCTGGTTGGGGGTGCGACGAGTGGGTGCGAGAGTTTGTCGCCGAGCACGACGACTACAACGCCATTCAAGTCAAAGCCTTGGCCGACCGGTTGGCCGAAGCCTTCGCGGAGTGTTTGCACCAGCAGGCGCGGAAGGACTGGGGCTACGGCGTCGAGGAGCAGCTTACGAGCGAGCAGTTGATTGCCGAAGAGTACCGGGGCATTCGTCCGGCGTTTGGCTATCCGGCCTGTCCCGACCATACGGCAAAAACCGCGCTCTGGAAACTGCTCGATGCCGAGCGGCAAACCGGCATCAAGCTGACCGAAACCTTTGCCATGTGGCCCGCGGCCTCGGTCAGTGGACTGTATTTTGCCCACCCCGAAGCGCGGTATTTTTCAGTCGACCGCATCAGCCGCGACCAAGTAGAAGATTACGCACAGCGCAAGCACATGAGCGTGGAGGACGTGGAACGCTGGCTCGCGCCCAACCTGGGCTACGAACGGGGGAAGTGACCGTCATGTCCAATTACACGCCGATGGAACTTATGATTTGCGCCGCCGCCCGGCTGCTGGAAGACGATTCCACCATCGTTGTCGGCACCGGGGCGCCATGCGCCGCAGCCATGCTGGCGCAAAAGACCACCGCGCCGCGGCTCACCTTGCTGTTCGAAGCCGGCGGCATCGGGCCGATCCTCCCGCGGATGCCGATCAGCGTGGGGGATTCCCGCACCTTCTACCAAGGTGTGATGGCCACCAGCATGGCCGACATCATGGAAACGTGCCAGCGAGGGATGGTCGATTACACCTTCATCGGCGGCGCGCAGATCGATCCCTACGGCAACCTCAATTCGACCATCATCGGGTCGGATTACAGCGCCCCCCAGGTGCGGTTGCCCGGCAGCGGCGGCGCCAACGACCTGGGATCCCTCTGCTGGCGCACGCTGATCATGACCCAGCACGACCCCCGCCGATTTGTGCCCCGGCTCGATTTCACCACCACCCCCGGCTATTTGACGGGCCCCGGCGCCCGCGAAGCCGCCGGCTTGCCGCGCGGCTCGGGTCCGTATCGAGTCATTACCAACCTGGGCGTCATGGGGTTCTCTCAGGATACCTGCCGCATGCACATTCTTAGTTTACATCCCGGCGTTACGCTGCAAGACGTGCAAGCGGCCACGGGCTTTGATCTGCCGCCAGGCGTCGACCCGCTACCACAAACGCCACCGCCCAGTGACGAACAACTGGAGATCCTGCGAAACGAGGTGGACCCGCACCGTTATATTCTCGGGCGGTCTTGAACTGCTCGTTGGGGATGTGTGGCACCTCCGCGGAGTGTGCGATTACGGTTTGGTTTTCTCCGAAACCGCAGGGGCGCCGGGCGTCAGCAAGGGTATTTCATCCAGCGGAGCGGGCGATGGGGGCGGATTGTCTTGCCGGCCAGGCAGCACGCCCGCCAGGAGCCGACCCAAGGGGGCGGTGCTTTCAAAGCGAATGAGCACAATTCGGGCCACGGCCATGATGGGCACGGCCAGCACCATGCCGATGGGGCCCCACAGCAGTCCCCAAAAAGCCAGCGAGAGGATGATCGTAACCGGATGCAAATCGAGTCCCTCGCCCACCAGCTTGGGCTGGAGCGTATTGCCGATCACAATCTGCACCGCGCCCGGAATGGCCACCACGGCAACCACTTCGCCCAGGCTGTCGAACTGCCCCACCGCGATGGGGATGGGAGCCAACGTGGCAATCACGGAACCGATGGCCGGAATAAAGTTGAGCAGGAACGCCATCAGGCCGAATACGGCGGCCAGTTCGAGACCGAAATACGCCAGAATGCCCCAGACCAGCAATCCGGTCATCGCCGCAATCAGCACCATGGTGCTCAGGTAGCGGCGGATTTTCACGTCGATTTCGGCATAGATTCCCCGCCGGATCAGGTGGGGATTGCGGCCCGCGAGCAAAAAAGTCACAAACACCACCACCAGAAATCCCTGCATGGCGGTATGCAGCGCGGTGCCAAAAGTTTGGGTGATGATGGCGGGAAATTGCGTGCGCAGCGCTTCGATCACGCCTTGCAAATCGAGTTGAAAGCCAAACTGGTTGAGAACGTCGATCGACTGGCGGGTGAGCAAGGCGAAGTTATCGCCGTACTTGCCTGCCGTGGCAATCACCTGCTGGCTGGCCAACGTCAACAGTATTGCCATCGCGGCGTGCGCGGCAAGCACCAGCAACAGTGCTCCGCCAACGGCTACCGACCTGGGCATGCGCAGCCGCACCACTTGATAGTCGACCACGGGCGAGACCAGCGACGTAATGAATACGGCCAGCACGAAGGGAATCAACACGGTCTTGGTGAAGAACAACGCCGCCGAGGCGGCCACGGTCGCCAGTATCATCAGCGAACCCGTTACCAACCAGGCTTGTTCGTTGCGGAGGTTCGACATGGTATCTGCAGGGGGGGTAATGGTTCGCCGACCGTTGCCTGCTAAAGCAGGCTGACCAGGCGCGCGTTTGGCTGGCGCCGGGCTTGGTCCATTGCTGGCGGCAGCCCGTCGCCGCAAATGCAGCGATTTTTCGATGTTGCATTTTCGCTACCCAGCAGCTTTCATCAATAAGGTATCTTTCGGTTCCATCGGCAGTGAGTAGGCACATGACCATTTTCACGAATCGCTGCGGTTCCATTCCTGGTTTTGCCATGAATGGTTTGGCGGGCCTGTTGCTGGTCTGTTGTTGCCAGCATGCCATGGCCGCAGAACCCAAGCTGGAGCCGCTCCCGACGAAAACGCCGGCTCCCAAGGAAAATCCCACCACGCCCGACAAGGTGGCGCTGGGCAAACTGCTGTTTTTCGATCCACGTCTCTCGGGCGACAACAGCATGAGTTGCGCGACATGCCACCAAAGCGAGAAGGCCTTTGCCGATGGCCGCGATCGTTCGCCCGGCAATGGCGGCAAACCTCTATTGCGCAATACGCCCACGGTCCTCAATGCGGCCTTTTTGCCCAACCTGTTTTGGGATGGCCGCGCCGCCGACTTGGAAGCGCAAGCCCTGGGACCGATCGAAAATCCCGATGAAATGAACCAGGACCTCGATGAACTGGTGGACGAACTCAGGGCCGTGCCGGAGTATCGCGAACAGTTCCAAAAAGTGTTCGGCGGCCCGATTACGCGCGAGCGCATCGGCCAGGCCTTGGCGGCTTTCCAGCGCACCCTGGTCAGCGGCCCCTCGCCGGTCGATCGGTACCTGCAGGGCGACCGTTTGGCGCTCTCGGATAGCGCCCGGCGGGGAATGCAACTCTTTGTCGGCGATGCCGGTTGCATTCGCTGCCATAACGGCCCCCTGTTAACCGACGGCAAGTTCTATCGTCTGGGATACCGGTTCGAAGACCAGGGCCGAGGCGCCGTGACCAAGGAAGCCGGCGACGCGTACAAGTTTCGCACACCCCCCTTGCGCAACATTGCCGATACCGCCCCGTACATGCACGATGGCTCGCTGGCCACGCTGACCGATGTGGTCACCTTCTATTATCGCGGTGTACCGGCCAGCGCTCCCGCAGGGCAGAAACTCGACATCGAGCCGCTACTGGGGCAAAGCTTCACCGAGATCGAAGACCTCGTGGCGTTTCTCAAGGCCCTCAGCGGCGAAGTGCCTAAGGTGGAACCGCGCGAGTTGCCGTAGTGGATGCAGCGGCTTTTTCTGCTCTTCGGTCGCGGCGCATAAAAAAAGATCATGGCAGATCGATCCGTCGAGCTGCCATGATCTCTATCCTGAAACGGGGCCTCATGGCCCCGCCCTCCCGGCAACTTTTCGTTGCAGTAGTAGTATCGACCGCAAGGCTGGCTCGCTGTAGACGAATCGGAGCGGTTTCGCCGACAAAACTCGAAATCATGTTCTGAACGAAAGTTGCGGTCGTGCATAGGGCTCTGCGCGAACCTGATTCGCGGTTCGTGCTGCCGTTTGGTAGGTTGGCAGCGGCCGCAAAATCGCTGCAGTCGCTACGATCGACCGGAATGGCTTACTTGCCCAACTGCTCGGCAAGCTTGCGGTCGATTTCCGCGGCCTTGCTTTGTGCCTCGGCCAGGGTGAGCTTCGACTCGCCTCCCGGACGCTTGTGGCCTATTTCGGCCAGCCAGGTGCGATCGAAAATCACTCGGCGTTCGGAAACCAGCTTGAATACGGCTTGCCAGCGTTCGTCGTCGGCATGGTCGCTTTGGCCGGTTTCGAGTAACCGACTGCCGGTCTTCTTGCCCAGGTGCGTCAGCAGCGTTTCCGCCATGATCTCATGCCCCAGCGGCGCCGGATGGATCGGGTCGCGGCCAAAACAGGCCTTGAGATGCTTGAGAATCGGCGTCCGAACGTCCACCACTTCCACGCCAGGCTGGTCGTGCAAAGAGAGGATGTACTGCGCATAGCGGGCCAACACGTCGTCATACTTCGCGTAGGGCGTCTTGTAGCCGAAGTCTTTGCCATTCTCCGGCTGCGGCTGGGGCGAAACAGCCCCGGCGTACGGCGGCGGCGTCAGTAGGATGATCCGCTTGGCGCCCGCGGCCGAGGCCTTCCGCACCAGTTTTTGAATGCCTTCCTGGTATGCGGCAAACCGCTCCTGCGAAAAAGGGTGGTAAATGCCGTCGTTCATCCCATAACAAGCCACGACCACCTCGGGCCTGGTCGCGGCCAGCACCCGGTCGAGTCGCTCGTGAACGTCGGGCCGCGGGAAGGGATGATGGGGTTCGGACAATCCTGAGACCGTTTCACTTGCCAGGCCCATGTTGATCAGCGTGGGTACTTCATCGCGGGCATAAAGCAGTTTCCACGTCTCCAGGTAGTTGATGTATCCGCCGGCGGCCGTGATGCTGTCGCCCAGGAATAGTACCTTGGGACCGCTCCGTTGAAGCGGCGGCGCCTCGTCGGCAGCCCGCGAGGCCTCAGCGATTCCAAAGACGGCGGCGACGGAAACCAGCGCAATCGCCAGCGGCGTGCGAAGCGCGACAAATCGAATGAACATGAGCAGCACTCCTGGCACTTCAGAAATAGCAGGCTGAAAGCTAAGCAACCGTGCCGCCAGTATGAACGGCCGATGCCCGCAGCGAAACAGGGTATTGCACGGCTCAATCCCAATTGCCAGGCGAAACCGCTACGGCTGCTCCGGCGGTTCGCGCGGCGCTTGCGGCGCCACTTTTTCGGGCAGGGGAAGTTTCTTGGAGAAGTCGAGGCGATCGACTGGCTGAACCACGCTCGTCAAGACGTTGAACACGTGCGAGGCCACGCGTTTGAAGTAGCGGTAGGTCAGGGCAAAGGTAGCCGCCAGCGGGGGCTCTTCCTGCACCACGCTGCGAAGCTCGGCATCGCAGTGATCTTCCAATTCTTCGGCGCGCCCGATCAGTTTCAGGGCAGCTGCGCGGTCCTTGTCGTGAAACGCATCGCGGCAATCCGCCAGCAACTGCGAGATGCCGTCTTTCAACTGGGTGAGATCCGTGCGCCGGGGGTCTTCGATTCGGCCCGGCGCAATGGCCGCCAGATCGAATACGTTCTTGGCGTAATCGCCGATCCGCTCGGCGTCTTTGACAATACTCATCAACACCAGGCAGGAAGGAAACGTGGCTGGGCCGTGAACTGACGAATGCACGACGATCTCGCGTCGCAACTGGCGGACCGATTTGTTGATTCGTTTTTCGGTCTTGAACAGATCGGCGCGAATGGTGTCCAGATCAGTCCCTCCGAGCAGGGCATTGGCAGCGGCGTCGAACACGTGTCGGCCGGCTGCGAGCATTTGGCAAAACTCTTCGCGCATGCGGTCCAAGCCGGCCGCTCCCGAAGAGACATTGGAAAACCATTCGAACATCGTGATCCACTCCGTGGTTTGGTTCGGCCTCGATGGGCCCCAATCACTTCATCGGGAACTCAATCCGTTTGCCGCGAATACATAACGATTAAAATCAACCGAGTTAGCCAGCTATTCATGACGGATTCGACCGCCCCAAGGGGAGTCTTATCAGGGCATTTTATGTTCCGAATCGAAGTAAATTTAGATTGGGCGGGGGAATGTCGTGCTCGTTCGTGCCATCGTTCGTCCGATTCATGACCGGTGGAATCAACTTCCCCAGATTAAAATGCCCAGAATCGGTAGCACAACAAAGGTGGTTCCCAGGTAAATCAATACCCACAGCCGATTGACGACTGCGGCGTTTGCCAATCGCCGCGCACACAGCAGGGGCAATCGCCGGAGTGCCGGAATGGGTATGAACAACGCCGTGGCGCTGGCATTGAACAGAAAATGCACCAGTGCAATGGTCATGCCAGCTGGATTGGTGATCGACGCCGCCAGCAACGCCGTAATGGTGGTTCCCAGGTTGGCTCCCACGACGATGGGAAAACCGGCCTCCAGCGTCAGGACGCCTGCCCCGAACATGGGTACCAAGAGCGACGTGGTGATGCTCGACGATTGCACCGCCACGGTGGTCACCATGCCGACAAGAATCCCGAGCATACCCTTTTGCGCGAGAACTTGATTTAACCAGTTTTCAATGCGGTCGGCCAACAGGGTTTTCATCAGTCGGGTAATGAAAAACAGCGTGACCATGATCAGGGTCAATGCCAGGATCATCAGCGCCGCGGCCAGCCAGCCGCCCGCCAGGCCGGGAATTGCATCGACCAGGCGATAGATGCCCTTGGCAGCGACTTTTACGGCGGCCGTTGCGGGGTTTTCGAACGAGGCATCGGCGCCGGCAAATCCCAAGTTCGTGAGCCAAGTTGCCGTATGGCGCAAGAAGCCGGTGGCAAGCTCAAGGGGCAACAGCACGGCTACCGCAAGCAGATTGAAAAAGTCGTGAACGGTGGCCCCGGCGAATGCCCGGCGGAATTCGTCGGAACGCGTTACGTGCCCCAGGGAGACCAGCGTATTGGTGATCGAAGTGCCGATGTTGGCCCCCATAACCACCGGCACGGCATGCTCGATCGAGATTTGTCCCGAGGCAACCATTGCCACGACCATCGGCGTGGTGACCGAGGAACTTTGCACCATCACCGTGGCCAGAATGCCTGCCGCGAGGCCAGCGAACGGATTATCCAAGCTTTGCAATACTGCGTTGGCTGCTCCCTGCCCCACCGTTTTCATGGTGAGGGACATCAATTCCACGGCAACCAAGAACAGGAACAGCAATCCCAAAAAGCAGAGCAGACGACCCACTACCGGCATTTTGGTTTTGAGGGTCGCTCGGGACATGGAGAGGCAGCAATTGCGAAGGAAGCGGAATCAAATGGGAGGATGAAACGCCATGGCATGCATGGCGGCGACGCGCGACGTCACCTGCTTGCAGGCAGCAAGTGGCCCCAGGCGTTATCTCAATTGGGGAGGTCTGCCATCGGCACGCGGCTCGCGCGGTGATTCGCTCAACGCCCGCACCCCCCTTTTTATGGTTGTGTGCAAGCTGCGGAATTCGCCCGCTCGTTAGTGAAGAAATGATGAAGACCCAGCAAGCGACTGTCAAGCCGACGGTTGGCAGGGTGGGGTTAATCTTAAATTGCCAGTGGGGTAGACGATGAGGCGCAGCGCGACCAAAACTTGTATCAGGTTGACGACAGACAGCAGGCCAATAGCCAGCCCGAAAAAAATCGTTTTGATGACACTTAAGACGTGCGCGATTCCCGAGTCGCCCAGTTCCAGGCACACAAACGATGTAAACCAGGCAATTAGGGCGGCCAGGACCAAAATGACCACACTTGCGGAACCGTGGAGAGCAATGCTTCGCAATATCATATAAATTAATGCTTTGTGTTGAATATCACGATCGAGATAAGGCCCTGGGAGCCGGGGGAATGACTGAAATGCCGGACTGAAGTCAATACGATGACACTTTTGGGCGCTGTGCGTTGTCCGCCAGGACTCGAGATTTTCTTGGCCGCGCAATCCTAGGGTTGCTGGTGACTTGCGCTGTTCACTTGAAATTGGGTTTTGGCCGCGTCTAGGATGGCATTACAGCCTCTCGCCGCGGCAGCTTGCTCCCGCGGTCGGCGAGGTCCCTCCGATGGATCGACCTGGATGGGCAGCCCTGCGGTGTCTGCTCCCCAAGGAAGGGCTTTTGCGCCTCCTTACGATTCCCGCCAGGCATGAGCAACCAACGAAAGCGGATGAACAACATCCGAGCCGCGTCGGCCTATCAGGCAGGCGTGGTTTCGATCGCCAATAAATTGAATCATGGCGTACCTCGCAGCAAGCGTTACCGCGGTGGGCGCAATGTTCTTTTGCCGTTCTTGCCGCCGGAGGATTGGCACGAGCCTACCGGTCAGCGTAGTGATAGCTATCGATTCGTGGTTCAACCTCCAGGCCGTGGCTATCGGCATGTGGTCACCGAGAGCGAAATCCGCGAACGCTTGAGCATCTTGCCGTCTTCCTTTACCGCGCCGCTGGAAGTGGTGCAACTGAGCCGGGTCACCCGAAAGAAACAAAGTTTTCCCTGCTATGGCATGCAGTGGGGGGCGGCAATCTACATTTACCCCATCGAAGAAAGCCTAGTGGAGTATTTCAGTCGGGCGCCGCATCCCAGTCAATGGAATGAAGCGCGGATGTACGGTGGGCGCTGGGAAGCCGACGGTCCTACCGGCTGGCGGCTGGTGTGGACCGAAGCGGCAATCCGCGATTTCTACCTCAACAACATCTTGATTCACGAATTGGGCCACCTGCTCGACTTGCGCAACAATAGCTATGTCGATCGCGAACGATATGCGGAATGGTTTGCCATCCGGTACGGCTACCAGCCCACCCAAAAGGAACGCAAACAGCGACTGCAACCGCCGAAGTCTGTCCGCCGACACCACGCTAAGTAGTTCGCATCGCCTGCATCAATCGCCATCGTGTGAACGATAAAATACCGCCAGCCAAATCGTTGGCGCATGCGGTGTCGTCCATTCCACTCGATGCTTTTGGTGGGCGGGAATGTTGAGCCAGTCGCCGGGTTTCAGGTCAACAACCTCGTTCTCCAGGCGCAAGCGTGCCTCGCCTTGAACGAGCAGGACCCACTCGTTTTCGGGCTGGTCGTACCAGAATCCTGCCGGCGATGCATGGCCCTCGGATACGATTCGCTCGATCCGCACACGTCCCGCGGCGAGCAGAGTTTCGGTGAACTCCTCGGCCATGCTGGCGGGTATGGCGGCAAACAAGTTCATGGTATCTGCGATCGCTTTCGTCTCTTCTGCCAGACCGATCATTTATTTATCCATTGCCGTACCTGAACATGGGGAGTGTAGCATGTTCTGACCGGGGAGGTTGGCGTTGCCGGGGCGTTTCGGCATTACCCGACACGAGCCCCTGCCTGAGAACTTCGCCGGCCGCGAATATTAACCAGGAATACGGCTACACTCGACCGGCAGGCGTGATCCGTTGCCCTGCATTCTCAGCAAGTACCTTCAATGCGAGAAGAAACCCGTGCGTTTTTTCACAATCGAATGGTGGCACGGCGACGATTCCGGCGATGCTATTTCGGCATATCAAGTCCACTTTGATGCCATTCGCGATCGACCTCCCCCAGGGCTCGTCGAAATCCACGAGTCCGTTTCGCTGCATGATGGGTGGTTGCGAAACCTTCGAATCGATGTGGCAGGCAAGACGCTCGACATGCATATTGACACCGACGATGGCCGCGGCGGACTCCGCAAAGTCCATGTGCAGTACCTGGGAGTCAGTTCATACACCAGCCTTGCAGAACCTGAAACAGGCCTGGGGGGCCCAAGAGGCTACGGCGACCTTGGTTATCATGAAGTAGCCTTCGAGAACGGTGCATGGGTTCATCGCCTGCTGTTTTCGAGCAACATCGAAATGGAAATTCGCTTCGACGATTTCGTGCTCGACTAGCAAGACATCGAGCATTGAATCGCAGGGCAACTTCGTGCTTGTTGACGCCACGCACCATGCGTTCGTCCGCTGCAAGAGTGCGACCCGGACCGCGGTTCCCAGAGCGTTTCTCCGTGGAGTTTCGGCTTTCCGGCCCCGGATTTGTATCGTAGGCTAAGTCGCTGAATTCCGTTGGAGTCGCACGGTTATTCGCCGGGTGTATTGACAGCATTTCTCACTGAGTCGCGTACTCGCGGCGATTGATCATGCCTGGAAACCATGTCAGCGACAGTTAACCCCGTTTGGCTCGACAAAATGGAGAGCATGCGATGATCGTTGTATTGCACCGGGCAACCTGGGGTGTGGCAACGTGGTTGGTTCTAGTGGCCGTGGCCGCCGCTCAGGCCACGGCTCCGACTTACCGGATCGAGATCACGGATCGTCAAGCCATCAAGGCTGAAATCACTTACGAAGTTTACACGAAGAACTTCGCCGTGAGCCGGTGGATGGTGTACCTGCCCGAACCGCCGGAACTGCCCTCGCAAATCCGGCTGAAAATTGAGAGCGATCCCAAAACGGTCGTCGTTGCCGAGCAAAGCGCGGTGGGCCGCAAGGTACGTCGGGCCGACATCATGCTGGCAACCCCGATGCCTGGCGCAAAACTTCAACTCGGTTTGAAGGTGGAAGCCACACTGCGGGCAAGAAGGCTCGTGCCCATCGGTCCAGGCTCGCCGATTCCGAGGGTGGCTCCGCTTTCGGCCAACGAAACGAAGTATTACACCTCGGCGAGCAACGCCATCGACTTTAGCAAGCCATCGTTTCAAACCTGGCTCGACAAGAAGCAACTTCGCATGCGGCCCGGTGAGCAGCCGTTCGATTTTGCCGCCCGGGTCCTGGAGGTGATTCGCTCGGACTTTCGGTACCAGTTTCTCATTGCGGACAAACAGGCCTCGGTCGTGTGCGAACAATCGGCCACCGACTGCAGCGGCATGGTGTACCTGTTCGTGGCCGCGATGCGCGCCAATAAAGTTCCCGCTCGGGTGCTCGTGGGGCGCCTCATTCAACCCGGAAGAGACGCGCAAGACCCCCCGGATGGCCAGCACAATCAACCTCATATGCGAGCGGAGTTTTACGCGAAGGGAGTTGGCTGGGTACCGGTCGAGCCGACCAATGCCAACGGGGATAAATCGCGCCCTGTCCAAGATTTCGTTGGCGACGATCCAGGCGACATGCTGGTGATGCACATCGATGTCGATCTTCAATTGCCTTACCCCGGCCAGTTGCAAACGGCTCAAGTGTTGCAGATCGCGCCGCACTATTGGGCCTATGGCCAAGGCACCTTCGACGGCGCGATTGGACCCACGCGGTGGGAACTGTCATCGACCTCCATTGAAAAATAGCCGCCGCGACTTAGCCCCTTGCTCCGGGATCCATCACTTGGTTTGGGCTTCGGGTGGTTGGTACTGGGGGTTTGGCTGCGTGCAGAATTGAGCCTCGGTCCGGGTTGCCCACCCGAGAAGGTCGGCGATCAGTTCGTCGCGTTTGTCGGTATTGCTCGTCGCCACGTTTTTCAGTTCGCGAGGATCGGCGGCGAGGTTGTAAAGTTCCACGGCGTCGTTCGTGGCCAGCTTGTTGCGCCCTCCGTCCAGTTGCCACTCCTCGTGATACAGGAGCAGCTTCCAGTCTCCTTTGCGAATTACGCTGACAGGCCGCGTGCGAAACACCGGATCGCGTCCGCGCGGCACGGGACCATTCAGGTAACCGGGAAAGTGCCAGAAGACGGCTTGCCGGTCCAACTCGCCTTTGCCCTCGAACAGCGGCAACAAATTCGCGCCATCGAGCGGTCGCTGCTCGGGCAGTTTGGCCCCGGCAATCGCAGCAAAGGTTGCGTAGAAATCGACATTGATCACGGGCGTGTCGCACGTGGAGCCCGGTTTGACCACACCTGGCCAGCGCACGATCATCGGTTCGCGAATGCCCCCCTCGTAATACGATCCCTTCTTGCCACGCAGCGGTTCTTGCGATTCGATCGTGCCGCCGTTGTCCGATGTAAACACCACCAAGGTGTTTTCTTCGAGCCCCAGTTCGGCGAGTTTCTTCATGAGTTGGCCAATGCCCTCATCCAGTTCCGCGACGCAGGCCGCGTAGTTAGGGTCGCGATGCAACTTGCCCGGCGGCTTTTCTTTGAACTTTTCGACCGTTGGGCGGCGCGCCTGAATGGGCGTGTGAACGGCGTAATGCGGAATATAGGCAAAGAATGGCCGTTCGCGATTCGCTTCGATGAATTCGCAGGCGGCGTCGGTGATGGAGAAAATGCCCTTGGGATCGTCGGCCGCGTTTTCACGCCAACTATGGCCTTCCACCTGGACGACATCGAAGTGATCCTGTGGTTTGCTGCCTTGGGCGCCGTCCAGGTGCCACTTGCCGAACATTCCGGTGGCATATCCGGCCGATTTCATGGCCTTGCCCAGCGTGAATTCCGCTGCGGGAAGTCCGCTGCTGTTTTTGATGGGCAGCAAGCGCATCAACTCAACAGGACCGCGCTTGGTGCTGCCCACCGCGTAAACACCATGTCGCGGGGTGTATTGGCCCGAGAGCAAACATGCGCGGCTGGGGGCGCAGTTTCCCGCGGCCGCATAAGCGTGACGAAACACCATGCCCTGGCTGGCCAGTCGATCCAGGTGCGGGGTCTCGCAAAAATCGGAGCCGCTGAAGCCGGTTTCTTGCCAGCCCAAGTCGTCGGCAAGTATCAGTACGATATTAGGTACACGAGAAATTGCCTTGTTTTCCTCGCAAGACGCCGCTTGTATTGAAAATTCCACCAGAATGGATACAACTATGAGTGTAGCCGTTGTGTGTAGTAAACCACGATTTAATCGAGACTGAGGCCCGAGACGTAGGCGAGGCGACATGTCGAAACCGCTTTTCCGGCTGAGGGATCGAGAATTTAAGACAGTTGGCGCTAAGGCAAACTACGGGGATCGGCAGGACGCAGTTGAGTATCGACACGAGCTGAGCACGGGTCAATGTTTTTGCAAACCCGTCGAAGGGAATGGGGAGAAGCATGGGACGTAAGCGAAAAGAACGGCGGCAGCCGCACGGTGCGGCCTGGCATTGGAAGCAGACCGACTGTTGGTACTATACGATGCCCGGCACGAAGAAGCGGATGCCGTTGTTCGATGAGAACGGGGAGCGCATCCGCGGCCTGGAAAACAAGGCGGCGGCTGTTTTGGCCCTCTCGCAAGTCAAGGTTGCCGGAGATGGCCACGACAACTCAAACCGGCCCCACCAGAAATGGCTCGTGGGCCATGTTTGCTCCGAGTATCTGGAGTATTGCGAGCGCAGTTTCGCTCGTGGCACGATGAGCCAGAGCCATCGAGACGGCTCGTTCTCGTTCCTCAAAGATCTTTGCCGCTCTTGCGGCGCTTTGGCGGTTGCCAAGCTTAAGAAGGGGCACGTCCAGCATTGGTTGGAAAGCCACGCGACATGGCGCAGCCCAGCCACCCATCGATCGGCAATTGCCATCGTGGTGGCTGCCTTCAATCGGGCGGAAGAAATGTTTGGCGTGGTCAATCCGCTCAAGGGACTCAAGCGGCCCGTCTCCCAGCCTCGCTTGCAGTCAATTAACCCCGAGGACGAACAGACACTCTATCAAACGGTGGAGCCCCGGTTTGGCGACTTCCTGTTTGCCGCGATTCATACCGGCCTGCGGCCCTACTGCGAATTGGCCAAGCTGACTGCGGATGACGTGGAGGAATTTGAGCGGGGCATGATGTGGCGAGTTTATTCTTCCAAGACCAAGAAGACTCGTAAGATTCCGGTGCGGCCCGAGGTGGCCGAACTCACCCGCAAGCTGATGAAATCCGCCCCGCGCGGTTCGGGACTGCCGTTGTTCCGCAACACGAAGGGCCAGCCCTGGAAGCGGATGACCGGTGTCGTGCGGTTCTTGTCCCTGAAACGCAAGCTGCATTGGGACGAGGATCCAGTACGTAAGAAGTATTCCAGCTACGCCTGCCGACATACTTTCGCGCATCGGATGCTCTCGGGCTATTGGACGAACGGCGTGGGTTGTTCCATCGAGACGTTGGCGGAACTGCTGGGGGACACGCCGAAAGTCGCCTTTGATCATTATGGCAAGGAGTGGGGGCAGCATTATCAGGATCCGCTGTGGGCCGCCATTGGGACGTCGGCAACTCCCTCCGTGGAAGCCAATCAACAGGCGACTTCCTCTAAACCCACTCGCGGCAGCAAGCCGGCGCCAGCCAAGCAGAAGCGCGCTAGCCGCAAAACGGCAGGCTCGCGAAAGTAAACGAAGGAGACCTACGTTCATGGTAGACTCAAAAAACAAGCGCCGCCGGCCGCGGCATTCCGCCTGGCACTGGAAGCAGACCGACTGCTGGTATTACACTCCGCCCGGCACAAGTAAGCGCGAACCACTGCTGGACGACCAAGGGCAACGCATCCGCGGGCTCCATAATCGCAGAGAGGCCGAATTGGCACTGGCCCGGTTACGCGTCGAGGGGCAATGGCGTCCCGAGCCGGAGACGCGCCAGGAAGGCCAGTGGACGGTCGCCCAGGTCTGCTCCAAGTACGTGGGTTACTGCAAGCGGGGCGAGGCCAGCGGGACGCTCAGTGCCGGCCATCTGGACGGCGCCCGGAGGCATCTTAACGAGCTATGTACGTATTGCGGCGCGTTGCCGGTGGGCCAACTTACCAAGGGGCATATTAAGCATTGGCTGGAAATTCATCCCAGTTGGCGTTCGCCTGCGACGCGTCGCAATGCCATCGCCTCGGTGTTGGCCGCGTTCAATCATGCGCGGGATAATTTTGACGTGCCCCATCACTTGACAGGGCTCAAGAAACCGACCGCCCAACCGCGGCTACAGTCCTTTACCGCCGAGGACGAACAGGCCCTCTATGAGGCGGCGGAACAACCATTCCGCCAGTTCCTGTTGGCGGCCATACACACCGGCCTCCGTCCCTACTGCGAATTGGCCCGCCTCACGGCAGAAGCGGTGGAAGAAACGCCGCGTGGTCTGATGTGGCGCGTCTATTCGTCCAAGACCAAGAAGACCCGTAAGATCCCGGTACGGCAGGAAGTGGCCGACCTGACTCGGCAGTTGATGGTGTCGGCTCCACCCGGTTCTGACATTCCGCTGTTTCGTAACAACCAAGGCAATGTCTGGCTCAAGGTGACGGGGGGAGGCCACTTCCGCAGAATTCGAGGGAAATTGGGTTGGGATCAAGACTCCGTTCGGGCGAACTTCTCCAGCTACACCTGCCGCCATACCTTCGCACACCGGATGTTGGCCGGATACTGGACAGGCGGTCGGGGGTGCTCGATTGAAGTCTTGGCGGAGCTGATGGGCGATACCCCCAAGGTTGCGTTCGACCATTACGGAAAGGCGTGGGGACAGCACTATCAGGACCCGCTCTGGAAAGCGCTCGGCATTGGATGAACCATGAAGTACTGAGGGAGCTCGATGCTTACCGCCGTCTCTTTATCGCTCTCAATAACCATCGAGAACAACACGCCATGACTCCCGAGGAACCGACAAACAAACCTTATCCCCCCGCCGTGATGGAGGAATTGGATCGTAATAGGCATCGCTTGCGAGCGCTGGTAAGTGCGCAGCGAATTTGGGATCGAACCTTCACGCCAGCGGAACGCGAACAGTTGGGCGGAAACCTTGAGCAGGCCTATACCGAATGCAAGGGGACGATCGGCATGTGGATGAAGGTTCGCGGTGTGTCACTGCCGCGAGCCATTATCGAAGCGGCGTTTGCGCTGCAGGTCATCGACGATTCAACTCGGCAATGGTTGCTGCGCGAGATCGGTGACGGGTCCAAATCGACCGAGGATCAACTTCAAGATGCCATCGCCGCTGGGAATCTGGTGCTCGTTGAAGGACCGCGCGAGATCTATTGGAAAGGCAATTGTATTGAGGTGGATTGGATTCGCTATTCGGCGCTTTGGAATTTCATGTGGATCCTCTGCGAGCAGGCCAGAATGGGAACAGGGGTTGACAATACTATGTTTGGCGAGCGGACAAGACCCGCCTACGTCTCTCAGACGAAGAACCGACTTCGCAATACTGCTGACTTTCCCTCCGACTTGGCGAACTTGATCCGACCCATAGGGAGGGGCACTCAGAAACTGAACGTACCAAAGGACCAGATCACTCTGTTCCGTTCAGATACGACGGAAAGGCTGGAAATGGTGTCGGATTAGAAGTCGAAATAATGGTGACTGACGCTTAACATAGATGTGCATTCCTGGCTTAACTTAGCTGCGCCCAACCTGAATAAATGAGGAAATCGCGTCATAATATTTAGGTGCCCATAGCCATCCGAGACTGGTCTGGAGGCAGGCGTTTGTGTGTCGCCAGCAGTTAGGATGCGGAGCGCTGACTTTCGCAACAGGCTTGAGAATCCGTATTCCAGAAGAAGATCCCGCGACGAGACTTGCAGCCTAGTGGCAGTTGGCTCAGCGAGCCATTGAGGGAACAGTTATTCGCTTGGTTATATATATCTGCCTGGCCGTAGAGACGATGAGCGAAGTCGTTCATGCGACTACTCAACGCTGGTTGCCCCCGATGAAGCTAAATTATTGCAAAAAAGGGGGCATAATAAATAGGTGGAAGCCCTTATCTACGGGTGATGGGTATCGATAGCGATGCGACGAACACCATGGACCGTTTTTGCGGTTGGTCATGGTCGCACGAGTTCTAGTTTGGGTGGCAGCCTTTTCTTCTTCTACCCGTGAATCGTCCCCTCTTTCAGTCTTTGCCCCGCGCATCCGGCATCAGGTAAGCCATCCGGCAGTCCAGCGCGGTGGCGAACTTCTGGACCGTGGCCAGAGTAACGTTTCTCTCTCCCCGTTCGACCATGCTAACGAACGTGCGGTGCAGGCCAGCCAGGTCGGCCAGCTTCTCTTGCGAGAGATTTTTCGCCAGCCGTGCTTCACGCAAGCGGGCGCCAAATTGAGAACGTATGTCGGCCAAGGTTGTGTATCTCCGCAGCTTGGCTGTGACGCTCCAGTCCGAAAAAACTCTTGCAGCCAGTTTGCGGAATACGCATACTACCCGTCTACATACTATGAGTTACCTACGGGCAAGCGGTCGGGGGCCGATTCCGCGGGCCTGCCAACCAGTTTCACATCCGAAAGGGGCGTTTATGTTGCGATGCCTACTCATCAGCCTGGGCGTGACACTGCTATTGCTGCCCTCGGCCTGCAAGCCGGCGATGCAGGCTGCTAAGGCGGCCCTGAAACAAACGCCCAAAGCAGCTGCGAAGAAGGCCTTTCACGTGAAGCCAACTCGCATTCCGGCAACTCCGCCGACGGGGGCGATTCCCGCAAGCGCAGCATCTCAGGTGGCCGCTTTGTCGATCAAGCAGCGGTTGCCGACCATCCAAGCAGCTTCCAAAGCCGTGGGCGAAGCCTTATACGCGCGTAAGAGTCTCATTCCAATCCATGCCTACCGGGTTCTTGAAGCTCGCTGGCGACAGAATGATGCGGAGCTGAACTCGTTGTCGCGGCAATTGCTCGCCCCCGGCCTATCCGCGGAACGCGAGGCTCGGCTGCAAGCCCAAGTGGAAGAAGTTGAACGGAGGAATGCCGACATCGAGCAGTTGACCAAGGAATGGGGCTGAGCTGGTGAACTGTTTAGGTTATCCGTATTTGATTCCGCGCGATTGGCTCCTGTTCGTTCTCATTATTATCGGTAGCGGCTGCGGCTCGCAGGATCCACCCTCAGCTGCTGGTGCTTCCAGCGTGCAGGTGATGGGGCTGCCGACGGCCCGAATGAACTACCACGTGGCCGAGCAGCAGGCGAGCAACTGGTGCTGGGCGGCGGCAGTCCAAATGGTCCTTTCGGCGCAGGGAATCGACGTTTCGCAACAACAGGTCGTGGAACGCGCTTTTCAAGGGCGCCTGGTCGACCGACCAGGATCGGCACGGGAGATCCTGCTCAGCCTGAACGGCCGCATGAGAGACCGATCGGGAACTTCCTGGCACCTGGAAGCGCTCCCAGGCCTTGGCCCGCCATCGTTTGAGCTGATGCAAACGCAGTTTGAACGGAACTTGCCGCTGATCGTGGGCTACCACGTGCCCGGTCAGAGCGTGGGCCATGCAGCTGTGGTGACGGCCGTGATTTACGAGCTGCGAGCAGGGCGGCCTCACGTTCTTAAGATTCTCGTTCGAGATCCTTCTCCTTTGTATCACGGTACCGGCGGCAAACGCGAATTGAGCCGGGCCGAATTCGACCAGATTTTCGTGCACTATCTGGTCATCCCCAGTCAACTTTGATGAAAGGGCAACCATGGTTTTCAGAATCAATGCGATCCTGCGGGGCTGTGCCTGCATACTGTTTCTGAGCGGTTGTGGCGAACCGGCCTACGACCTGAGCGATACAGCGTCCCCTGGTGAGATCGTCCGCTGCGTTACCACCATGACCTTCGAGGAAGGAACTTTTTCTCTTCGTCAGGGCGATCAGATACTGGAAGGCACGGCGAAGGGATCCTTGGAAACAGTGGTCGAAATCGACACGCTGGAAGTCAAAGACGGGCAGCCCACGCGACTGCGAGTCGCCACGCTGTCGTCACTCGATCAATCGACCATGTCAATCGGGGGTGAAATTGAGGAGACTCAGGAAGTGTCTCCCTTGGCAGGCCGATCCGTATTGCTCACCAAAGGGGGAGAAACGTGGAGCGGCCGACTGGTGGGAGGCGCGCCCAGCCCGGAACAAACGGCCGCCATTACCGAGTTGGCCGAAAGCTACTTGGAAGGTGATGTTCTGCCGGACCGAGAAGTACGCGTGGGCGACTCGTGGTCCGTGGGTGGCGACGCTCTGCGCCGCTACTTGGGCGGGTACGAAGCGGCTGGTTTCTCCGGTCAAATGACCATTCACTTCGAGCAACTGGTCGAATTCAACGGCGAAACGTGTGCTCTCCTTTCACTCCAGCTAGACGCCACAGGCAAATGTGCGCTGAACGAAACTGTCAGCGGCACCATGAAGATCTCGGGCGAAGGTCATATCTATCGTTCGCTAGCCCAGCGGCTGGACGTTTCAGCCCGCATCACAGGCTCGTTGAATATCCAAGGCGAACTGTTTGAGGATGGGCAGCGCGTGCAAATGTCTCTTCACGCCCCGCTGGTGATTACCGAAACCATGACCCGCGATCAGTAAACCCTCGCAGGGCCCGCTCAACGCAGACTTTGGCTGCCAGGCGTTTCTCTTGCTGCCCATGCACCTCTTCTCGATGGCCCTTTCGGCCACTTTCTCTGCATTTGGCCGCTTGTCCTTCAGAGTTCCCTAAGCCACGCCTGTTCCCAAGGGTTTGTTCTCAGCCTGCGCGCCAACTCAGCCCGCTGTTATCCAACAAAAAGGAGATCCTATGACCGACCTGGAGTTCGTGGAACGATTGGAACATGAACTAAAGGCAGGCGACCGTTGGCCCGAGATTCAAGCGGTCGTTAATGCTCAAGAGGACGACTCCCTGGCTCCTAATGAACTGCTCGTTTATCCGGTTCCGCGGGGACGCCGCCGCAAGTCGATCGACGTCTTGCGGGTGGTGGTCGAGCATCTGTCGATGTCCCGAACCGGTTAACCCTGCCCTCTTAATGCCACGTTCGTTCGTCGAATTTAGGAGGCATCCTCGAATTCCTATGCTTCACTTCATTCTCAGGAGCAAACATGTCGCACATTGTGACCATTCAAACCCAGGTTCGTGACCCAGCGGCGATTGCCGCCGCCTGCGAGCGGCTCAAGTTGCCGCAGCCAGTGCAGGGCACCTTTCGACTATTCACCACCGAAGCCACCGGACTGGGCGTCGAACTGCCCGGCTGGCGGTTCCCGGTTGTCTGTCAGACCGACACCGGAGAGCTGAAGTACGACAACTTTTCCGGACGATGGGGCGATCCGCGCCACCTCGATGGTTGGATTCAAAGCTACGCCGTTGAAAAAGCCAAATTGGAGGCCCGGCGCCGCGGGCACACCGTCACCGAGCAGTCGCTCGCCGATGGCTCCATCAAGCTGACCGTCCAGGTGGGAGGTGCCGCATGACCAATCCCACAACCATCGAGATCATCATTTCGCCCACCGGCGATACGCAAGTGGCGACCAAGGGCTTTGCGGGCAATACCTGCCGGCAGGCCAGTGCCTTTCTTGAGGAGGCCCTCGGTAACAAAACCAGCGAGCGGCTGACGAGCGAGTTTTTCGCTCAGACCCAGCAAGAGCAGCGGCAGCACGAAGGTTCTTAGCCGGCTTTGCCCGCCTCGTCTTTCTTGCCGCACCCTCTCGAACCGCTTCTGGTTCAAGCCTCCCCTCCTTTCTGACTGATTCCCCTTTTGGAGAACGCTTATGACGCTCGCCGAGCGTTTATCGGAGTACGTCCGCGCCTGCTTTACCGGCATCTGGATCGAAAGCCACGAGCACAGCGATGCTCTGGTGGAGATCGCCCAGTTGTGCCGGAATGAAGATTGGCGTTTGCTGTCGTGGGACATTGATGGCGGTTTGCAGCACGGTGGCCCAGCGGAAAACAGCGACGCCTCAGCGGCCGATCCGTTGGCAGCCATCCGCATGCTGGCCAATGTGGCCACGCCCGATGGCACGACGATCCTGGTGCTGCAGAACTTCCATCGGTTCCTGCAATCGGCCGAGATCGTCCAGGCTTTGGCCCGGCAGATTCTGGCCGGCAAGCAGAACCGCACGTTCGTGGTGATTCTGTCACCGGTCGTGAACCTGCCGACGGAACTCGAAAAGCTATTCGTGTGCCTGGAACACGAACTGCCTCATCGCGACCAGCTACTAGAGATCGCCCAAGGCATCGCCACTGAAGCAGGCGAACTGCCGCAGGGCAACGAGCTTGACAACGTGCTGGACGCGGCAGCCGGGCTCACCCGCTACGAGGCCGAGAACGCCTTCAGCCTCTCGCTGGTCCGGTCGGGTCGCGTCACGCCGGACGCCATCTGGGATATCAAAACCCAGACGCTCAAAAAGAGTGGCCTGCTGACGCTCTACCGCGGCGGCGAGGATTTTTCGACGCTCGGTGGGCTTTCGGCCTTGAAGAGCTTCTGTAAACGGTCATTGCTGCAGCCATCGCGCAACAATCATCGCAAACGGGCTCGCGGCGTGCTGCTGCTCTCGCCGCCCGGCTGTGGAAAATCGCAATTCGCCAAAGCCCTCGGCAAAGAAACCGGTCGGCCGGTGCTGATGCTCGACGTTGGCAGCCTGATGGGGTCTCTCGTAGGGCAGTCCGAGTGCGCCGTTTAACGGCAAGTTGAATCCCACGCTTAGCGTGGGCAGGTGTGGAGTAGAAGACCTGTGGGTCGCCGGGATTACCTGAAATGAGTCGAAAGACCAAGGGGAAATATAGCACTCTCGGAAAGCGGTTGATGGGCGAAGTCGTTTACCCCATGCTCCGCAAGACCCGGTCGGTACGGTTAAAGCTTGATTGCCTGAACTTTAGCTTCCAGGGCGTAATGTCCCCGCAGAGGAAACAACGACTGAAATCCTCTTGCCGCTGCATACCCGAGTCCCTCGGATGCTCGGGGAACACTCCAGCACGGCACCGAACGCCAGCGAGGCGTTTTAAGGAAGCGAACGGAGAACCTAACCCGACCTACCACGTTCAACTTGCACGGAATACGGGATCGCCTAAGGGACGCGAGTCCTATGGTGACGGAGCCCCCATAGTAGTCCGCGGTCGGGAAAGCCGACTACATGGCGAAGGGGGGCAGGTGTTGGTGGAGTCCGACATGACGGGAGTGCGGGATGCACACAATTCCCCAAATGCAACGGATTCTACAGGATAGAGGCTCTCGTGGTCTCTGCCTGGAACGAATCTACCGTTGCCTGTACAACCCCGAACTTCACCTCGTCAGTTACGGCAAGATTTACCGTAACGATGGCGCGATGACTAAAGGGGCGACGCAGGAAACAGTAGATGGCATGTCCCAGAAGAAAATCCATCGCATCATCGAGGCTCTACGCCACGATCGTTTTCGATGGACGCCGGTCAGACGCATCTACATTCCCAAGAAGAATGGGAAGCTGCGACCGTTGGGGCTGCCAACATGGTCCGACAAACTCGTTCAGGAGTCCATCCGGTCCTTACTGGAATGGTACTACGAACCCCAGTTCAGCGATTGCTCGTACGGATTCCGACCCGGACGCGGTTGCCATACCGCCCTCAATCGGATCGCCAAGACCTGGACTGGAACGAGCTGGTTCATTGAGGGAGACATCTCGGGATGCTTCGATGCCATCAATCATGATGTGCTGCTGAATATCCTCCGAGAGAAGATCCACGATGGCCGACTCATCAACCTGATCGCCGGGCTTCTCAAGGCAGGTTACCTGGAGGATTGGAAGTATCACGCCACCCTCAGCGGCTCGCCGCAAGGGGGTATTGTCAGTCCAATCCTCGCGAACATCTACCTTGATCGTCTGGACAAGTTCGTCGAAACCGATCTCCTTCCGACGTTCAATCGTGAGGCTGTAAGGAGAACCAACCAGGCATACCACAATCTTCAGAAGATGGCCGCTCGACGGAAGAAGACCGGAGACGTAGAAGGCTATCGTGAGTGTATGCGGAAGAAGGGATTGCTGCCGTCCAAGGACTTCAATGATCCCAACTACCGTCGCTTGCGGTACGTTCGATACGCCGACGACTTTCTCCTCGGTTTCTGTGGCCCCAAGGAGGAAGCAGAAGAGATCAAGCAGCGACTTCAGACATTCCTGTGGGACGAACTGAAGCTGACTTTGTCTCCCGAAAAGACATTCATCACCCACGCTCGAACGCAGAAAGCCCGCTTTCTGGGATATGAAATCTGTGTTTCGCACAACGATTCGCACAAAGCGAACGGCGTACGCAAGAGCAACGGAAATGTTTGTCTTCTGATTCCCCCCGACGTCATCAGCCGGAAGGTCAGCCAGTTCATCAAGAACGGCAAGATCGTCCATCGGCCTGAACTCCTTGACGATCGCCCATTCAGCATCGTCGCCAGATATCAGGCGGAATGGCGTGGCCTCGTCCAGTATTACCAGCTTGCCTGGAATATGAACGCGAGGCTGGGAAGGCTTTTCTACTTCATGAATGTTTCTCTGGCCAAGACCCTGGCCAGAAAGCTTCAAATCTCGCGGAAGGCAGTCTTTGACACCTTCACTAGAGAAGTCGAAACGCCAAACGGAAAACGGAAGGTGCTGTTCGTACGTCAGGAGCGACCCGGCAAACCGGACCTCTTCGCGTACTTCGGCGGCATCAACCTCGTGCGGTCGAAGATTGCTTGGGATTGCGACCCGCCGGTCAGAACTCCGTTTAACCCGCGTTGTGAACTCGTCGAACGTCTGCTGGCCAAGAAATGCGAACTGTGCGGATACGAAGGACCTTGCGAGGTTCATCACATCCGCCGACTCGCCGACCTTGACCAGCCCGGACGACGACCCAAACCAGCATGGGCGAAACGGATGATCGCACGGCGACGCAAGACCCTTGTCGTCTGTCTCAAATGTCACCAGGACATTCACAACGGACGATACGATGGCCCACCTATCTAACACTGGAGAGCCGTGTGCGATGAAAGTCGCACGCACGGTTCGGAGGAGGACTGTTGGAAAAGTACCACCGCAACGTGGCAACTCGCTGGCAGTCTATCCTACGCAGCGAACTCGTGAGGCGATCCGCACCATTGAAGCCATGGCTCCTTGTTTGGCCATGGTCGATGAGTGCGAGAAAGCTTTCGCGGGTGTGAATGGCAACAGCGATTCGGGCGTGTCAGCCCGCATGTTTGGCGCGTTCTTGTCTTGGCTT
>JAANMV010000014.1_pt1 | contig 166673 bp, 132 predicted proteins | sample 7279661 | NCBI WGS metagenome assembly JAANMV01 (sample SAMN14094540, study PRJNA606508) | bioreactor metagenome | isolation source: A lab-scale SPAN reactor treating ammonium-rich wastewater day 121 | place: Ireland: Galway | collected 2017-05-16
CCTGGCCGACATCAGTCTGTGCTGGCGCCTGTTCGGACCCTCGGTCCGTGCCCCGTGAGTCATTCGTGTCCAGCGCAGCTATTTGTGGGTAAGGCCAAGGTGCTGATCACGGGGGAGACAGGGGTTGGAAAAGAGGTCGCCGCGCGTGCCATCCATGTCCGCTCGGGTCGTCGTAACGGCCCTTTGATTTACCTGAACTGCGCGGCTCTCCCCGAATCGATCGCCGAGAGCGAGCTGTTCGGGCACACACGAGGCGCATTCACCGACGCACGCGAGCCACGTGCTGGGAAATTCGAAGTCGCCAACGGAGGCACGTTACTGCTGGATGAAATCGGGGAGCTCGCCCCCTCACTGCAACCCAAACTGCTGCGCGTCCTACAGACCGGCGAGATCCAGAGGCTCGGATCGGACGCCGCCGTCAGAGTCGATGCACGGGTCATCGCCGCAACGAATCGCAATCTGCCGGCGGAAGTCGATGAGGGACGCTTCCGTGCCGATCTCTATCATCGTCTGAACGTCTATCCTCTGCACATCCCACCACTACGCGAGCGTCCAGCCGACATCGATCTGTTGTGTGGCTTTTTTCTGGACAACGCTCGCATCCGCCTGGGCCTGGGACCGATCCGCATTGCGGCCGAGACGCGAGCCGTGATCCATAACTATGACTGGCCGGGAAACCTCCGGGAGCTGGAGCATGTCCTGCTCCGAGCCTCACTGCGCTCTGCAGGAATGCGTCGTGGCGCGGCGGTGGTCCTTCGCCCGGAACACCTGGGAATCCTGGCCATGGCAGGGGTGACCTCTCCGATCACGCCTCCCCCAGCCGAACCGGCAGACAACATCACCTTGCGACAGGCCACTGACCGGCTGCAACGCCGGCTCATCCGTGAGTCTCTGGCCCGAGCCAACGGGAGTTGGACGATGGCTGCCAGAGAACTGGGCCTCGATCGTGCGAATCTCCGCCGATTGGCGCGTCGCCTCGGTGAAGCCTGAATTTCCCCGGTACGAGGAGCGTTGGGAACCAATGCCCCACCCCTGATCGGATGGGGGCCGGGTCATTTCAAGAGATTCGGGCCGGTCTCAAAACGTTCAGACCGGATCCGACGGACCAATCCGTATCAGAAGATCGGCAACTCCGCTGAAGATAGGGCTCATTCGTTGCCCGAACATCTGGCTCTGATATTTGCGGCGTATGGCAGATACAGAGCAAAGATACATCCTGGCGATCGATCTCGGCACGGGCGGCCCGAAGGTTGCCCTTGTGTCGGCGTGGGGCGACGTCGTTGGCCACGAAGTCGAGCGCACACGCCTCGATCTCCTGCCCGATGACGGTGTAGAACAAGACCCCGACGACTGGTGGAATGCCATCTCCACAGCAGTGCGCCGGCTCCTCGGGCGAGGACTCGTTTCCACGGAGGCGATCATTGCCATCAGTTGCACCGCACAGTGGTCAGGCACCGTAGCCGTGGATGCTTCTGGTCGCCCCCTGATGAAGGCGATCATCTGGATGGACGCCCGCGGTGCAAAACACGCCCGGCAGATTATCAGCGGACCCGTGAGAATTGCGGGATTCGATCCACGCAAATTGCGCAAGTGGATCCGGATCACCGGCGGCGTACCCTCGCCCACGGGCAAGGATCCGCTCGGCCACATCCTGTACCTGCAGAACGAACGCCCCGACATCTACCGTGCCACACACAAGTTCCTAGAACCTGTGGACTACCTCAATCTGCGGCTCACCGGAGTGTTCGCCGCATCGTATGACACCATCACTTTGCACTGGCTCACCGACAACCGCGACCTGTCGAACGTACGCTATGACGAGACACTCATCTCCATGTCTGGCATGGCCCGCGAGAAACTGCCCGATCTACGCCCTACCGGAACGGTGATCGGTACCATCAGGAAAGAAATCGCCCGCGAATTTGGGCTCCGTGAGGATGTCCAGGTCGTAACCGGCACACCGGATGTCGAATCCGCCGCAGTCGGCTCTGGAGCAACACGAGATTATGAGCCGCATCTCTACATTGGCACATCCTCCTGGTTGACCTGTCACGTGCCCTTCAAAAAAACGGATGTGCTCCACAACATGACGACACTGCCTGCGGGAATACCGGGACGCTACTTCGTTGCCACCGAACAGGACGTCGCTGGCGCTTGCCTCACCACTTTGCGGGACAAGTTCTTCTTCCCGGACGATGCCCTCTCGTCTAGCGCTGCTCCAAATGACTTTTTCGAGCGGCTCAACGAACTTGCCGCCTCCGTCTCACCTGGAAGTGACAAAGTGTTGTTCTTCCCCTGGCTGAATGGAGAGAGAACCCCCGTCGAAGACCACCACCTTCGCGGCGGTTTCCTCAATCTCTCGCTCGCTACGACCCGTGCACATCTGGCAAGGGCCGTGTTCGAAGGTGTTGCACTCAATACACGCTGGATGCATCGGCAGGTGGAACGTTTCCTCGGACGTCGTTTCGAGGCGATCAACTTCATCGGTGGTGGCGCCTCCTCCGACCTCTGGTGCCAGATCCATGCGGACGTGCTCGACCGCCCAATCCGCCAGGTCCACCAACCTCGTTTGGCGAATGCCCGCGGTGCGGCATTTCTTGCCGGCCTGGCGCTCGGCCATCTGAAGGTGGACGACATCCCGCAACGTGTGAAGATCGCGGCCACGTACCACCCGGTTGCCGGAAACCGGCGCCTGTATGATGAACTCTTCCGCGAGTTCACAGGTGTATACAAACGAAACCGCAAGATGTTCGCGCGACTCAACGCCTGAGACACTGGCAGCACCTGCTCGGGGATGTCGATTCATCCGCGGTTTGGCGCTAAACGCCCAGCCCATGGAGGGGCACGAGGAACTGCGGAGCTTCTGCTGGGTGGTACAGGCCCAGGAACGCGGGCATCTGGAACTCAACCAAACGTCACTGCGAGTACGGACCTACGATTCATGACACACAAACGACTCCCAGAACATCACCCGGTGCCGGTCAGCCAATCCGAACTTTCGGAGCTGATCGAATTTGCCGGCGAACTCGTCGATGCCTCTGGCGGGGTGATCCTGCCACACTTCCGTCAAAGGCTCGCGGTCGACAACAAGGCTGCAGGAGCAGCGTATGATCCGGTGACCGTCGCGGATCAGGCTGCCGAAAGGGCCATACGACAGTTGATCAAGGCACGGTATCCTGACCACGGGATCTTCGGTGAGGAGCATGGTTATGAGGAAGGAACACGCGGCCTCACGTGGGTCATCGACCCGATCGACGGCACACGCGCCTTCATTACGGGAATTCCGCTCTGGGGTACGCTCGTCGCCCTGCACGACGGACGAAGTCCCATCTTCGGCGTCATGGACCAACCGTTCACCCGCGAACGCTTTACCGGCAGTCTGAACGGTTCGTCGTTGCGCACATCACAGGGCGTTTCGATCCTGCAAACCCGCCCCTGCGCAAGCCTGGCAGAGGCACGTCTGCAGTGCACGGATATTCTGATGTTCAACACGCCCGAGCGGACCGTATTCGAGGAATTGAGTACCCAGGCGCGCCTGACCCGGTACAGCGGAGATTGTTACGCGTATTGCATGGTGGCGCTCGGCTGTATCGATCTGGTCGTCGAGTCCGGTCTGATGCCGTACGACGTGCAGGCGCTGATTCCGATCATCGAGAACGCCGGCGGCGTCATTACGAACTGGTCCGGTGGCGAGTGCAGCAACGGCGGCCAGGTCATTGCCGCTGGTGACCGTCGCGTTCACGAACAGGCCCTGCAGATCCTCGCGTCCGCGGCGGTTTGAAGTAGTGGATATATCATCTGGTTCTTCTGCGCCGGTTGGGGATATACGTTCGTTTCTCCAACGCCGGTTGCATCTCCTGCTTCCGATCGATCCGAAAACTCCGTCATCTCCGTGTGTCCCTATGCACGTACGTCTCGTACGCGCTTGTCGACAAACACAACCACCACCGCCAGGGCGATGATGATGAAGTTCATGATGTACGGAGCACGTACAGCGTACGCGTACAATGCGGTTCCCAGCATGGGTCCGAACACATTGCCAATCACCGAGATTCCACCCAACAATCCGGCAACCGATCCCTGCTCGTGGGCTTCCACAACGAGAGACGAGGCAGCAGCAGCGCCGGGCCGTAGCAGTCCGATCCCCAGGCCGAGGGCCACCAGCGCCACGATGAACACCCAGAACTGCGAGCCGATGACGAAAAGCGCGTAAGCAAAAGCCATCGAGCATGCCCCCACTCTCATCATCAGTTTTGCCGCAGGCCGGAAGCGCTGCACGATGACAAGTTGGGCAAACAATCCCGATACCGCCAGCAGCACAAAGCCGACGCCCGACAGACGAACGGTATCGTGCGCATCGAGGTGGAGCATATCCTGAAAGAAAAAGGCCAGTGTGATGACCGTCGTCGCGCGCACCGCCTGCAACGCGGTAACGACGGCAAGAAACGGCAGAACACGACGATCCAAAACCGCCAGACGCGGTGGCCGGATATACTCAGTGTGCGGCAAGCGCCTCTCTTCGGGAAGGAAGTTCCAGATCGTCAGCGCACTTACAACCGCCAGTGCCGACGACAGATACAGGGGTGTCAGCAACCCGACAAAGGCCAGCGCTGCACCAATTCCAGGGCCAACCGTCTCCCCCAATCCCATTGCTGCACTGACCAGGGCGACACCTGCCGTGCGTTCGGTCCGGCTCGTGCGATCCGCAATATACGCCTGGGCTGCCGGGCCTGTTCCTGAGCCGATGAGGGCAAAGATGCACCGCGCAGCAATCATCAACGGGTAGACGACCACTGGGGCGAGCCAACCGGAAATACCGAACCAGATCACCGTCGCCAGAGATGCCATCGACAGGGCGAAACCGAGCAATCCAATCAGAACGATCTTACGCCGGCCCGCTACGTCACTACGCCGTCCCCACCATGGGCTGATGAACACCCAGAGTGTGGCCGAGGTCGCAAAAATGGTGGACACCTGGAACGGAGAGATACCGATCGTGCGTGCGGCCGGCGGCAGAATCGAAAAGAGCATCGACTGTCCCATGCCGACGCAGGCCAGGCATACAAACAACAGTGCGAAAGCACGGCGCTGATCGGAGGGCATGGAACGGGCAGATGACAGCTACAGCCGGCGCTTCGCGGTTCGGAAGGATGATGCGGGCCTACAGGCAGAGACAGACGCCGCTTTGCAGCTCACTTGCGACCGCTGGGGATATCCTTGAATGGCATTCCCTTGTCCGCACGGATCTCCGACGGCAGACCCAGTACGCGCTCCGCAATAATGTTGCGCAGGATCTCATCGGTTCCACCGGCCAGCCGCAAGCCGGGTGAACCCAGGTACAGCAATTGCCAGATACCCTCGTCGGGGCTCGCTTTCCGATCCATCATCGAACCGGTTGCGCCCTGCAGGTCGATGGCAAACGACGCCATCTCCTGGTAGAGGGGCGCACCCACCAGTTTTCCGATCGAACTTTCAGGCCCGGGGATCTGCCCCTGAGAAAGTGCCGTCTGGGTCCGATAGCTCACGTACTGCAACCCCTTCTGCCGAATGTAGAAACGAGCCAGTCGCTGGCGAACACTCGCGTCTTCGATGACTGGTTTTCCGTCTCGGCGGACACTTCGCGCCAGATGGATCAGATCATCGACATCCGGACCACCGAGGCCACCACCGATGGAGTGCCGTTCGTTCATCAACGTGGTCAGGGCACATCGCCAACCATCATTCACGTTACCGACGCGATTCCGATCGGCCACACGCACGTCTGTGAAGAACACTTCATTGAACATCGACATACCGTTGATCTGCTTGATCGGTCGGATTTCGATACCCGGGGATTCCATATCGACGATGAAGTAGGTCATGCCACGATGTTTTTCCGCATTCGGATCGGTGCGCGTGACAATCATGCCCCACTTCGAGAACTGAGCGCCGGTCGTCCAGATTTTCTGGCCATTGATGATCCAGTCATCGCCATCGCGAACTGCGGTGGTACGCAGGCCAGCCAGATCCGATCCTGCTGCCGGCTCGCTGAAGAGTTGGCACCAGATCTCCTCACCACGCAGCATCTTCTTGAGATACTTGTGCTTCTGCTCGTCAGTCCCGTGCACCATGATCGTAGGACCCAGCATGCCCTGGCCGATGGCAAAAATGTTTGGCGGGATACGAAACCGCGACTCTTCCTGCCCCCAGATGACCGCCTGGATCGGCGTGGCACCACGGCCACCGTATTCCTCGGGCCATGTGATGCAGGCCCAGCCGGCATCCGCCTTGCGTGCCTGCCATTCCTTTGCCTTGTTCACCAGATCAGAATCGGCACGCTCCTCAAAGCTTGCGGCACGTTCATTCGGCCCTAACTTTTCGGCATTCGCCTCCAACCAGGCTCGTGCTTCGGCGCGAAACGCCGCTTCTTCGGGGGTATCGTTGAAATCCATGGGAACCTCGTCGTTTCGTTATGCCCTTATCCTTGTACGTCCAGACGCTCGATGAGTCGTTCACGCCAGCGATCGGCACTGCCAAAAACAGCAGAAAGCCATTTCGCCCGGCGATAGAAGAGATGGCAGTCGTATTCCCATGTGAAACCGACGCCACCGTGCATCTGCACCATCTCTTTGCCGGCCAGATCGAAAGTCTCCGTGGCACTCACACGCGCACCGCACGCAGCAACCGCCAGTTCCTGTGCATCGTTCTCCAACGCCCATGCTCCGTAGTAGCAATTCGATCGCGCCAGCTCGATTTCGACGTACAGATCGGCCATCCGGTGTTTGAGTGCCTGAAACGATGCGATCGGCCGGCCAAAAGCATACCGCTCCAGGGTAAACTCGCGGGTCATTTCGAATGCACGCTGTGCGCCACCCAGTTGCTCGAAGGCCAACAGCACGGCGCCCCGATCGCGAACACGTTGGATCGCATCCCAGCCGCAAGGCTTCCCACCCAACCATTCGGCTGGCGTATCATTGAATCGCAAAGAGGCCAGTGAACGGCTCGGGTCGAGGGATTGCAGTCTCTGTCGTTTCACATTGCTGTCATTCAGGTCGACCAGGGCCAGACCCACGTCCTTCCCGCTCTTTGCCGTGATCACGGCAAGATGCGCCGAGCTGCCATCTGGGACCGGGAGTTTCTTTCCACGCAGTTTGCCATCCTGCAGGCTCGTGCCCGGTGCTTTGATCCCCGGTCCTCCTGATTTCTCCGTATCGGCAAACGTACCGATCGCCTGTCCCCTCGCCAGTCGAGGTAACCAGCGCTCCTTTTGTTCCTCGGTCCCGGCAAGCAGAATTGCCTCGGTGGCCAGATACGCGCTGGAAGAGAAGGGGATCGGCGCCAGAACACGACCCAGTTCCTCCGCCAGGACAACCAGTTCAAGCCGCCCGAAACCAGTGCCACCGTACTTCTCGGGAATCGATGTTCCCTGCCAACCCAACTCTGCGGTCGCCTTCCAGAGTGTGTCCGAATACTCCTGTTCCGATTCAAGCACCGCACGGCACAGGCTCAGAGGCGCATGTTCCGAAAGGAACTCACGCGCCGTCTGACGCAACAACTTCTGATCGTCGGAGAAGTCGAAATTCATAAGCCTCCCGGAATGTTACGGATGGGTGGTGTGATTGATCGGCGTCTTACAAACCAGACGCCATCCCCGTCAACCGGCCAGGCACTCGATCATGCATCGTAGACGCGCCCCTTCCAGCGCGTGCGCGTACCTCTGTAGTAACGCCAGGCCGATGAGACCGTCATCGCCGTGTAGAGAGCTGCGGCAAGAGGCAGGGTGAGCGCCCAGGAGCGATGACAGCCGAGGTGGCGCAACATGGGTAGATACGTCCACGCCATACCGGCGTAGGCGAGAAATCCCCAGAAGGCAGACCACCCCGTACCGCACAGGAACAGCACGAAAGGCAAGAGAAACACGATCCCCAGACCAACCACACAACCAAGAAGCGCGGCGGGATTGTAGTACAGTTGGGTGTAGGCGCTACGTGCGACCATGTCCCAGATGGGTCTGAGCGTCGAGTAGCCTCGCGTGGAGTTCACCCCATGCGCATAACCGAGCCAGAGCCGTCCACCCGCACGCTTGCATACGTCACCGAGGGAGACATCGTCGATCACAGCATCGCAGATCGACGTCAAGCCACCGATCCGTGCCAGGAGTTCCCGGTTGACCAACATGCAGCCACCCGCTGCGCCGGCCTGTACCGAACGGTCATCGCCGATCAACCGGAACGGATACAGTGCAGCGAAAAAATAGGTGAAGGCGGGTATCAGAAGCTTCTCGAAGAGGGTCTGGCAGCGCAGCCGCGCCATGACAGAAACGAAATCCCGCTGCCGATCTGCCGCTGTAGCGAGCAACCCCGCAAGCACGTCCGCATCATGGCGAATGTCAGCATCTGTAAACCAGATCCAGTGGGCCCCCAGTTCGATCGCACGTTCGTATCCCTGCTGTTGCGCCCAGACCTTTCCCATCCAGCCTGCCGGCAGCTCGGCACCCCGCAGTACGAGAAGCCTGGCTTCCGCTCTGCACTCACGGGCAAGGCGTTGCGCCACCTCGGTGGTCCCATCGTTGGAATGATCATCCACCAGGACCACGCGAAGATTCGGATATGTCTGGTGCAAGAGGCATGGCAGGGTTGCCGGTAATTCTCCGGCCTCATCACGTGCAGGTACGACGGCAACGACCAATCCATGATCGTCATTTCGCGCCGGATGAAGTACCGGTTCGATTCGCCAGCGGCGTCCCCACACGGCGTAACCAAGCCATCCCAACGCCAGCAGTGCCGCCAACCACATCATCCAGGTGCGGGCTTCTGGCAGATCGAAGGTGGAATTGGAATAGGCGCGGGTGGATCGGTAAAAGCTGTCTCAGGATGAACGGCGGAACCAATCCACTCGAATCCCCCGACGTGTATCGCGTTCGTCTCGGCAATCGCGAGATCATCCTGATTGCCACGGCACATGTCTCCCGCGAATCGGCTGTGCTGGTGCAGCAAGCAATCAAAGCCGCCCAACCCGACAGCGTCTGTGTCGAACTGGATGAAGCCAGACACGCTCAGCTACGAAACCAACAGCGCTTCGAATCGCTGGATCTGAAACAGGTCATTCGGCAGCAACAACTCCTGCCGCTTCTCGTCAATCTGCTGCTGGTCTCTTACCAGCAGAAACTCGGGGGAAAGCTGGGGGTCCTCCCCGGGTCCGAATTCATCGCTGCCATCGAAGAAGCAGAACGCCAGAACGTTCGGGTGATGCTCTGCGATCGTAACATCAAGGTGACCTTGCGACGCGCCTGGGCTGCACTGACCTGGCGCCAGGAGTTCATGCTCCTCGCAGCGGTTCTCGGATCGGCCTTCGAGACGCCGGACCTGACGGAAGAGGATCTGCGTCACATGAGAGAGCAGGACATCGTGACGCGGCTCATCGAAGAGTTGGGTCGAGAATTGCCGGGGCTCTCCACGGTGTTGATTGATGAACGGGACCACTACCTGGCGGAACGGATTCGGCAAGCGCCAGGCGATCGTGTCCTCGCCGTTGTCGGAGCCGGCCATGTCAAAGGAATCCTGCAGGCACTGACATCGGACCACACCGTCGATCTGGCGTCGCTTGAAACGATCCCACCATCGTCTGCCGTATGGCAATGGCTGGCGTGGAGCATGCCAGCGGTGATCATTGCAGCCATCGCCTGGATCGGATGGCAGCACGGTGTCACGGAGGCGGGCAACAATATCCTGTTCTGGGTCCTGATCACGGGTGTGCCCAGCATGCTGGCCACCCTGCTGGCGGCCGCACACCCGCTCACGGCGCTGAGTGCCCTGGTCAGCGCACCGATCACAACACTCAGTCCCATCCTCGGAGTCGGCTACATTGCCGCTTTCGTCGAAGCATACGTTCGTCCACCTCGAGTCTACGAGCTGAGAAATTCGGCACGAGACGTATCATCACTGCGCCAATGGTGGACCAATCGTCTGCTCCGAATCCTGTTGGTGTTCGTCCTGAGTTCGCTCGGCGGAAGCGCCGGTATGCTCATCGGAAGCGCCGAGATCATACGAAACCTGTTCCGTTGAAGCCTCGGCAGGAAAGGCCGGGTTGCGGCGTATACCGTGGGTAAACTGCTCAACGGGATATTTTACTTTCTCGCCGGACAAACGCGGCAAGAAGGACTGTCCGAGCACGCTCGTACGGCGGGCGTGCCGTTACCCACAGAAAATGTGGCTGCCGCTCGCCGTCCGATCGAGCCAACGAGCACCCGAAAACCCATGCCAGCTCAGAGCTCGCTAGACCTCGTCCCAGAAAAGTTCCGCGTATTTCATCAGGTCGACCCGATGGCGCCGGCATAGCGGACCCCGAGCTTCGGCTGGCAGGAGTGCACCACAATCCAGACAGAATCGCTGAGCTTTCGGACCTCTATGTTTCCTCATCACAGACCTCCCCTCTTCGGGCGGCTCAGGCAAGACGTCGCGCACCGTACGTCTCGGCACGAAGCTCTCCCGTCGTCAGATCGAGGTGGATGCCGGTGGCAATCTCCACCGTGGTTCGCAGGCGTGGCGCCACGATCCGGCCCAGACCGAACGGCCGGCAGTCCCACGCCATACGCGTGGCGGAAAATGGCATGCGAACCCGGATGCGCCGAGCAAAACCAAGCCTCTTTTCCATCGCCAATGTCTCCTTTCCTCGGAAAGGTGCCGTTGCACTCAGCGTGCCAGACGAACGGGACACACCAGGGATCACACCCGGCGGCTTGTTGTGTACGAAATGAACCCAGAGGCACCACATCCTGGGATACAGAGACGAGCCGGGCGCACTCAGTCAGACTACACCGGCGGATCCACCTCCGTGCTTCTCCCGAATTTCAGGCTGGTGCGGCGGATCGTCTTATCAGGTGCGCGGTGTGTCTTGGCAGGATGGGGGAGGACGCACGGCAGGCTGGGGTTCGACCTCCGACACGGCAAGGGATACTTATGGCCACGGATACCGGTCGTACGGGAAATCCCGGCATTCCTCGAACTTCGAGTAATCCGCGGGAGTGAGATCGCGTTCCCACTCGATCACCTCGTGATAAATCACACATCGCATCCGAGGTCCGGTCACACGGGGATCGGCAGCCAGTGCCGCAAGAACAGACTCACGGGTCACGTTCTCGTTCGACATCCGCAGGCCACCCCCCGCGTGGGTGTCCAGGACCATGAACTTCGGTGTTTCCGGCAAAGCGCCATCCCAGGCCGTCCACTCCGGCAGCCGGCCATCCCGGCCACGCCCCGGAGAACCGGTATAAGCAAACTGAGCCCAGTACGACATCATATCTGCGCTGAGTTGCTGGCGACCCGCTTCGTTCTTCGCAGTGAAAATCATGTTGGCTGCGCGCCCGAGATCGAAATGTCCGAAGACGAAGGGAATCTCGAGGCCATGCGCCGCCCCCAGCATCATGGACAGATCGGCGCCCAGCAAATGGGGCTCTTCATCCCAGTCGAATCGATAGACAAACACGGACGGTCCCTGCACACGCTCCATCGCCATTGCGGGTTCGTCTGCACCACGTGCCTTCCAGAGTTTGGAGAGGTATTCCGCGGTGAGATTGTACAGGCGCTCGTCGCGCACACGTGGAATGATCCACAGCCACCGCCGCACCCACTCGGGCGATGGGAACATGAATAATTTGTTCTCGTCACGATTGGTGCCCGCGATAAACGGCACTTCGTTGTAACCACCTTTGCGGCTCAACTCTTTCAGGGCATGACCGCTGGGAAGAACCGTTCCATCACGGAATACGAGTGGCATCAGGATCATGCCCGTCGGCGAGACGTCATAGCCCGCAATGATCTCCTCGGCGCTCTTTCCCCGTAGATAGCGAGCCTGCTCCGCTCGCGACAACGAAGAAAAATAGAGCCGTGCACCATCACGGTCTTTTGCTGTCCTGTCGTGCTGCAGCAGACGCAGCGCCATCTCGCCCGAGCTATGGAAAGATCCCGGGGCAGTATCATCTACGAGGTTTTCCGCATCCTCCGGGGATGTCAAATGAGTGCTGCCGCTCTGGGCAATGGCTCGATGGAACAGCCCGTGTGCCAGCGGCGACAGCAACATCGTGTAGACATTCCGGCCGCCCGCCGATTCACCGAAGACGGTCACGCGATCCGGATCTCCCCCGAAAGCCGAGATGTTCTCCCGTACCCAGCGCAACGCGGCGATGATATCGAGTGTGCCGAAGTTACCCGAAGCATCCGCATTGGAGGCCCCTTCACGCAAAGAGGCATGGCGTAACCAACCGAACGGACCGAGCCGGTAATTGAATGAAAGCACCACCACTTTATGTGTGGCGGCCAGGTTGCCGCCGTTGTAGAAACCCCCATCCCCGATGCTGTTGCCGCCGCCGTGGATCCAGACCATGACCGGCCAGCGATCTTTTCCTTCCGGCACATGTGACGGATCGACACGTGGCGCCCATATATTGAGAAAAAGACAGTTCTCCTGGCCCACCACTTGACCGCTTTTCCCTGCCACGCCGCCAAACGGGCTGGCATACTGAACGCATGGCGAACCGGGGATGAGGGCCTCTCGAACACCCTCCCACCTTGCGGCTCTTTGCGGCTCACGCCAGCGCAAATCACCAATGGGCGGCGCCGCATAAGGGATACCGAGCCATGTATGGCTATCGTACTCGCCACGGAACCCGACCACGGCTCCCACCGGTGGGTTACGCTGACTATCGGGATCGACCGTACCTCGTGACCGCTCCGCCGAACGGCACGCAGACAAGCTGGCGAGCACAAACATGAGGACACAGATCTTCCGCGAGGACATTCGAACTCCCTTCCGACTGCCGGCGACCTCCCGACATACACCACATCGTATCGCGGGGAGAAGCGCCCCGATCCTTGTAAACGCGGAGGATCACCGGCGGATCAGCGGGTTGGATCGGCCAACGTTCGGAAAAGTCTACCGGGGACACACGGCTTGCCCTTCCCCATGCCACTGACCTAGTGAAGCAGCATGCAATCGATCCCCCGGCACGGCCGTTCCAAAGAAGAGGTTTTCGAAAGGCTCGAGGCGTTCCGCGCCAATGATGTGAAATGGCGTACGGGCCGCACCTGGGCCTATGTATACGACCCGGGTCCCGAGGCGGAGGACCTCATCAAGAAAGCATACATGATGTACCTCTCGGAGAACGGCCTCGACCCGAGCGCTTTTCCCAGTGCTCTCCAACTCGAGAACGAATTGGTGTCGATGGCGGCCTCACACCTGCAAGGCGATGAGGAAGTTGTGGGCAATTTCACGAGCGGTGGGACGGAGAGCATTCTACTGGCGGTGAAGACCGCGCGTGACTGGGCGTGTGCCAACCGCCCGCACATCACTGAGCCGGAGATCCTTCTCCCGGTGACCGCCCACGCTGCCTTTCAGAAAGCAGCCCATTACTTCAGCGTAAAACCAGTCCTGGTGCCCGTCGACACGACGACGTTCAAGGCCGATCCGGTTGCGATGCGCAGGGCCGTGACGCCGAACACGATCCTCATCGTCGGCTCGGCTGTGTCCTATGCGCATGGTGTCGTCGATCCAATCCGGGAACTCGGTCAGATCGCGCTCGAACACGACATCTTGCTGCATGTCGACGGCTGCATCGGAGGGTTCCTCCTCCCCTACTTTCGCCGCCTCGGAGCACCGGTACCCGACTTCGAATTCAACGTGCCGGGTGTCACTTCGATGTCGATGGACTACCACAAGTACGCCTTCGCAGCGAAAGGCGCCTCGATCATCCTCTACCGCAACAAGGAGTTGCGCCAGTACCAGATTTATACCTGTGCGACATGGACCGGCTACACGATCATCAATCCGACGATTCAGAGCACAAAGTCGGCCGGACCCATGGCTGCGGCCTGGGCGATTCTGAATTTCATGGGCGATGACGGATATCTGGAGATCGCACGCCAGGTGCTCGACGCAACACTGCGGATCGTTGACGGGATCGAAAAGATCGACGGGCTACGCCTCCTCGGCCGTCCGGAGATGAACCTCATCGCGTTTACCTCGGATAGCATCAACGTCTTCCATATCATCGACGAGATGAAAGAACGCGGCTGGTACGTGCAGCCACAGCTCGGCTCCTACGGATCGAAGGAAAACATCCACCTGTCGGTCAATCCTGCAAGCGTCAAATGGGTCGATGAAATGCTCGAGGATCTGCGGGCCTGTACGGAGATCGCCCGGCAAGCGCCACCCGATCCCTTCGCCGAATCCCTCAAATCGATGTTGGATGGCATCGATCCAGCATCTTTGACGGATGAGATGCTGGGTCAGATGCTCGCGATGGCGGGGATTCAGGGCACAGGACTCCCCGGCCGTATGGCCGGTATCAGCGGAATCCTGAACTCGTTGCCACCGCAGCTCTCGGAAAGGTTACTGAAAACATTCTTCAATGATCTGTACCGTTATCCAGCCACACCGGCCGAATAGTCACGACAACAGAGGAGCAATGCGGACGTTCGGCCTCCGTCGTCGAAGGAACTGGATCGGCTGGAACCCGGAAACGTCTCGTTGTCGAAATGATGAAAAAACGGGGTTTCTGTGCCACACCGTCTACGTTGACAGGACGGGGCGATTGGCTTAGCTACACAACTCTCCGATGCGGGCGTAATTCAGCGGTAGAATGCCAGCTTCCCAAGCTGGACGTCGCCGGTTCGACCCCGGTCGCCCGCTTTTTCAGAAGCTCCTGATTTACCAGGAGCTTCTGTCGTTTCGGGCGCGGGCATTTTGACTCGATTGGTGCTCTCGGGGCGGCCCTGGTGCCGGTTGGTACGTCTTTCTTCTGCTTTTCTGCGGCGCAAAGCCGCTTTAAAGCTTCGAATGTATGCACCGATGCCAGGTACGCAGTGGGGCATCATCTCGTACACCGGAGCCGCTACTCTTCGTCTTCGGGGGAAAACGCACGCGGGCGTTGTTCTCCTTTGCGAAGACCTTCGACTTCACCGGGTTCGACTCCGTGAGCCCGTCGGCGATCGCCACGTTCAAGATGCGCCGAAGAAAGCTTCATCTGACAGGCTGCTCCTGGATTCTTCGAAGCCGCCAAAGGCATCGTTCACGATCTTCTCGATCAGCGCTACTTCGTCATCGCGGAGCTTCTGGAATTCGCTTTGACGGCGCCTCGAGGGCAGACGGCCGTGGTTTTGCCGGATGAACATGACGAGGTCCTCTGCGAGACGGTCCGGCATCTCAACCGCATCCATGATGCGCCGGAGAGCCTCGTCGTGGCGGCGAAGGTAGTCAATCTCGCGCGGCAGATCGTCTTCAACCGTGCGCCGGACGCAGGTAAAGAGAAACTCGGCCGCAGCCGTGCAGTCGAAGTATCGGTAGAGGTCTGCGGTATCGTTGAGGACCTCGACGTTGCGGTCGGCTGTCGGACGCCAGTCAATGAACGGCAGCAGTGGCCCTGAGTGCGCTTGTAAGGTGTGCCGGTAATCGTCGATGCGATCAGACATGACCGACGAAACGGGAAAGACCATGCCTGGCGGCGTGAACCTGCGCTCGGCGAGGACGTGATGGATGAGGCAGCGGTGCAGGCGTCCGTTCCCGTCCTGAAACGGATGGATATAGACGAAGCCGAACGCAGTGGCGGCGGCTTGCAGTACGGGGTCCATGCCGCTGTGTCGCATCCGGTCATTCGCCTCCAGCATGCCGCGCATCAGGTCCTGGAGATCGCCAGGGCGCGCGCCGATAAATTCCGGCAAAGGGTCGCCCGTGTGGTCGCGTTCACCCAGAAAGACACCGTCGGGCCTCAAGCCCGCATGGATGAAGCGCGTATCCTCGATGAGCACCCCGTGCAGGCGGAGGATCTCCGACAGGGTCAGATCGTGCTTGCCGGCCTGCAGCACGGCGCGGCCCCACCGCTCCAGCCGATTGCGCGGCGCACGCTCTCCTTCAATCTCGAAGCTCGCCCGGCTGTCTGCCAGCAACATGAAACTGGCCGCGCGGGCGATGAGGTGAGCGCCAGTACGCCCAACAATGTCCCCTGCTTTGGCTGCAAGGTCCAGCTCGAGGAACTTTTCCAGCGCCTTCGTGCGCCGGATGACAGGACAATAGCGGGCGTTCCCGAGCAGATTGTCGCGCACGCGGTGCCGCTTCGAGAGTTGCGGGCTCGATGTGAAATACGCATTGGGATCGAGGAGATCGACGATGGCGGTTGCGCGGCCGGCGTCCTCGGCATCCAGCATCCGGCCGGTCAGCATTTCGTAGAGGTACCACGCCCGCCGCAGTGACGCGCTTTTCGGCACGCCGCGGGCGATCGCCTCAAGGGCTGGCGGCGGCAGGGACTCGAACACGCGTTTGAGGACAAGCAGGTCGAGCGGTTCATGGCGCAAGGCGAAGTTGAGATGGTCAATCAGGTCGTCGCCGGGCCAGTACCGTTTGTCGAAGACCATCCAGGGCGCCTCGACGCGAAGACTGCCCTTGACGAACTGGCTTGAGACGCAGGATCGATGGCGGACGGGTGCCTGGATGCCGAGCCGGTGTGCGAGCGCGGCTGAGCCCGCCAGGCGAGCGGCGGGCGGGAGGTTCTCGTCCCGGAAGGTCGAAGGCTGCTGATTTTTTGAGGTCATGATCGAGTTGGTCCTTACGGAGGTCGAAAATCGTTCATTTGCTAGTCGGCGGGTCGAAAACGACCATAAGACACTCCTTAGTCGAAATCCAGCGTTTTCCGTCGAAATACGTCATTCGAAGGCGCTGAGGGTCGAAAGGTATTACAGAAGCACCGGCACGACGTGTTACCTGGTGGGCCACGGTCCTAACGAAAGCAAGCGGGATGGCGTGCATCGAGAATGTTGAACCGGCGCAGAAGGCTTCCATACAAGATAAGCTCCTGGAGAATCCAATAGGCGCCAATCCGAAAGTGGCCGGCCTTCTTCCGCCACCCCCGCAGCAGTTGGCATAACACTCGCAAAATTTTGAACTTGCCGTCGACCAAAGCAGCTTAACAGGAGGTCGTGAAGACCATGTTGCTCGGGAGTAGAACGAAGATCGAAGCTATGATGAATGTTTTTCGACGATGCGTAGGGAAACTAAATGAGAGGGCCAAACAACTGGAGGACGAGGCCCGGACCATGAAGGAAGGAGGCCGCCGTAGATTTCGTGAAAGCGGCCCTGAAACGATCGGGGTCTCGTGCTTGTGACCCTGCACCAAACTTGGTAGCGGACGAGAGAGGGGTATCGGGCCATTCACAAGGATCAACTCCGCTTCGGAGTCCTCTGCGTTCTTCTCTACGTCGTTCTGTCCTGGGCCGTTCGCTTCGACATGCGCAACGGCGCACAGATAGCCTCTCTCGTTTTCCCCCTGGACACTTTTTCCATGTATGCTCAGCCGCCGTCCGACCGGGTCAGTCACCTCCTCGTGCGCACAGCAGACGGTCAAACACACCGGGTTCTCTCCTTTCGTAGTTTCCAGTGCTCTGAACCCATTACCGTTGACGGCGGAAGTTGTTCGGAAAGCCGCGGGATTCCGTACCATTTCGCAGACCTGGTCCACTACATTCAGAACCACAGCGGCACGGGAACCGAGGACGCCGAACTGATTACCCGCACCTGGCAGATCCGCCGGGGAGAGGCACCTGAAGTCGCCGGCGACTGTGTGATGGCGACTTGCAAGGTGAGCCGGTGAAGCCCGCACCCCGGCTGAGTGGCACGTGGTTGCGACGAACGATCGCATTCGTCGTCGCCGTGGATCTGCTGTCGTTTTACGTCTTCATTGGTCAGGCGCAGAAGGAAGCACTGACAGATGGGTTTGTTATTTCGCCCGTTGTCGGATTTCTCGCCGAACCAACGATTCGGCTGACCCTGTGTGCAGCGGGACTCATGGCAATCCTTTTCTTTGCACGGCGCCCGGGGCGGATCGGTGCAGGCAGCGCCGCGCTCGTTTCTTTGGGGATCTTATCGACCGTCCATGCACATCTTTTCGGCTCACCCTGGAGACACCTTTTTTACGGCGGACTTTGTCTAACCGGCTGGCTGGCGGGCCTGGTGGTCACACGGAGGCATGGCGGGGAGACAGATGAGTCCTACGCCGTTTACGGTGCCATCGCCCTGCTCGGAACTGCGTATCTGAATGCAGGCATCAGCAAGCTCGCCTACGGTGGACTCGATTGGTTGAGCGGATTGCCGATCCAGGCAGTCGTCATCGCTCAGGATGGCCTTGTGGCCGATGACATGACGTCCAGCCTACGCTCCTGGCTCGTCTCGACGCCAATCGCTGCGAGCGCGCTTTGTGTGGGAACGGTTCTGTTCGAGTTGGCCGGGCCATTGATGCTCATCGGACAGCGTATCCGGATCATCGTTGCAGGCGGATTGATCGCCATGCACTCGGTGATCCTGCTCCTTACCGGTATCCTTTACTGGGAATCCATGCTGTTTCTTGGCACGGCTGCAGCGTTCGGCGATCTGCCGCGCAGCTCCGTCTCCGGAACAAGGCCGATTCTCCGTCGCCGCTGGTTTTCACCGGCCGTGGTCCTCCTCATCCTCTGTGGCGCACTGGCGATCCGGCATCAGGCGATACGTCATGAAAGTCTCGTCGCGTCCCAAACCAGCACCCAGCCGCCACCGCGATCGGAGCCGACTCCGCGTCTGGAACAAATCGGTCCATTTTCAGTCGGGCAGGACCTCGGCGACGGCTGGAAGATCGCCTCATTGGACCGGACCGTGAACTCGGTGGTCGTTGGTGTGCAGGGTGCACCTGGAGTGAGTCGCTTTGAGATTACATGTCGGGAGACTTCCGACAGCAGCCCATTCGATCTCGGAAAGGCCCACCTGTTCTACTCGCGTGATCTCGAATTCGACGAGATACGTGAGGTCGGGCAGACGTTACGGGCTCGGCTCGAGGAGGTATCCGAAAACGATGTCTGTGCGACCATCTCTCGGTGGCTCGCCAGGTAGGCGTCTGGATGATGACAGGACCAGAGAGATACCGGCAGGTGCGCCGTAAATCACGATTACAAATTGCGACGGAACATGGATACATTTGTAGTATTTCTAATGTTGACTTGTGTACGGCAGATCGCATACCGGTAAAGTTGGTTTTTGTCCGTCAATGGCATATTCGGCTGGGCGCTCGTCTTACAAGATTTCGGGAAGTCACCTGTCCGAAGGCCTCGGTAGCTCTTGTGACACAGGAGAAATCCAGTGAAATCTATTACACTTATAAGGCCGGCATTCGTCTTACCGGCCGGTAGCTATGGGGTAGATGTGTGTCCGCCTCTCGGACTGGCCTACGTGGCAGCGGCCTTTGAATCCGCAGGACTCCACGTCACCGTCATCGACGCCGTTGGAGAGGCCCCACTCGCCAAACACAACGCTGCATATCCTGGACTCGTTGCGCGCGGTTTGTCGGTTGAAGAGATCCTTGCAAGGATTCCGCGTGACACGGATGCCATCGGAGTTTCGGCCATGTTTTCCATCGAATGGCCACACCATGAATTTCTCTGCCAGGAAATCAGCAAGATATTTCCGGATACACCACTCATCGTTGGCGGAGAACATGCGACGGCGTGCTGGTCGTACCTGCTCACGAATCCCGCCATTACCATCTGCGCCCTTGGAGAAGCGGACGAAAGTGCATTGGACCTGGCGGCCTGGATCAAGGGTGAGCTTCGCCTGGAGGAAATTTCGGGGATTGCTTACCGCCGCGACGGGGTCCCCTATGCGACTCCTCGTCGCTCACGAATCCAGTCCGTGGATGAACTCCCTCTCCCAGCCTGGCACCTGATCCCGCTCGAGCCCTACCTGAGCGGTGGATTCGCGTACGGTGTCGACCGCGGCAGATCCATACCCATGATGGCAACACGCGGCTGTCCTCATCAGTGCACATTCTGCTCGAATCCCCAGATGTGGACCCAACGCTATTTCGTGCGTACGCCCAAGGCTGTAGTGGACGAGATGGAACTCTACGTCCGAAAGTACGCAGTCCAAAATGTCGACTTCCATGACCTGACAACCCTGCTCAAACGGGAGTGGGTCCTTGAACTGTGTCGAGAACTGGAAGCACGGGAACTGGACATCACATGGCAATTACCCAACGGGACTCGTTCGGAGATTCTCGACGAGGAGCTCCTATCGGCCGTCATCCGTGCCGGTTGCAGAAATATCGCCTACGCAGCAGAATCGGGATCCCCTCGAACCCTCAAGATGATCAAAAAGAAGGTCGATCTCGAGAGGATGAGGCACTCACTTCGAATCGCCGTCCGCCTGGGTTTTGTCGTCCGTGTCCACCTGATCCTGGGGTTTCCAGACGAACGGCGTAGTGACCTGTACCAATCTCTCTGGTTTGGTCTGAAGACCGCCTGGGACGGGGCTGAAGACGTGCTCCTATTCCGATTTGCTCCCTATCCGGGCAGTGAGATTTACGCCCAGCAACGACAATTGGGGAACCTACCCGAATTGAGCAACGATTATTTTGCTTCTTTGGCCTTCACCAGCCTTTTCAATCGTAAATCTCTCTGTGCCGCATCAGGGTTTGAGATTGGCATCTATCAGTTCTTCGGCATGGTATTCTATCTCCTTGTTGGATTGACACGCAACCCATCACGGATCATTCGAGCGGTCCGTAATGTACTCGCGGGACGGAGTGAGTCTGGATTGGAAAAGAATCTTCTGAGTCTGTACAGAAAGACGCCTTTCCCTCGATGGATCGGCAACCGGCAATGGAAGAAACCCAGCGCGATCTCACCACAGCTAGTCGTGTTGCTCTCCTTTTACGCAACGTGATGGGAATGCAGCCCATGGTAGACCCCTAGCATCTGCAATGTGAAGCATGATAGAAACGCCTGGGGTACGCTGATGGTTGGGCAGGGAATTTTCGAGTCGGCACTATTCCGGATAACGAGGATGATTGAACGAAGCCTTTCGCTGCCACAGCGTCCTGTTATGCAAAAAAGAGTCGCAGGCAACAGGCGCCGCTCATCACGGAACACCGGCGTTTTCGTGAGATAGCGACGGGACCGAGTGGGACAGAGAGTCGCCGGTGGTCAAAACGGGCAGCGATAAGGACGATCCATGCGCGTCACATTCGTGACCAGCGGTCTCGAGCACCTCGGTGTTGCCGCATTATCGGCTTTTCTCAAGACGCACGGGGTCACGACCACGCTCGTGTACGAACCCAAACCGTTCTCCTCCAACAGTGGTCCGGACAGTGCGTTTCTTGCACGCTGGCTGGAGCCTACGCCGGAACAGACGGCAGAGCGCATTGCCGCAACACACCCCGATGTCGTTGCGTTCAGTTCCTACACCATCACCCACCGATGGTCGGTCGACGTGGCGCGTGCACTCAAGAAGATGATCCCCGTACCCATCGTGTTTGGCGGAGCACACGTCAGCGGCGTACCAGAAGTGAGTATTCGTGAGACGGCGATCGACGCGATCGTTGAAGGAGAGGGAGAGGGCGCGCTGCTCGATCTACTCAACTGCGCTGAAAAGGACCGTTTCGGGCGTCTGGATATTCCGAACGTATGGTTTCGCGATCAGGGAGAACCACGGCGCACCCCGGTCCGACCGCTCATCCCCGATCTCGACACACTTCCCTGGGTCGATAAAGACATTTTCTACCAGCACATCCCGGAGTTCGAACGGGAATTCTATGTGATCTCTCGCCGTGGGTGTCCGTTCCGCTGCAGTTTCTGCGAGTACAGCATCTTTCCAAAACAATATCCGGGTGAAAAGCCAGTGCGCCGCCGGTCGGTAGAACATTTGATCGGCGAACTGCGCCATTGGAAGGCACGCGGCCGCATCCGTAAGGTTTTCTTCTGGGATGCCATCTTCACGCTCGACCTGCACTGGGTGCGTGAGTTTGCCGAGGCCTACCGCCGTGACATCGGTCTGCCCTTCGAGTGCTACTCGCACCCACACGCCATGTCACGTGACATGGCACAGGCTCTGGTCGATGCCGGCTGCAGCATGGTGCGGATTGGAGTTCAGTCGGTGAACTCGGAAACACTGGCCGATATGGGACGCAAGGGAGACCGGGAACGGGTAGAAGCAACCGTCGGTTATTTGCGGGAGGCCGGAATCAACTATTCACTGGACCACATCCTGGGACTTCCCGGAGAGGGGCCAGAAGACCAACGGGAGGCGTTGCGTTTTTATAATGAGGTTCGTCCGGCGCGCGTCATCGTGCACTGGATGACTTACCTGCCTGGAACTGTGGCACTCGATCGGGCCCGCAAGGAAGGCCTTCTCTCGCCCGAAACGATCGACAATATCGTGAACGGGAGGGTGAGCGAAGGATTCGAAGCACCGCGTCTCGTCGGACCCGGTTCCCACAAGGAAGCACTCGACGAGATACGCCACCTCGAGGTACTCTTCGACCTCCTGCCACTCCTGCCACGCCGCACCATCGATTGGCTCATCAACAGTCGCAGCTATCGATATGTGCCGCGCGGGATGGCGGTACGCCAGCTTCTCGCCCTCGCCCTGGCCCTGGCAGGGAGTTCAGCAACGAGGGAAAGGATCTTCACCATTCTACGAGCTGCAGCACGCGGTACTTTGACGGCAGCGCGACGCAAACTCGCACCTCTTCCACGTCAACCGCTTCCAGCCAAAATCGAGGTGATGGCGTCTCATCGATTCAGCATGTCCAACATCGAACATCCGAAGTCTGATAAAACTCCGCCACCAAAAAACAATTTATCCGCTACCGGCCCGAAATCGGAGGTCTGAGTACAACACAGAATCGGGCACACCCGACGGCCAATGGATTGGAGGTATTTTGTCTTTCACACAGGGAACGTCGCCATGGCATCTTGCTGTGGGATGGGGAGCGGCTGAAACGACGATTCCGGTCATTGATCCACCAGAAGTGGAAACATTTCGGCGAGAATATCTTGCACAGAGTCGTCCGGTTGTCCTACGTGGCCTCTCTTCTTCCTGGAAAGCGGCGCACGAATGGTCGATTGCCTCACTGAAAAGGCGCTTTGGGAACCGGCGAGTGCCCCTGGCCCAGGCAACCAACGGATTACTCGAATATGCTGAAGGCAAGGGAATGAAGTACAGGGACCTGCCACTGGCAGAGTACCTGGACACGATGGAAAGAGACGGTTCGCCACCACGGCAATTCCTGACGGTGCGCCCACAGGAGTACTTCCCCGAGCTGCTCGAGGAAGTGGACACACCACCCTACTGTCGTGTTGCCCGCTATCGCGATTACCGGGTGTCCGTAGGTGTCGAGGGCGTGACGACACCTGTACACCGTGAATTCACCGGAAACTTCTTCACCGTCATCAGCGGAGAGAAAGAACTCGCCATGTTCCCTCCCGATGACTCGAAAAACGTCTACGCATTCGGCTTTTTGTCGGGGATTCCCCATCTAGCCGCCGCCAATCCCTGCGAGAAAGATGTCGCCAGGTTCCCACGGATCCGGCAGACTCGACCACACCGGTGTATGGTCGGCCCGGGAGATGTGTTGTTCATCCCTCGCGGCTGGTGGCATGCGGTACGCACGAACACCGAGACAATCGCCTTCAGCGGTTGGTGGGCCGAAGGCGCCTGGAGTCTGGTTCTCCGTGCAGCCCAGGGGTACAAAAAAGTCCTCGGCATCCGAACCTGACTCGTACCTCCGAATGCCGACCTTACCCGTGCAAAACCCAGGCTTTCCCCGGCAGTCAGGAAGCCAAAAGTGGTGGTTTCTACTCAGCACACTCTGCTTCATCGCAGGTGCGGCCCTGGCGATGTCTTTCCTGACTTCTTTTTGGGGCAGGTCGGCGGAAGGCGTGTTCAGAGTACTCTTGGTGGGAACGATCTGTGGGCTCTTTTGGCTCGGTAGTTTTTGGAGGTATGTTCCCACATACGGGCGCCGCTACGTCGGATGGCTATGCTTTCTGACAACTCTGGGGCTTTACGGAATATGGGGATATATCGCCCTCGCCTTCGGGATTCTCCTGGGATGGACGGTCTCGGTCGGAGTACGGGTCGCGGTCGTTGCGATTGCAATGCTTTCTCTGACAACAAGCCTCCGACTTCGTCGCGGATTTCATATTCCACCGGTGCTCCCCCTGGGAATCTGGATCGCCGCCGTTCTCTCCGGCTGGCTCAGGGAAGAGAAATTGCTCCGTTGCGATGACTATCTCGCACTGAAGCCTCCCGTTCGAGTTCTCGTGCCAAGCGATCCAAATCTGGCCTCGTGCAAGCCAGGTGAAATCCGGCCAACTGGTAGATACCCAAGGACAACCTGGGAAGCTCCCGACCAGCAACGGTTCATCTTCTCGACACAGGGGGATTCGGCGAACGAAGGGGTGACGGGGGCATTTTGTGAGAGTCCAGCAGAAGGGACCGACCGGCCTCACTGTGTGGGGCCACGTTTGAACAAGTCCCAGGGGCTCATCGAGATCCCGGACCGGAATCTGCTCCTCGGATGCCAATGGGGCATCCCAAATCCCGATGGGAGCATCGGCAGCATTATTTTCGAGTTTCCGAGAAACGGACCACTTCAGATTCTTGCCGAACACAGGTTCGAGGAACCATTTGGTGATGGAGTCTATGAGCCACGCAATTCCACCGTCTATCTGAGCAGCGACCGGAAAAACGGAACGTTCCCCTTACACCTGCCATCCTTTGAGTTTGGTCCAGTGATTCCCTTCGATGTCACCGGGGGCGAATTCCGATACAGTACTGAGTTGGGCGAGGGTGTGATCTGCGGTAACGGTATCGGGACTGCCATACGCGGTGCTCCATTTTCAGCGCGCCATTTCATCTCCGGCGGTGATTCGATCGTCAAACGTCTGTCTTCCGCGGTCCATCGTCTGACATCTGGCGAGCTTCCAACGATCGAAACAGTCGCCGAATCATGGGGTTGTGATTGGGATCCTGCGACCCGGAAGGTTTATTCAACTGTACCGAACCTCGGACTCCTTGATCGGATCGACTACGACACGGGCCAGATTGAAAAGCGCTGGTTTGTCGGCCCGGGCATGCGTTCCGTCAGTTATGATCGGACTCGCAAACGAGTGTACTTCACAGATTTCCTGCGTGGTGCCGTGCTCGGCCTCGATGAAGAGTCAGGGCAGGTGTTTGCTCGCTGGTTCGTCGGCCGGTTCTCGCGGGGTGTGAGTCTCACCCGTGATGGAACGGCACTTCTGGCAAGTAGCAACCTGGGGATTGTCCGAATTCCACTGGACGAGACGCCGCAGGAACAATCCTCTCCGCAGCCATGACATCGCCGGTGAGGAATTGGTTGCTCACCGGTCCTCGGTATGGGCACCCCCACCAAACCGCAGGAAGAGCCGCTGGCTCGCATGGCCCATCAGGCTTCGGTTGCTTCCCGTTCCAGAGCAACCAAAACGGCTCCTATGATGACTCAGCCTGTGTGGATTGCGAGTACAAATCGCCATCGACACACGGCACACCATCTTGTACGTTGTCCAGATGGGTATTCACAACGAACGTCAGATACAGGGTTTTGCGGCGTCTCTTTCTCTGCTCCTTCTACTGATTTTCTCCGGTCCTCCTGTCGCCGACGCAGCAGCGACCCCACCCGCACAGAGGGCCCAGACAGTAACGACGAGCACACCGGGTAGCGGCACCTCCGCAACACCATCCGCTGGGCCTCCTACCGCCACAGCAACTGTTTCCGAACGATGCCAGAAGATCATCGACTCGGTCGCCGCGGGCAAGAGCGCTGCGGAATTGAAGATTCCCATCACCAATGCCGTTCGTGAAATCATTCAGTGCCATGCCGTCAAGCTGAAGAAAGAATCTCTCTGTAACGGGCTTCCAAACCCGGGCGATTGCCGTACCAACTACAAGTTCTGGACTGACGCGCGCACTGCAAAAGGAAACTGGCCGGCAGTTTTCTCCAAAGCACTGGGCGCAGGCATGTGCCCTCCATCCGAAAAGGGATGTGATAAACTCCTCGCAGCAATCGCAGCACAGGATCCATCGAAATGCACAGCGGAGTGGAATCCAATCTGCACGGCTCTCGCCACTGCGGACCCGTCTCATTGCGACAAAGACGATGGGGATTGCCACCACATGGCGACGATGTTGAAGCTGTTGAAGGCTGGAGGCCTGGACCTACTCGCCAAGAAGGGTACCGACACAGATAAAGATTTCGTAGCCGCAGCCCTGGGACGACCTGATGCTTGTAGCCACGCGATCAAGACGTTTCTGGCGGAATGTAATGCCCCACCGGCGGTGGAGTCGTCGGACAACACGGCGAGTACGACACCTGTTGCGGGGGCCACGCCGCCGGGAACGACTTCCGGCGCAGCGCCAGCGGCTCCGGGAACACCCCCCACCCAGTAGGCAAAGTGAACTGCTCTACAAACTGGATGCGGAGACAATACATTTTTAAATCTATCATTATCGCGTGTCCTACAAGATGCTCTTGACGCATTCATTTTACGCAGGATAGTGGTGGACCAATGCAGTCCACGATGCCCCGTAGTTTTCAAACGATCTGTGATATTTGCCTGCGCGACGTACCTGGGTCGCTGAAGATCGAGGGCGACGACGTCTTCCTTTGCAAATCCTGTGAGGAACACGGCGAGCGGCAGGTGCCGATGTCACGCAACGGCAAGTCCTACCTCACCTTCGATCGGCACTACCACACGGTATTTCCACCTGAGGAACCGCCGCCGAACACAGTAGACACCTATTTCTTTACCACGAACCGGTGCAATTTAGACTGCTCCTACTGTGTGGTTGAAGCGAACAATTACGATTACTTCGGCGATTACGAGATTCCCCGGTTTGCCAACCACCTGAAGACCTATCAAGGACCAAAGGTGAGTCTCATCGGCGGCGAGCCGTTCAGCCATCGATCGATGTTCGAGTTCCTGCGCCTCATCGAGGAAAGTGGCAAGACCGCCGTGTTGTATACGAACGGGTTGGCCCTGGCTGATGAAGACGTCGTTCGGCGAGTGATCGACGTATCGCGCCGGCGCTGCGAAATCCGCATGACCTTCGAAGGTTTTGCACCAGAACACTATTCGCATTTCGGCGTATCACGAGTACGCGAGCGCAAATTGGCTGCTCTGGAGAATCTGGCAAAGTATGGGATTCCTTCAACGTTGGGGTACACCATCGAACCTTCCACGCAGCAGAGCCAGGACAGACTTCGGGAGAAGCTGCAGGAAGTGATCAAGTATGCAATGGAACAGGACTTCGTCCGCGGACTGACTTTCCAGGCCACCGCCGCCCTCGGAGGAATACGCCACGCAAAGCCCGATGACATATGGTCTGTGGATCGGGTGATGGACGAAATCGTCGAGGCATCTCCGGTGCCGATCGCTCGACGCGATGTCTATCTGGCACAGCGCCTCGTTCACCTGACTGCCCGGCTGTTCAATCTGCCGCTCTGCGCATACGTCCAGACTGCTGTCTTGTTCCGGGCAGGAAAGCGCTGGGTTGGACTCGACCATTTCTTCAACTGTGACAAACTGGAGCGGCGGCTCGACGTGCAACTCGATGAATGGCCGCGGACGAGCCGCAGGCTCCTTCGTGCCCTGGCGGCGGACGCTCTTGCCTGTGCCTACCCAACTCGTGTTCCGTCTCTCGCCGGATTTGGGCTACGGATGCTGCCCGTCTTCTTGAACCGGTATGACTTCGCCAGCATTCCGAAATCGATCCTGCCACTCATCTCGATTTCGGTTTGCGATCGTTACAATCTCGACTCGCATGTGGCGCGGCGTTGCGAAAAGATGGTCCACTCGAGAGTCGGGGGGCAAGAGATCATCGAGTCCTGCAGTGAAATGACGATCCGGCAAACACGCGAACGCGCCGCCGTCGACCAGGCAAACAACGGATCCTCGCACTGACGGACCCGTGGACCGTCCGATCAGTGCGAGCCCACCATGTAGGAGAGCGTGCGTAATGCAAGTGTCGCATCACGCCACACTGCGCCCGGGAGCCAACGGCCACGGGTCCGCGCATAGTCCAGCACGAAACGCGGTGACAGATAAAATTTCCGATAAAGATCTCTCTGATCAAAATCGAGCGAAGACACATCGGAGGCTCCACCGGCAAACTTATTGCTGAGCCGCTTCCAGGTCTCGTTTCCACGTTCACCACGCGCCATCGGATAGGCAGCGAAGCGATGACACTGAACAAGTTCGGGGCGGAGATCGTCAAGCAGGCGCCAAGTGGCGTGGCGCTCCTGTTCCGTCTCCCCGGGCGCTCCTAGAATCACGTATGCCACCATCCATATACCGGCGTTGCGAATGGCAGTGGCTGCAGCACGTGTTTGCTCTACCGTGATCCCTTTGCGTAAACTATCGAGCACACGCTGTGAACCGCTTTCGATCCCCAGGCACAGAGTGGAACAACCAGCCCTCCGGAGGAGAGGGAGAAGTGCGGGGTCGACATCGTCGACACGCGCATCAGCCAACCAGGTGAGCTTCAGACCACGTCGTAAGATCGATTCGCAGAGAGCAGCAACACGATCCGACTTGCGGAGAAAATTGTCGTCATTGAAATAGACGACATTCGCACCAAGCGACGCGACATGCTGTAACTCTTCGGCAACGGCCTCGATATCCCGCACCCGATAGGGAAGGAACCGCGAGCGCATCTCGACGGGTGAACAGAACGTGCATGCGTGTGGGCAGCCACGCGTAGAAAGGACGTACGCACAACGCAAACGACCACGGTGCTGAAGTGGATAGGCAACCGTATACCCACCCGCAAGCAACTCGGCATGTGGCGGAATCGGCAATGCATCAATATCGGCGATAGGTAAAGCCGGGATCGCCGCACGCACACCCGGTGCATCATTTTCCACCCAGCCCGGCGCTGTCGGCGAGCGGCCGGCCCCAAGCGCATCCACAATCTCGCCGATCCAACCTTCGTATTCTCCGCCCAGAACTCCGGCAACGGAACCATCCTCCAAGATCCCAGCCGCTCCCGATTCTGCCGGTGGCCCTGCGGCAACGACAACGCCGGCGAATGGTCGGACTCGGCGCGCCAAGGGCACAATCTCTCCCAGGTTTTCGATCCTCGCATCCAGCACGAGCACATCGGGGCGACTCTTCCGGATGCGGCCATCGAGGGAGACCGACCGACTCGTCGGGGCGGCCGTATCGATAAACTCAACCTGATGTCCCAGCTTCCGCAGCACTGAAGTTGCATAGGCCGCCCTCAAGGGCGGTATGGCGTGGCGCGGGTGGCGATGTTCGGAGCCGAGAGCTCCCAGGTAGGCGACAGTGACCTTCATGGTCAGATTCGCCCCAATGCCCGATCGAGCGCTGCAATGACAGACTCTGGTGTCACTCCCACGTGAATCGGGAGATAGAGACCTTCACGTTCAGCGCGCTGGGCCACAGGGTCCTGTCTGCCCACGTCGTCTTCGATCGACCGCATCCACGTCGGCTGTGTGTCCTGTCCCTCGTCGAGCAACACTCGACGGAGTTGGTCTCGCCGGTGATGAAGGAGAGTCACGAAGAGCGGGTGATCGCCCGGATCATTCGCCTCCTGATAACGCAAATCTCGTTCACACAATGCCTCGCGTATCGCAAATGCCGCTGCACGGCGGCGACAACGCTCCGTAGCAAAGCCATTCAACTGCCGCAGCGCCAGCCTGCCCACCGTTGGTGGAGGTTGCCGAGTTACCGCTTCTGGAACTCCTTGACCCTCGTCTTCGAACAGACGAGTAGGGAGGTCCACTCCAAAACGGTCGAAAACCCGAATGACGGGATGAAGGAAAATCGGGTACAGTTTTGGATGGGTGGCGGCTGCAATCCCCAGCTCGAGAAGCGCCGAAATAAGCAGGCGTGTGCGTGAGGGAGGAGGGAGCGTAGCGCGGGCCGTACGCACCGCGGCAGCCACTGCCGGATCATCGGTTACCACCAACCCACCGAACATCGTGTTGATATGTTTCCCCTTGCCAAAGCTGTGGATCGCCGCATTCCCGTAGGAACCGACCGGACGGCCATCGACTTCAGCCCCTACGGCGTGAGCAGCATCTTCGATGATGACGACGTGCGCAGGAACCACTTGTGAGATCTCGGCCATGGGCGCCGTGACCCCTTCGACGTGGGTGGGGATCACCGCTCGTGTCCGAGGCCCAAGGGCTGCAGCTACGGTATCCCCGGTGACCACGAGACGGCGTTCACACACATTCGCAATCCGCAACTGGTAGCCAAGCGCGCGCAGAAAACCAGGAACGCACGGCGCCGTGTAGGAAGGGACGATAATTTCATCCCCTGGACGGCAGCCGGCATGCGCCAGCAATGCGCCCAGACCAGCGCGCGCCGAACCCACCACAACGGCCTGCTGAACGCCAAGCACCGCGGCTGCAGCAGATTCGAACTTCTCCAGACCATCACTTTTCCTGCCCAGCAGTGAGGTGACCGTCTCACTGGACAGCCCAGGTACCGCGGTCGGTCGCAATCGCGGAGTTGGCGATAACATCGACATTCGTAATGACCTGCCCAAGGTCCTGTGGATACACGCCTCCGTGAAGTCAGTCAATTTGCGAACATCGAGGAGGTGATTCCCCTGGGCCAAGCGCAACCACGCACAGCACCGTCCCCCCCAGACTATCCGCTCGATGCAAAATCGATCAGATTTTCACCCGCGGGGATGGACGAATCGAAACCTCTCCTTCCTGGCCACTTTCAGTCCCCCAACTCCACCGATGGACGAATTCTCCAGACCTCGAGGACCGGCTCGTTGTTCCGGTTCGTAAACACCATCTTTCGTTCGGCATCTGCAACGATGAGCATTGCGCGTGCGATCCCCGGCTCATCGAAATGGCGCGATTCGATCCGGTTCTGCCCAACCGGGAGAAGAACGGTCAAGGACGTTGTCGAATCGCGCCCGCGCAAGATCTCTCGCCAAACTTCGACAAGGTCGGGATCTGGGGCTCCGGCTTTTGACCGCCGGAACATTGGGTAGACGTACACCGGGCGAACTTTACCACCGGAAAGCATCTCGTAGGTACCCACGGCATAGAACGTCACGACAATGGGGCGCAGTTCACCGTGCTCCATCAGCCAATCGGCAGAAGCGCGCTGGACATGAAGATCGAATAAGGCGTTTGCGGCTCGTGAAAGATCTTCAGAGAACCCGCGTTGGTCCCAGAAATTTGCACCCACAGGTAAGGCACAAAGGAGTAGTGCCCCCCCATAGGCAGGGAGGAGCCGATTCAGCCATCTCTGTGCACACCACTCGAGAAAAGCGGCAACAGCCAAGCTGTGCAGAGGCACCAGCAGCACGAACTGGTAATCACGATGTTCGCGATAGAACATTGCGACAAAAGCAAAGACGACCAATGCCACAATCAACATCTGGAACTCGATTCGCTGCCGTCGGGAACCTGGTGAGGCTGAGCGAACAACGAGCCATCCGAACGTGCACACGATCAGCGCAATTCCAAGATAGTTTTGCCGTACGCCTTCGCCACGTACGATCTCGCTGAGAATCCCGCTCCAACTGCCGAGATATTGAAAGAAATTCAGACTGGTTGCGGGAATAACGTCGGTGGTGAAGAAGTCCGTAAGGAAGCTCAATCGCCGCCCGACCTCCCGCACGGTGGACGGACCCGCCACTGCAAACCCAAGGATCGGGAGGAACAACGGCAGAACAGCAAGGGTCGGCCGTACCAGGCATCGAATCGAAGGTGGCCGCCACCCCGCCAGCAACGCCGCCATCAGGATTCCCGAAAGAGGCCATAACGACGTGATCTTGGCTGATATCGCCAGGCTGGCAACAACAACGGCAAGCCAGAGCCATATGTTCGCACCACTTCGCACAAAGCGGAGGACTGCCTGCAACACAACAACGGCACCGAACGACGGCAGACTCTCGTCAAACCGCGCCCAACTATACATGAAGACAAACGGCAAGCTGGTTGCAGCGATGGCTACGCTCATCAGGCCGACCCTTGGCCCCAAGCCCAGAAGCAATGCCAGGTCATACAAACACCACAGCAGGAGCAAACCGAACAAGGCGTGCCAAAGACGCGCCGCCATCAAGGGGGAAAGGCCCGTGGCACGCATCGCCACTCCGCCATAGGAAAGGTGATTCGTCATGTACGGCTGGTTCAGGACGGGCCATCGTCGATCCGAACCAGGCTCCAATGAAAGCCGCGGCAACCACGGCGAAATGACAACGAAAGATGCGATCTCATACGGCTGGGGATTTCCGGCGACGTCACGGAGATCGAGTGGGGTCAAGACATAGGGCACAACCTCTTCGTAGTTTGCCCCGAGGAGTTGCACAGTCTGCGTAACGAGCAAAATGTAGGCGACCGACAAAACTGACAGCGCCGCCGCGCGTCGCAGGTTCATGGAAAACCCGGGCTGGATACATCCATCACAGCCCGTTCAGCCGTAAGCTCGTCCGAAACCTGAATGGCGGGATCGGACGACGATCGGACTTCAGCCACCAAGACCCGTCGCCAATCCACACGAATAGACACGGTACAGCTACTGGAATCGACGGCACGAGAGATCAACCGCATCGAATCCAGGAGTCGGCACGACCCACTCGCAATGGTTCAAGCAGACACCACGGTATCGTTTAGCGCACAGACTTATCCACCAGATCCGACCAATCCCTCGAACGACCGTCGACGACTGGCACCAGCGCATCCGCAAGCTGTTCGATCTTGCTCTTGTCGGGAAGTGGGTCGTCTTCGGCGATCTCGAGGTAGCGCATACCAAGCGGGCCTGCCGTGCGAAAATAGTTCTCACCCTCGCGAGCCCGTGACAGGAGAAGCGTCTGTTCCGGTAATCCTTCGTGTTGGAAACGCAGAAGAACCCCCCCACTGGCCGGACGCGCTTTTGAAAAGGTCCAACCAGCAACCGTCCCCGAACCAAGCAGTTTGCCAACGATATCGCTCGTCTTCTCGCTCACCGCAGTCAGTCGTGGGTCATCCCAATCGACACTGAACGGATCACTGGCGAAAACCTCACTGGGTAAGTCGGCATAACTAAGCGCCTGCACATAGTGGTAGGTGATATTGCTCTGGAAGGCATTCCCCACGAGCAACTCGTCTTGCACCGTGGCTGCAGCCTGGTCATCACTGAGCACCTTACTCCCGTACCAGAACTGAAATCCGGCGATGGCTTTGTTGACCAGAGCATCGTAGCGCTCACAGTACGCACGACAGACCTCCGGGGTCCAACCGGTTTCATTCAGGATCGTCGCAACCTCGATCGCCTTGTTGACCGCAAGGCCGGTACCGACAGAGTAGACTGGATCGGCAAAACAGTACGCATCCGACAGCAGAATGTAATCCATCGTTGCTGGCACGCTCGACGAACGCGCGAAATTGTTGCGGACGTGCATGCGATTGTAGGGGCTACTCCCATCCATGACCCGGCGTCGCAACTGGTAGTTCGGTGCAATGTTGGTACTGGTGATCGCTTCGTACTCCTCACGACTCACCTTGCCGTGTCGTGACACCACGCCGTAACTCAGCAGTTTCTGATCGTACAGCGGAATCTGCCATGTCCACATGCCTTCTTTGATCTTCGTGAGAATCGTCGACATACCCGGCCGCCAGGCACGTGTCTCCTCTTCGGCCAGGACACGACGGTGCTGGTAGCTGTAGCGCAACCAGCTCACTCCCCGATCCTTCAGGGAGGAATAGAATCTCTCGGGCTCGTTTCCTTCGATATCCCAATAACTCCACGTGGCATAGACGGGCCACAGCAAACGGGTCTTCTTCAACAGATTTGACAGGACCATGTTCGGCCCCGAACAGTCGATGATTTGCTTCTCGACCTGGTACTCCTCGTGTTCCGTGCGGACCAGCTTGTGTTCGAGATCGACACCGATGACGCGTTCAGGACGGTACACGACACCCCATGCATCCAGCATCACCTGTTCCATTTCCGTGCGTGTGATGTGCATGGCTCCTTGGAGCGCGCCTTCTGGCAGAGGGAACGACGCGGCGCTCAAACCATCGATGAACGTCGTCCCGTACTTTGGCGAGAACGAGGGACACTCGCGCAAAGCGGGCAGAAGTTCCCGCAGTGCAGGATGACGGAAATGTTCTGGAATGATCGACTCACCGATCTTGTACCGTCCCGGTTCAGCTTCGAGCACGACGGTCCGGTCATTCTTGAGGAAATGCCTCAGGGTAATGCCCGCAATTCCACCGCCAATGATAAGGTAGTCGACCCGTTCCATAATTCCTCCAAAACTTCAGTCAGAGTTTGCCCGTACACTCATCATGGATCACGCGACAAGCGTCCCCCCTACACTGCGGTCCGAGTGACTGTCAACAGGGGGTGCACGTGACCAAGTCTATCGAGGACGAGATACCTCATCAGCACCAAAATCTCACGGACTATTCCCCGACTGGGACCGGTGCCGACAGGAGCAGCCAAGCCTTTGTCGCGATTGATGGACCAGTGGCTGCTGCATCCAGGATATGGACACATGACATCGACAATGAGGCATCAAACATCGAGTCTCACCCGGAGTCCGATCATGCGAATCACCGCCGTTCCCTCATCTCGTCGGAATGGCAGACGATCATCCTCCTTTCGTGTATCCCGCAATCCTCGTCTCACTCAACCACTGGCCGCCACAACGCCAGACCCGCCTGCCAGAATCTCGGCCACCCGCTCGGCGGCGCGACCATCCCAAAGCGGCGGACAGCGGGGAGCGGGAGTGTCACCGTCGAGGATCCGCTGGACTTCGAACGGGATCCGTTCCGGCCGGGCACCAATGATACGGTTCGTACCTTGGTGAACGGTCGCAGGCCTCTCGGTCGTGTTCCGTAACGTCAGACACGGCACTCCGAGAAACGTTGTCTCTTCCTGCACACCGCCCGAATCGGTCAGAACCAGTCGGGCACGGTTCATCAGGGCCAACATATCAAGGTATCCGAGGGGTGACGTCACATGCACGCCCCTCAGACTCCCAAGTGCCGTTCCAAAGCCGAAAGTGTCGATTCGGTCACGTGTGCGTGGATGCATGGGAAAAATAATCGGCAGATGACGACTGATTTTGGCAATGGCGCTGAGAAGCGAGCCAAGGATACCGCGTTGATCGACGTTGGATGGACGATGCAGAGTGAGAACCCCATAGAGCCGGGATATTCCGAATTGGGCTGCAGGATTCCGTTGGACTGCTCTCGGCCAGAACCGCACCAACGCGTCGATCATCACATTGCCGACGTGGAAAATCGAGGCAGATGGCCGGCCTTCACGCTGGAGATTTTCCACACCGCTCGTCTCGGACGCGAACAGGTAATCGCTTATGGTGTCGACGACCACCCGGTTCAATTCCTCTGGCATACTACGATCGAAACTGCGCAAACCTGCTTCGATGTGCGCCACCGGAATCCCCGCCGCAGCCGCAGCCAGTGCTCCCGCAGCCGTCGAGTTGACGTCACCGACAACGACCACGAGATCGGGGCGCAACTCCACCAGAACCGTCTCCAGCTTCGCCAGCATGTGTCCCACCTGAGCAGCGTGACCACCACTACTGGGATCCAGAACGACATCAGGATCTGGTAACTCGAGCTCTGTGAACAACCTCCCCGACATGGCGGGATCCTGGTGCTGTCCGGTGTGAACCAGCCGTGGAACGAAAATATCGGGCCGTGATTGCTGCGCCCGAAGGACAGCGGCCATCTTCACCAGGTTCGGACGTGTACCGACAATGTTGACGACGCGCAGCACTCGCTCAGCGCTCCACGACGCCGCACTGCCACAAACTCTTGTTGGCGGCTACCTCGAGCGCGACACTGTGGTCGACCGACATCGCGTACATGGATGTCCATGTATCCGCGCCCACTCCGCGATGTCAACGCGGGATTCGTCGAACCCCTCGTGCGGAAACCGGAAGAACGCTCCTCCGTCGTCGTACGGCGGCGGAGGAGCATTTCCCTACCAGCCGACCGAAAGACCCAGGGTCACGAACAGACTGTTGTGATCACTGCCAATGGCCGGTGTGCTGTCATATTCATCCAACAACCCGAACTTGGCGCTGACCGGATCGATCAGAGGGACGTACAACGCAAGTTCGTTGCGCATCAGATAGTCACCGGTGAAATCGTCGACCGCCGGGAGATAATCGACACGCCAGGTCACCAGCGAACCATAGGGAAGGTGGTATCCGGCCTGCGCGCCGATCGCGACGCCGAAATAATCGTTGTCAGTCGCGGGGAAATAGGTCCCGTCGACCGTCCCACCAAAGTAGCTCTCATACACCCAGCTACCACCGATGTCGGCCTGCAGAAAATTGCGCCGTGTCTCGTCCAGCTTTTCTTCCCAGAACGTGTAACCGACACCGAGTTTCGGCACGCCACGGATACTGAGACGTTGGATTCCGTCGTACGTCGCATCGCCAGATGCGTAGCCGTAAATGCGCTCGGTAAAATCGTACTCACCACGGACGGCGCCGACCGCCTTGTCCAACGTCGTTACCGTTGGCTCTCCCTTGCTCTTCTGCGTACCATAACGGTAGTCGGCTCCCAGGATGAGGCGGGTCGGCCCCTGGCTGCGGGTGGCTTTCAATCCCAGGACGAAACCTGTGGTGTCCGTCGTTGCCTGCTGCGCATTGAATCCGACGTCGAAATTTCCGTGCCAGTACCGCCACGCGCTACGCATACGATCACGACACGAAAGCCCATCGCCACTCAACGGGCTGGCCAGAGTGATCGTGCTCGGGTCGATATAGGCCGACCCCACCCGGAGCTTCCCACCGGACATTCCCGTCACCGGGGCATCCAACTCGGCCCCGTCACCGTGCAGAATCTGAAACGAAGCCTCCGTTCGAAGGTCCTCGATATCCTCCCACTTGATTGCCAAACTGCCCTTGCCGTACGCCGGATCAAAAATGATCCCGCCTGAGTTCAGTGATTTGACGGCACCCTTGAGCACAGTCCCCTTCGATGTCACCTCGTCGGCATGCACTGCCATTGCCGAGACAACCAGCAGACCTGCACCAAGGGCAACAAATCCCCGACGGAAAATTGATCGGTATGACTTCATTCTAACCCCTTTCTGCATAGACAATGTTGTCAATTCCTTTCGGATGAGCCGATAACTCTGGCCAACCGGCATCCGGTGGTCAGGGCGTCGGACACCAACGCAACACCAAGGTCTGGACGCAAGAGGCAGGTGTCATCTTCCCGTCTGTGAGAGACTCCAGCCCTGTCGCTCCAGCACCTCGATGCCGTCAAAAACCCGAATCCGATTCTTTCTGCAACGAAGGAATCCGGTTTCAGGGTTGCCGTCCCATCGCACCCACAGGACAGTCCTGCAATGTGCCACGGGGTGAAGGCAACGTGCGCGCAATCGACGGACTCACTCGTCCAGCACGAAAATCAGGTTCATGTGGACCCGGTACTCCTTGATTTTCTTTTTTTCGACACTGGCACGGATGCGTGTCACCTCGACACCGGTGATCCCGTGCAACGTCTTGTGTGCCCGCTTGAGACCTTCTTCGATGGCTCCCTCGATGGTTCCTGCGGAAGCTACGATTTCACTGATGCGCCCTGTCGCCATTCCGAGTCGACTCCTTTCCCTTCATCCATCCACCATCTCTTGACCGACATGCAAGCCACGTGAAAAGTCGTCGCCGTGCGTTCCCCACAGCCGGCAAATCGGAACCTCGCGTGACTCACAAAGCAACGCCATCCGAGCGAACACTCCGGACCGACGGGTCGAGCGAGGACGACAGACATCCGGACGATCGGTTGCACCGCGGTTTATCGCTGACCGACGCCGTCATGCTGTGCGTGTCGTCGGTCATCGGGGTTGGAATTTTTCTCACACCGGGCACCGTGGCCGAGTTGCTGCCGCACCCTGGTGTGTTCCTTGCCGCCTGGCTGCTGGGCGGCCTGCTCTCGCTTGCCGGTGCGTTAGCCAACGCCGAGTTGGGCGCCATGTACCCCCACGCCGGAGGAGATTACGTTTACCTGCGTGAGGCCTACCACCCGATGGCAGGCTTCATCATCGGTTGGTTATCCTTCTTCGTGATCTATGCAGGAACCATAGCCACGCTGGCCGTGGGCTTCGCCGAAGGACTCGATCGTGTCATTCTTATTGACGCTTCTGGAAAAACGATTGCCGCCGTCGTCGTCATCATTGTCACCTCGGCCGTGAACTACGTCGGCGTCCGTAGCGGCGCTCGTTTCAACAACCTGACGGGCGCAATCAAATTGGTGGCGCTCGCCGCCGTGGCGATTGCTGGGCCTGTGCTTGGTTCGGGGCAAATCGAAAACCTGCGTCCCCTCGTCAGCGGTGCGACGGCGGTCCCCTTCTCCGGGCTCGGCCTGGCGCTATCGCCCATTCTGTTCAGCTATCTCGGCTGGAACGCCTCTGTTTATGTCGCCAGTGAAATCCGCGAACCAGGACGCAACGTTCCCCGGTCCCTTTTTCTCGGACTGCTCCTCTGCACGGCAATCTATCTGATGCTCAACGCCGTCTACCTCTACGCCCTACCGATCGAGACGCTCCGCGGTCAGGTGCATGTCGGTGAGGCAGCAGCACGAGCTTTGTTCGGTGACCTCGGCGGTTCGATCACGGCAGCGCTCATCCTCGCATCCATTATCGGCTGCCTGAACGCAACCATCCTCGTAGGACCTCGCATCGCGTACGCCATGGCACTGGATGGCTATTTCTTTCCCGGAATCGATCTCGTACACGACCGATATCGCACGCCACACATGGCTATCGTGGCACAGGCCCTGACGGCCATTGCCCTGATCATCGTGCTGCAAAGCTTCCCCAGCGTTCTCGACTACACGACATTCGCCATTGTGCTTGCCACGATGGCGGATACCACGGCGCTGTACGCACTGCGGTGGCGCCGTCCACACAAGCGACGGCCCTACCGGGCGTGGGGATACCCGTTCGTCCCGGCCCTCTATTTTCTGGCCAATGGCTTCATCGCCAGTGCGATGATGCGGGGTCGGCCAAAGGAATGCGCCATTGCTCTGGCTGTCACCGCCACGGCACTCCCTTTCTATGTGTGGTTCCGTCGTGGTCGGGCGTGAACTCCAACCCGATCGTGTTGCCGGACGACCCGGAAGGTAATGAGTAGCCGCTCTGCCACTCGGATCAACCTCCATCACGGAGGCGGACACGTTGCCCATCACGCAGGGGACGATCCGAAACGATCACCAGTTCGCCCCCCGACAAGCCCTTTGAAATCCTGATCTCATCCCCAACGCTACCGGCGCTCTCCACGGGTCGTTCCTTCACCCGGCCGTCCTCGTAGACCCACACGAGGGCCTGGCCGGAATCATTGCGACGTAGCGCGCTACTGGGGATCGAGACGATGGATTCCGCCGCTCCGTTCGGACCGGCTTTCGGCTCGCTCAAAAAAGTGATCCGCGCACTCATGTCGGGAAGGAGTTTCTCATCCGGATTCTGGATCCGAACTTCGATGCGCAGCGTACCTTTCTGGCGATCGACTTGCGGATAGAGCTTGACGACTCGTGCATCGTACTTTGCATCAGGGTAGGCATCGGGGATTACACTGGCGGGCTGTCCCATGTGGACGCGATTCAGATCGGCCTCGTTGACATCGACCTGAGCACGCATGTCCGTCAGATTGGCCAGGCGGATCAGATCACCGGAGCCAGCAAAACCTCCAGGTACGGCAATCTCGCCAACCTCCTTGCTCTTGGCCAGGATCACTCCGTCGGTCGGCGCTCGCAATACAGTGTAATCGAGGTTTACTTTCGCCTGCTCCACTTCGGCTTCGATCTGGCTGACCGTCGCCCGAGCCACTTTGGCCCGGTTCTCCTGGATGTCCAGTTCCTGTCGCGACGCAACACCCTTGTCGAACAGAGTGTGGATGCGCCGGAGATCCGCTTCGGCCAGATTGAGATTTGCTCGTGCCAGGTTCAGAGACGCTTCGGCGCGTGCCGCGGCAGCGCGATAGTCACGATCATCGAGTTGTACCAGAGGATCTCCCTTGAGAACGCTCTGCCCCTCCTCGACAAAATAGCGCTCGATCCGACCGGGGACACGTACGCCGATCGAGACATAGCGATCTCCCGTGACGACATAACCCGAACCTGAAAGAACCGGGAGCGGGCCAGCCTCGACCGCCGATATGCGGGTGGCCTCCGCGACGGCAACCAGGACGGGAGCTCCTTGCAGCCTCCAAAATGCCACACCTGCCGCGGCAACGATCAATCCAATCCACCAGAAACGGCGGATCGGGTTTCGGCGTGAACGACGTGGCGGCGCGTCACGGTCGATCCGCAGCGAGGCCAATTCCGCTCGCAAGCGGTCATCCGGTCCAGTGGACGAGGTATTCATGGAGGGCTTGATTACCACACCCGAGAGATCGGGGAAGCGTGGGCAGCAACGGAAACTGGGGGGACAATATGGATCACATTCGCTGCGGCCATACGCTCTTTTGCAGAATCAGCAGCAGTTTTTCGGCACAAGACTCTCATGCCTTTCGTAGGGCCTCGATAGGCCGCATGCGCGCTGCACGCCAGGCGGGGCCGAATCCTCCGATCAGGCCGATCAGCCCAGCCAGAACCAGGGCACCAGCAAAATCTGCTGTACCCAGCCGCAGAGTGACCACGTTTGTCGTGAACGCTGCCGTGCCAAAGGCAATCCCTCCCAGGTACCATTGTAGAGCGATGGCCAGCAGCAGAGAGACAACGACACCGATCAGAAATCCAACACAGGCAAGAAGCATTGACTCGATCTGGAACGCGATGAGAATCGCTGCTCGCGAAAAGCCCATCGCCCGTAGGGTTCCGATCTCTGCGGTGCGTGCCTGTACCGCTGCATACATCGTATTCGATGCGCCAAAGCCGGCACCAATCCCGGCGAGGACAGCAATCCCCACAACGAGTACATACAGGGAATTCGCCGACTCGGATTGCTTCGTGTAGTAGTCGGATTCGCGTTGTGCCTGGAGGGCGTAACGCGGGTCCGCTTCGATGCGTTTTTGCAGGTGGACGAGATCACCCTCCGACCGGGCCCGAAATCGTACCCCCGAGTAGGGAAACGGACGCTTTGCATCATTCGCCAGTTCACGGACGTCTACCCAGACCTCGCTCTCGAACGAAGAACCGGCCGCCTCGAAGGTTCCCACCACGGTCCAACGCCCACGACCGAACTCGAGATGGCTGCCCAGGGTCGTCCCTTCGTAGCGCCCCCCTACACCGACACCAACGATTGCTTCCGCCGAACTCAGGCGGAACATCCGTCCGGCAACGATTTTCACCGTATCGTGAACTTCCAGTGCCATTGGCTCCACGCCGCGGACGAGCACATTGTCTCGTCCCCCATCGATGGTTCGAAAAAACGGTTGCACCACGAGTTCCGGCGACACGAGCGGCTCGTCTTTCGCATTGCGCACGATACCATCGGAATAACGGATCGACTGATAGACCTCCTGCTGCAACTGGCTCATCCCGTCATTGTCAGACCCTTTGCGCATGACCACGACGTTGAGCGGATGGCCCGTTGCCACCAGGGTGTGCTTGAGACTGGAGATCAGCCCCAGAAAGAGGCTGCATGCCACCACGACAAGGGCGATGACGCCTGCCGTCATCACCGTACGCCCCGGGCGGGCACGCAGATTTCGCAGACTGTAGGAGAATGGCAGCACGGCTCAGTCCAGACGCGCCCGATCCATGTCAGAAGATCTCATGCAACGACTCCACCACCGGCTTACGTGCCGCGCCATAGGACGGTGCTACCCCAGAGAGGATTCCTACGATCAGCGAGAGGAAGATACCTTGAACCACAACGGGACCCGTAACGATAAAGCTACCGAGCGGACCCAGCGTCGGAATGAATCCAGCAAAAGCGCGCAACCCTTCGGTAAAGGCCATCGCCAGCCCGACACCGGCGAGCCCGGCGAATGACGACAGTAGCACCGCTTCCGCCAGCAAAACGCCGAAAATCACACGCCGCCCAAAGCCGATCGCCTTGAGCATGGCAATCTCGCCGGCCCGCTCGCGAATTCCCATCGATGCCGTGTTCGCAGCAATGAAAACGATGCACAGGGAGACAAGACCGGTCACCACCAGAATGATCGTGACAAAGCCCTTGAGCGTTCCCAGGAAATTCCCAAAGAAACTCTTTTCTGTTTCGGATGCCGTCTCAGCTTCGCTGTTGCGTGACATATCATCGATGGCCTGCATGACCCGATTGACATTCTGCGGATCATCGATCCGCGCCCAGATCATGCCAACGATGCTGAGTCCCTGCCCCCGCAACGAGATGAGTGCCTCGTCGAGATAGGTGCGGTGGAACCAGAACAGCGGAGAGCGGTCATTCGGAATCTCACCAACGACACGAAAATCGAGTGCCACCGGCCAGAGATTACTCTTGAGTGTGACACGATCGCCGATCTTCCACCCATATTTCAACATCGTCTGCCGGCCGACGATGGCTCCATCACGGTAGCGTTGAAAATCCTCGAGTTGGGATTCGGGAATCCGATAGTCGGGATAGACATCTCCGACGGCATCCCCATCAACGGCAAAGCTGGGGAACGTCACGCGTCCCTCCTCTTCGAAGGTACCGCCGAACCAGGTCATGCCACAGGCGGCCACCACACCCTCCACCTGACGTACCTTACGGGTGAAGGAGAACGGCATCACGTAAACGATGCCCGCACGGTTATGGATGGATATCCGCGTATTACTGGCGATGTTGTTGAGAAAGGCATCGAGTCCCGCAGGCATGGTGAGAAGGAGCATGACCAGCATGACGGCAAGCGCGACCGCTCCTCCCGTCAGAGCGGTACGCAGCTTGTTGCGCCGGAGATTGGCAAAGACCAGACCTGCGTACTTCACCTGCCCGCCCTCACCGCATCGGGTATCGGTCCACCCCGGGCAGCCATCAGAATCGCCTCGTGCGCACGATCCGCAGCCTCACCCTCCAACAGTAATCCCTTGTCCAGATGGAAAGCCTGATCCACGAAACGCAAGGCACGTGGATCATGGGTGACCATGACCACGGTCTTGCCAAAATCTTCCTTCAGCTTACGCAGAAGGCCCAGAATCACCTCGGCGTTCCGTGCATCGAGGTCACCCGTTGGTTCATCTGCAACGATCAGATCCGGATCCGTCACGATGGCCCGGGCAATCGCCACCCGTTGTTGCTCACCGCCCGAAAGCATACGCGGGAAATGCCCGAGTCTGCCCTCCAGGCCGACGATTCTCAGCGCCGTCTCGGCCCGCCGCATCCGTTCACCTCGATCGAGGTGGGTAAGCAATAGAGGCAGTGCAACGTTGTCGCGAGCGCTGAGGACCGGGATGAGGTTGAAGAACTGAAAGATCAATCCGACATGGCGAGCACGCCAGTTCGCCAGTTCATCCTCGGTAAGGTCGTTCAACTTCTGCCCGACGACAAAGATATCTCCGCTGCTGGGCCGGTCGATCCCCGAGATGAGGTTCAGCAGGGTGGATTTGCCCGAACCGGATGGACCCATGAAGGCCACGAAGCGCCCCGCCTCGATATGCAACGTGGCGCGATCGAGCGCATACACCTCATCCACGCCGCGCGTATACACACGGGACACGTCACGGATCACGATCAATGGCTCCACCACACGACTCATACGGCCGACTGTACCCGAGCCGGAAGTCGCGGCAAAGTCATGTGAGACAGGGAAGAACACAACTCCGAAGAGTTGGGACTCACACAATGCGCTATTGCAACACGGCCTTTCGCGCTACACACTGACCGTACCCATCATGGATCGGCTGAAATCTCCCCATACCGGACCACGGGAGTGGGTCATCTACGACGAATATTCGCGTTGCCCGTACCTGCCGGGAGAGGTGGCACGGTTGCCCCTACGGCTGCCCACACGCCCCCTCACACGAGCGGCCATGACGGATCGTTTGAGGGAGGGCGACCGCCGGCAAGGAATATTGCTGTACCGCCCCAAATGTCCGGGCTGCCGGGCCTGCGAAGCGATCCGGATCGACGTTGCAGGCTTCCGTCCAGATAGGACCATGCGACGAGTCTTCCGTCGCGGTGAAGAGTGTCTCGAAACGAGGCTCGGTGCTCCGCAACTCACCAAGGAAAGGGTCGCCTTGTACAACCGACACAAGGTCGAACGGAACCTCCTGGTCGGAGACGGCCTTCTGGACGCGGAGTTGTACAGTGAATTCCTCGTCGATAGTTGCGGTGAGTCTTTCGAGCTGACGTACCATCGGAACGGCCGGCTGGTTGGCGTTGCCATCTTTGACCGGGCCAGTGAAGCACTATCCGCCGTCTACTGTTTCTATGATCCTTCCGAGGCGCATCTCAGCATCGGAACTTATTCGATTCTAAAGCAGATCGATCTGTGCCGCCGCTGGGGACTACAACACCTCTATCTCGGTCTCTTCGTCAGGGGCTGCACCACGATGGCATACAAAACCCGCTTCCGCCCGCAAGAAAGGTTGATCGAGGGAGTGTGGCAGCGGTTCGATTGACGCGAACCCGACAGGCAGAACCGTATGTCCCAAGCGAACGATCGCGGCTTCAGCGCCTCCGGCCGAGAATCGCCCGCAACAACGGTGTCGTCATGAAGGTGGTTCCGAGTGCCATCAACACCATCATGGTAAACAGTCGAGGGGAGAGCACACCGAGGTCGAGTCCAATATTGAGAACGATCAGTTCCATCAGACCCCGTGTGTTCATCAGAACACCCAGGGCAGTCGCCTCGCGCCAATCCGAACCGGTGGCACGCGCCGCGACTGTCGTACCGCCAAACTTACCAACGCAAGCAGCCATGATGATTGCCGCACAGGCGATCCAGTCCGAAGCCGACGCCAACAAGCCAATTTGCGTGCGCAAGCCGCTGTAGGCAAAGAACAAGGGCAACAGAATGACCACGACCAGCGCTTCGAGACGCTCCATCAGGGTGCGCGTCAAAATCCCCCTCGGCAGGATCGCTCCGAAGACGAACGCTCCGAACAGCGCGTGGACCCCGATCAGTTCCGTTGCCCAGGCCGATAGCAACGCCAGTACCAGGACGGCAGCGATCACATCATGCGAGACGAGGCCAGCGGCGTTGAGACGATCATCGAGCTTCGCGATCAGGGGGCGGACTCCCCTCCACATCACAACGACATACACCGCAGCAACAAGAGTGGTGGCAAAGGCAGAACTCCAACCGGAACTACGCACCATGGCAACGACGAAGGCAAGTACACACCAGGCCGTGATGTCATTGAGGGCGGCACACGCAATGGCCAGTGCCCCCTCGCGTGTGCGTAGCAACGATTGTTCGGCAAGAATGCGAGCCAGGACGGGAAAGGCGGTGACGCTCATCGCCGATCCCATGAACAGGCAGAACACGGGTAACGACACTCCGGGGCCGCTGAACTCTGCAAACAGTTCAACGGCGAGCAACGTGCCAAGCAGGAAGGGAACGGCAATGCTGCTGTTCGATACGACAAAAGATGTACGCCCACGGCCACGGAGGAGTCCGAAATCAAGTTCCATTCCGATGATGAACATGAACAAGAGCAGCCCGATGAGACTTACGGTCTGCAGCACCGGTAACGAGTTGGAAGGAAAAAATGCACCAAACACATCGGGTGCCACCCAACCCAGGAAGGATGGGCCGAGCAGAATTCCAGCGATGACCTCGGCAATCACCATCGGCTGGTGCAACCGCCGCATCACCCGGCCGATGAGCCGGGCCACCACGACGATCGCGACAATCTGTGCGAGCACCCGTGTCAGAGGGTCGTGAATCAGAAACTGCATGTCCCAGAGCGCCACACCGTCAAGCCGACTTCAAAGGTCACAACCAATACATTCCCCTCCCGGTTTGCACCGCGATGTCGCGCCCCGCTACCAAGTCCCTTTGGCCAAAACAACCTCCCCACCAGCAGAATCATACCTGGGCCCTTGCGGAAGGGAACCACTTGGTTACGGCTTGACGTCAGGGCGCTTCTTGCCGAGGTTGGTTCCGCACGGGAAGTTTCCCTTCAGACAACGAGACGGGCGATGCTGAAACTGGACAAATTACTGGAATTGTCGCGGAGTGAACAGACCGAAGTATTGGCACCTGCGAACGAACAACTGGAGAAACTCAGCGCCGTCGACCGAGTTCAATGGACCTTCGACAACCTCGAAGCTGAATTTGTCCTCTCTTCCAGCTTTGGCATTCAGGCAGCAGTCATGCTGCACCTGGTCACCCGGGTCCGCCCGCACACTCCGGTCATTCTCACCGATACGCAGTACCTCTTCCCAGAAACCTACCGTTTCATCGATGAGTTGACCAATCGGCTCGGGCTGAACTTGAAGGTCTATCGTGCGCCGATCAGTGCCGCATGGCAGGAAGCACGTTTTGGAAAGCTGTGGGAACAAGGTGTCGAAGGCATCGACAAATACAACCAGATAAACAAGGTCGAACCAATGCAACGCGCCTTGAAAGAACTCGCGGCGCGCACCTGGTTTTCTGGATTGCGGCGGGAGCAGGCCAACTCACGCGCTCATCAGCCCGTCCTCGCCGTACGGCGTGGTGTGTTCAAGGTACTACCGGTGGTCGACTGGTCCAACAAGGACGTCTTCTACTATCTGAAAAAACACGATCTCCCCTACCACCCATTATGGGATCAGGGATACGTTTCCGTCGGAGATGTTCAAACCACGGCCAGGTGGGAGCCGGGAATGAAGGAAGAAGAAACCCGATTTTTCGGTCTTAAACGAGAGTGTGGTCTGCACGAAGACGATGGCGAAAAGGGAGGAAGCGGAATCTGAGACAGATCGTTTCGACTACGGACCGGCAGCTCGGGTAACCCATCCCACCCTTACATCTCGTCTTCCTCAAAATCTCGAAACTCTCCACGCGCATAAGCCTCCATGACGGGGGATGATCCACCGGCCTTTCCCAGCAGGGCAAGACAAGCCACTGGCCAATGCTGCTCGTCAGCGGTTGACCTTTACTCTGTAACGTAGGACATCCAGAGGCAAGGAGAACCCATGGCCCTAAGAACTCGTGATTCGAAAGCTCCACCACCCGTGACCGAGCGCCGTAAGCCCACCTATGGAACTGCCACACGACTGGCGCGGCTCATGCTCGGTCTGGTCGAACGGCCCCACGGGTGGAGCTTCAGCGCCGTCCAGGACGAGCTTGGTATCGGCGAGAGGACGTTGATGCGCTACCTTGCCGCCTGTCGCAAAGAAGTCACCGATCGTTTCGGAAAGCCGATCGTTGAAGTCGTGCGCTACGACAAACGACGTCTCCTGCGTCTCGCACGACCATCGAGCACCAACAACGCCAACGCCTACGAGGTACTCTATCTTTATTTCGCGCTCTCTGTGTTTCAGTTTCTCGAAGGAACGGTCATCAAGGAGGGTATCGATCACCTGTGGGAACGTTTTTATCGCGGCTTACCAAAGCAACAACGCCTGCGTCTTGGTGATTTTCCGCGTAAATTCTATGTGGTGCCCCATGCCGTAAAAGACTACCGCCGTTTCGACGACATCCTCGACACGATTGTCCAGTGCCTCGTCTACCAGCACCGGATGATCGTGGATTATCACGGTCTGGTCGGGGAAGGTCGTATCCACGAGATCGATCCCTACACCCTGGCGATGTACCGCGGCGGTCTGTACCTGATCGGCTACAGCTACGTCTACCGGAAAGTTATCTACCTCGCCATCGAACGGATTCGCAGTGTCGAAAAGCGTGATGAAACGTTTTCCTACCCGGCACGCTATTCACCCCAGAAACATACCGAGGGTGTGTTCGGCATTTTCGATGGGCCCCCCTGCGATGTCGAGTTGCAACTCCTCAATAAGGAAACGGTAGCCTACCTCCGGTCACGCCGCTTGCATCCATCGCAAAAGTTCATCCCACAGTCGGATGGAACCGTACGCCTTACCATGTCGGTCCGCGGTACGACCGAACTCGTCCCATGGATCCTCAGCCATGGGCCGTACGTACGCGTCCTGCAGCCGCGAGAACTCCGGGATGAAGTGGCATCACTGCACGCACAGGCTTCCGCCCTCTATGCACGATCTCCGAGGAAGAGTCTCGGGCGTACCTCCAGGCGATCTCGGGGCGACACCCGAGCGAGTGAGATCCCTTGAGAGACCAGCCGGCCAAGAAAGACAAACGCGATCCAGATACCGCTATAGTTGCCGCGTTGCATGGAAAGGCGGACATGAACAGGGGACCCTATCGGTATTTTCGATCTTTCATTCTGCTCATCATGGCTGCGACCATCGCCTGGCACGGCAGGATCTACGCCGGTGAAACACGCAAGGTGATCCGCAAGGATCCATTCATCGAGGGCCAATACGGCGTCTACGAGAAGGGCCGGCGGACCGGCACGATTCGTCGTGATCCCTTCCTCAAGGACCAGTACCAGTACCGGGACAACCTCGGCAAAGAGACGGGAACAATCCGCAAGGATCCATTCATCTCGGACCAATGGAACATCACGCGCGATGGCAAATCCTCCGGCTCCCTGCGACAGAACCCATTCCGGGAGGATCGGTATGAATTACGAGACCGCTCGGGGCGGAAACAGGGCGAACTGCGCCAGTCACCTTTCAATAAAGACGAATGGCAGTTCGAGGGCAGAGATTGATCGCCCCGTAGGGTCTGATCCAGCCGGGAATTCCCTCGTTGTCCGGGTTGGGTGTGCCGCAATCCCCGGGGACCTCACTGGAGCCGCAGAATTCAATCCCGGTGTGGTGGTGCACAGGTGGGATTCTGCGCCACCTCATGTAAGGTCGCAGGGTCGTCGGTAAACATCCCATCCACACCAAACTGTCGTTGCCGGCACATCTCCGTCCGATCGTTCACCGTCCAAGGGTGCACCTTCAGACCAACCCTGTGAATACGCTCTACAAACTCTGCATCAACCAGTTCTTTCGGCGGCTGGACGAAGCGTGCGGGAGGCACGTAGTCGGCCAGCCCCTCCACTGGTAACAAAGAGAACTCCGCCAGTTCGCGTCCCGTGAAGGCAGTCAATGCTCCTGGTTCCATCCGGCGCACCTGATCGATTGGCTCGGAGACGAACGCCGCAAAAACGATGTCATGGAAACCACGCGACCGCCGAAAAGAGGCGAGAGCCGTGTTTACCACCGATGAACCGCGCGCCTTGAACTCGACAGAGAGAGGAGTATCGCCCAGAAGTTCCAATGCCTCGTCCAGAGTCGGTACCTTCAAACCCTTTCCCCGCCACGGGAAAGTCTGACCCCCATCGCGGGTAAAGCGATATCCCGCATCGAACTGCCGTAATTGCGCGAACGTCATCTGCCGCACCGCACCCTGTCCGTCCGTCGTTCGATCGACCGTTTCATCGTGTATCGCGACAATGACTCCGTCCGAGGTGGCGTGCAGATCCAATTCGATTACATCCGCACCTACGGCCAAGCCGTTCTCATACGCCACCAGTGTATGCTCGGGTGCCAGCCGTGCACCGCCCCGGTGTGCGATATTGAGAAAGCGTTCACTGGTAAAAACCGATTCGGCAATCGGTACGGGCACAGAATCCGTTCCACAACCGACTACGATTGAAGAAACAGCACCCAGAACTGCCCACAGGACTCGCCGTGAAACCGTACAATGGCTCTTTGTCACTCCATACCCCGATACATTGACCATGAACACTTCAAATCATATCGGGTCGTTTCTGAAAAGTTGTGGCAACTGCAGACAAATCCGGGCGCCTCGGTACTCGATCATGCGCCAGGCAGTTCTCGAATCGAGTCGGTAGAATACGCCACGTGAGGAGGGAAAATGGATCTCGGTTCCGGAACACTGGCTGACCTGGCACGGCTACGTCCCTACAAACGCCGGCGGCTCTCCTCCTGGGATCGATCGGGAGGCAATCTGGACGCGATTTTCATCGCACCGGGCGAGTGCCGGGTCCTCGGAGAAATTACCGGCGCCGGCTGTGTGCGCCACTTCTGGGTCACCCTGCTTTCATTGCCCGAGGAAGAACACGAACTGCGGCAAACCGTGTTGCGAATGTTCTGGGATGGAGAGACGAGCCCCAGCGTCGAGGTACCACTCGGAGATTTTTTCGGTATTGGTTTCGGCCTGCGCCGTAACTTCGTGTCGCTCCCCCTGCAAATGAGCCCACAGGACGGCAAGAGCTTCAATTGTTGGTTCCCGATGCCATTTGCCACGGGTGCGCGCTTCGAGATCGAAAATCAAGGCGCCCACCAGCGTCTGCTCTATTTCCATATCGATTACGAAGAACACATCTCGTGCGATCCCGATCTGGCCCGCTTCCATGCCTGGTGGAATCGTGTGAACCCAACCGCCGGCACGGCACGAGAGCAGGGATACACCCGCACTCATTATGGCTATACAGAAGAACGTCCGGCCGGTGCAGGTCTGGGCCTGTCAGGCCCATGGATCGAGTCCAACCTCACGGGCGAGCGTAACTATGTCATCCTGGACGTCGCCGGCACGGGTCACTACGTCGGTTGCAACCTCAACGTCGACGTCTTCGAGCGCCAGGTGAATGACTGGTACGGTGAAGGCGACGACATGATCTTCATCGACGGCGAGCCATGGCCACCCCGTCTGCACGGAACCGGGACGGAGGAGTACTTCAACACTGCGTTCTGCCCCACACAGGTGTACCATGCCCCTTACCACGGTATCACTGTTTACAGTGGCACCGAAGACTGGCCCTGGGGTGGCCGGAATTCGATGTATCGCTTCCATATCGAAGATCCGATCCGCTTCGAAAAGTCGATTCGAGTCACGATCGAGACGGGCCACAACAACGCGCTGGCCAACGACTACTCGAGCACGGCCTATTGGTATCAGATCAACCGCACCGCACCGCTACCACCACTTCCGCCGGTCGAAAAACGCATCCCACGACCAAACGCCACCGGATGATGACTCCACAAGACGCGGAATACACAGACGCTCCGTGTCGGGACCGATCAATTCCGGGTAGCGGCAGAATGTCCGCCCTCATGCCGCAACAGCGACCGGGGCTACGGGACTACCAGCGATCTTCGGCCACGGCAGAACCCGTTCCGCCGCCAGAGCCACATCCAACAGGAGAGCATCCGCATGATGCCGGGCGAGGACCTGCATCCCGATGGGTAGTCCATCGATGAAACCGGCCGGAATCGACGCCGCGGGGTTGCCATACACGTTCGAGACGATCGTCAGACCGCCCATGCTCAGAAGATCTGGAATATGCCGGGTGGCCCAATCCAGCAAACGCTGCGGCAGACGTGGGGAAAGGCCACTGATCGAGCGGAGGACAGCCAGTCCGCTACGCATGCCAAGGCGTGCCACTGGATTCATGAGGATCGTGTCGAGAACTGGATCGGGTGGCTTGCTCATCTGCGATTCGGCAGAGAAAGCCGGACCCGGATTGGTCGCGGCAATGACGAAATCGACCTCATCGAATGCTGCAGCCATCGTTTCGTTCATCTGCAGCCGTTTCCGCTCCGCGGTTGCCGAAGTGTAGAGGTTGTAGAAGGTCTGGCTCAGTCGCAATCCATCCTCGATGGCATAGGTGAGATCCCGTGCACAGCCGGGCCAACGACTGCCCAGGTCGGCCAGCAGCGTAGAGACGTTGCCCATCATCCATTCCGCTGTCAGGTTCGGAATGTCGATCCGCAGGTCCACCTGATGCATGCCGGTGGCCGCCGCCAGTGCCGCAGCATGCTCGCGGATCCGTTGCTCGACACCCGGCTCGAGAGTCACACCTCCCAATGCCGGTACGACGGCAAATTTACGGCCCTTGAGCGAATAGCTACCCAATCCAGCCTCCCAACCTCCTTCAGAGGGAAGACTCCACGGGTCACGCGAGTCGGCACCGGCACACACATCGAGATATCGCGCCGTGTCCCGCACGGAGCGTGCCAGGCAACCGAACACCTCGGTACTCGGCCGCGAATAGGCGCCTGGTCCGCGAGGAATACGCCCGTAGGTGCCTTTGAGACCCAAAAGGCCGGTATATCCAGCAGGAATACGAATCGATCCTCCACCATCGGCTGCCGTTGCCAGGGGAATGAGTCCCCCCACGACGGCCGCCGCACTCCCACCAGATGAGCCACCCACCGTGCAGCCGTGTCTCCAGGGGTTATGGGTCACACCATTCAGCTTGGTGACACTGATATTGAGACCACCGAATTCACTGGCTGTCGTCAAACCCACGAGTACAGCGCCACCACGCCGCTCCAACCTCTCGACTGCCGTACAGGTCCGAGTTGCAATGCGATCCTTGAAGACGAGGGAAGCCTTGGTATCAGGCCAACCCTGCACCAGATCGAGCTCCTTCACCCCGACCGGGACTCCACCAAAGGGCAGCGAAAGATCAGCGCGCCCGGCCGCTGTGCGGGCCCGTTGTGGATCGACGTATGAAAAACAATTCAGGTTGCTCTTCTCGATCGCCACAAGGGTCGCTTCGAGTTCCTCGGCGGGAGAGCGGTCACCCCGCCGAAAGGCTTCCACCAGAGAGCAAGCATCATCGGGCCATGGAGACATTGTCATTCCTGGACCATCTCATAGGACCACGGGATGATTCAACGCAGTACGGAGCAGATTTGCGCATCCCCCAGACCTCGCGGTTGGGTTCACGGCATCTCGGACCTTTTCCACACGAGGCAGATCAGGCGAACAGGACCACATCTGCCGGCATTTCGAGCGGTCGCTCTGATGGTGCAGGCGTAACCGCCGGATTTTCGTCACGGATCACCCCGTTATCATTCGCCCCTCTTCTGGAAATTGAATACGATCGACCACACATTGAGAAGCGCTTTCTCGCATCTCGCATCGTCTTTGCCAGGGTTCAGAGGGCCTCGCCGTGCTTACCCCGCACCGATTTCAGGTGCGTTTGCTGGCCTCCTGCTTCACACCTCGTGCACCATCCGAGTTGCGGTTCGGATTCGAGACAGAAAGTGGAGTGGTCGCACGTGGACTCGAACCACGGGCCTCCTGCATGTGAGGCAGGCGCTCTAACCGTCTGAGCTATGCGACCACACCGGTGGGACGACGCGACGTGGCTAACACCTGCAATCGCGCCACGCAAGAAGTGAGATTGAAACCAATTCCGAGACTTCTCTTCCCGCCACTTTACAGAAGAATTCTTCCTCAGAATCCACACACATCGCCCAATTTCCGGCCCCACAGAGCGGGGAGGAACCATGATCCAACAGGCATGCCCCAGGCCGCGCTTTGACGCACTGCATTGACTTTATGACGCACTGCGTTATCATGCGGGTGAGAAAGGAGGGTTGGTTATGGCTGCCAGGAAAAAAGTGGGTGTGCGACGCGAGTTCGTCGAGCAGGTCAGCGCCCTGCAGAAAAATGTGGAAAAGGGTTTTGAAGAGGCGCTGAAATTGCTGCCGCCAGCTCAACGCCGCACGGTCAAGGAGTTCACCAGGAACGTCAGGAAGGCACGCATGACCTTCCGCAAGCGGGCTCAGGGTCTCGTCAAGGACCTCAACAAGAGAGCAGAAGGCCTGGTGAAGGACGCGAACAAGCGGGCCGAAGCCCTGCTGAAGGAAGCAAACAAGCGGGCTGAGGCGGCCTTCAAGGGGATTTCCAGGCGAGGCGAAGGCTTCACCGTACGCGTCCGCAAACGCATCGACGGATTCGTGGCTCCTCTGGGTAAACGCGCTGAAGGCATGATGAAGGATGTCACCAAGCGCGCAGAGAAGGCCGGCGTACGCGTAGAGAAACGCGTCGAAGAATTCGTCATGCCAATCACCAGAAGGCTCGACCTGGCGACTCACAGCGAAGTCGAGATGCTGAGCAAACGGCTTGCGAAACTGGAGAAACGCGTTGCCATGAGTGCCAAGCGTCCGGTGGTGGTTCGTCCTCCGATTTCGGCTGCTTGAACCCGGACACGACTCTCCTCCTGACCCAACACGAAGAGGGTAACCCATCAGAGGGTTGCCCTCTTCGTCTTTGATCTTCAATTTTTCCACGACCTGCAGTCAGAACGACATCCCCACTGCAAGCGCGGTGGCAGGCCGGAGGCGGGGCACACCTCCCGGTGCTGCCCCCTCAGTGAGTGCGATCTTTCGACACACGTTCCGCGGCTGCCCGGAATTCCTCAGGGATCCGCACTGGACGCCCCTGCTCATTCAACACAGCGTGTTCCGTGTAGCCATCCGCGATCAACAGAGCGTCTCCACTGAGGATCTCGTACCGGATTCGAATTCGGGCACGCCCCAGTTCCCCCACTCCCGCACGGATCACCAATTCATCATCGTATTTCGCTGGCTTGACGTAGCGGCAGTGTGACTCGATGACGCCGAGATAAAGGCCCTGGGCGATATATCTCGGAAACGGATGCCCGAGCCGCCGAAACAACTCGGCGCGTCCGATCTCAAACAGGCGATAATACGATGCATAGTACATGATTCGCATCGGATCGCAGTCGGCAAAGATCACGCGATAACGGGCCACTTCGATCAGATCATCTCCAGACATGGCCGCCGTGGTAGGTCGGGTAGGAGGTCCCTTCAAGATCTCATCACCCCTGGAAGGAAAAGCAGTTCCCCAATTTCAAGGTTCGACCAGATCGTCCGGCGCGTACGAACGCAGAGTTCGAAAAAGCTCGCGTATCCGCCCGTTACCGGGAAACGTCAGTCGCCGGGTTGCGCCGGGGCTTTCACCCCGTCCCTCACGCCGCGCCCCACACCACGCCCTACGCCGGCCGTACCAGTACCGATATCCTTCACACCTTCACCAATCTTACGCGTCTGTTTGAATTCGCCTTTCGAACTCTCCCCGGTAAACACGTCACGAATCCCGCGGCCAAGATGACGGAATCCCTCACCGATGCGCTGTCCTCCGCGTTTTACACGATTCGAACCACCCTGAACCGTCGAGGGAACAGTCTCTTCCGCATGGACGGAGGCAACCATGGGCAGTGTCATGAGTAGCAATGGAAGCACAACGACAGACAACTTTGGCAGGCGCATGATCACCTCATTCCTTTTCGCGAAAGTCCGAATCGCTCGTGAAACACCACCAAAGCCAGTATCCTTTCCAGAAACGGGGAATGTACGGTTCCCAGGTGACTCAGCGTAACCGCTGCTTCTCACGACAACCATTGATGTGCATCGACCATCTTTTCCCGGATGGGAATGCCTGTCGGACAGCTTCCTTCGCACGGCGCTGTACAGTCCATGCACAGAGAAGCATTCCGGCTGAGCCTGGCGTACAGACGTCGACCCTCATTCTCCCAGTGGTAGTCCTTGTAGTACATGCGGTATCGCAGGATATCGTTGATCGCGAGATTTCCCTCACAAGAATCCAGACATTCTCCGCAGTGCGGCTGGCAGTAATCGCCCCTGATGAGTTGGTCATACCGTTCCAACAGCGCAACATCATCGGTTCTGAGCGGTGCACCTGACGCATAAAGGTACTCGTCGATCTGCTTCTGATTGTAGATCGAGATCACCAGGCAGGAAACGTTCTGATTCGAAAGGACCCAGCGAAATGCCGCTTGAGCGTAGCTTGTCTGTTCATCTCGGAAATCTGCCAGGTTGGTGTGTTTTGCCCCCTTCAGAGTTTTCATCGCCACGATCCCGATATCTCTGCTCCTGGCCCTTTCCAGGATGTGGCCGAAACTCGGCCACATCCCGAAATGATATGCCAGCATCATGACATCGAAACGCCCTGAATCGATCGCGGCATTCGCCACCTCCTCCAGGTTGGGCGTGTGTGAGCTGACACCGAGAAAGCGGACCTTCCCCTGTTGTTTCAGCCGGTCGAATGCCTCGTGAATGTTCGGCGCCAGGAGACGATCAACGTGGTCGCAGGCGTGGATGTGGATGAGATCCACATGATCGGTTTGCAGCCGGCGCAGACTCGCTTCGACAGCCTCGATCACTTTCGGAACCGGCGTCTCGTTCGGCAGGTGTCCATCGGATACACAGAACTTCGTCGCCAGAAAAATCTTGTCACGATGCCCTTTGATCGCCTCCCCGAGCACCTTCTCGGAATTTGCATCGGAATAGTCCGGCGCCGTATCGAAGTATGTGATCCCACGTTCAATGGCACGACGCGCAACATTCACATCGTTGATTCGCGTCGATCCCAGCGAGATGTCCGACACGAACACGTTGGTTCGACCCAGACGGCGGTAGTTCCGCACGCGCGACCCGTCCCACTGCGGAATCGGATGTGGAGCGGTGTTCTGTACCCGGGAAGCAAACAGATTTCCCGCAATGGGCACCCAGGTCCGATTGCGTCCCACAGCAAGGGCCAGCCCGCCAGCAGAAGCAACGGCACCAGTGCCCAGACTGCCCACAACACGCAGGACCTTCCGTCGTGTCGGCACATCGACTTCCTGCGGCAACTCAGGTGCAGGTAATACCTCCAGCATTTTCCCAAGCGGGGTATGACCTTCAATGGGGCAGAGGGGTCTCTTCCAACGAATGAGCTGTGCGGTTAGAGCCGCGATGAACGCCAGGAGTGGGACGAGAGCTTTCCAGAAGGGAAGTGCGCTACGTTGGCCTCCTTCGAGGACACCGCGCAGAAACTCCCCACCGGGACTCCACGCCAGAACGAACCACAAGAGGTAAAGAACCACTACCAACGGCCTACGGCAGCGCACCACACGCTGTTCGAGGGGGCGGCCGCAGGCGTCGCAGTTCATCGATCCCTCCCGGACCTCACATCGGACATTCGCCCAGAGCGTTGTTCACCGCCAGAATGATCTCGTCGACAGTGATTGTGCCGTCGCCATTCGCATCTCCCGCCAGGCATGCGTTTACCGGAGAAACCTCCAACGCCACGTTCACCATGACCAGAATATTGTCGATGGTGACCGCACCATCGGAATCACAATCCCCAACACACATCGACGGCCCCGGCGTCCTCGTTGCGAGTGGACGGGTCGGTGTGGTTGTCGGCGTCGGAGGAAGGGGGCCACCCTCGCAGGTCCCCGAACTACAATCCTCCGAATTTACACAGGAGAAGCCGTCCCCAGTGCACACACGCCCGGTCGACACGCAGGGCGAACCGTCGCATTGAGAATCCTCGAGGCAGGCAAATCCCTCCAACTCACCGGTCAGACAAACCTTCTGCGTCCCCCGGCAGGGAGATCCGTCAGGACAGTTGAACTCGACGCTACAGCACTCACCTGCATACGGACCACCCGCACAGGTCCCAGCTTCCGGATCGTTGCTGCAGACAGGCGTGCTCAGGCACTCACTGCCCGGACAGTCACAGTCAACTTCGTCTACTCTGCCTTCACAAACGCCCTGTGCAACGACGCACACACCACCTGGACACTGTTCCGGACTGCTGCATGGCTGCCCGTCATTTGCACCGCTCGAACACAGGCGTTGCCCCACCTGTGCCGACGCGGCACCCGGCTGCAGGGCGCCGTGGAAAAAAACGAACAGAAAGACAAGCGCGGTGCATCTCCACATAAAAACCTCGCCTCTTCGTATCCTTGTCTCATTACGCTGAGTCAAGTTGCAATTCGCAGGAGAAGGGCAGTCTGTCCTCGCCCCTTTCCGTTCACAGCATCGTTCGGCAGGGCCGGCATTGGAGGTGAGATATCTTGTGCCTGCAACTCATCTCCACATGGGAGAGCAGACGCGACCGTTGCTCCACCCGCCAACTCCACCTATCTGAACAATGACGATCACAATGGCATCAAACGCCTTCCGAATTGCAAATGGAGGATGTGTTTATGGCTGAAACTCCTTCCGTCATGGTGGAACTGGGAACCAAAGCCCCGGATTTTCGCCTCCCGGATCCGCGGGGCAAGTTTCATGCGCTGGAGGATTTTACCGATTCTCCCGGTTTGCTGGTCATGTTCATCTGCAATCACTGCCCCTACGTGAAACATATCCGTAGCGGCCTGGCAGCCTTTGCCCGAGAGTATTCTTCGCGAGGCCTGGCAATCGTTGCGATCAACGCCAATGATGCGAAGCGCTATCCGGACGATTCACCCGCCCGAATGGCCGAGGAAGTGGAGCGTGCCGGATATCCGTTCCCCTACCTGTACGATGAGACCCAGGATGTGGCAAAAGCCTACCAGGCCGCATGCACACCGGACTTTTTCCTGTTCGACCGGGAACGCAAACTCGTCTACCGGGGACAGTTCGATGACAGTCGGCCGGGAAATCAACGCCCCGTGACGGGTGCGGATCTGCGTGCTGCTGCAGATGCCGTTCTCACCGGCAAGCCTGTCTCCGACAAACAAACCCCAAGTATCGGCTGCAACATCAAGTGGAAGCCGGATAAAAACGAATGACGCCTCCATTCGCCGGATCTGACGCACAGCATTACGGTGATTCCGAGGGTTCGGCGTAAGTCAAAAACGATCGGATATCCAATAGACAGAATCCGTTGGCGGAAGCAGGCGATCGAAGAATTTCTCCGCTCTGACTTCATTCTCGGAGAGTCCGAGTTTGCACGCCACACGTGTGGGATCGATCACACGCCACATCCAGAACACATCTTCGACGGTGCGCGACACCATCCCCGATCGACTGAGCAACTCCAAAACCTCCGGATCAATACCAAGATGCGTGATCGTTCCAGGCCACGATGAGGCATACCGCGCATGTAACCTGCGGATAATCTGGGCAAGCGCGGCTGCATGCTCGCTACGCCGTCCATGCTCGGTGACGACATAGACATCGTAGAGCGGAGTGCCCCTCGCATACGCGACGATCTCTCCCCTGTGCCGAGCGACGAGAAAATCTTCATGGGGATTGCCCGCATATCGTAATTGCCCCACCCAGTAGGAATCGTCGCGCACCGTCGTCCCGGGCAATGCCCCACTGTATTCATCGTACAGCGCTCGGACTCCTCCCAGGTCGCCGGTACAGAACGCAGTGATATCGTAGGGTCCTTCGCCATCGATCACGCCGGGCTCGAGGTACACAAGGTGTCGCAAGTGACTCTGCCAACCGAGATCGGTGTAGAATTTGAGGCGGATCGCAAACAACAAAGACAGATCGAAGCCGTGCTGCATCATCGCCTCGACTCCCATGCGCAGAAGCCGAGAAGCTAACCCGCGTTCACGATACGCGGTCTTCGTAAACACGTTGCCGACGCAGCCAACCTGCAAAACCGCGGAGCCGGCACGTATCTGCTTGCGGAAGATCTGCATCGTGCTGACGATACGTTCCCCATCACAAGCCACGAAACAAAGATCATCACGGAAGGTGGGATCGAAATCGAAGTAGCGCGCGAAAAAGGCGCGGTCGCCCAACCACTCCCCCAGCAGATCGAGAACCGTTGCACGCTCGTGAGAACGGATCGTTCGTAGCTGCAAGTCGCCCATGAGCCGCCCCATAGCGCACGGCATCGCCCCGGTCACTCCAGGAGGGAGACCACGCCGACGGCGCCATCACGGAAAAACCTGTTCCGATGAGACAAAAACCATCGGGTACAACCGTTGACTTATGAGTCTTCGATCTTAGCTTCCGCCCAGCAACTCGGCGCATTAGCGATATGGTTTCTTCGCCGGGAAAGGAGAAGGTTTATGCCACTCGTACGATTCTCGAGGTTTGATCCGTTCGAAGGAATCCTGGGTCTACAGCGCGAGCTCGGCCGGGTATTCGAAAACCCAGGAGCGGAGCTTGGTCTGACCGGACGTGGAGCCTACCCGCCCGTCAATGCGTTCCGGAACAAAGACGGGAATATCGTCGTTCGGCTCGAAATTCCCGGCATCGACCCGGCATCCCTCAGCATCGAAACACACGGCCGCGCCTTGCGGATTTCTGGCAAGCGCGAGACACATCCACCCGCCGAGGCCGCGTTTCACAGACGCGAACGGGGAACCGGAGAGTTCTCACGCGTCGTTCAAATGCCAGAGGACGTCGACCTGCATACGGCGGAAGCAACCTACCGTTTCGGTGTTTTGACTGTGAACGTACCCAAGAGCGAAAAGACCAAGCCACGCCAGATACAGGTCCAGGTCCACTAAGGAGACCAGTCATGGAACGACAAGAGACTCCCATCAAACAAGAAGTCAAAGGAACGGAAGGCACGCGCCCTGGTGTCTGGTACGAGCCACGCATCGACATTTGTGAAACACCTGACGCGATCTGGTTGTGGGCAGACATGCCCGGTGTTGATGAAAAGTCGGTGGAGATTCGCCTCGATGAAGGTATCCTGTCAATCGAAGGACACGTGTCCCTGGAGGATTACGAAGGTCTCGAACCATCACACATCGAGTACAATGTCGGCAACTTCTCGCGCCGGCTGCGCGTCTCGGAACGCCTGGACCACGACCGCATCAGCGCGCGCATGAAAGACGGCGTGCTCGAAGTCACTCTCCCCAAGGCGGAACGTGCCAAGGCGCGACGCATCCCCGTTCAGACAAACTGACGAGTGATTTTCATCATAGCACATTCTGTCAATCTTTTGTTTCGTTCATCCGCACGGACGCGGTAGATCCGGGGCGACCGATTTGCGGTTCCCAATGGATGGGACAGATAGGGTCGGTTCTGATTTCGTCGAAGGACGTGCCCTATCTGTCTCATGCTTCCTGTGATCCGTGAGGTCTCTCGTCCAAATAATGTCAAACGAACAGGATCCACCTTGAAGCGGCGATTGGAACGACCGGATTATACCGGGAGTACCGAGGGAGTCGCTCGCCGATTGCTTGGTTGTTATCTCTGCCACCGCACAGCGGGAGCTGTATTCCGCGGACGGATCAGTGAAGTTGAAGCATACACGGACGACGCGGCCTCGCACGCTGCAGGTGGCCGGCGAACCCCGCGTAACGCCGTCATGTTCGGCCCGCCCGGCTTTGCTTATGTCTATTTCACCTACGGCATGCACCATTGCTTCAACGTGGTCACAGAGACCGATGGCATGCCAGGCGCAGTGCTCATCCGTGGCCTTGATCAGATCGAGGGGGCGGCGGGGCCCGCACGTCTTTGTCGAACGTTGAAGCTCACACGTGCCGACAACGGACGCGACCTCGTTACCGACGGTGACTTGTGGATCGAATCCGGCGACACGATCGAACCGGCCTCAGTCGTAACGACGACACGGGTCGGGATCCGACAGGCGGTCGAACTACCAAGGAGATTCTATCTCTTCGGCAGCAGTGGTGTTTCACGCCGTGATCGCCAGGCAGAAGCAGCACTGTCGCGGCCTTGACGCTTTGGGACGGGAATTCCATCATCGCCATACTCATGGCGAAATCAAATCAGAAACAGAGTCCTGCGGAATCCTCACGACAGAGCAGCGAGAAGTCTCGTCTTCGTCAAAACATCGAGTCCCTCACGGTGGCTCTGGTGGTGGCACTGTTGATCCGGGCTACCGTCGTGGAGGCATTCTGGGTCCCCTCTGGATCCATGCTGCCAACGATCCAGATCGGCGACCATCTTTTCATCAACAAGCTGGCGTACAGTTTTCACATCGATGTGCCGCTCACCAGCATCATGATCCCGGTGAAACAGTGGAGTGAGCCTTCACGTGGGGACATCGTGGTGTTTTTGTCGCCAAACGACGGAAAGACCGATCTGATCAAGCGAATCGTGGCGGTAGGCGGCGACAAGATCGAGATCAGAAAGAAAAGGCTCTACATCAACGACCAGCCAGCCGAGGATCCGAACGTATACTTCAAGCATCCGGAGGAAGTCGACGGGTCGCCGCGCGACAATTTCGGACCGGTCGTCGTACCAGCAGGAAAATTCTTTGCGATGGGCGACAATCGGGACGAGAGTCTGGACAGTCGTTACTGGGGTTTTGCCGATCAATCCGCCATCAAAGGCAAGGCTGCATTCATCTATTGGTCAGGGTGGCGTTTCGAACGGCTAGGTAAGTTTCTTCGTTAGTCAGTCATGAACGGTGGTGTCACCAGATCGTCTTTTCGATGAACGCCCGCAATGTGCCCTCATGCGAGGCGCCTAGAACGATATCCTGCTCGACACTGGAATCGACACGCACGGAGATGATCCAGAGCCGGGGCGACCGTCCGGCCACATCGATGGATTCCGCCACAACCGTATAATCGCCCCCGGGAATTGACTCGAATCGGTACGTATCGCCAAGGGCATGCTGTCGTTTGGCCACAGTCATCGATTCAAGCAGGGCAAGGCCTTCCCTGCTCCAACGCGAACGCAACTCCGGTTCCTGCATCCGGGCCCGAATGGCAGGTCGCAGGCGTGATTCGAGCAGCAAATCGTTTTCACGATCTTCTTCGGCAGCTTCGATCAGCGCAGCCGTCTCCGCCTGCTCCTTCTCCAATTCGATGATCCGATGGCACAGTACCAACATCGTCTGCGCCTGCTCCACCTGACGTCCTGGTAGGGAATCCTCGAGAAGCTGGAGGAGTTCCGTTGCGGGAAGGCCATCCTCGTACCTTTTCAGCGCTGCCGAGAAGACCTTGTTCAGAGGTGGATTTGCCCCACCGTCCGGGCCTGCTGAACGATCCGCCGGGGTTGTCCCACCCAGACGGACATCCTCCCATCTCACCTGCCACTCGCCACCGCGCGTCGGCACCGGTCCAAAGCCGTAAGGCTCCAACAGATGGGCAGAAAGCCTCGACCGGCGGGCGTAGAAGCAGACTTCGTAACGCTCGCCAGGGAGCAGGTCGCGGTTATTCACCCCGCGGCTATTCGGAATGCGCAGCACACTTTCCGGCTCAGGAATCCCCCAGATGCCAGCCGCAACTTCCGGGGGAAGAAGGTGGGAATTGTAGACGAGCCGCAACCCGCTGAACGCCGCGGCAACGGCTCCCGTATTCTCGACACTCCAGCACAGACGGTCAGTTCCCTGGCCCGAGGCAAGCACCGTCCAGCTTCGCTGTGGCAAAGAGTGCCTGACGAACTCCTCGTGCAGTCGACGAGCCTCTCGCCCGCACGCTTCGTCCAGATTCGACCTCAGCCGCTCGACAACCTCGTGAAGGTTGGACGACAGGTAATCGGCGAGGCCGAGCCGGACCGCTGTGACCGCCACTGCTTCAGCAAATTCCCGTCGTTTTTCGGCCAATTGCCTTGCCGTCACAGCCAAACAGGCATGACCAATGTCGCCTCCGGACAAACTGGTCTGAAAATCCTCGGAAAGCTTTCGCCCATTCAGTGCATCGCGAACCTTTGCGAGTTCATCATTTTGCTGCGCTTGCTCCAGCTTTGCCTCGTCGACGACCCGCAACAGCGCTTCGACCCGGGCATCGTGTTGTCGCTTCTGGATACGCGCCTTCAAAGCGGCAAGGACATTGCCACGCACGAGTCGCACTTCGATACGGTGCCACGGGACACGAACCTGCTCTCTTCGGTCAGGCAGAACACGGCCGTGAATGTCCGTCCCGCAGGCATTACAGGCGATCGCTAGCCACACCACAAGCGCGGCAATCGCCCCGTTTCTGGCGGTCCGTGGTCGATACGCAGAATCAAGGGCGCCGCACGGCTCGCACATGAAGGGCATCCTGCTTCTCGGCCGTGAAAGCCTCCCCATCCCGGAATGACACAGCCCAGGCCCGCTGCGTATCAAGCGAAAAGCTCGTAGACGACCAATAGGCAGCCCGCACCGTAGAACGCTCAGGCCAGGCACCTGCGGGGCACGGCTCGTGCAAACAGGGAGGTACCGCGACCAACAGGGTACGTAGCTCCTCCACCGTCGGTAGGCGCCAGTCATCGTATCCGGCAAAGCGCTCCTCATTCAGCTTCTCGACCCACTCCCCGGCCGCCATCTTCCAGGTCATCCGTGTCAGAATATCGTGAGTACGGGTACATTCCGCCGTCGTGCACTTGAGTTCCCACACCAACCCCGTGACACGATCGAACGAAAGGCCCTCGCGACTTTGAACGAAGCGGGCTGTCTCAGAGCCAACCGTTTCCAGGGTACATCCGGAGTAATCGAACGCACAACGGCTCGTGCATGCCAACGCCGGGCGGATGCACGCCTCCGACGCGCCACAGTCGCCAGCGAACCCCAGGGAAGCGCACGTGGCCCCATCCAGGTTTCGGCCGTCACACTGTTCCCCGTTGTCGACTGCTCCATTGCCGCATGCGCCGGGAGAGGTTCCCGCCGGTGCAACGACCGGGGGCTTCCCGCGATCCGGATGGGATGCCGCCTGCCGCGACGCCGTAGGCATTGGCGTCGACAACGCAGGATCATTGTCGGGACCGGCCTCGGCGGCGACTGCAGGGGACGCCTGGGAATCGGCCGCCGGCGCCTTCACTGTGGCGCTCCCGAAAATGTTTTCACGAAACGCGTAGTAGCCCCAGAAAGCCAATGCCAGAGCCAACCCGATGAGGATCTCGGGACGAACGAGCGGCGGCGGGTCCTTTTCCACGACGAAGGGCGCCGGCTGGTGCTCCTCACAAAAGCGACTCCCCTCGGTAGCCGGTGCGCCGCACTTCTGACACGTCTCCCCACTCATGGAATCCGCTCCCTGCCGCTCGGCCCTGTGGGCCGGCCTGACTCACGTCCAATCCGCACGACCGATCTTCTCCACGTGCTCCTTCACGACGGCCCGTGGGCAGAGATAGAGAAATGCTTTGCAAGCCAGGAGAAACACCGCCAGATCATCCACTTGCCCGAGAAATGGCAATGCGTCGGGAAAGAAGTCGAACGGCAGGAGCAGATAGACGACTGCCGCCACCAGCATCGCTCTCGCCACCATCGAAACTCGCCGGTCGCGCCAGAGGCGCCAGTACAACCGTGCAAAGTTCGGCAAGTGCCGGAGAACCTTCCAATCCAAACTCCACGAAGGCGGTATCGATCGAGTCGGGGTTGACATGCGGCGGATCTTAGCCGCATCTCGAAACCTGAGCGAGCAATTGTTGCGCACGGGCCGGCGCACTCACGGGGCGAGACAACCGTTCAACGCGTGATTGACGCCCACCAGCAGTTCGTCGATCGTGATCGCCTCATCAACGTTCGCATCGAACGCTGGACAACGGCTGATCGGCTGGTTCTCCAGAGCGATGTTCACCCCGATCAGAAGCTCGTCGACGGTGACTTCTCCGTCTCCATTGCAATCGCCGATGCAGGGGCGCGGCGCTCGAAGGATCGCACGGACCGTGGCACTCGGCTCGGAAAGAAGTCCTGTGGCATCGGCCGCCACAACGAAATATTCAAACTCGATCCCCTGCTGGACCCTGTTGTCGGCGAAGTTCCCAAGATCCGTCGCGCCGAGGAGTTCAGCGATACCTCCCGATGCCCTACGAAAAACGCGATATCCAAGACCAGGCGTGGCCCGCCATTGCAGCGTGATCGTTTCTGCGACGACATCCACGCTGTTACTCAACCCGACGGGTACCGGCACCACGGGGAAACGCACGGACGACGAATTGTTCTCTTTTGTCACCTCTTCGATTCGCTGTTCGGTGTCCGCGACCACCCGCAACTCACGCTCGCCGCCCAACACAGGAACGAAGTTCAGCACCGCCTCGGACACGCCGCCGGCTGGCAAGTTCGGGATTTCCTGTACCGCGACGGGCACCCCGCCGTCGTAGAGCCGTAGATTGAACGGTGTCACGACATCACCCCAACCCGTGTTGCGGAGAGTGACGGAGACAGAAACCGTTTCACCAGAATCCGGGTGCAAGTTGGAAATCCGCACGTCTTCGGCGCCAATCACCAGATCCGCCAGAGCGGGCCACCACCGGCGTTCCACCGTCGCTACAGAATCCGCCTCCGGACGCACTACATCGAGCACCGCAACCGCGGCACCTCCCGCATCGGCGGCAAAAGCAACCGCGCTGTGAACAGCCCCGTCGCTGGAGAGATAGAACGAATTCCACGGGCGATCGCCGGAGCCATTGCGAAGGACCACTCCCAGATCTCCTGTCCAGTGGGGTGGAACCGTATCAAAGCGACGAAACAGGACGGCAGGAACACCCTTCCAGATTCCGATCCGGGGCTTCTCGGCACGGATCCCGGTGCCGATCCGCTCGACGGTCCAGTTATCATTCACAAACGACGCCACATGAAGCTCACTCGTATTGCCATTGCCTGCAGAAGAAATGGACCCTTTGCCCCCTGCGGGCGCAACAAAAGCCACGGCCGGACGACTCTGCTCATCGAATGCCAACGCCGGTGCAAACGCACCAGAGGGCAGCCCCGGCACCGGCAGGGGCGAAGTCCAACCACCACTCTCAAATGCCGCCCACATCACCTGCCGGTCATCCACCGTAGCCGGATTACCATCCAACTCCTGGACCCAGATGGCTCTTGCATTCCCCTGCCGGTCTATGCCGGCGGCCGGCATGCGCGACACTCCTCTCAGATCCTCACCGAGTAGACTCACCTCGCCCCATCGCAAACCGTCGAATCGTGCCGCAGCAACCCCAGCGCCGCCGCCATCCGGCCCGGGCACACGGCGCGCGCGTAGCCAGACCAGCATCGCCGTATGTTCTTTTGGATCAACAGCCAGCGCTGGTGCGACACCGTTCGTATCACCGCTCGTCACGGATTGCGCTGGACCCCACTGCACGCCATCCCACAAGGCAAACCGGAGCTCTGAACTCGCCAACAACTCCGAACCACCGGAGACGAGTGCCTCCGCCAGAGGCAGACGACTTTCAACCCAGACAGCCAGCGCACGCTCCGAATCGAGGAAGCCCACTTGCGGCTGATCAACGGCGGCTGCGGCAGCAGTCAGAGGAAGAGGCACAGTCCAACCCGCAGCAGAGCCCTGACTGAATACGATCCGGCGGTCTGGCAGTGGACCGGTCACCGGACCGTCTTGCACCCACAACGCCAGGGCCTTGCCCGCTGGATTCATCGCCACAGCGGGTCGCGGAGCGACACCGGGAGGCTCTTCCGGCGGCCGCAGTCGCAGCGGCGAGGGACATCCGTTGGACCACATGGGAAGCGACTGCCGATCCACCGCACCGGGAATATTCAGGCAGAGAGGTTGGTACGTAGCGGCACCGCCGAAGATGAGACACGGGGAAGCGACGTACTGTACCCCCAGGGGGCTCGATTGCAATTCCAGCATTACGTATGCGTCGGCCCGCATCACGGCCCTTCCAGCGCACAAGCCGTTATCGACCTCCAGTTCGAGTGGCGGCGCAGCCTCGACCTCCAGGGCGGCCTGCGCCGAAAACTGCAGACCCTCATTGATTTCGACGCCGGACCATGCGCGGACCCTTTGGCAGATCTCGGCCTGCACCATCGGATTTGCCTCGGCGGTATTGCACGTGTCGCAAGGAGAGAGGGCCGACGCATCCGTATAGGCCAGCGGGGGCAGGACCAAGCAATCACCCGGTTCGGTGGTCATCGAAATCTGCGGATACAATGCCGACCCGATGTCGTCTCCCACAATGCCGCTCTGAGATTCCGCCGTGCCGGAGTCCGCATCGAGAAGGTTGGCCGCCATGAGCGTACTCGCGCGTCCATGCCACGTGCGGTCCGTCCAGTACGTTTCGGCGATGGAGGTATCCAGAACGAGCCCGAACGGCGCTTCAAGTGATTCGGGCACACTCGAATGGCTCAAGGTAAATTGGTCGGAAAAATCGAAGGCCGGCTGTGGCAACCAACCCAGAAACTCGTATCCCAGGACACCCAACCGAGTGGCCGTCACCCGAACGGCGCCACCACGCACCGGCGGCGCTCCCCAACGACGACTCAGATCCGCAAACCGCAGAGTCAAACGACGGGCTGGCCCGTCAGTTCCACCCACCACGGGCGTCACCAGTAGCCGGAGATCTCCAGGCGGCAGATCGTTGACATTGAAATCCGCCACATAGGCATTGAATCCGTAGACCGGATCTCCAGCGATGATCGGTTGTGGTGTCGCCACACTTCGCACCGCAATCATTTCAGCGCCGTCCGTGATCGTAAAGCGCACGGCGTGTGGAGCGAACGACCAGAACTGCACGTCAGCCCAGAATCGCACCACCAGTGGTGGCAACCCTGCGCCAGCCAGAGAAGCGAACTCACCTGCCACCTCCGCACGCTGATCGATCACAGGGATGGCTTGCTCCGCCTCCAGAATACCCCCCGGAAGCGCCACGCCACCGACGCCATTGATCGCCACCGTTCCCGGTGGTGCACTGCCAGGGAGATCCACACGCAGCGCAGCTCCTGGTGCCACGACAACGGAACGCGTGGCGAAAAGGTTCGTCTCGCCATCACAACTGCCGGACGGAGCGCAACGAGCCTGCAACTCGAACACCCCCGGCCGCTGCACCGTGATCGCGTATTGTCCTTGTTGATCCGTCGTTGCGAGAGCCACCGGTTGGCCGTTGGTCGCCATCAGACGAATATCGCCGTTGGCGACGGCCGTGCCGTTCCGGTCGAACATCGAGCCGGACAGAAATGCCGGGGGCATTTCCTGGACCATCAGATCAGCGCAGGCCAGATCGCGTCCCTCGAGTCCCGGTTGCGTGGCGGTGACACAGAATGCCGCCGCGCCTGGCGGGGTGCCGGCAGGCACGAGCACGATTGTCCGGAAAGCACCGGTCGCATCAGTGGCAATTTCGGTCAATGGTTCCAGCAATGATTCACGCTGCCAGAATACCCGCACACCGTTGTTTCCTCGCATGACCTGCCCGGAAACCTGTACCGCAGCACCCGCCAGAACATGCGCCGGAATCGCCTCGATCTGCGCTTGTTGTACAGCCACCGTGGCGGTCCACGTTGGAAACGGAGTCAGAGTTGGACGTGGCGTCGCCGTAGCGGTCCGGGATGCCTGCGGCGTCGAGGATGGAATCGGCGATGGCGTGGAACTTGGACTCGGTGTGTCTGTTTCAGTTCGTGTGGCTGTCGCCGTGGTACTTGGCACAGCAGCAACGCAACCGCCCCCCACACACGTGGCATTTTCGAAGAACGTTCCACCCCCCAATGCACAACTGGCGAACATGACGGGCGCGGCACACTGTCCTGCGGAGAGTTGGCAGCATCCAGAAACGGCCGGTGTAGGCGTCATCGGGGGGGTGCGGCTCGGCGTGAGGCTCGGGGGGATGGTCGTTGTTCCCGTTGGCGTGGGCGACAATGTGGCCGTTGGCACGGGGGACCCGCCAACGCACGAAACCGAGTTGCAGGTCGCACCGGGAACGAAGATTCCTGCTAACGCTTCGCATACCACCAGAGTCACAGGCGCATCACACTGCGGCGCCGGGATCAGCCGCTGGCAGCAACCGAGGCCATTGAACGTTGCGGTTGCGGTAATCGTTGCCGTGGCGGTTTTCGTCCTCGTGGCGGTGTGAGTCGGTGTACGCGTGGTGGACGGCGTGGGCGTGGCGGACGGTGTACGGCTGATGGTCGGCGTTGAAGTGACCGTTGGGGACAACGTCGCCGTAGACGTCCCGGTCCGGGTCGGTGTCTTTGTCGGCGTCCCCGTCCATGTCGGAGTGGCCGTCGAGGTGGCGCTGCGTGTGGCGGTAGGAGTCCGCGTCGGGGTTCGGGTCGGTGTCGCCGTGCCACTACGTGTCGGTGTGCGGGTCGCGGTCCGTGACGGAGTCAGCGTGATCGTCGCGGTTTGGGTTCGCGTTGGGGTCGCGGTCGCGCTGCGCGACGCCGTCCGTGTGGGACTCACAGTCGGCGTGTGGGGCACCCCTTTGATGCTCAAAATGAAATTGCCCGATGCACCGCCCGCTCCATCCACGCTGACGATCACGGTTTGCCCAACCGACAAACCGGTGCGGACATACGAGGCCGGGATTCCTGGCGCGACGTTGTCATTGCAAGCCAGTTCTTCACCCGAGCATGTACCCAGGCGAACCGACAGGATCGTGTCGAATCCCGAACCTTCGGTGCTGAACTCGTAAAGCCCACTTACCGGAGCAGTGTAGACGAAGCTGACGCCAGGGCTGTTCATACCGCCATCGCCGCAACTCGCCCTGTTCGATTCACCGAGTCCACACAGGGTGTTGCCCGTCACCGCGACAAAGAGAGCGCCGCTGAGGTCACGAGGATCGGCCCGGAACGGCAACGGACAGTCCGCATTGACGCGCAGTTGGAAGGCACCCTGCTGAGCACCGAAACCATCCACAAATACTCGTACCGTCTGGCCTGCCGCCAGGGTGACCGTCAGGCGCGATCGGCTGTTGATACCCTCCTCGATATCGTCATTGCAGGCGAGCTCGGCCCCAGCCTCATTACGAACATAGAGGACGGTATCAAACGACGAGTTGACCGTATCGAATGTGTAGGCACCCGCGCGTGGGGCGGTGAACACGATTTCCGCTTCCGGCGCTTCACTTCCGCCACAGCTACCGAACTGCACGCCGGCTCCACCCGTGATTCCACTATGCTCCGCAGAAAATGCCCCCGTAAGGTGCGAGCAGTTCTCGGCGGCCGCCGATGCCGGCGCGACAAATACTGCCACGACGATCGCCCACAGAAGGAGTTCGACGAAGCGGCGCGCTGATGCGGTTACGGGATACGGGGGGCGAAGGACGGGATGCACAATCGCCATCGAGCATCTCGCTTTCTGCATCCACAACCCTTCCGGGAACCACTCCTAAGCAATTTCGGTTTCACAGAAGTCGCCGAGCAGCAGGCGTGACCCCTGTTTGTCTCCCCGGCCGCTCACCCGGACCTTACGGCCAATCAGACTGTCGCACAGTGGTTCTGCAAGATCCTGCACCCACGAGTCGTCCATGATGACACTGTTCTCGACCCTGCTTCGCACGACGTGCACCCGATCACCCAGTGAGGTGTATGGACCGACATCCGCCTCCACCACCTTTGTCTGGGCACCAATGATCACCGGACCACGGATCCGGCTATTCACGATCTCGCTATCGGGGCCAAGGATGACCATTCCCTCCAGCTTCGAGGCCGCGTCTATCTTTCCCTCGACCCGGGCGCTCAGTGTATCGAGCAGTGCGCGATTCGCATCGAGAATATCGGCTGGCTTGCCGGTGTCCTTCCACCAGCCGGGCATGACGTACGGGAGGACCTTGAAACCCCGATCGATCAGATCCTGGATCGCATCCGTGATTTCATACTCGTTGCGCCAGGATGGCTTGATGCGGCGGATGGAGTCGAAGATGTTGTTGTCGAACAGGTAGCCGCCCACGATGGCAAGATTCGACTTCGGCTCTTTGGGCTTTTCCACGAGCCGCACAATGCGTCCACCGTCCAACTCGGCGATCCCAAAACTGGACGGGTCATCCACCGGCTTCAACATCACGACGGCGTTGGCTTTCTCGCCCTCGAACAAAGCAGTGGGCGCACGTAATCCCTCGGGGATGAGATTGTCGCCGAGGTACATGATGAAAGGCTCCCCACCGATGAAGGATTCAGCGCAGGCGCAGGCGTGTGCCAGACCGCGTGGCTCGGTTTGCTCGATGTACGAGATCGCAGCGCCGAAGCGGCTTCCATCGTCGAGCGCATTCTGGATGATCGGGCGGCTCTCTCGGCTCACGATCATGCCGATTTCGTGCACACCCACTTCGACCAGGCTCTCGATCCCGAAGTAAAGCACGGGTTTGTTGGCTACCGGGATCAGATGTTTGGCCGTGCTGAACGTGAGCGGCCGCAGGCGCGTCCCTAAACCTGCACACAATACGATCGCTTTCATAGAGGGCGCCTCCTTACTAACCGCAATTCCAGAAAAATAAAACGGCCCACACTCGACCCAGCATGGCAGAGTGCAGATCACAGGCAATCACGGGAAAATACCTTTCGACGGCGGCGCCGGACTCACTCGAAACGCGTCTTCGTACCCGGCGCGGACAAACAGGACCGACACGCGGTCCGCATAGACACGACGCCAACCGGGCTCGTTCTGCACCGGACAGTTCGTCGATGCAGGAGCGAGAACCGCCTGTGTCGGGTAGTCATCGATGAGCTTTCGCCAACCCCGTCCCGCCGCAAAAAACTCGAAGTTGGTGTCGACGAAGCCGGACGGATACACGGTGGCAAAGCGGCCATCGATGGAGGGACGTACCCGAGGGCCGAGGTGCCAGAGGACATAGGCACCCCAATCGAGGGGAACGGCAAGGTTGCCAACTGCAGCACCCGACTCGAGCGCCGCCACAGCACCCGTGGGATAATCTTCCGGATCGAATACGATCTTCAGTCCGTCGCGCCACAGCCGCATCCCTGTCAAAAGGCCCTGTACGAGAGCCAGACCAATGACGCCGGCCAATACCGCGTTCCGCACCGAAGCACGCAGAGCGAGTCGGCTCGCCAGGGGAGAGCCGAACAGGGCTTCGGTCTGCTCTGCCAGTGGGAGTGCCGCAACAAGAGCAAACACGGGGGTATGCCTCTGTTGGCGCAGGGCAAAGACTCCCATGACAAGCGCCAACAGTACCCGCCAACCAGCAATCCGCCATTCCGATCGAAAAGGTAGCGTCACAACAAACAGCGCCAGCATCAACAGGAATGGCAGATGTTCCGCCTGCAAACCGACGGCTTGCCACTCACTGATCGGATGCGGCCGCGACAACTCGTCCCACACGTACAAGGCCAGCTTCGGTCCGTATAGATTCAGCAAAGAAGCCAGGCCGCACACCAACACGAGCAGCCCATGATCGCGTGGAGAATCCCCACAAGTGACCACCCTCCATGCCGTGAACACGCCGAGGACACCAAGCCCGAGGACGAAGGCGCCATGGAAATTCGCCCAGAGAAGGAAGAGGGGCGGCAACCACCACAGCCAACGGCGGTGTCCCCGGCTCGCCGCGTCCAGAATCGCCAGTTCCACCGCCAGTGCCGAGTAGGAAACCAGTTGGGGCCGGATCGCAAGACCGCGTGCCAACACCGACAGTGTCAGCACCCCGACGAGACCCCAGACCCACGCGGAACGCCATTCGCCACCGCCCGGCTTGTCGATTCCGCCCGCTGCGCGCCGCACCATACCGAGCCATGTAAAACCGAACATCACCAGCAGAAGACCAATTTTGCTTAGAACCAGAGCCGCCGAGCCGCCGGCCTCGTACAAGCCTGCCATGACGGTCTGGGTGAGCCACTCATGATTGACCCATGGTTGGCCCGCTACCGTGTAACTGTAGGGATCGACGCGAGGGACGGACCCGTGCAAGAGGATCTCCTTCCCAACGAAAAGATGCCCCCATAAATCGTTGTCCGCTTCGTTCACCAGACCGAAGTAGGCAAGGCTGCTGAGAAGCAGCACCCCCCACGCAACAACGGTCGAGCGCTCAGTAAAGTTCGGGCTGGACACTTCCAACGCCAGCGCCGGGCGCCCACAGATACAGAAATTGCGGGGAACGCATCCAACCACCGAAATCGAGATGGATCAGATTGACCTGGGGCTGGGGGACCGTCACACGCGAGTAAATGTTCTCCGCATATTCGTTCGGCCGGCGGTACATGATGACACGCGCTTTTTCCACACCTGCACGCTGCCGCGCCCTGGCGAGTGCATTCTCGAAGTAACCGATCTTGTCGACCATCCCGAGACCCAGCGCCTCGCTCGCCGTGACGATCCGGCCATCGGAGATTTTCCGCACCGCCTCATCACTCATACCGGGCCGGCGTTCGCGCACCAGGCCGACAAATCGCTGGTCCATGCTGTCGATGACGGATTGCAACAGAGCCTGATCCTCCGGAGTCATCGGCCGCAGAGGTGTGCCGGCGTCTTTGAGCGTTCCTGACTTGATCGTCTGATTGCCCACACCAAGCTTGTCCATAAGACCGCTGAAGTTCACCCCGATCAGGATGACACCGACGCTGCCCGTGACCGTGGTCGGACTGACAATGATCTCATCGGCAGCAAGGGCCACGTAGTAGGCACCGGAGGTCGCAAAGTCGAGCGCATAAGCAATGATGGGAAGATTCCGCTTCGACTTGAAGGCGGCCAACTCGTGATGAATGAGATCGCTGGCCGTCACCGTTCCACCGGGGCTGTTGATCCGCAGCACGATCGCTTTGATGCGTTCATCCTCTTCCGCCTGCTCCAACTCCTCACGGATACGTGTGGTCAGAGCAGGGCGGCGGCTCAAACCGAACGGGCCGTCATCATCGGCGCTACCGATGACCCGCGAGATATCGAGAAGAAGGATTTTCGCCTTGCCCTCGCCACCAACCTGCTGTTCGACGAGCGGCTGCGGCTGGCTGCCGAACAGATCGAGATTGGCGCTGACGATGACACATCCGGAAAGTGGCAGGAACGTGAGTAGGAAAAACAGACGCCAGGGAACCATCGCAACGGTACATACGTGGCGCACCGTGGCCGGGCAAGGAGTCGCTGGCACTGGCCGACCGGGTCTGGCCGTTCCATGGGTCGACTGCTTCGAGCGGTGGGCACTGGATTCAGCGAACGCTTCGGGAAATACTCGCAGAAACTTTCGACGGGGAGTGAGTGCCATGAAACTGACGAGTCGCAATCTGAAACACGGGGAACGGATCCCCGCGGAATTCGCAGCCGGCGTACCGGGCGACGGGGGACCGGTACCGGGAGCGAACAAGAGCCCGCATCTGGCATGGTCGGACGCGCCGGCCGGGACAAAATCATATGCATTGATCTGTTGCGACAGCGACGTTCCGTCGCGGCCCGACGACGTGAACCAGCCCGGACGCACGGTGCCCTACGATCTGCCACGCGTCGATTTCTTTCACTGGGTGCTGGTCGATATCCCACCGGCCGTACAGGAGTTGGCGGAAGGTGCCGACTCGGAGGGTTTTGTGCCACGGGGCAAGACACCAGGGCCGACAGGGCACGGCAACCGTGGCATCAATGACTATACGGCCTGGTTCGCAGGTGACGAGAACATGAGCGGCGATTATGGTGGATATGACGGTCCGTGGCCGCCCTTCAACGATGAGCGCGTACACCGCTACGTATTCACCGTCTACGCACTCGATGTGGCTTCTCTCGGTCTACCCGCACGCTTCACGGGTCCCGACGCGTTGAAGGCCATGCAGGGGCACATCCTGGCGCATACATCGATCACAGCAACCTACTCCCTCAATCCACAGGCACGGGACTGAGCTGGAACCCCCGGGCGGAGAGGTCACCGACTGAACCTTCCGGGGGTCGTCTACCTGCGGAATCACATAAAGGCAGGCATGACTTTCTCGGCGAACAATTGCGCTGGCTGGCGCGGGTCGCGTCCGAAAAACTCCATGATGAACATCGTACAACCAAGCGCCATGTGCGCCTGAATCTTTTCGATGCACTGTTGGGGGCTACCTGCAATCGTCAACGGTCCCGCCGCACCCATATGACCCCCATAAATCGCCTGCGCCTTTTCCAGCTTTGCCTGTGCGTCCGCTTCGTCAGAGCCAATCACCACCATACACTGCTGGGAAATCGTGATCGTCGCCGGATCACGGTCCACCGCCTCACAGTGCTCGTGCAACCGGGCAATTTTCGTCTCCAGATCATTCTGGTTGAGAGCCAGATTGTTCCAGATCGCGGCGTGCTCGGCCGCGATGCGCAACAACACCTTCTCACCCCCACCGCCAATCAGGATCGGCGGATGTGGCTGTCGCTTTGGCTTCGGTTCGCAAAACACCGAATCCACACTGAAGTGTGAGCCCCGATAGGTCGCCTGCGGTTCGGTCCATATCACTTTCAGGAGAACCGCCGCCTCTTCGAGTTGCGAGAGCCGATCTCGCAGGGGTGGAAAGTCATAGCCATAACCCAGGAATTCCATCTCGAACCAACCCGAGCCGAGACCGACGATCACGCGCCCGTTCGAAATGTTGTCGAGCGTGGCAACCATCTTCGCAAGCAGCGCCGGATTCCGGAATCCGACTGGAGTCACCAGCGTGCCCAACTCCACTTTCGAAGTCACCGCCGCCACGGCCGCCAACGTCGTCCAGGCCTCGAAAATCGGCATATTGGGCATGGGAATTCCGTAGAGGTGGTCATTCAACCACACCGAGTGGAATCCAAGGCGATCGACTTCGACAGCCGTCGCTCGCGTCTCCTCCCATGTCCGCTTGATCTGTGGCAACGTCACTCCAAAATGGGCCCTGGTCATTCGGTCCTCCCCTGCGTTCGGCCCTGTAGCGGGGATCGGGATGGAAATGAATGACTTTTACCGGCGTGCGACGGAGACCGACCGTCGATCCACCAGGGCTACCTGTGCTACGCAACAGACAATGAGGCTACGACCTCTTCTCCTTCTTCCACTTCTCGCGCTCGCATTCCCTCTGGTGCCGATCACCGTAGAGGCAGCACGAAATCGCACCGTGGTCGTCTTGCTCTTCGACGGCTTCGCGCCTGCGCTCCTGGGGCGGATCGAAGCGCCCAATCTCACTCGAATCCGCGGGGAGGGCGTGTGGACCCATAGAATGGCACCGGTGTTTCCTTCCTCCTCGCTGCCCAACCAGGTTTCCATTTCAACCGGATGCTGGCCAGCACGCCACGGCATCATCGCCAATCGCTTCCTGGATCCAGAGCGAGGACAATACGACCACAGCGACGACGCAGACTGGCTGCTCGAGTGCGAACATCTGCATCAGGTGGCCGAACGACAGGGCGTACGCAGCGCGGCGCTCGGCTGGGTGGGCCGGTTTTCCGGAAACAAAGGAGAGCAGGCCGGTATCGTTTCAGCGGAACACAAGTTTGCTGAATTCCCCGAGGATGGCGTCCGCACCGCACAGGTGATCAGAATGCTTCAACTGCCGGATCGGCAGAGACCGCGGTTGATCCTGGCGTATTTTCACGGGCCGGACAGACCGGCGCATTCTACCGGTCTCGACTCAGAAGCAACACGCGAAGCCGCGTCAGCCAGTGATAAACACATCGGAGAAATCATGCAGGCGATCTCCGAACTGCCGTTCCGGGAAGCCGTTACTTTGATCGTGACGACCGATCACGGTCTGGTCCCCGCGTCCTACAATGTGAACGTCAAGAAAATACTGCTCGATCACGAACTGCACCCCCGGGTTATTTCGGCGGGAAGCACGTCACACCTGTACTTCGAAGACGCTGGCGAGGCCGACCGAGCAATGCGTCCGCTCAGCAGATACAGTGAGTTCATAGCGGTGCGTAAGACCGCGCTGCCGGCAAGCTGGCACCTCGGCAACGGTCCACGCGTCGGGGATATCATCCTGTCCGCCAAGCCGCCGTACTTCATCGAGGACCTCGACCGCTGGCCGGCGTGGCTCCGCTGGCTCGGCACGTTCGGCCCCGAATTCCTGTGGATCGGGCCGTGGCCGCGGGCCGCGCACGGCTATGGCGCAGAAATCCCGGGCGTCGAATCGATCTTCTATGCCTGGGGCGCTGGTGTCGCCCATGGCCGGCGTATCGACAATGTGCGCGCCATCGACCTCCATCCAACCATCGCCCGCTTACTGGGAATCTCCCCGGGGACGCCGCTCGACGGAAGAGTTGTCGAGGCGGTCCTGGAGCAGTGATCGACTTGCCAGACGCAGCCAGAACCGTAGGAGTCGTTTCCGACGATCTGCAAAGGAGGGGCACTGCGTAAATTCTCCTCTGCCTTGACTTCCAGACAACAGGGGCGCACCTCCGCTATTCATTCACCATGCCTCAGGATCTCGTCATCAGCGGCGCTCGACAGCACAACCTGAAGGACCTGCACGTCCGCATCCCGCGTGACAAGCTCATCGTCATCACGGGCTTGTCAGGTTCGGGGAAATCGTCGCTCGCCTTCGACACGATCTACGCCGAAGGACAGCGGCGTTACGTCGAATCCCTATCGGCCTATGCTCGCCAGTTCCTCGAGCAGATGGACAAACCCGATGTCGATTCGATCGAAGGGCTCTCCCCCGCGATCGCCATCGAACAGAAGACGACCAGCCGTAACCCGCGATCCACCGTCGGCACAGTCACTGAGATCTACGATTACCTGCGTCTGCTTTTCGCGCGTATCGGCAGACCGCATTGCCACAAGTGTGGCCGCGAGATCACGGCACAGACGGTCCAGCAGGTCGTCGATCGGATCTGCGAGTTACCGCAAGGGTCGAAGATCGTCCTGCTGGCACCCATCGTACGCGGCCGCAAGGGCGAGTATCGTAAGGAACTCGTCGAGTTGCGCAAAGCGGGCTTCGTGCGGGCACGTATCGACGGAACTCTGCACGACCTCGGCGAGAGTATCGCCCTGGCAAAGAACCAGAAACACACGATCGAGGTCGTGGTCGACCGTCTTGTTACCCGTGGGGGAATGGAAAAACGCCTGGCGGATTCTCTGGGGGTGGCCTTCCGATATGGCGACGATGTCGTGCGTATCGAAGTGCTCGGGAACGATGCGGATGATGTGAGGGAGACACTGCTCTTCAGCCAGAAGTACGCCTGCATCGCCTGTGGTGTCTCGTATCCCGAGTTCACGCCCCGCATGTTCTCCTTCAACAGCCCTTACGGGGCCTGTGCCACATGCAGCGGTCTGGGTACGTCGATGTACTTCGATCCTGAACTGATCGTGCCGGACGAGAAGCTCTCACTGGCCGATGGAGCCATCGCGCCATGGGTGAAAAAGACCGGAGGTACGCATTCCCATGAACCTCTGTTGCAGGGACTGGCACGACATTTCGGTTTCGACCTGCAGACGCGGTGGCGGGACCTGAAACCCGAGGTGAGGCAGATTCTTTTGTACGGCACGGAGGAAGAGATTCCGTTCGTGTATGAAAAAAACTCCCGCCGCTTCGAATTCCGGCGGCCATTCGAAGGAATCATCGCCCGGCTCGAAAAACGGTTGAAGGAGACCGATTCAGACTGGGTGAGGGAAAGTCTAGAACGCTTCATGAACGTTCGGCCCTGTGAATCCTGTGGCGGGGCCCGGCTGAAGCCCGAATCCCTGGCCGTGAGAATCGCGGGCAAGTCGATCGTCGATGTCACTGGCCTATCGATCGGTGCGGCACGGGACTTCTTTTCGCAGCTCGAGCTGACGCCTCAGGAATACGAGATCGCACGACGCATCCTCAAGGAAATCACCGAGCGACTGGGATTTCTCGGCGATGTGGGTCTTGATTACCTCTCCCTGGAACGTACCGCCGCCACCCTGTCGGGCGGTGAGGCGCAACGCATCCGCCTGGCCACACAGATCGGTGCCAGCCTCATGGGCGTTCTCTACATCCTCGACGAGCCATCGATCGGCCTGCACCAGCGCGATAACGACCGCCTCCTCAACACCCTCAAGCGATTGCGCGATCTCGGAAACACCGTGCTCGTCGTCGAACACGACCGTGATGCGATCCTGGCCGCCGACCACGTCATCGATATGGGGCCGGGTGCCGGGGTCCACGGCGGACGGATTGTCGCGGAAGGATCACCGGAGCAGGTTGCTGCTCACCCGGCATCGTTGACCGGCCAGTACCTCTCCGGTGCCCTGGAGATCGAGGTTCCCCGGCGGCGCCGCTCCGGCAATGGATGGTCCCTGAGCCTCGAAGGTGCGCGTCACAACAATCTGAAAGATATCGACATCCGCATCCCCCTCGGGACGGTGACCTGCGTCACGGGTGTCTCCGGATCCGGCAAGAGTTCACTGATCATTGATACCCTTTATCGTGCCCTGGCCCAGAAGATTTACCACTCCCGGGAGAAACCCGGTGCCTTCAAGAAGATCTCCGGCTGGCAGTTACTGGACAAGGTCATCGATATTGACCAGGCGCCGATTGGCCGCACGCCACGCTCGAACCCTGCCACCTACACCGGCCTCTTCACGCACCTGCGTGATCTCTTTGCGCAACTCCCGGAGGCCCGCGTCCGAGGCTACGAGCCAGGGCGGTTTTCCTTCAACGTGAAGGGCGGACGCTGTGAGGCATGCAAGGGCGACGGTGTCATCAGGATCGAAATGCATTTCCTGCCCGACGTCTACGTCACCTGCGAGGTCTGTCATGGCCGGCGCTACAATCGAGAAACGCTGGAGGTCCAATACAAAGGGAAGAATATCGCCGACGTGCTGGACATGACCGTGGCGCAGGCCCTCGATTTCCTTTCGCCCATTCCATCCATCCGGCAAAAACTCGAGACGCTCCAGGACGTCGGGTTGGAGTATATCGGTCTCGGGCAGGCTGCGACAACGTTGTCTGGAGGTGAGGCTCAGCGAATCAAGCTGGCGAAAGAACTGAGCCGCCGCGCCACGGGGAAGACTCTCTACATCCTCGACGAACCGACGACCGGCCTGCATTTCGATGACATCAGAAGACTTCTCCGCGTGCTCGGCAGACTGTGCGAGGCAGGCAACACCATCCTCATCATCGAACACAATCTCGACGTCATCAAAACCGCCGATCACGTTCTCGACATCGGACCAGAGGGCGGGAACGGCGGTGGGCGGCTCGTGGCGAGCGGGACACCGGAGGAGATTGCCGCCCACCCTGAATCGCATACCGGACGTTACCTGAGGTCCGTCTTGCCGGGTACCTCGCCCCCGCCTCGTTTGGGATCGCTTTCTGCCTTGACACGAGAACCGCACGTCGATACTGGACCAAATAAGTCGGAATTGTAGTCATCCCCCAATTGCATGGGGCGCCAATACAGGTACATCGCCTTAAATTCAGAGCGATTTGGGATGAGTTAGGAGGAACAGCATGGGAAGAGTGATTTACATGGACAACCACGCGACCACCCCGGTGGACCCCCGGGTACTGGAAGCGATGTTGCCGTATTTCACCGAGAAGTTTGGCAATGCCGCCAGCCGCAACCATGCGTACGGCTGGGAGGCAGAGTCGGCGATCGACACGGCACGCGAGCAGATCGCAGGCCTGATCCGCGCAAAAGCCAAAGAGATCATCTTCACCAGCGGCGCCACCGAATCCAACAATCTCGCCCTCAAGGGCGTGGTCGATTTCTACAAGGACAAGGGCAATCATATCATCACCGCCCAGACCGAACACAAAGCGATCCTCGATACCTGCAAGTCGCTCGAACGCAGTGGCAAAGCGACAGTGACGTATCTGCCCGTTGACCAGCACGGCCTGATCGATCCGGACGATATCCGCAAAGCGATCACAGACAAAACGATCCTGATTACGATCATGCTGGCGAACAACGAAATCGGCACGATCCACCCGCTGCGAGAGATCGGTAAGATTGCGAAAGAAAAGGGCATCCTGTTCCACAGCGATGCGACTCAGGGCGTGGGTAAGGTCCCGGTGGACGTCGAATCGATGGGAATCGATCTGATGTCGTTCTCCGCGCACAAAATGTACGGACCGAAGGGTTGCGGTGGACTCTACGTTCGCTCGAAGGGACCACGTGTCCGGCTCGTGCCGCAGATGGACGGAGGTGGCCATGAGCGGGGCATGCGATCGGGCACACTGAACGTGACCGGCATCGTCGGCCTGGGGGTCGCCTGCGAGATCGCCGGGCGTGAGATGGAGACTGAGATGGCACGGATGCTCAGCCTGCGCGAACGCTTGAAAAACGGCATCTTCGAACAACTGGATGAGGTCTACCTCAACGGCCACCCGACCGAGCGTCTGGCCGGGAACCTCAATGTGAGTTTCGCCTATGTTGAAGGCGAATCTCTCTTGATGGGGCTGAAAGACGTAGCCGTGTCGTCGGGTTCAGCCTGCACCTCGGCCACGCTCGAACCGTCCTACGTGTTGCGCGCCCTCGGCATCGGAGAAGAACTGGCACACACCTCGATCCGTTTCGGACTTGGCCGGTTCAACACGGAAGAGGAAGTCGATACCGTCATCGAACGGGTCGTCCATGAAGTCGTCCGACTGCGTGAGATGTCGCCCCTCTATGAAATGGCCAAGGACGGTATCGACCTGAAAAGCTACAACTGGGCGCGCGACTGAGAGCAACCGCGACAAAGGAGGAACGGAAAATGGCGTACAGCGACAAGGTCATCGATCACTACGAAAATCCCCGTAATGTCGGCTCTTTCAACAAGGAAGATGCAGACATCGGTACTGGCGTCGTCGGCGCACCCGAGTGCGGAGACGTCATGAAGCTCCAACTGAAGATCAACGGAGACGGCGTCATCCAGGACGCCCGATTCAAGACGTTCGGCTGTGGCAGCGCTATTGCCAGTTCCAGTTACGTGACGGAATTGGTCAAGGGCAAGACTCTCGACGAGGCGATGGCCATCAAGAATACACAGATCGTCGAAGACCTCTCCCTGCCACCCGTGAAAATCCACTGTTCGGTTCTTGCCGAAGATGCCATCAAGGCAGCGATCACTGACTGGAAGAAGCGCAATGACGGTTCCGAGGAGGAACCGAAAAAAGCTGCAAACCAGTAAAGGAGACCGCCGTGGCCATCACCATTTCCGAGAATGCCGCCAACAAGATCCGTAGTCTGGCAGGCGATAACCCCGAGGCCGGATTGCGCGTCAAGGTCGTCGGCGGTGGATGCTCGGGGTTGCAATACCGGATGGATCTGGATGTGGAACGCCCTGGCGACAAGGTATTTGCAACCGATGACGCGCGCATCTTCGTCGACCGTAAGAGTTTTCTGTACCTCAACGGAACGGAACTCGACTACAACGACGGATTGATGCACGCGGGTTTCTCGCTGCAAAATCCGAACATCAAGCGTTCTTGCGGCTGCGGCTCCTCCTTCACGGTCTGAGGCCTCCTGCATGTTCGCACTGCACGCTTCGACTGTCCTGGATTCCTCCACCGCGCGACCTACAGCAGTATGCTGGAATTGCCAGCGCACACACCACGGGGAACTTTTCTGTCCGGCTTGCCAGGCGATCCAACCTTTTCCGGAACAGGCCGACTATTTCGAAGTGTTGGGGTTGCCCCATACCCCCGTGGTCGACCTCGCTCTGCTGCAACAACACTATTACGAGTTGCACCGGCAGCTACATCCAGACCTGTTCCAGTCCGGTCCACCACAAGCGCGCCAGACAAGCTTGCGGAACACAGCGGCCGTGAACCAGGCCTTCCGCACGCTACGCGATCCGGAAGACCGTGGCCTGTATTGGCTGACACTGAAGGGCGAATCGATCGGGCAGAACAACAATCGCATTCCACCCGAACTGACCTCACTCGTCTTCGAGACCCAGGAAAAACTCGAGGAGATGCGCGATGGCAAACAGAACCGGGAGGAACTGACCGAAGTGCATCAGTCCCTGGAAAGCCAACGCCAGGCTTTGAATCGCAAACTCGAAGAGAATTTTGAGGCCTGGGACAAGGGGAGTGCATCACAGGCGCAACTCCTGAGTGAACTGAAGGCACATCTTTCCAAACTTGCCTATCTCGGAAGGTTGATTCGCGACGTAGACAAGGCACTGGAGCATTGATGGAACGAATTTTCGGTATCGATCTCGGCACTACCAACAGCCTGATTGCCTATTCAGACGAAGGAACACCACGTGTCGTCGTCGACCCGGAAACCGGATCGCCACTCCTGCCGTCCGTCGTGTCATTTCTGAACGCCGACGAATTTGTCGTTGGCGAAGCAGCGAGGGCGCGTGCCGCACACCACCCCCTTGAAACGATCGCCTCGGTGAAACGCTTCATGGGCCATGGCATGGAGCATGTCTCCGAGGCAGACCGGGCCGAGTACCCGTTCCCCCCCGATGCCACGTCCGGTATCGTACGTTTTCGCATCCACGGCCGCGACTATACACCACCCGAAATCTCCGCCCTGATTCTGAAGGAACTGAAGCGACGCGTTCAGACCGTTCTGGGAGAAGAAGTCCATAAGGTCGTCATCACCGTGCCAGCCTATTTCAATGATACACAGCGCCAGGCCACACGCGACGCTGGACGCCTGGCCGGCTTCGAGGTGCTCCGTCTGGTCAACGAACCGACTGCTGCCGCGCTTGCCTACGGACTCGACCAGCGCAATCAGGGTGCGGTCGCCGTATACGACTTCGGTGGCGGCACCTTCGATATTTCAATCCTCCGCCTCCACCAGGGCATCTTCGAGGTGCTTGCTACCCATGGGGACACCCGTCTCGGCGGTGATGACATGGACCGCCGTGTTGCGAATCTGCTCCTCGAACAGCTCAGCCAGGCGCAACGCCGTGATCCCGACCTGGTGCAAGCGGCGCTCAGTACGGCAGAGACGGCGAAAAAACAACTGACGACGAATGCCGCTGCGGTCCTTGGCCTGAATACGGGTCAGGTCACCGTGGAACGCGAAATCCTCCGTAGCGAGTTGGATGAGCTCATCAAGCCCATCGTCGAACAGACACTGGTCCCATGCCGCCAGGCATTGAAGGATGCGGGCCTCAAGGCTTCGGAACTCGACGACGTGGTTCTCGTCGGCGGGAGCACCCGGGTTCCTCTCGTCCGCCAGATGGTACAGGATCTTTTTGGGAGACCGCCACACGTGGATCTGAATCCTGAAGAAGTCGTGGCCCTTGGCGCTGCCGTACAAGCGGGTGTTTTGTCGGGACGGCGCGGCGACATGTTACTGCTCGATGTGGTTCCGCTGTCTCTCGGCATCGAGACCGTCGGCGGTGTACTGGAACGAATCATCGACCGCAACACGACGATCCCTTGCACCGTACGGCAGGAATTCACCACCTTCGTCGACAACCAGACCGCTGTCGATTTCCATGTCCTCCAGGGGGAGCGCGAACTCGCTGCCGACTGTCGCAGCCTGGCGCGCTTTCGTTTGCGCGGCCTCGAACCCCAGCCCGCCGGATTACCCCGCATCGAGGTGACCTTCATGGTCGATGCGAACGGTATTCTCAACGTGACCGCGGTGGACAAGCGCACGGGTCGTGAAAAGTCGATCGATGTGAAGCCCTCCTATGGGCTGACAGACGAAGCGATCGAGAATATGCTCGAAGCATCGTTCGATCACGCGGAGGAAGACGTCGCCAACCGCCTGCTCATCGAGGCTCGCAACGATGCGGACAGCATCCTGCGCGCCACGCGCAAGCAACTGAACGACCTCGAGATGACCGGCGAGGAAAAGGCCGCCGTCGCTACCGCGGTGGCAAACCTCGAGACCGTCATGGCAGGCGCCGACTACAACCACATTCGCGATGTCACAGACGAATTGAAGCGGGTCACCGAACCGCTCGCGCACCGCATCATGGAGAGTGCCATCAAAGAGGCGCTCGAGCACCGGAGCATCGAAGAAATCACCGGAGGAGACCGATCCGAATGACTCTGAAATGGAGTGATATCGAAGACATCGCCATCGGGTTGGCCGAAGCGCACCCCGGTACAAACCCGCTCGAAGTGCGATTCACCGATCTGCACAAGTGGGTGACTCAATTGCCCGGATTCGACGACGATCCGAAGTCGTCCAATGAGAAAAAACTGGAAGCCATCCAGATGAAATGGCTGGAGGAATGGGAAGACAGCCTGGACTGAACTGCACCTGGCAATCGGCTTCGGAATGAGGAACTTCCTATGATGCAGGTAAGTCGCAAAGTCGATTATGCGCTTCGCGCTGCGATGTATCTGGCTGTGAAACGCGACGGCCGCCCTGCTCCTGTAAGTGAGATTGCAGCCCGCCGCCGTATCCCCAAGAAATTCCTCGAAAAGATCATCAAGGATCTGATCCGCGCCAACCTGGTCATTTCCCATCGGGGTGCACATGGGGGCTATACCCTGAGCCGTCCCGCCAACAGCATTTCGTTCCGTGACGTGATCGAGGCCGTGGAAGGTCCGATCTCTCTCAACCACTGCGTCACCGAGGAGCGCGACTGTGCAGTTCTCTCCACGTGCAACATGCAGAACATCTGGATGGAGGGGCAACGGCGCGTATTGGATTATTTTGCGGGCACCACGCTGGCGGATGTCAGTTCTATCGTAGGACTGAATAACGCGCCCGCCCCCGCGGTCTAACCGGCGCTTTCAATGAAGGAGAGGTTTCATGGCGCAGTTCCTCAGTGATACGTTCACACATCTCCTGCAACCCGATACCGTCCTGCCCACGCAATACCATGCCACGATACGGCGAAAAGGAGCCTACGAGGCGGAACGGCGTCTGGTGATTGCGGTTTTGCAGGATGCGGTCGATTGCTTCCAGAAGCACATTTTCTCGGCAGATCGTAAGCAGCAGCAACTCTTCCGCGAGGCAGACGAATGGATCCAATCGAATGACAGGAGTTGGCCTTTCGCGTTCGAAAACGTATGCGATCTGCTGCAAATCAATGCGGAATATCTGCGTCACGGCCTGATGGAATGGAAAGATCGCGCCTACCTGCTGCGGCGCACCGATCGCATGGCAAGCTGATCGGCGAAGCGAGGACCGGTATCAGCTCGGCCCCTGAAGCGGCTGAGTCCCCACATCGGCCCGGACAACCCATCACCTGAATTACTCACACCGTTTTGTTTTCCGACCGGATAGAGGGTGTCGCCCGTCAGGCCCCCTGCTAACTGACGCCCATGATCCGACTCTTGCGTCGCTCCCTGCGCCTTGTCTGGTGGCACACTTCGGAAACTCTGTTGTGGATCTTTGGGAGACGGAGCAGCTACGCTGTCCTGAAGCTGGAAGTGAGCGGAGATCTCGCAGAGGTTCCCAGCTTGCCCCCGCTCCCTTTCCTGCGATCACGCGCCCGTACCGACTTCCTGCGTCTTCTCACCGTGTTGCGCTGGGCGTCACAAGACACCGATGTGCAGGCGGTTTTCATCAAGTGCGGCGAGTTACAGGTGGGCTGGGCAAAACTCCAGGAACTACACCGTTGTCTCCTGACCCTGCGCAAGCACGGCAAACGGGTCCATGTCCACCTGACACAGGCAAACCTGCACGAATACGTGCTGTCGTCTGCCGCCGATAAGATTACCCTCGCGCCGGCAGGCAACCTGGATATCACCGGGATTTCCTCGGAAGTGGTCTTCATCGCCGGCGTCCTCGACAAGCTCGGCATCCAGCCAGAACTGGTGCAATTCGGCAAATACAAATCCGCGGGAGAGACCTTCACCCGAACCACGATGTCGCCTGAGCACCGGGAAATGGTCGAAGGACTCCTGGGGGACCTGTACGAACAGGTGGCTGCGTGCATCGCTGAAGGGCGCGGCATTTCTCCGGAAAAGGCGCGCGCCGTTCTGAACGAGGGTCCCTACTCTGCACGCCAGGCATGCGAGGCAGGACTCGTCGATTCCCTCGCGTACGAGGACGAAGCCGAGGCGGGATTGCGTGCCGGACTCGAAGAAGCGGGAGTCATCGAACAAGGCCCTTATGCGACGCGGCGCGGCAAACAACTGCGGCGCCTGGGGTTGTTCGAAACGATCGGGCGGATAGGACTCTTGCACGTCTCCGGCCCGATCAAGACGGGAGAGACGGTGCCTGGCGGTGATGGCGCCAGCGCATCGGGAGCAGGATCTCTCATGCGGGACCTGACAGAACTACGAGAACGTGACGATATCGAAGCGGTCGTCGTGCGTGTCGCCAGCCCCGGCGGGTCCGGTCTGGCTTCCGACCTGCTCTGGCACGAGATGCAACGCATCAAAAGTCGCAAGCCGCTGGTTGTCTCGATGGGAGACGTCGCCGCATCAGGCGGATACTACATCGGAGTGGCCGGCTGCCCGGTCCTGGCGGAAAATGGCACGATCACCGGTTCGATCGGAGTCCTCGCCGGCAAACCGGTGCTACGGAAGTTCTACGAAAAACTGGGCGTTACCAAAGAGATCGTCAGCCATGGCAGGCACGCCGCCCTGCACACGGACTATCTCCCCCTATCCGACGATGACCGCAAAGTGCTGCACGGACATGCCGAGCAATTCTACTCCGAGTTCCTGGACAAAGTGGCTGCCGGACGATCTCTCCCCACAGAACAGGTACACGAGGCTGCACAGGGACGTGTATGGACCGGCAAGCAAGCCATGGGCTTCGGCTTGATCGACCAGATCGGCGGACTCGAACAGGCACTTGCCGAAGCAAAACTGCTGGCCGGACATCTGCCGGAAACACGCGTCGCCATCGAGACCTACCCGAAACCACGACGTATCTGGCGCCTGCCGCTGCCCTTCGGCTTGCCGCTGACACAATTGTCCCTTACAGAGCCGTGGTGGCGTGAGGCTGCTCGCGAGCGTCTCTGGGCCATCTTGCCGTTTCGACTGCGCTTTTTTTGACGTGTGGGAATGAGACGGCGGTCGAGGAGTTTCTGCGTAAAGAGGTCATCCGATCAGGAGGAATCGTGCTGCATCCCGAACTGATTGCATCGCGCCCCGAGGATGTCGGCATCGACAGTGAACGCCTCGAAGCGCTGTTTGCCAGGGTTCGGAAAGATATCGACGAAGGAATCCTGCCAAGCGCCCAGGTGGCCATTGCAAGACACGGCCGGCTCGCCGGAATGCGTACTTTCGGAAGAGCCACGCAAGGGGGCGTGGAACAAGCCGCCACCAATGAAACTCTCTACTGTGTTTTTTCGTGTACCAAGGCGATGATCGCGGCGGCCGTTTGGCTGCTTCTGGAACAAAATGCGCTGCGTATCGACGAACGTGTGGCCGGCATCATCCCAGAGTTCGGCACGAACGAAAAACACACGATTACCGTCCTGCAGGTCCTGCTGCACGTCGGCGGATTCCCGTATGCGCCGTACCACCCGGATGACTGGCACGATCGTGCCAAACGGATCGAGGCGTTCTCCCGGTGGCGGCTCACCTGGGCACCGGGAAGCCGTTTCGAATACCACCCGACCTCCGGGCACTGGGTTCTGGCCGAAATCATCGAACGCCGTAGTGGTATGGACTACCGGGAGTTCATCCGTAAAGAGATTCTCGAACCAATCGGACTCGATGAACTGCTCCTCGGCCAACCGCCCGAATACGACGCGCGTGTCGCAGAAGTCCGCCACACCGTTCCCCCCGTGGAACCACCGGGTGGCTGGGGAAATGTCACTCCAGACGCCATCCTTGCCTTGAACCGTCCGGCCCTACGGCGTATCGGACTGCCCGGCGGAGGCGCAGTCGCTGGGGCTGCGGAACTGGCACTCTTCTATCAACCACTCCTCCGGGAGGGATACACAGTTTCGGGAAGACGCATCATGAAACAGGAGACCATCACCTACGCCACACAGATTCGCAGCGAAGACCACCACCGCGACCCGATCTGGAAGATTCCGGTCAATCGAGCACTGAGTGTCATCGTGGCCGGGTCTGATGGTAACTCTCACCTGCGCGGCTTTGGGCGGGGGACCTCTCCCGTGGCCTTCGGTCACGGAGGTGCGGGAGGGCAGATTGCCTGGGGTGATCCCGTCACAGGCATCTCCCTCGGCTATTGTACGAACGGCTTTGCAGGGTGGCTGACTCAGGGCCGCCGGATCACAGCCATTTCGACGCTGGCAGCACAGTGCGTCAAAGACACTTGATCCCGAGGTAGGATACGCACTCATTTACAGGTTGGCGCCAGGGGTACAGTCAAACCGCCGTGACGACAAAGAAAGGAACCACCATGGACTACGAACATATCGCCTACTCCGTCGCTGACGGCATCTTGACGCTCACCCTGTCCCGGCCGGACAAACTCAACGCCTTCACCACACGGATGCTGGCGGAGCTGTTGGATGCATTCGACCGCGCCGATGCGGACGACAACGTTCGGGTGGTCGTCGTGACCGGCGCCGGGCGGGCTTTCTGCGCTGGAGCAGATCTTTCAGGCGGTAGCGAAAACTTCATCGGTGGGGCCGAACGGCTCAAGGAAATGCAAGAACACCGAGACGGCGGTGGCCTGCTGACGTTAGGGATTTTCGATTGCAAGAAACCTGTCATTGCCGCGATCAACGGCGCTGCCGTCGGCGTAGGAATCACCATGACTTTGCCGATGGATGTGCGGATCGCATCCACCTCGGCACGCATGGGTTTCGTCTTTGCCAAACGGGGCATCGTCCCCGAAGCCTGCAGCTCCTGGTTCCTTCCACGGATCGTCGGGATCAGCCAGGCAGCAGAGTGGCTCTATACGGGCCGTATTTTTGATGCTGAAGAGGCAAAGGCAGCCCGTCTGGTGAACCGGGTCGTTGCACCGGACGATCTGTTGCCCACGGCCTACGCTCTCGCAAAAGAAATGATGGAGGGGACATCGGCCGTCTCCGTGGCACTCTCGCGGCAGCTTCTGTGGAAGATGCTCGGGGCGGATCACCCGATGGAAGCCCACAAGGTGGATTCGCAATGCATCCACTGGGCAGCACGCGGCGCTGATGCAGTCGAAGGAGTCATGGCCTTCCTGCAAAAGCGCCCTGCCCAATTCACACTACGTCCGAGCCAGGACATGCCTCCGTTCTACCCCTGGTGGCCGGAACGCCGATTCAAGGACTGACCCAGAGCACTTCGATCGAGCGCACAGGCGCTCGTGGAATGGGGACCAGCGCACCGATCTCGGGAAGAACGGAAGAACGATGGTAGGATCCCGGTACCAACCCCGAACGAAGATCTAGTGCGTCTAAAATCGAATTGACTCGCCCGATCAGGGTCGGATATAGCTCCCGTCGCATCGGATCACGCGAAACCAGGTCCGCCAGACCAATGAAATGAGAGGGAACAGATGACGCTTCCGAGAAACATCGCCCTGCGTATCAGGGAGGACGTCTTCAGCCGGCCCGAAGTCGATGGCAGGGTATTTGTCCAGAGACCAGCGGGTCGAGAGGGCCATCTCGCTCGCCTGATCCGGAAGCCTGCCAGCGATTGGTGGTCGAAAATCGAAGAGGGGACCCAACTCGACCGGCTGATCGCGGAATACGGATCGAACGGCTCTGATTCCTACACCGTCGAATCTTTCGTTGCTTCTCTCGTTCGCGATGGTTTCGTACCGGTGGAGGACCAGCAAGTCATTGAAGCGGCCCAGGCGTACCCGGCCACGGTCGATGTGTTCGAGGACCCCTGGAAATACCAGTTTTCTCGCCCGTCACTCGGCAGCCCCTGGTTCGTCCTGTGGGAAGTGACGGACAAGTGCTCTCAGCAATGCTCGTTTTGTTACAATCCAGAGCGCGAAAACGAGCAGGTTGGTCTCGGGCAAGCGGAAAAGGTGGTGACCGAGCTCGTACGCAACCGCGTTCCGTACGTCACACTGCTCGGCGGCGAGCCGCTCTCCAACGTTCATATCGAAGAGATCATCCGCATGCTCTCCTCGAACCGGATCTACACCAAGATCATCACGAGTGGAGTGCCCCTCACCGCGGCCAAAGTGCAACGCCTGAAGGCCGCAGGACTGCATCAGATTGCTCTGTCGCTCGATGCACTCACGGCGGATTTGAATGACCTCACGCGTGGTCCGAATTCGTTCCATCACTTCATGCGAGCCCGCAAACTCCTGGGACGCGAGATTCCCTGTGTCAGCCTCAGCCTGACCGTATCAACGGCAACCCTCGACCAACTCGACGATCTGCCGGAATTCTGCCGAGAGTGGGATCTCGATGACGTCTATTTCTCACAGCTACGCGCCGTCGAGGGCATCGTGTACCCGCCACAGGTTCGGCCGCTGAACTACGAACAGATCGGCCAGATGAACGCGAAGGCTGAAGAACTCAACGAGCACGGTGTCAAAGCGATCGTGGTAAAGCAGTGTAGCTGCGGGCGCAGCTCTGCCGTGATCCAGGCGGACGGTACGATGCGTCCGTGCCCCTTCTCGACCGCACGGCCCGGGCAGTCCAACGGGGATATCTCTCGCAGTTGGGCCAACATTTCACGCAAGGCGGAAGCACTCGGCCCCCTGACGGCGAACTCCGGTTGTTTCCGTCGATTTTCCGAAGATCAGGACCAAACCAACTGAATCCACTCGCGCGCGACCGGCTCGGCGGACGGATACAAAAGAAACCGATTGGTCTGTTGCGTTTTTGAATCCGTGGAGGATTCTGGACGCACACGAGACATTGAACGGACACGGAAGTCCGGCGCGAGTTTCCATGCATTTCGCCATCGTCCCAATAGATTCACCTTTGCGTATCGAAATTGCGTCCCTGGTGGATCTCGGACGTATACAATGGATCGAGCGCTTCGAAGACGCAGCCCAACCAGGAGCCGATGATCATGTTTTGTTGTCCGCAAGCTGTGTCGATCGTTGGCTCACATTCCTGACAGAACGATGTCGTGCTGGTCACCTGGGATCCATCCATATCCTCATCGATGCGGATATTCCCGCCTGGGAGCCAATCGGCTTCCGAGTGCGTCCCTGGGTGAAGGCCATCCACCGAATCGGCTCAGCCTCCTTTGCAACCCCGCCGGGCTGTGTTCCTGCACCCATCCGGCATTCCGCCTCGGTTGCGGACGTCCTTGTCACATGCTCAGAACCTGCGTTTCGACCGGACGAGTTGCCGACCCCGTTCCCACCCAAGATCCAGATCGAAACGACAGCACACTGTGGTCTGAACTGCCCGTACTGCCCGAAATCCATCCAGGCGCCCGATCGGACGAGAATGGAAGAGGACCTGTTCTGTAAAATTCTCGACGAATGCCGCACGGGCAGGCCAGACAGTATCGAACTCTACCTGAGCGGCGATCCCCTGACGGATCCCCGCCTCGAACACCTGGCTGACCTCGCAAAAGAGGCCAGTCCCGACAGTCTGATTGAAATCATCACACACGAACGAAGCATCAACGAACGCCGTTCCCATCGACTCGCTGCCTCAGGACTCGACGCTGTCTTTGTCTCGGTCAATTTCCCCGAACCCACCCCTTCAGAAGAAATTCGCCGTCGAATCGAACGGGTCGCCGGATTTCGCAAAATCTTTCTGGCCGCCGGGAAACAACTCGTCATCGTCACTCTGACGAACCTGTTCGATGCGGAAACCCGCAGTCATTTCGATTCGATCACCGGCGAATTGGGCGTTCCCTACGAACGATTCCGAGCCACCAACCGCCTTGGCGATGTCGATCTGACGCAGTTCGCGGCTGCTGCAACAGCGCCACCCCCGACACCCAAAGTCTGCGAGCGTCCGTTCACCAAGGCCTACATCCGGGCCAATGGGAATGTCCTGCTGTGTTGCGAGGACTGGAACGACCGTTGGGTCATGGGGAACGTGAAGACGACCTCCCTGGCCGAAATCTGGTCGAACAGCCTCTACCGCACCCGGCGCCGGGAACTCCTGTCGGGCAAGCCTTCGGCGCCTTGTGACAACTGCCTGTACGCCGGAACCGCACAAAAGAGGGAAGCCTCCCGGTCGAACCTGCCGGAAGAGACAGGCGAGTGGCGAGGCACCGTATGATTCGACCGCGCGGTTACGCCGCCGTCCTGCTCAAAGTGGCTGAAAACGAGGTGCGCCGTCTTTTGAGACGGCCGATCCTGCCGTACAAACTCGAGTTCTTTACGACCTTCTCGTGTCAGAGTCGCTGCCGATCGTGCAACATCTGGAGTCGCAACCTCGAAAATCCCGCCCTGGCACGAGAGGAATTGCAAGCCAGCGAAATCATCAGAGCCGTCCGCTCGGCGCGCCGGCATGTTCGTTGGATCAGCCTGACCGGAGGGGAAGTCACCGATCGGCCGGATTTTGTCGACATCGTCGCAGGCATCATGTCGGAAGTGGGAGATCGGCTGGGGCTCCTCAACATCATCACGAACGGGCTGATCCCGTCGCGTACGGCATCGGTATTCACGGAAGTGGCACGGCTCACCCGCGGCGTGCCGTTGTTCGTCAGTATCAGTCTGGAACCGACCGATGCCATGTACACCACGGTCCGGGGCATCAAGGGCGGCTACGCTCTCGCCCGGCAGTCACTGGCGGAACTGGAGCGGATCCAGGCATCGGAACCGCACATGAAGAGTGGCTACCTGATCACACTCTCCGACATGAACGCTGAAGTCCTGGATTCGATGCAGTATGTCGGCACCGAGGGTCTCGACAACATGACAATCGGCGTGGTCACGAACGCACAGGTCCTGACGCGCGGGATGAAAAACGTGAAGATCAGCAGATCTTCCCCGCATCTGGCGTCAGCTCTCGATCGCATCTGGCGTAACTATGACCTCCGTAGCCCGTTGAACCTGCCGCCAAAAATCTTTCTGGGGCTGATGCGACGCTTTCTGCGTACGAATCGCTCTCCGCTCCCCTGTTCCGCTGGACAGGACGTCTTGTCCATCGACGCCTACGGGAACGTCATGCAGTGCTTTCATATCGGAAAGCCGCTGGTCAAATTGCGCGATTGGGACTTCGACATCCCCCGCATCTGCCGCTCCGAGGAATATCGCCGGGCTCTGGCCCCAACGCTCGCTTGCCGCGACTGTTGGCAGGCATGTCAGGCGTACCCTTCGATCTTCCGGAACCCGGTATCCGCAATCGTCGAATATGCACGGGAAGTACGCCGATGGCGGCGTGAACAGCGGCACGTGGAACCGGGCAAACAGCCTCAGCCCCAGACGACGCCACCGGTAGATCTACCAGATCTCGTCGAGTGAATCCTGAAAACGACGAAATACCATATCGGGGAAACGGCGTTGCGTCTCCGCGGGATCGAACTGGAAAGCGCCATTGACCGTCAACCCGAGTTGCCAGAGCTTGTTATGGATGGTGTGTGGCATGAACGGCTCGAGACGGAGCAGCCCCGCCGACACAGCATCGCAGGTGCGCCAGAACCACCGAGGTAACCGGATCGGACGATAACGTTTCCCATGGTGGGCGTAGCCCGCCGCAATGACCTGCCGCAACGCCATCACCTCCGTCGCCGGCAACACCAGTTGCACCTGCCCTTCCGGTGACGGCCACCGGCTGAGTCGCAGCAAGATCTCCACGACGTCATCGACGTGAATCAGACTCAGTTGACCCGGGTAGTCGAGGCGACTGACCCAGGCATCCTGCCGAACCATACGGTCGATCTGCCCGAACACCCCCGCATGGCGCACTCCCTCTCCATAGACGGCGGAAAGGCGCGCAATCACCGCTCCGAAGCCCTGACGGCCAGCACACTCCCGTAGATACTCCTCCGCGAGGAGCTTGCGGCGGCCATACTCATTGCGGGGGCGAAGAAGTCGCGATGTTTCCGTGGCGGGAAGGTCAGGCGCGATACGGTGATCCATCACCGCGATGGAACTGGTGAATACGAATCGAGCGCTGGGACGCAAGGGAGACAGCGCTTCGAGCAGATTTCGCAGACCCAGATCATCGATCCGATGATCACGCGCTCCCGTGTCGATATTCGAGGCAAGGTGAAAAACGATATCGGGAGAGCGGGGAATACGCTCCAGCCCACGGCCATCGAGCAAGTCGATCGGAATGCAGCGAACGCCCAGTTTTTGTAGGGCTGCTGCCCCGGCGCGCTCCGCCGGCGAACTCCCCTCGATATAAGTCAAGCAGGTGACAGCCGGCGGTCCACACTGACGCGCGAGGCGGCCGACGAGACGCCGGCCGATGAATCCAGTGCCTCCTGTGACGAGGATCATCCGTGGTGTCAGAGCTTCATGCGCCGCAGACGCCACGGTAGAGCGATCGACTCCCAGAATTCACGGACCATCATTTTGGATTCACCCGCGGTACGATTCGGAAAAACGATCGGAACCTCTTTGAATCGGAGGCCTTTCTTCCAGCCACGGTAATTCATCTCCATCTGAAACGCGAAGCCGTTGGCGCTGACCGCATCGAGATCGATCGCCTCCAGAGCGCTGCGACGCCAGCACTTGTAGCCTCCCGTCAGATCATTCAGAGGCACCCCGAGGATTTTACGCGCATAAGCGTTGCCACCACGACTCACGAGGAAACGATGCAGCGGCCAGTCCTCCGTCCTTCCACCCGGGGTGTAACGTGAACCGATGATGGCATCGTAGTGAGAAATGTGGCTCAGAAATTCCCTCAGGTAACGGGGCTGGTGGGATAGATCACAGTCCATTTGTACGATCGCATCGTAGCCCCGTTTCACCGTATCCTTGAATCCGGCGATGTAGGCTTTGCTGAAGCCTCGTTCCGGCGGACAGGGCAGCAGCCGAAGCCGGTCGTCATGCCGTGCCTTTTCTGCGACGATCCGCCCTGTCCCATCGGGCGACTCGTTATCCACCACAACGATGTGGATCTCCGGTATGACGGCATGCACTTCGGCAATCAGCCGTTCAATGTTTTCGGCCTCGTTGTACGTCGGAACTACGGCGACAGCACGCACAGCGCCCCCCTTTTGTATCGGAGACTGTTGAGGTCCTCCTGAATCCCGCTCTGGCGGGCTTCAGGAGAGCAGCCTCGAGTTGAGCTTTCCAAAGTGATCCCCTTCGTCCCTGGTCTGTCGAAGGACGGGCATTCATGTTTCCACAATCTCATTGACCCGAAACCGTTTTATTCCACAGACCGGAACAGTACCAAATCCAGCTCAGGGGAGGGAACTCCAAAACCTACACCCGTGCATCCATTGGCATGAGGCGGATCCCATCTCACCGGCGCCCGAACACGGGCAACGGCTGTAAGCCCATACTGGGTCCGAATCGCACGATCCAGTTCCCGCAACCGGCGCAGGCGTGTCCGGTCGGCTTCCATGCGATCCTCGTCCACGAGATTCGGGAATAACGCGGGCAGCGAACCGGGGGTCGGCCGCTCGGGATCGAGTGCGACAAGCGCACCCGGGTAGTAATAATCAAATCGCAGATCACGTATTTTCTCCCGGCTACCGTCGGAGTCATCCAGAACGACCCACTGCAGATGCGGATGGCTGGCGAGGAAAGGCGGATACGGCTGTGCAAGGGCACAATCCCAATCACCCGAAACGGTCCGGCCGTCCCAGAGCGTCAAGATCGTCGCGCTCCCGTTGGGTAACGAACGTCTCAAGAAGGCCTGCTCCTCCTGGAAGACGTAGGTCCACCGATAGGGCACGATGACAAAGATCCACACGAGCACCAGCGCCACCACCCAAGCAATTGCCTGTACAGTCCGGGCCGCCGTCAACCGCCGGAGACGGGGATCCTCGATCATCTGGTCGATTCCCTGGGCACAAACGATCAGCGGGAATACGGCATAGACAATGATGTACGAGGAGGAACTCAGGTCCGTGGTGAAGACATCGAGGCTGACCACATAGGGGATGGACAACAACGCCGCAGGCCCGAACGCATCGACGAGACGTCTCCAATCACGGCGGCGCAACCAACCCACCGCAGCATAAAGGATCGGTACGGCGATCAGGACAGGCAGGTACGACACCACACTCAGATTGATCAAACCGGCCAGCCGCATCAGCAATGTGGGCAAACCCAGGATCATGGCCATGACGATGGTGCGCGCATAAAAGCCCGCGGAGGTCCCGTGGTATTCCACGGCAACCACCAGGCCGATCAGCAAAGCCGAGGCGTAGGGAATGAACCGCCTCCACCCGACGATGATTTCCCGCCAACCGGAAAGATTGCGCCCCACAAAAAATGGGACCGCCGCCATCATCGCCATCCCTTCGATACGGATCGGACCTCCAAGGAGCGTCGCGGCAAATAGCAGAGCCTGGTCCAGCCGGTCGTCAGAGCGACGGTACACGGCGGAAAAGGCCGTGGCGCTGAGGGTCCAGAGAAAGAACATCGTGATCTGCGATGTGTCGGAGGCTGATAGCCGCACATACATCGGTATCAGCGCCAGCAGGAAGGCGAAGATGGCAGCGACCCGCCGGCCATAACCCGCCAACACCGCCAGACGGTACAACAGGACGATCGTGATACTTCCCACGACGACGTTCAGCGTGACCAGGCCATGGAAGCCCAGCCCGAGGTCGAAGGTGATCAGGCGATTGGGCAAAGGAAGGTATGTGGTGGCCTTGGTAAAGATCTCCCATGCCAGCGGAAGATTGCCAATACCGAAGTACCAGTTGTAGGTCACCCACGGCACACTGAGCCGTGTCGCAAGAGCCACAACGAAAAGGATCCACACGAGCCGGGGCGTCCTGGCGATCCTGTGCGAAATACGTCGAACCGCTCGAAGCCCCCAGGCAATCACGATGAACCAGCAGGCAACTTCGACCCAACCGAAGAGGCCGTAAACTGCCACACCGAAAACTGACGTCGAAAAGCTACGGAAAAGGAGAGAATGCAGCAGCGAGGGCATGACTCAGCGCACGTCTGGCTCCGCACGGATCGCATCCGCTGCCAGATTCTGCGACACCGCCCGCCGCGACTTTCGTTCCAGGCGAAGACGCCGAATGGAACCGAACAGTCGCTCCTCGAAAAGGCTGTCGCTGCGGCCTCTGCGGTAGTTGCGAAACGAACGTACCAGCCGGCGCGGATAGAGCAGGTAGCTCAGCAGATAGAAAGTCGTCATGCCGAAGAAGCGATAAAAGGCCAACTCACGCGCACTCAGATTCTCGCAATATGTGGTGGGATGCTGCAGATCCATGAGACTCATCAGTGACGCGAAATAAGACCGATCAAACTTACCAATGCGGCCGGTCGACCGGAGATACGCGAACAATTCCGAACCGGGGTACGGCGAGAACAGGAAAAGGCCGGTGTCGTCCACCCCCATGAAGGCGAATCGCAACGCCAGTCGCAGACTGAGCAGAACATCGCGGCGTGTCTCTCGTGGAAAGCCGATCACCAGATTGCACTTGATCGACAACCCGGCCCGCTTTGCGGCGCGGATCGATTCGAACATGCCGGGTAGAGAGACTTGTTTCCGGATTTCCCGCAGTGTGCGTTCCGAGCCGCTCTCCGGAGCAAACGAAATATTGGTGCAACCGGTTACAGCCATCGTTCGCAGGACCTCCTCATCGAGGGCCTCGGAGCGGGTCCCGTTCGGAAGCTGCCAGGTAACGGCAAGGTTACGGCGTCGCATTTCCTCGCAGAAGGAAAGAATCCAATCTTTCCGGATGATGGCCGTGAGGTCGGCAAAGTCGAAGTTCTGCACCCCGTATTTGCGGACGTAGGATTCCATCTCATCCGCTACACGGCCGACATCCCGCATGACATACCGCCTCGTCCACATCGCAGGATTCGAGCAAAAGGTGCATTGGTAAGGACAGCCTCGGGTGGCCAGGATCGGCATCGCCCGGCCGCGATTCACGCCGTTTCCTTCACCCCTTCGGAAGTACGGTTCGAGATCGAACAGATCCCAGGCTGGCCACGGCAGATCGTCGGGGTTCTGCACACGCCGCCGGGCCAGGTTTCGCTGGATCGAACCATCCGGCCGGCGAAAACAGATCCCGGCGATTTCCTCGACGGGCAAGCGGCCATCCAACCACTCCGCAAACGCCACGATGGTCTCCTCGCCCTCCCCCAAAGCCACGTGAGACACCGCGGGGCAGGTCTCGAGAATCCACTCGGCAGTCGCCGTCGCATGTTCGCCTCCGACAATGAAAGGAAGGTCGGGGAAGATCGCGTGCAAGGCGTTGATGATATCTTCGATGTGAGGCCAATCCTGAGAAAAGGTGGCACTGACACCGATGGCATCGAGCGGCCCTGCGGCAAGGGCCCGTTGCACGATCGATTCCACGGAAAGGCCCCGGTAACAGATCGATGGGGCGTAGGAGGTCCCGATATGGTCGATGTCCTCCCCCAACGCATCGATCGCACACACCGCATGTCCGTTCTTGCGGAGATTGGCCGCCAGATAAGCGATGTTGAGGGGCATGGTCAGCGCGACCGCGTAAACCGCTCGCGCAAAAATCGCCGGTGGCCGGACGAGAAGGATACGGGACACGTGAGTCACTACCATGGGCTTTTTGCGGCAGTCAATTGTGCCCTCTGCAGGTGTAGTGGTTCAGAGATTCTGTCCGGGGTTGACAGTTCAGTGATTCTGTCCTCCCCTGCGGTCACATTGTCAGTATTTTTGCATCGGCTGGGGAAACGGAAGGAGCCCGTAGGGCGACTGGAGTTTCCCCAGCCGGTGCCGCGCTCGGTGGACGCCTGCGACGCCGCTGGAGCGCACGGATCTCGCGGCTGCACGTAGATGCGGCTGCCGCAATGAGTGTGTCGGCCAGATACACCCGCCAACTGCCATCCAGAAGCTGGCGTACCTCAACTCTGGAACCCGCATAACTTCGCTTGCGTGGCCCCGGCTTAATGTCGATCACCATGCCACCAGGTCGTACGGTGTTGTCCTTCTGGACCGTGGCTTCGTAAGAGAAACTGCACACCCGCATGTGGATTGAGGTCGACCTGCGCGTCGACGAGAGCGCCCGCGAACTTCTCGATGCTGTCGGGAGGGCACCGCTTCGTCAGCTCGTAGGCGTATTACTTCGCCTGGTAATCGGTCAGGCCCGGCGTTGCGGTTGCCGCGGCGGACATCGACACCGCAGAGGGCAGGGCCGAGGAGCTGACCGGTTTGGCTTGCGTGCTCATGACGGCTGCAATCGGTCTTCCTTCACTCACTGGGAAGCCGAGGACGGGGCGTGACCATCCCTGGGCACGTATCGCTCGACCTTGATCTCGTCTTCCCTTTCACGCGCTTCCGCGATCTCGTAGGCGGTCTGCATCCGCAGAAGCGTGTCCATCTTCGGGCCGAATGCCTTCTCGATCCGAATCGCCATCTCCGGCGAGAGTGCCGCACGCGAATTGAGGAGCGCCGAGAGCGCGGGCCGGGTGACGCCGAGGATCCGGGCGGCGTCGGTCACCGAGAGCCCGAGGGGTTCTAACACCTCCATCCTGATAAACTGCCCCGGATGGGCCGGGCGTGCCATGCGCACCATGATCGATCTCCTCTTCAGTGGTAGTCTTTATAATTCAGGTCGACGACTTCTCTCTCGACCTGATCTATCTTGAACGTGATCCGCCAGTTCCTGGTAATCATCAGGCTCCAGGTGCCTTTACGATCACCTGTGAGCTGATGCGCCTTCCAGCTCGGCACGTCACGGACCTCCCGGATGTCCGCCATCTCCTGCAGGAACGTCACGATGTTTCGCACGCGTTCCACGACAGCCGGAGGCAAGCCGGAAGGATCGTCGCGTTCAATGAAGCGCCGCAATCCCCGGTGGACTACGTTCCGGATCTTCATGGTTTAGGATACTTGAACATGCCGTCGCGTGTCAAGCGACGCTTTACGGTATCCTCAGCAGGAATTCAAAGCAGGGTTCTGCCGCCACCTGCGAGCCGTTCTTTTTCAGAAACCGGCTTGACCTCCCCCCAGTGCTCGGATACCCAACTAACCGCTCGGTTTGTAGCCGTCTGTATTCCGTATAACTCCCGTTGAACGACAGCAAAATAAGCAAAAAGTCGGAGATCTCAGGAAATCGACTGACCGATTGGTTTAGAGTATGCGGTTAGGCATGGATCGAGTCACGGTCAGGGCACACCCCAATGTGGCGGTGGCAAAGTATTGGGGCAAGCGAAACGAAGCCCTGAACCTGCCCTGCACGGGCAGCATTTCGATTACCCTGGGTGGCCTGAACACGACGGCGTCGCTATCGCGCCGCACAGCCGGGCAGGACGAAATCCGCTTCGCCGGTCAGCCCGCACCACCCAGAGAGGCAGGCCGCATCAGCCGTTTCCTCGATCTGGCAAGAGAACGGGCCACCGACCCTTCCGGGGTATCGGTCGACCTGACCAGCGATTTTCCCGTCGCCGCCGGAATCGCCTCATCCGCCTCTACCTTTGCCGCACTCGCCACAGGTGCTGCTCACCTTTTCGGACTCGGTCTCGACACGCAAGAACTCTCGGTTCTGGCACGGCGCGGTTCCGGTTCGGCTGCCCGGTCCATCCATTCCGGATTCGTCGAGTGGCTGGCTGGCCACGCCTCCGACGGACACGATTCGTACGCCGTTCAACTCGCCCCACCCGATCACTGGAATCTTGCGGTTCTGGTCGCCGTAACCGACAGGGGCCAGAAACGGATCGGTTCAACGGAAGGTATGGCCCAGGCGGTCGAGCGCTCACCGTTTTTCGCAGCCTGGACACAAACGCACGATGCGGACCTGAACGAGATCCGCACCGCAATCAGGGAGCGGGATCTCGCCCGTCTGGGCACGGTTGCTGAACATAATTGTCTGAAAATGCATGCCGTTTGTCTGGGTTCCACACCACACCTGCTCTACTGGAAGCCGGCTACGGTGGCGGTCATCGAACGCATCCGCCTGCTGCGTGCGGAGGGACTGAACGCGTATTTCACGATCGACGCAGGACCCCAGGTCAAAGTCATCTGTCCGGCAGAGGAATCGGTTCGTATCGCCGATCTGCTGGCGGAAATCCCCGGGGTTACACAGGTCCTCCACAGCTTTCCGGGCGAGGCTCCAGCCATCATGGAGGGGCAATGAGACGTCCCATCGTGGCGCGTGCGCCGGGCAAACTCTTTCTCCTGGGCGAATATGCCGTGCTCGATGGCTGTCCGGCCATCGTAGCGGCCGTGAATCGCTACGTGCAGGCAAGTCTCCGCTTCGATCCGCATAGGGGACTTTTCCGTGTGGAGTCCCCCGATCTTGGAGCCGGCCTCGAGGTATCGCCCGAGGATCTGCCACCAGCCGAGGGAGTCTTCCGCTTCGTCCTCGCCGTACTGCACGAGTTACCCCGACCGGCGCGACGGCAACTGCTTGCCGGCGCCACACTACGGATTACGAGCGAACTGGCAGGCACTCCATCAGGGAAGCCGGGCCTCGGTGGCAGTGCTGCCGTCTGCGTCACGATCGCTGCAGCTCTGGTGCACGCACTCGACGGCACTCCGGTGGATACCGCCCATCATCCCCGCATCTTCGCATGGGCATACCGGGCCCATCGTATGGCACAGAAAGGTCTTGGCAGCGGCGCTGACGTTGCAGCCAGCACGTATGGCGGTGTGATCGACTTCGAACCGGCCGACGGCATTGTGCCACGGGTCGCCCGCCTCGACTGGCCGCCCGAATTACGATTGCTCGTGGCACAAACAAAAGATTCGGCGTCGACACCGGCGTTGATCCGCGCCTATCTGGGTCTCGGGAACGGACAGCGCGGAATCCGCGAGCGTTTCACGCAACAAACACACCAAGCCGTGATCGCCTTCCGCCAGGCACGCCATCTCGAAGCCCTCGCCATCGCAGCGGACGCACTTCAACAACTGGCGAAACTTGCATCCCTGCCGATTCTCACCGCCGACTTGCAGACACTCATCGGTGCCGCACAGCGGCTCGGCGCAGTAGCTAAATCGTCGGGTGCCGGAGGCGGCGACTGCGGTCTCGCCCTTGCCCCCTCAGCCCTCGTCGCAGACAGGCTTTGGTCGGCCTGGGAATCTGCAGGTCTGTTCCCGCTCGATCTCCAGATTGCACCGCAAGGAGTGGTGACACATGAAACGTGATCGCCGTCCGGACGAGGCTCTCGCTCTCCACGAGCGCAAAGAGTCACATTTGATCCTCTGCGAAAACGGGCCCGTCGAATTCAGCGCCAAAACGACGCTGTTCGAGGAAGTCCAGTTCTTCCATGACGCACTGCCAGACCTGGCGCTGGACGAAATCGATGTGTCGGTGGAATTCCTCGGCAAAAAGCTGCAGGCGCCACTTCTCGTGACCGGGATGACTGGCGGAACCAGGGAGGCGTTCGAAGTCAACCGGGATCTGGCCATCGTCGCCGAACGCTGCGGGATCGGAATCGGACTCGGCAGCCAGCGGGTGATGCAACGTTCGCCGGAAACGGCGTGGACCTTCGCCATTCGTGAGTTTGCACCCACCACGGCTCTCCTTGCCAACATCGGCCTGACGCAGGCAGCACGGATGAAAACCGCGGATCTGGAGGAGCTTGCCGCGCGGGTCGGCGCCGACGGTCTGTGCATCCATCTGAACCCGGCCCAGGAATTGATCCAGCCAGAGGGAGATCGCGACTTCCGCGGCGGAACCGAGACCTTCCGGCGTCTCGTTCAGGAACTGCGCATCCCCGTAATTGCCAAGGAAACCGGCTGCGGGATTTCTCTCGCGGTAGCCGAACGACTGTGCCGAGCCGGCGTGCAATACGTCGACGTCTCGGGGGCCGGCGGAACCTCCTGGGTAAAAGTCGAGATGTTGCGTGGCCAGGGTTCGCAACGACGGCTGGGAGAAACGTTCGCGGATTGGGGCATTCCCACGGCGGCTTCGCTCGCCATGCTGCGGCACACGAGCCTGCGAATGATTGCCAGCGGCGGAATTCGCAGCGGCCTCGAAATGGCCAAGGGGATTGCTCTTGGCGCCGAGTTGTGTGGCGTCGCCCTGCCTGTGTACCGGGCCTACAAAGCGGGCGGCATCGATGCTGCCACTGCCCTGGTCAAAGAACTCATCGCCGGACTCAAAACGGCCATGTTGTTGACCGGATCGAAAGATCTCACCGCACTTGCCGGTCAACCCCTGATTCTGGGTCCCAGGCTGGCTGCCTGGACAGAGCCAACGCGGCGAGATCGCACACCGCATGATCCGAGCAGGAAGAGAGTCACGAAGGAGAGAAATGCATGAGCCAAACTCGCGGTTCACGAATCGAGGGTTTCTATAAATTACATCGCAAGGAGCGACTTGCTGCGCTGGCACAGCGTGGCGAGATTTCCGAGCACGAAGTTGCCGAGTTGCTCAACCCGACACCGCTGGCCTTCGAAGTAGCCGACCACATGATCGAAAACGCGATCGGTGTGCTCGGACTGCCACTCGGTGTGGGGCTGAACTTCCTCATCAATGATCACGAGCGGTTGATCCCGATGGCTGTCGAAGAGCCTTCGGTAGTGGCCGCTGCCAGTTTTGCGGCGCGCCTCATCCGCCAGGCGGGCGGCTTTCACGCCGAGGCAGACGATTCCCTGATGATCGGACAGATCCAGTTGACCGGGATCACCGACATGAACGAGGCGACAGACAAATTGCACCGCGAGACAGAACGCATCCTTACCGCTGCCAACGCCGTGCATCCGAACATGGTCAAGCGTGGCGGCGGCGCGCGCCGGATCGAAGCGCGCCCACTGTGGGAGACCGCCTGTGGACCGATGCTCGTCGTCCATCTGGTGGTCGACGTCGGCAATGCAATGGGAGCGAATGCGGTCAACAGCATGGCCGAGGCGATTTCTCCTCTCCTGGAGGAGATCAGTGGTGGTGTGGCGCGGTTACGTATCCTGTCGAACCTTGCAGACGAACGTCTCGCACGCGCCAGGACAGGCATCCCCTTTTCTCTCTTGAAGACAGAAAAGCTCAGCGGTGAGGAGGTGGCGCACCGCATGATGGAAGCATGGGCATTTGCCGACGCCGATCCGTACCGTGCCGCTACCCACAACAAGGGAATCATGAACGGGATCGACGCCGTCGCCCTCGCCACCGGGCAGGACTGGCGTGGCATCGAAGCAGGAGCCCACGCTTACGCCGCTCGTACCGGTCGCTACCGCTCTCTGAGCCGATGGATCGTCAGCGACGGTCAACTCCATGGTAGTGTCGAATTGCCCCTCGCCGTGGGCACGGTTGGCGGCAATCTGGAATGTAATCCGCGCGTCAATTTTGGGCTGCGCATGCTCGATTGCACTTCGGCACGGGACCTTGCCGCCGTCATGGCGGCCGTCGGTCTCGCTCAGAACTTCGCCGCCATGCGCGCCCTTTGCACGGACGGCATCCAACGCGGACACATGGCACTGCATGCGCGTGGTCTGGCGATCGCAGCCGGCGCCTCGGAGGAAATGGTCGAGCAGGTGGTCGATGAATTGATCGCCAGCGGCGAGATCAAACTCGAGAAAGCGCGCACCATCATTGCGTCCATCCGGGCCGCGGCGTGAATCAGGCTGTCCGCTCTATGTACCCACCCGTTCAACGCGCTGTCGCTGCGGCGCCGGGGAAGGTCATCCTGTTGGGCGAACACGCCGTCGTCTACGGCCGCCGGGCAATTGCTGCTGCCCTGGACCGCCAGGTGTGCGTCACCGTCCATTATGGCGCCCCGAAGGGTGCCGTTGCAGAGATCGATCTGAGGACAGCAGATTCGCCTTCCCACACAGATCGAAATGGTTTGGACGAATCTCAGACGGTCGCGGAGTCGCTCCGGACAGCCGCAAACCGGGCCGCCGAGCTTCTTGAACTCGATCCGAGCCGGATCGGCTTACAGATCACCTCCGATCTACCCATCGGTGCTGGTCTGGGCAGTTCCGCCGCACTCAGCGTGGCTCTGGTGCGCGCTCTTGCGGGAGTGTGTGGCCGCACACTCACACAGGAAGAGGTGCGCCACATGGCCTTCGAACTCGAACGGATTTTTCACGGCACACCGTCCGGGATCGACAACACCACGGCACAGTATGGCGGTCTGCTGTCATTCCGGCGCGACAAGCCGCATCGCACACTCCATGCAGCCGCAACACTTCCTTTGCTGATCGCCATCGGCCGCCAACCGCGCCACACCAGAACGGTGGTCCTCTCCCTGCGAGCCCGTTGGGAGAAGGACACCTCACACCTGGAGAGCTGTTTCGATGCAATCGACGCACTGGCAAGCCAGGCAGAACAAGCCATCACGCGGAATGATGCCGGTGAACTCGGAGCTCTTTTGAATCGCAATCACACCTTGCTGCAGCAGCTCGGTGTATCCACGCCCGAACTCGACGCCATGGTGGCCCTGGCACGGCGGCACGGAGCGTGTGGCGCCAAGCTGACCGGCGGAGGAGGAGGCGGCGCCATCATTTGTCTCGCAGAAGACCGGCAACGGATCCTGCGAGCTTTCGAGGAAGCCGGCTGGCAGGCTTTCCCCAGTGACATCCATCCAACCAAACGAGGGACCCATGCAGAACGTTCAAACGGCAACAGCACTGACAGAATCACAGCCCCAGACTGAAGTCTTTGAGTCCTCACTCGATGAAGCAATCCGCCGCTCCCAGTCCTCTTTCATCGGACGTCAGGAGAAGGATGGGTACTGGCACGCTCCACTCGAGGCGAACGTCACGATGGACGCCGAGTACATTTTCTTCAACCGGTTCATGGGTCGCAGCGCGGAAAAGATGGAACGGCGCATCATCGACCACATGCTGAGCACCCAGAGTGCCGATGGGAGTTGGGCCCTGTTTCCCGGCGGAGACGGACATGTGAGCCTGACCATCGAGGCGTATTTCGCGCTGAAACTGGCCGGGTTCAAAGCTGAAGATGCACCGCTGGCAAAGGCGCGTGAGTTCATCCTTGCCCACGGTGGTCTGGCAAAGGCAGGAGTCTTCACCCGCACCTTTCTTGCCTATTTTGGACAATTCCCCTGGGAAGGCTTGCCCGCCATGCCGGTGGAACTGGTCCTGTTGCCGCCCTGGTTCCCCATCAATATCTACGCCCTTTCGAGTTGGGCCCGTGAGACGGTCGTGCCGATGACGATCCTCATGGCACATCGTCCCAGAATTCAGATCGAACCCGAACAGAACATCAGTGAATTGTGGAGGAATCCGCCTACCGCGGAAGATCTCGGATTCCCCCGCAGCCGCGCCCTGTTGACCTGGCGCAACTTTTTCCTCGCCGTCGATGGCACACTCAAGTTCCTGGGACGCAACATCCCCTGGGCCCCGCTGCGAAAGCGCGCCATGCAATACGCCGAGAAGTGGATTCTCGAGCGCCAGGACAGCAACGGCGGCTGGGGCGGTATCCAGCCTCCGATGCTGAACTGTGTCATGGCCCTGCGCACACTGGGCTATTCCGACCAGCATCCAGCCATTACCCGGGGGATCCAGGCCATCGACGACTTCGTCACCAGCGACGGGGACAGTCTGATGATGCAACCGTGCGTCTCTCCCACCTGGGATACGGCACTGACGGCCAAGGCACTGCTGGACTCCGGCATTGCGCCCGATCACCCCGCCCTCAACCGAGCCGCCGATTGGCTGATCCGCAACCAGATCTTCAAGCCTGGAGACTGGAGTATATACAACCCGGACCTGGAACCCGGCGGTTGGGCCTTCGAGTTCGCCAATGACTGGTATCCCGATGTGGACGACACTGCGGTCATCCTCATGCAACTCCAGCGGATTCGCGCCAGGGATGCAGAGGGGAAACAGCGCGCCATCGCGTATGGCGTGAACTGGGCATTGGGGATGCAGAGTCGCAACGGCGGTTGGGGTGCATTCGACACCGACAATTGCAGCACGTTCCTCAACGAGATCCCGTTTGCCGATCTGGAAGCGATGATCGATCCGCCGACCGAAGACCTGACAGGGCGCCTGCTCGAAATGATGGGCAACTTCGGCTTCGACCTGCGAAGCAATCGTGCCCGGCGCGGACACGCTTTTCTGTTGCGCACGCAGCGCTCCGATGGCTCCTGGTGGGGACGCTGGGGCGCCAACTTCATTTACGGGACCTGGTCGGTTCTCGCCGGGCTACGGGCCATCGGCGATCGTCTCGACGCCCCGCATGTGCAACGGGCCGTACAATGGCTGAAGCGACACCAGAACTCCGATGGAGGCTGGGGCGAGAGCCTCCAATCCTACGCCGACGAAGGTCTCGCGGGTCGTGGGGAGTCGACGGCGTCACAGACGGCCTGGGCCGTCCTCGGGCTGCTCGCCGGGGAGGAAATGATCAGCCCCGAAGTGCAGCGTGGTGTCGAGTATCTCGTGCGTACCCAGAATACGAATGGAACATGGGATGAGTCACAGTGGACCGGCACAGGATTCCCACGCCATTTCTATCTCCGTTACGACGGCTACCGGAATTACTTCCCCCTGATGGCGTTGGGCCAGTTTCGGGCGCGGCTGGCCAGGCACCCTGCGCCGCGCCTCGAACGCAGCAGACCACATCCGGTCACAACCGCACCGCGCATAGCACCGCCGGCGGAAGCCCCCCTGGAGACACCGGCATGAACGCGCTGACAGCGGTCGGCCTGGACGAGGCTTACCGGGAGTGCTGGTGCATCGCCACGCAGCATTACGAAAACTTTACCATCGGCTCCTGGCTCCTGCCCCGTACCCTACGGCGTCACATCGCTGCGATCTACGCATTCGCCCGCACCGCGGATGATCTGGCCGACGAGGGCGAGAGGACCCCGGAAGAACGGCTGGCAGGGCTGGCAAACTGGGAGGCGGAATTCGAGGCAAGCCTCACCGGAAGTTCCCATACTCCGGTGTTCGTGGCGCTGGTCGACACCATGCGCCGCTTCGATATTCCGAGCACTCCCTTTCGCCGCCTGCTGATCGCCTTTCGCCGCGATGCGCGATTCGAACCCTTTTCCACCTTCGACGACTTGCGCGAGTACTGCGACCACTCCGCCAACCCGGTCGGGCATCTGGTTCTTTATCTGTTCGGCTACCGGGACAGCGAACGACAAAAATTGGCAGATCAGCTCTGCACGGGACTCCAACTGGCCAACTTCTGCCAGGACGTTGCCATCGATGCGGCGAAGGGACGCACCTATATCCCCCTGGCAGAGTTGGAACAGTTTGCCTGTAGCGAAACGGATTTACACAGGGGGAGAATGACGAAACCGCTGCGTGCCCTTCTCTCGTTCCAGGTGCAACGCGCACGCCAGTTCCTACACGACGGCCTACGTCTTGCGGAGAAAGTAGACCGGCGTCTTGCGCGTGAGGTCCGGCTGTTTGCCTGGGGCGGCCTGTGCATCCTCGATCGGATCGAAGAGGTCGATTTCGACGTATTCACGCACCGCCCACAGGTTTCGAAGACGGACAAGACGAAACTCATCTTGCGGGCCCGATTTCCCCTGGCACCCCGAAGCTGGGATCCAACCGTCCGCCCGTCCCGTACAGGGAGGGGCACAGAGCGAGGCGATTACGCGTACTGTCAGGAGGTCACGCGTCGCAGTTCGAGCAATTTCTATTACGCGTTCCGCCTGCTTGCGCCCGACAAACGCGACGCACTTTTCGCCGTTTACGCCTTCTGCCGGTTCGTCGACGACATTGCCGATGACCATAAGGACCGTTCCGCGGACGACCTCCTGACGCACTGGAGGCAGGAACTCCACGCGGCTTTCGCGGGAACTCCGACTCACCCGATCAGCCGCGCCCTGGCCGATGCGCGCCGGCACTTTCCCATCGAGCAGAAGCACTTCGTCGATCTCATCCGCGGAGTGCGAATGGATCTCAGCAAACGCAGGTATGCGACCTTCGATGAACTCTACGACTACTGTTATCTGGTGGCGTCGACGGTCGGACTGCTGTGTATCGAAATCTTCGGCTACACAGACCCCGGTGCACGGCGTTATGCCATCGATCTGGGTATTGCCTTCCAGTTGACGAATATCCTGCGCGACGTGCAGGAAGACGCCCGGCGTGGTCGTGTCTACCTACCCCTCGAGGATTTCGCCCGCTTCGAATGCACCGAGGAAGAACTGCTGGCCGGCCGTTACTCGGCTCGCGTCGGCGCTCTACTGGCATTCGAATGCGGTCGTGCACGCGCATATTACCTGAGAGCACAGGGAGCACTGGTACCCGAAGATCGCGCGACACTGGCAGCGGCCGAGGCCATGCGACTCATCTACGAACGTCTCCTCGATCGGATCGAAGCCCGCCACTTCGACGTCTTCGGCCATAGGGTCACCTTGCCCCGGTACGAAAAGCTCACACTCGCACTGGCGGCGTGGGGGAAATCTCAACTGGCACTGAGGCTCACGTAGGAACCGGTCCGTGCATCGTCCGATATCCCAGACCTCCGACACCCGCCCTCACGCCATCATCATCGGCGGCGGCCTCGCCGGACTCAGCGCCGGCGTCGATCTGGCTGCGCGTGGCTGGCGTGTTTCCGTCCTGGAAGCTCGTGCCCGGCTCGGCGGTCGCGCATCCTCGTATCTGGACGAGACTACTGGACATGTGGTCGATAACGGCCAGCACGCCATGATGGGGTGTTTCCATCACACGTTACGTTTTCTCGAAACCATCGGCGCGTCCCACAAAATCGTGCGCCAGAAAAACCTGCTCGTCGAAATCCGCCGGCAAAATGCCACCGGTGTCATCCGGGCTGCCCGGCTACCAAGTCCCCTGCACGTAGCGGTCGCGATCACGCGCTTCTCCCTTCTGACACCATTAGAACGGGCGCGCGCCCTGACTGCCGGTCTGCGGATATTGGCAATGCGCCGGCTGGAGGATCCACGCCTGCGTTCGGCGACCGTCGAGGAGATTCTCCTCCATCTCGGGCAGTCACAGAACGCACGCCAATGTTTCTGGTATCCCGTGGTCATCGCCACCCTCAACGAACAGCCAGATCGCGCTGCTGCAGAACCCTTCGCCGAAGTCCTTGCCCGCGCCTTCTTCGGATCACGCACCGATTCACAGTTCATTTTTGCAGGCGTCGGCCTGGGCGACCTCTACACCGGCGATGCACAGAACTTCATCGAAAAGCACGGCGGTAGCGTACAGACTCGAACACAGGTGACCGAACTTGTGCGGACAGGCAGAACGGCAATCGCTGCACGGTTACGTGACGGCCAGCAACTTGCCGCACAGGCCTTCGTGTCGGCCGTGCCACCGCGCGCCGCAGGGGTCCTGCTCCCCGAACTCGAAGGTTCGGCACACTTTGCCAGCTCACCGATCGTCTCGGTCCATCTGTGGTTCGACCAAACGGTTTTGACGCGACCATTCGTGGGGCTCGTGGGCACGACCGCACAGTGGGTTTTCAATCGATCGCGTCTGTTGTCCCTTCCCGACACGCAAGGACAGCAACTGAGTGTCGTCATCAGTGCCGCTCACGACATCGTGGATCGCGAAAACAACGACATCCTCGAAGCGGTCCTATCCGATCTGAAGGCACTCCTGCCCAGTGCGTCCAACGCAAAGCTCCGGCACTCGGTCGTCGTTCGAGAAAAACACGCCACCATTTCAATGACACCCGGGAACAACCGGCAGCGTCCCCCTACCGAGACGCCGCTGCGAAACGTCGTCCTGGCCGGGGACTGGGTACAAACCGGCCTGCCAGCGACGATCGAAAGCGCCGTCTTGAGCGGCTCGCGCGCCGCCGCATGCATTGCCAGCCGAGACGGCGGGGAGAAACCCTGATGCCGCGAATCGCGATTTTCGCGGCATTGCCCTGGGAGTGCTCGGCGGTGACGCGGCACCTGCGCAGAGCCAGCAAGACGAACCTGGAGGGTCATACCGTCTGGAGCGGTGAGAGCGAACGCGGAGAGATCATCCTGATGAAGACCGGCATCGGCCCAGAGCGTGCTGGCCGCGCTGCGCGCACACTTCTCACGACTCGCCGCTTCGACGCGTGCATCTCGACCGGCTGCGCTGGAGCGTTGCAACCGGAACTGCGGCCGGGTGACCTGACTGTGGCAACGGAAGTCCTCTCCTCAACGGCCCGGCAGTCGTGGACAACCGATATCGCACTGCACGAAGAGGCGCTGGCGCTTGCGGGAAGGATCGACCTACCCGCGTACGCCGGCCCGATCTTCTGCAGTCCGGAAGTCCTGGCGGCACCCGCCACGAAACGAGCCGTGGCAAGCGAGTATCGGGCACTGGCAGTGGAGATGGAAAGCGAACCCGTGGCAGAGTGCGCGGCCGGTCTGGAAGTGCCCTTCCTCTCTCTGAAGACAATTCTCGATACAATGGAAACAACGGTGGATCTCGGGGAGAACCTGATCGACCCGGCAAGTGGCAGCGTACGGCCACTCGCTGTGATGAAACAACTCGTACGCAATCCCTCGGCCATCACCGGCATGATGGCTGTCCAGCGATTGAAACAAGCGTCCGAGCGTAGCCTGATCCGCTTTTATGCCGCCTGGCTGGCCACCTCGAACTGAATCTTTTCCAGACAAGGATATGGAATGCGATTTCCTCTGCACATCACAACCGACATGATCAAATGGCAGCTCTCCAACTGGTGGCGCGGTAATAAACGCTACCCCTACGTGCTGATGCTCGAACCTCTGCATACGTGCAATCTCGCCTGTCTCGGCTGTTCGCCCGAACGATACAACGGCGACCTGAAGGATCGGCTGCCGTTGGATGAATGCCTGAAAGCCGTCGACGAAGCGGGAACCCCCGTCGTCTCGATCTGCGGCGGTGAGCCGACGGTTTATCCTGAGCTGCCGGAGCTGGTCGAGGGAATCATCGCCCGCAAGCGGCACATCTACTTGTGTACGAACGGCATTCTGCTCGACCGATTCTACGCGAAGAGCAGGCCGCACAAGCGCCTTTCCATCAACGTCCACCTCGACGGAATGAGGGAAACCCACGATTCCCTCGTCAACCGCGCAGGCGTCTTCGACAAAGCGATCGAGATGATCAAGGAAGGGAAGCGCCGTGGCTATACGGTCTGCACGAACACAACCATCTACCGGCAGACGAACATGGATGAGATCGAGACCATGTGCGCCTTTCTGACCGGGATCGGCGTGGACGGCATCCTGCTCTCGCCCGGTTACCACTACGAAAAGATCAGGGCGAACCACTTCCTCTACAAGAACGAGATCCACGAGAAATTCAGTCGCGTCCTCGAACTCTCCCGCAAATACCGGCTTTACTCGACCCCCCTCTTTCTGGAATTCGCCGCGGGCCGGCGCGATTATCCGTGCACACCCTGGGGTAACCCGACACGCACTCCGAAAGGCTGGAAGGGCCCCTGCTATCTGATCGAAGGCCAGTATTACGACAACTGGCAAGACTTCTGGCAGGGAGTCGATTGGAACTATTGGGAAAGCCGCCAGGATCCACGCTGCCAGAACTGCCTGATGCACTCGGGTTTCGAAGCCTCGGTCGTGCGCAAGCTCGGTGAACGGCCAGCGGATGTATGGACGATGGCAAAGTGGAACTTTTTCGGCTGACCCGTGAGATATATCACCAGCCTCCCGGGGCAGAGCGTGAATCTTCGATTCTCTTGTCGTACCCGGATCGGCTCGTTCAACGCGATCAATTGACGGAGCCCTCAGGCGCGGACGTGCTTCGACGCCATGGCAGACCTTGCGGCGGTTGCAGGGACCAACGCACCCCCTGACGTGACATTCACGGCACCGGGAGGCTGATCACGTCACTTCGCTACAACTCGAGTTGTGTTCCCAGTTCCACGACACGGTTGGGAGGGATATCGAAGAAACTCGCCGCAGACGGGGCGTTACGTGCCAGCAATGTGTAGAGGCGCTTGCGCCATTTGCGCATCGACGAGCGGCCGGTCGGTAGCAGGGTTTCGCGGCCGAGGAAGAACGTCGTCGTCATCATATCGAACGACAGGCCCCTGGCCTGGCAGAGACGCATGACGAGCCGGATGCGTGGCGTCTCCATGAAACCGAAACGCGCCACCACGCGGAAGAAGCCATGCGTCAGGTCGACCACGGTGACCTTCTCCCGATTCGGCACTTCCGGACGCTTCTCGTTCAGGATCGACACCAACACGACGCGCTTATGCAACGTCTTGTTGTGCTTGAAGTGGTGCAACAGCACGGGCGGCACACCCTGGGGATTCGAGGTCATGACCACAGCCGTCCCGTCGACACGGTACGTATGCTGTTTTTCGATATCGGCGAGGAACACATCGATCGGCAGGCCACCACGCGCCAGCATCGCAGCCACCTCTTTTCGACCACGCTTCCAGGTTGTCAGGATGGAAAAAACGACGGTTCCCACCAGAAGCGGGAACCAACCACCATCCACGATTTTGGCCAGGTTGGTGAAGAAAAAGGAAAGATCGAAGAGCAAAAAGAGGCCAACCACAGCGCCGGCCAGCCAGACGGACCAGTGCCAGCGCTCACGCGCCACGATAAAGAAGAGCAACGTGGTGACCGACATGGTTCCCGTCACCGCGATACCATAGGCTCCCGCAAGATTGCTCGAACTCTCGAAACCCAGAACCAGCAGCACACAGGTGGCCATCAACGCCGCGTTCACTTCCGGGATGTAGATCTGGCCGACGGCGGCCCCGGAAGTGTGGACGATGTTGAAGCGGGGCAGGTATCCCAATTGCGCGGCCTGCTGCGTCAGCGAGAACGATCCCGAGATGAGAGCCTGCGAGGCGATGATCGTCGCCACCGTCGATAGCGCCACGAGCGGCAGGAGAAACCAGGTCGGGGCAAGTTCGAAAAAGGGATTTGAAACCTTGTTGCCTTCCGCCAACAGGAGGGCGCCTTGGCCGAAATAGTTCAGCAACAGAGCCGGGAAAGCCACCGTGTACCAGGCAAGCCGGATCGGTCGCGCTCCGAAATGGCCCATATCGGCATAGAGCGCCTCACCGCCCGTGACGCACAGGACGACGGATCCCAGGATCAGGACACTGTGCACGCCATTGCGAAAGAAAAACTCCAGGGCGCGAATCGGATTGAGAGCCGACCACACCAGGACGGTCGTTTGCGGCTGCGTGAGGATGGCAAGCAAACCGAGCGTGCCAATCGCAACGAACCACAGCAGCATCGTAGGACCGAACACAGCGCCCAGGCCGGCCGTGCCGCGTTTCTGCACGGCAAAAAGAGTCACCAGGAGAGCCACAGCGATGGGCTGGATGTATGGCTCGAACGCATGAGTGGCCACCGCCAGCCCCTCCACGGCCGAGAGCACCGATATGGCCGGAGTGATGACGCCATCACCATACAGAAGAGCAGCGCCGAACAACCCAAAAAGAATGAGGGCGGTGCGCCGCTTCGATACGGATTCTGCTGGCGCCACGAGAGCCAGCAGGGCCAGGATGCCGCCCTCTCCTTCGTTGTCGGCACGCATCACGAATACCAGGTACTTCACCGAGACGACGATGGTGAGCGACCAGAACACGAGGGACAGAACGCCAATCACGTTGGCCGGTGTGATCGCCACGGCATGCTGGCCTATGAAGCATTCGCGCAACGCATAGAGCGGAGAGGTCCCCAGGTCGCCGTAAACGACTCCGAGTGCGCCGAGCGCCAGCGCCAACACTCGCCCGTGGTCGGGGGGGTGCTCCAACGTCTGTGGCTCCGAATCCCACGGAGGCGCCGCACCAGACGGCGAGGAAAGGTCCATAAGCCGGCGCCACACTAGCGCATCCCCGGGACCGGTCAACGTAACGCCTCGGCCCGGCATCACGTTTCTGCGGCGTAGAAAGGCAGCAATGTCGCCGAGCGCCACGGCGTAAACCGCATGATCCCGCCTACCTCCATGAGAGATCCCAAATTCTCCCTTGACAATTCTCTGGAGGGTCCCGTAGTCTGTGGCGCAAAAGGGTCGGTTCGTCCGCCGTGTTCCGAGGTTCCATTACGGAACCGTTTTGCCTGATTCGGGCACCACCCAACGCTCTGAATCCGAAAAGGGGGTTCCTGTGAAGATTGGAAGCAAAGTGAGGTCAGCCTCTCGAACGTTGCTCGTTCTAGCAGCGATCATACCCGCGTTCATCGGCACGCAGGCCACAGCGGACGACTGTACCGGTGCTGCACCCGGCAATCGATGCATTCCTGGTGGCGGTGCAAAAAAGACGGACTGCCACCTGGAATGGTTGGTAAACCCAGTCCTGTACGGTCAGAACAGCAGTCCGAAACTGACAAAAGCAGGTGTGCCGAAGAATCTATTTGTCTGCTACGAAGGCGACCGCCGCTGCGACAAGGATCCGATCCTCGATAACGACAGTTGCACGGTCGCGGTCCAACTCTGCATCAACAACGCTGACCCACGTCTCGCCACTTGCTCCTCCAGCCCGATCACGGGCTTCGAGGTGAAAAAACCAAAATTCAGCAGCCAGTGGCCAGCGGACATTACAAATCTGGCTACAATCGAAGATCTTGCTGTCGACGGCTTCGGCATTTCCGTCCTACGGGCGAAAAGTCCTTACCGTCTTGGAAACCCCAACAACACGCCCAATCGCTGCAGCGATCCGTTCGATCTCGTGATCCCCTTGAAAATCACGAAAAAAGGGGCCCGTCGTCCGGGCCGGGGCAGCTTCAAGATCCAGGCGTACACCGAAAGCGGCATCATCGACACAGACAACCTGCGCATCCAGTGCCGCCCCAGCACCTGTGGCAACGGCAAGGTCGAAATCGACCACGAGGAGTGCGAGGACTGGGACCGGAACCGTATCAATGGAGACGGCTGTGACCAGGGTTGTCAGCTCGAGCCCGGTACACCCACGCCGACACGTACCGCGACAGCCACACGGACACCGACGGTCACGCCGACCGTGACGGCGACCGAAACGCCTACGCTCACGCATACAGCCACCAGGTCACCGACAGAGACCAGGACGCCGACGGCGACACCGACCCCATCCTTCACACAGACGTGGGAGCCGACCTACACGTCGATACCGACCTACTCGCCAAGCTGGACCCCGACAAGGACTCGCACACCCACGATCACTCCAACCCGTACGGCTACGAATACCCCGACAATCACCAAGACACCAACCGAGACTCGCACGGTAACGCCGACACCGACGGGAACACGGCCTCCGAAGATCGTCATCGACTCTCCGGCCATGGGTGTTTTCACCATGAGCGCCACCATCCAGATCACCGGACACATCGAAGACCCAGTCCCCAATCAAGAGATCACGGTGAATGGGCAACCGGCAAACAACGGGAATGACAACTTCGCGTACACACTCCCGCTGGACGCCGCAGCGATTTTCAACCCGGCGCTGGTACGGCTCTATGTGCAAGATACGGGCTTCGAGACCCGGGCACGGCATGTCGTCATTCGCGGCAAGTCCACCGCTGCCGATGAGCATGATATCAATGCCATTGCTCTGCGCATCAACAACAGCGGTTTCGCACAATTGGCGCCGGTCCTGAAAGCGGCAGTACCACTTGACCCGGCACAATTGGGACAGATGATGAATCTGCCGATGGTAGTCGACGTAAACCAGTGTGTCACACAGGTCATCTGGTGCCTCTTCCGGATAGATAAGCTGTACATCTACAGCCTCGACACCACGGGATTCGACTTCACCATGCAATCCATGAGCGGCTATGCCCAGGTGAATGTGTCCATCTACAACGTCGCGCTCCACGGCAAGTTTACCGGCACCTCGGATTGCCCGCTCAACGTCTACACCAACCCGCTCGATATCCTGACACAGCAGTACATTTCACCGGCCGCGGATCCCAAGTATCTCGACGTCGACCAGCCTGGTGATCCCATCGTGAATCTCAACAACTTCCGTTGGGACCTCAACACGAACCAATATGCCTCAGGAGGTTTTGGCTGTGACGTCGTCCAAGGTCTCGCCAATCTCTTCGCAGGCGGCACGATCAAAAACATGGTGCACGATAACCTGGTCAGCTTCATGAGGGATCCGGACGGCAATCCGAATGACGAAACCAACGACGCTCCGATCGCCAAAGCGTTGCAGGATGCGTTGGCTCAACTATCCTTGGCCGGAGCCATCGGTGAAGGCATGGGTATCGAACTCGACGCACCATTCAACGTCACCACCTGTGACACGTCCGGTATCTCGCTCCTGTCAAACGCCAATGCGTCGGCTCTGACGCGTGATCCGCGCGCTCCTGTGTTCACCCGCTCACTACACATCGACGAAGCAGTGCCGTCCTACGGTCCCAATACGCCTGTGCAAAACCTGCCTTACCATATGGCCATTGGGCTCAGCAGTTCGGCGTTCAACCAACTCTTCAAGGCGCTGACCGAAGGTGGTCTGCTCAACCTCGAGATGACCTCTCTCACACAAGGCGGACCGCAGATCACCGCGGGAGATCTGGGGGCACTCATCACCGCATTCGACACGAATCCCAACAACCTCCCGGACCTTGATGCCAACACGCCGTTGAAGTTCGTCATCGCCCCGACGGTGGCACCAGTCCTCACCGGCAATCCGGGTCCAAACGGAGAGTTGGTTGAAATGAAGCTGGCCAACCTGCTCATCAGTATCGTCAACGCCGACACCGGTGGCGTTTACATGTCGGTCGGCGCGGACATCAGGACGGGAATCACCATCACCTACGATGCACAGGAGAACGCGCTGTCCATCGGTATCGGCCAGATCGATGGGAATAACGTGCTTGCTGTCGTGATCGACAACCTCGTCGGAGCCAACGAAGCCGAGTTGACTGCCGTCATCCCGACTCTGGTGGCGCAAGCCATGCCTGCCCTGAGCGGCGGCCTCGGCTCCCTGCCATTGCCGGAGATCATGGGACTCGTACCGACCGGCCGCGAAATCTCCAGGTCTGGCTTCCCCATCAACGTGTTCCTCAATCTCGCCGCACCGTAAGCGGCCAAAGCTCGCGCAACGAAGAGAGGGGATGCTCAAAAGGCATCCCCTCTTTTTTTGAGTTCACGTTGGCCCCTTCCGCCCGAATTTGTGGCCAGTTCCCTGAAGCTGTTCTCGTCCTGGCGAATCGGAAATTCCTGCCGGTCACGAATGGAATCCGGCAGTAGGACCAACGGTACAGCCGCCAGCTATGACCAGGGCTCGATGCAGTTGTTACTTGGCCAGGAAAGAACGCCAGGCAATCCCGAGCGGCAAAGAGATTCTGAGGGAAGAAAAATCACGCAGAGTTTCCGGAGTAGGGCTGCGAGGTACAGTATGCTCGGCTCTCGTTGATCCTGTCGCCTGTCACGCGGAAGCGGGGCCTGTTGGTACCGAGGTTCGTGAATAGACGGACGGGAGGAATGAGCTGCCCGGTCTGTACCTTTCCCCCCTCGCCCGGTGCCCTCTCCCCCTTTTTTCAAAAGTGGGGAGAGGGGATGCTTCTGCTTTGCATCACTCGTGCCTTCCCGGGCGGCAGGAGATGCTTGATTTGCCGTCTCTGCGTCAGCCGTGTTGTGCTATCCGCTGCTGTGGTGGTGATGCGGTGTCCGCACTGGCAGTGCACTACCCATCGGGCAGATTCTGGTGTCTGTTCCAGCGCCAAAGCCTTAAAATCCCCGCTTTCCCCTCGCGGGTGGTAAGGGGATGCTTTTTTTCGCATCACTCGTGCTGTCATTTCTCACGAGCATGACCCACCCTGAATCGAGTTTTTCTCACGGCATGACCCAGGCACTCTGAGGACATCCACTTTTCCTGACGACACAAATTCGTTTATTTTCCGCTAGTTACAGGATTTTCTACGCATCCGGGCTATGCAGAACTGCCCGTGCGTTTGCAGCCGGCGGCGTGGGCGGGGATCTCCCGATACCGCTGTTCGGATTGATCTCGGGGAGCCTGGCCATCCCACGGCATCCGGCGTTCATACGGTTCAGTCACACCGATTCTGATCGCTATTCCACCCCTGTTCGTATCCAGCTCTCTGATTTTCCCAGCCAGTTTCGTCGAACTGGCTGCGGTCAGATCGCCCGAATTGTTACCTATCTGCCCGGTCTGTGCCCCCCCAACCGTCCCCTCACTCTCGCAACCCAATTTCTGGGCGGAGAGCGGACATAAGGTTTGTGCTTTTTGCAGTGGCGGCGCACTTCTCATCGAGCAGATTCTGGCAGAACTTTGAGTACCCACACCGGATCGGCTTCGTCACGCCGGGGCAGGATCCGTTTTGCCGAACTCAATACCCTCAGATGGCGCGTGCTGATCCGGTCCAGGTCCTGCCGTACAACGGAAAGAGCGGCCGTACAACGTTGAGGGAACAGCCGCGGAGATGATGGGAGAAAGGACGGTGGTTCGGGGGAATTACGCTCCGGCATCATGCAGGCGGACAGTGGGGAATGTCCCGGAAAAGTACGCACCGATCTCTCGAGCGTACCCAGGACGGTCCGCAAGCATCCACTTAGAGTCCTGCCCGAGTAGTGGATCACGGGTTGTCACCAGGTTCACACGTGCGTTATCGCGTCAGGAGGTAGTCGCTCCTCGGTTTCATCGTCCATCCGTTCTCGCAGGGTCACTCACTTCACCTCGGTGAATCCATTGGGCAAAGTCACCTCTGAGTCAGGGATCGACTTCTTTTCGAGCACGAACTCCTGATGCGTGTAACCTGATGATGTGAGCGCCTGGACTCGCATCGGCATCCCTAAGGAGAAAGCAAGCTCCAGGGAGAGGTCCATGATCGCATCTTTGGAATTACTTCTGTCCGGGGCCAAGCCATGGATATCTTTCGCCAATTTCATCAGGCTCGAATCCTCTTTCGAGAGCCAGAGGCGAACAAGATCTGGCTTCTTTTGCAGTTCGTACCCCTCAGTTTTGAACCCCCTGATAGTGATGTTACTACCCGTCGGACGGAGAGTCGGGGCACCGGGACTCGGTGTCGCCACAGGTGCACTTCTACCCAAGGGGAGAACCTGGTACGCTTTTTTCTTTGGGTCCACGAAGCGCATCAACTTCGAGGAAAAATCCACCAGTGCAAACAGATCTGTACGGCCTGGAACCTGCGCACTCGTCCTTGCTTTGTTCGCCTTGATAACAAGATTGGTGGATTGAAGGGTTACTCCGGAATCTGGCTTTTCGGAAAGCTCCTGCAGACGCTCCACCGGAATCGAAAAGAGGTTCATCTGGTCGCGGGCCTTCTCTCCCAGAACATCAACAATCCGGTCGGACGCCACATGATAAATCCGCTGTGACAGAATCCCCTGGAAATCCTCCGCATGTGCAGCCACCGAGAATACGGCGACAAACAGAACTGTGACAATTTGCGTCAGCATCGAAAGTAGTCCTTTCCGACTTTGAGGTGGATCACAATGTAGAACCCGCAAACGGGGTAGTCAAAGACGCAAAATGTTCGAACGCTTCGCCATTTCCGAAGGACGGATGAAAGAAACCGGGCATTTTTCGCACCAGAGCTTGTCAAAAGGTCGAAAGCGCGGCGCTTCGACCCGGACAATCAGAAGGAGCGTTGATGTCAAGCCAAGCCACCGATACGGCCATGTCCTGGGACATCGTGGTTCCCGCACAATTCTTCGGAGATAGAAATCACAACGTCTTCAGCCCGGAAAAGCGTTTGATGTTGGCCGTTCTCGAAGATGCGGTGTTCACCGTATTGAAATACGCCGGTCGCTCGAGCAAGCAGGCCAGGCGTCTCGTGCGCGATGTCGAGAAGTGGACGGCCCAGAGAAATGGCCAGTGGCCGTTTTCTTTCGAGAACATCTGCGCCGTCCTGGATCTCGATCCGGAGGCCCTGCGAGATCGCCTGCGGCGTCTCCAGCTACGCGGCGAGCGGCATGGTCCCGAGCGCATCTTCCCCTTCGTCGCCCAGCACCGCGTCGTCGGACGCCAACACCGCGTGGTCCTTTCTGCCGCCCAACGCCGCAAACTCGCGGCCGCCGGGTAGCACGCCCCCGAGGGGCGGTGTCCCGCCCGCACCGCCCCTCCCCCTTTCCTCCCCTTCACGCTCGTGCGGCGGGCACATGATGCCCGCCCCCACGCACTCACCTCGCCTACTTGCCCGAGCCCTGATCCCCCGTTAGTGCCGAACCGCGCCCGGAACCGGCGCAGAACAGGAGTGACGGGATGGAACTCGAACTCACCGATACGGAACGCATGTTGCGGGACACTTTCCGCAACTATTTCATGCAACAGATCGAGCCGCACGTACCCGCAATGGAATCGGGTCAGATGCTGCCCTACGAACTGATGCGCGACATGCATCAGGCGCTCGGGCTGGACGCCATGATGGCCTCCCTAATGGACGGATCCCAAAGTTCCAGCGAGAAACGGGCGGGCACCAACTTCGGTTTCGATCCCAACACGACCCGATATGCGCGAACGACTTTCACTGTCGAAATGGCGCGTGTCAGCCCGGCGTTCGCATTGAGCTACGGCGCCAGCCTGGGACTCTACGGCGGCAACGTGATCGGCAAGGGAACACCAGAGCAGATCGAACGCTTTGCCCGGCCCGTGATGCGGGCGGAAAAAATCGGCGCCTGGGGTCTTACGGAGCCGGAGGCAGGCAGTGATGCTCTGGGCGGGATGAAAACCACAGCACGCCATGACGGTGATTCCTTCGTGCTGAATGGCAGTAAAACGTTCATCACGAACGCGCCCTACGCTGACCTTTTCCTCATCTATGCCCGGGTCCAGGGGGGAGAGTTGGACGGAAGCATTCAGCCATTCATCGTCGAACGGTCGACCCCAGGCCTGAGCACCGGTCCCGCCATGAAAAAAATGGGGATGCGAGGCTCTCCGACAGGAGAGATCTTTCTCGACGAGGTCAGGGTTCCGCGCGATCAGTTGCTCGGCGGTGGCGTTCGCCAACGCGACCACGTGAAGTCGAGTCTGGCCTCGGAACGCCTGGGCCTTGCCGTCCTCGCCTACGGTATTGCCGAGCGTTGTTTCGAGATTGCTCGCAACTATGCCATGCAACGGCGGCAATTCGGCCGGCCCATCGCCGAGTTCCAACTCGTGCAACAGCGTCTTGCACGTATGTACGTCGCCCTCAGCAATGCGCGCCGGATCGTCTATGCCGATTATCTCGCGGGACGGACCCTGCGGGAGTCGGTCGCCGACATCTGCGCCGGCAAGCTCTACTGCGCCGAGGTCGGGACCTACGTCGCCTTCGAAGCCATCCATATCCTCGCCGGCAACGGTTATATGGAAGAATATGTCGTCGAGCGTCTGGCACGCGATGCCAAACTCGTCGAACTCGGCGGCGGCACGACAGAGATCCAGATCCTGACGATCGCGCGAGAGATTCTCAAGAAAGAATAGGCACTTCCGTCTGGCATTCGACCCAGTGCCGGTACCCGCCACCGGGACAAGCCGCACTCGATGTGTGGGTTCTTGCAATGCAGGACCGCGCACCAAACGCCGCTACCCGTCGCATTGCCCGTCACGAAGACAAACAGAAATCCCCTTGTTGCGCGGGAAACGGCGCGTCGTTATTCTGGAACGGACTGGTCAGTTCCGGAATTCCAATCGACGATGCGTGGCAGAAAAAAAAGTGACAGTACCCGGCAGGCCATCCTGCAATGCGCCTGCGAGATCTTTTCGGAGCGTGATTTCCACGAAGTCTTGACGGACGACATCGCCGAACGTCTCGGGATGGGCAAAGGCACCATCTACCGTTATTTCGCATCCAAGGAAGATCTTTATCTGGCCGCCATTACCGACGGGTTGCAGGGCCTGCACGACGCGGTCACCGTAGGGCTGGAGCAGGATGCATCCCTCGAAATCAGTATCGAGACGTTGGTGCAGACCCTGGTCGGCTATTTCTGGCGCAAACGAGATCTGTTCATCTTGTTGCACCGGCTCGAAGCAAAGCTGCCGGCCTCGAAACTCGCAGACTGGCAGTCACAGAGGGACGGCGTCGTCCGCATGGTCCAACGCGTGCTGAATCGCGCCGTGGCACGGGGCGTAATTCCGCGTCTTCACACACGTCTGGCTGTCGAGGCATTATTTGGAATGATTCGCGGTGTCTGCCTCTATCGAGCAGACAGCGACCGGTCGGAAGAAGTCGTGCGGCTGGTGACAGGCATGTTTCTCGCGGGCATTGGCGTTTCGCCCCCCAGCAAGGGACGCGCTCTGCGACGTGGTCTTCGGATCGTTGAAGGAGGACATTCCCATTGAACGCGCAAATGGTCCGATGGGTCATCTGGATTTTTCTTCTGGGGTTGCCGATCGGCGGATGTGACAACCGCAGCACCGAAGCCAAAGCCGCGGAGGCGGCACCGGCGGAGGCAAATGCGAGCGTGGCCGTCACGGAGGCTCTGGTTTCCGTCCGGCCCAGTTCACGCCTCGTCAATTTCGTCGGCACCCTGTTCGGAAATGAGGAAGTCACCATTTCCAGTCAGGTCGAGGGTCAGATCGAAGCTCTGAGCGCCGACCTCGGAGATCAGGTCGAAGCGGGACAGGCCCTGGCCCGGATTGACGACGCACAGTGGCGCGCCCGGCTGCGCGAAGCCGAGGCCCGATTGGCGAAAGCTCAGGCCGATGCGGCCCGATCCAGACAACTCATCGGCACCAGCATCATTTCGAAACAGGAATACGAAAGCGTGACGACGAATGCGGACGTCGCACGCGCCCAGCGAGACACACTGCTCATCAGCATCGAGCACTCGCAGGTGGCTGCCCCGATCCGAGCCGCCATCGCAAAGCGGTTCGTCTCGGTCGGAGAGTATGTGAGACCCGGAACACCCCTCTTTACGCTGGTAGCGCAGGACCCGCTCAAGTTGCGCGGTGAAATCCCTGAACGTTTTGCACACGAAGTCCGCCCAGGCCAGGCCGTCCAGGTGAAAGTTGACGCCTACCCTGATGTTGTCTTTCCGGGGCAGGTCACGCGTATCAGCCCCGCGTCGAATCCACAGAATCGCTCGGTCGCCCTCGAGGCACAGATCGGCAATGCCGATCTGCGACTGAAGCCCGGCTTCTTTGCCAATGCAGCGGTAGTGACACGCTCTGATGATCACGCTTTGATGGTGCCACAGGAAGCGGTCATCTCCTTTGCCGGTGTCACCAAGGTATTCGTCATCGACAACGGCGTCGCTCGCGAGAGGGAGGTGACCACAGGGGGCCGCGGAACCAGCGGAATGATCGAAATCACCGATGGCCTCTCGCCACAGGAGCGCGTTGCCGTGTCCGGCCTGACAAAGCTGGGCGACGGTGTTGCGGTCACCGTCAAGAGCGAGGCGGATGCGAAAGCCGAAGCCCCAACGCCGGGAAACTGACCGGATAGCCATGATTCCCATGTGGATGCGGGCATCGACGGTGATGTGGCATGAGCCCCCGGTGGATCGCCGCCACCTGCATCTGTTTTTTCTGCCGGCGGAATCCCATCTGAATCGGAGCAATCTGCCATGAAGTTCGTCGATCTCTGCATTCGCCGTCCCGTATTTGCCACGATGCTCATCAGCTTCCTGGTGGCACTGGGCATCTTCTCCTATCGCCTGCTGGCCGTCGATCTCTTTCCCAACATCGACATTCCGATCGTCATCGTGTCGACCACGCTGAAAGGCGCCAGCGTGGAAGAAATGGAGTCCAGCGTCACCAAAGTCCTCGAAGAAGCGATCAATACGATCGAAGGAATCGACGAGCTTCGCTCCACGACAAAAGAGGGCTTCTCGCAACTCATCGTTTGGTTCCACCTCGAACGGAACCGGGAAGCAGCCGCCCAGGACGTACGGGACAAAGTCGCTACGATCATCTCGAAGCTTCCCACAGGCACAGACCCGCCGATCATCACCAAATTCGACGTCGAATCCTCGCCCATCCTCTCGATCGCCGTTGCGGGCAATCGTAGCCTGCGCGAAGTCACGGAAATCGCACGCAAGCAGATCAAGGAAGACCTGGAAACATTGCGCGGAGTCGGTTCGGTCACACTCATTGGCGGACTGGAACGGGCGATCAACGTCGAAGTCGACACCGACAAACTGGCCGCCTATCGGATCCCGATCGGCCAGGTGAAGATGGCACTCCGCTCGCAGAATCTCGAGCTCCCCAGCGGGCACGTCGATCAGGGCAGCAAGGAACTGACCCTGCGGACGATGGGCCGTCTGCAAAGCGCAGCCGATTTCCGCCAACTGATCGTCGGCAACGTACAAGGCCGTCCTCTCACCATCGGCGATATCGCGACGGTGGCCGATTCATTCGTGGAGCCACGCACCATGGCCCGTCTCGACGGCAATCCGGCGGTCTCCCTGATGATCCGCAAGCAGAACGGCATGAATACGGTCGAGGTGATCGAACGTGTCAAGGAGCGCCTCAAAGAACTCGAGCCGGTGCTCCCCTCCGACATCCGGATGTCGATCATCCGCGACCACTCTCGCTTCATCAAGAAATCGATCGAGGAAGTGCAGTTCCATCTCATCCTGGGCGCCATTCTCGTCAGCCTGACCGTGATGCTGTTCATCTCGAACCTACGGGCCACGATCATTGCCGCCATCGCCATCCCGACTTCCATCATCTCGACGTTCACGTTGATGCAATTGATGGGCTTTTCGCTGAACAACATCACGATGCTCGGGTTGGTTCTCGCCACCGGTATCGTCATCGACGATGCGGTCGTTGTCCTTGAAAACATCTTTCGCTTTGCGGATGAAAAGGGCGTCACGCCGCGCCAGGCGGCCTCGGCAGCGACCAGGGAAATCAGCCTTGCCGTCATGGCCACCACGATGTCTCTCGTCGTCATTTTCCTCCCGGTGGCCTTCATGTCGGGCCAGGTGGGCCGGTTTTTCAACAGCTACGGCATCACCGTGGCGGGTTCCATTCTCGTATCGTTGCTCGTTTCCTTCACCCTGACGCCGATGCTGTGTTCACGCTATCTGAAGATCCATCCCAGGCAGGCAAAGTCGGATCGTGGCGTTTACGCGGCCATCGAACGCATATACGGCCGCATCCTGGGGTGGTCGCTCCGGCATCGCTGGGCGATCGTCGTGCTGTCCGTGGTCACAGTGATGGCCACGATCCCCCTGGCCCAATACGTGGGCAAGGATTTCCTGCCCCTCGACGATCAGAGTGAGTTCGACGTCGTCATCCAGACGCCGGAAGGTTTCAGCCTGGCACGAACCGACAAGACGTTCCGAGACCTCGAGGCGGAATTACGCCAGCTTCCCCATGTGCAACACTTGCTGACGACCATCGGGGACCCCACCGGAATCCTGCGCGCCGGCGAGGGTCCGGTCACGCAGGGATCCGTCTACGTCCAGCTCACCGACCTCAAGAAACGTAAGGAAACACAGTCCGACCTGATGCAACGGACGCGCCAGGTGCTCCTCGACTTCCCTGACCTGCGCGCCAGCGTGCAGCCGATCAACCTGTTCATGAGTGGCGGCCAGCGCTACACAGACATCGAGATCGATCTTACCGGCCCGAGCCTGCAAAAGCTCGAAGACTACTCATCGAGCCTGATGGCCGGCATGCGCAAGGTTCGGGGAATCGTCGATGTCGACACCACGCTGTCCGTACGGCAGCCTGAAATGCGCGTCGCAATCAACCGCCAGAAGGCCTCTGACTTCGGAATCAAGGTGGAAGACATTGCAGCCACGTTACGCACACTGGTCGGCGGCGAGCCGGTAACCAAGTACAAGGAAGAGCAAGAGCAGTACGATGTCTGGCTGCGCGCCCGACACGCCAACCGGCAAGACATCCAATCGTTGCAAGACCTCGAGATCGCCTCGCCCACCGGCCAGCTCGTGAAGCTGTCGAACCTGGCAACTCTGAGCGAAGAACGCGGCCCGGCGCAGATCGACCACTTCAGCCGCCAGCGGAAGGTCACCATCGTGGCCAACCTGCAAGGCCTTGCCCTTTCCGAAGCCATCGCACAGATCAAGCCACTGCTGAAAGAACTCCAGCTCCCAGCCACCTATCGGGCAGAATTCAGTGGTCGAGCCAAAACGCTGCGGCAGACCGGCGAGAACTTCAGCATCGCATTTCTTCTCAGCCTTCTCTTCATGTACATGATTCTGGCAGCGCAATTCGAAAGTTTCCTGCATCCGGTCACCATCCTGTTGGCGCTGCCACTCTCCATCCCTTTTGCGTTGCTGTCGCTCGTGCTTCTGGGCGAAACACTCAATATCTACAGCATTCTCGGCCTCTTCATGCTCTTCGGGATCGTCAAGAAGAACGGCATCCTGCAGATCGATTATACGAATACTCTGCGCACCCAGGGCATGGAGCGCGATGCGGCGATCCTCGAAGCGAACAGTGTGCGCCTGAGACCCATCCTCATGACCACCGTCATGCTGGTGGCAGGCATGATTCCCATCGCCCTTGGCCAGGGCCCGGGCGCCAGCAGCCGCGCTTCGATGGCCAAGGTGATCATCGGCGGTCAGACGCTCTGCCTGCTGCTGACCTTGTTGCTCACACCCGTTGCCTACTCGCTGTTCGACGATCTGGGTCGCAGCCGGATTCTCTCCCGCCTGCGCGAAACCGTCCGCGGTGTAACCGGCCGGTTACCCGTGCTGAACGGCGGGTGAGCGCGGACGTGACGCTGTTCGGAGCGCGTGCTAGGAGCGGACGACCATGAGGAGGGGGCGCGTGAAGGTTCTACGGCAAGCACTCGTTTGTGTGGCACTGAGCCTGTGCGGTACGGCGTTCGCGGAGGTCTCGGATCAACCCCTGGCCCCTCCCGCAACCGAAGTCCGATTGCTGGACGAGCACCCCAACTGGCTCGAAGCGCTGGAGGGTTCCTGGTCCAGCGAACTGCCGGACGACATAAGAGAGGCGAAATCCTCCAACGCACACTTCGGACTCCTGCTCAATGCTTCGATGCAGCCGACAACGCTGTCGCAGTGCATCGCACTGGCATTGAAGAACAACACCGGACTCCAGGTGCAGAGACTCAATCCGATCGCAGCCGCCAACAGCGTGCGCCGTGCGCGAGCCATTTTTGATCCCGCTCTTTTCGCCACCATCAACAAAGACCGGATGAACCGGCCGGCAACGACGTTCCTGACAGCCGGCGGCGAGAATACCCTCATCAACCAGAACTTCACAATGAACGCGGGGGTCCGAAAACTCCTCCTCACAGGAGGCGATTTCTCAGTCCAGTTCAACAACAACCGCCTCTACACGAACCCCTCGGTCGCCAACCCGGTGGTGCCCGTTTACACGACGTCACTCGGCGCAACCCTCCAGCAGCCCCTGTTGCGCAATTTTGGTTGGCAATACGCGCTGCTGCTGGTCGAAGTGGCCCAGAACGTCGAACAGGCTTCCTTCTTCCAGTACGTCGCCGCACTGACGAACCTCGTCGCCAATGTGGAGCGCGCCTACTGGACCCTGGTCCTCGCCGTCGAAAACGTGCGTGTGCAGGAACAAGGCCTGTCGGTCGCTCAGGAACTGCTCCGCCAGAATGAGGGAAAGTACAAGGTCGGGGCGCTGCCGCAAACCGCTGTACTCGAGGCGCAGGTGGATGTGGCCGGACGAGAGGCGTTGCTCATCCAGGCCCGCAATGGCGTTGACGTTGCCCGTGACACGGTGCGTGCCCTCATCAATGCCAAAGATGAAGACACCGGCATCCTGTTGATGATCGATCCGATCGACCGTCCGACGGTAGAGCCATTCGCCATCGATCTCGAACGCAGTCTGCAATCGGCTCTGGCGCAACGGCCCGAGTTGTCGGCTGCACGCTACGACATCGAAGCCAGAGGACTGCAACGCAAGGCAGCCCAGAACCAGCTCCTGCCTCAATTGAATCTCGTGGCCGGAATCGGCCTGAACGGAGTCGCAGGGACCGATGCGAAAGTCCGCAACTCCTTCGTCTCGCCGACACCCGGCGTACCACCTCCAACGATTCCCGTGAATCCGACGGTAATCGGCGGGTATGGCGATGCACTGGGGCTGCTCTCCGATGGTCGATTCTATAACTACGCCATCGGAGCCACCGTGCAGGTTCCCATCGACAACGCGCAAGCCAAAGCCGACTACACACAGGCCAATATCAATCTGGCACAATCGAAACTGACCATGCAGCAGTTACAGGAAAGTGTGACACTGGAAATCAAGAACTCCGTCAGTAATCTGCAAAGCGATCTGAAGAGTATCGAGGCGACGCGTATCGCGCGCCAACTGGCGGAAGAGAACGTTCGCAACCAGCGTGCTCGCTATGATGTTGGTCTGGCCACGACCAAAGACCTGCTCGATTACACCGACCGGTTGACTCGCGCACAGTTCGCCGAAGTCCAGGCACTGGCCACCTACCACCGGAACCTTGCAGAAATGCGGCGTGTCGAAGGCACTCTGCTCGAAGCCCGCAACGTCGTCGTCGAACGCGCCACCCAGGAAAAGGTGCCCTGGTGGGCAATGTTCTGAGCAAAGCCTGCCGGCTTCCCTGATTGTTCCGGCCGGGGGAGAATCCGGACACGGCATCCTGCTCTCTCGACACGGCGTGACTCCTCCGGTATCGCTCGGCGCATGCCGGAAGACCCCCCGCAGTACACGCCTGGCTCGATCGTCAACTGCGTCGCCTACCAGGATGGACGCAGCCTCGGGCAGGTTGCCCTCGACGATATCCGCAGTGTCATCGAGTCACCGGAACAGTTCATCTGGATCGGGCTGCGGGACCCCGATACCGCCATGTTGGCCAGAATCCAGAAGGAATTCGGCCTCCACGACCTGGCCATCGAAGATGCGACACGCGCCCACCAGCGGCCAAAGCTGGAAGACTACGAGGATTCCCTCTTCATTGTTTTACGGACCGTAGAGCTGATCGATGAAGAAGTGGTGTTCGGCGAGACTCACGTGTTTCTGGGGGCACGCTTCATCGTCTCGATCCGTCATGGTGTCTCCACATCCTACACTCCCGTCAGGGCCCGCTGTGAGGCCACTCCATTACTCCTGCGCAAGGGTCCGGCCTTTGTCGTATATGCCCTCATGGATTTCATCGTCGACCAATACTTTCCGGTCAGCGACGACCTGGAAACCAGACTCGAGGAATTAGAGGAGGAGATTTTCAGCAACCGCTTCGACAGTGGAACAACGGAACGGATCTACACCCTCAAGCGCAATCTGGTGGCGCTCAAGCGCGCGGTGTCCCCTCTCGTCGAGGTGTGCAACCGTCTGATGCGCTTCGACAGCCGGATCATCCCGGAAGACGTGCGAGTCTATTTCCGCGACGTTTACGACCACGTCTACCGGATCAATGAAACGGTCGACAACCTGCGCGAACTCCTCACGACTGCCCTGGAGGCCAACCTCTCCCTGATCGCCGTGCGCCAGAATGAAGTGATGCGCCAACTTGCGGCCTGGGCGGCCATCCTCGCCGTGCCAACGGCGATCGCCGGGATCTACGGAATGAATTTCAGGCACATGCCCGAGTTGCACTGGCGTGCCGGGTATCCGTTGGTCCTCGGTCTCATAGGCGGTACGTGTGTCTTTCTCTACCGGCGTTTCAAACGGATCGGCTGGCTCTAATCGACTTTTTTGTCTTGTATCGGCGCTCAGCGGTCTTTAATTACCCGGCATGCCGCATGCGTCCTCGCCCGCCGTCGCGATGATCGAGCCTGCGGATACGGATCGTATCCTCAAGAAATCACGGTGGACGAAACACTGTCCGGCACGGCTACGCATCGCGCTTTTCGTGCGTCTGGCAATCGGTATTTTCGTGTTCGAAATCGCCCGGCCGGCAATCCTCTTTGCCGAACCCTTGAAATCGCTCGACGAGTGCATCACGACCGCTCTCGCACAGCATCCGAGCCTGAAAGCGGGTGCTGCTTCGGTCGACGCGGCACAACAGCGTGTCTACCAGGCGGTTTCGGGTTATTTGCCACAAGTATCGGCCGTTTACGCCGCGAACCGCAGGTATACCAGTATAGGCGCGCAAACCGGCACCGGCACGAGCCGCCTCAATCAGACTTTCAATTATTACAACACGGGCGTGAGTTTTTCGCAGATGCTGTTCGATTTCGGCCGCCAGCTCGACAATATCCGTGCGGCGCAAGCATCGCAGGAATCCGTAGAAGCCGATCTTGCGAGCCAACGCGAGACGGTGATCTTTCAGGTCAAGCAGGCCTACTTCGGAGTACTGGCCGCACAGCGCCTGGTCGGTGTTGCCGAGGAAGCCTTGCGGCAGAGCCAGCAGCATCTGAAACTGGCTCAGTCGCGCCACGAAGTCGGTTTCGCTCCGCGTTTCGACGTGACACGGGAGCAGGTCCAGCTCGCTTCGAACGAGTTGGACCTGCTCAGCGCCCAGAACAACGTCGCCATCGCGCGCGAGACCTTGCGCAACGATATGGGGCTGGACGGTCCCCTCGACTTCGATGTTACCGACGTGCCCGAACCTGACGTGGTCGATATCGATGAGGCAGCCGCACTGGCCCGCGCCTACAACGGACGGCCCGAAATCACCGGCTTGCAAGCACAGGAACGAGCCACAACCGAGATCGTGCAGGCCCTGCGCAAAGACTATCTGCCCAACATCACGAGCAACGGGATTTACCAGTGGACGGGCAACCAGTACCCGTTGCAAGAAAACTGGAACATCGGTGCCAGCGTCAATGTGGCTCTGTTCAACGGTGGGCTGACCCGCGCGCAGATCGCCGAAGCAAAGGCCAATCTGGCCACTCTCCAACACAACGAATCTCTGCTGCGACAGAGCATCGCTCTCGAAGTCCGCCAGGCCATCCTCAACTTACGCCAGGCGGGACGCAGCATCTCGGTGAGCGCCACAGGGCTGCGTCAGGCGAGAGAAAATCTCGAACTGGCGGAGGGACGCTATCAAACCGGCGTGGGCAACATCATCGAGGTCACCGACGCACAGGCCTCTCTCACGAAGGCCCAGGCACAGTACGTCCAGAGCATCTACAACTACCGCAGTTCCATGGCGGCTCTGGAACGAGCGATCACGCATCGAATCGGACCAGATGACACCCTTGCGAAACCATTGACGTCACGATGAAGCATCCACCCATACGAAGATCCTTGTCGATTCTGCTCCCGGCGTTCCTGCTCGGCGCCTGTGGGTCGAACAAAACGGGGGACACGGCCCAGGCCCCGAGCCTGGCCGTTCCCGTGAAAGTCGTCTCTGTGGTCGAACGTCCGGTTCCCGTTCAGATTCGCGCCATCGGCACCGTCGAAGCCTTCTCGACAGTCACCCTGATGCCACAGATCGATGGGCAACTCGCAGAGATCCACTTCCGCGAAGGCCAGTGGGTTTCTCGGGGCGACCGATTGTTCACTATCGATCCACGCCCCTTCGAGGCAGCGCTGCGCCAGGCTGAAGCCAACCTGCATCGTGCCCGGGCGGAGCTGGACAATGCCGTTGCCGAAGCAAAACGCAAAGACAGCCTGGCAACCCAGGGTTTCGTTTCCACCGAAGAGAACGATGCGGCACAGACCCGTGCCGCGTCGCTACGTGCCTCGGTAAAAGGAGCCGAGGCCGCCTTCGAGACGGCCAAGCTGCAATTGCAGTACTGTTACATCGATTCCCCGATCGATGGGCGTATCGGCGAACTCCTCGAACATTCGGGAAACGTCGTGCGCCGGAATGAAACCCGTCTTGCGGTCATCAAACAGTTGCGTCCCGTCTACGTCGGCTTCTCCGTGCGGGATCAGGACCTGGCCGAGGTGCGGCGCCGCGCGGCATCGGAAACCCTCGAAGTCGAGGCCATCATCGACAAGGGAAGTGAACCCGTGCGCGGGAACCTCACCTTCATCAACAACGCCGTAGACCCGGACACCGGCACCGTGTTGCTGAAAGCCGAATTTGCGAATGCCGACGAGCGGCTATGGCCCGGGCAATTTGTTGAGGTCCGTCTGACCCTGCACATCGAACCGAATGCGCTCGTGATTCCACTCGGCGCCATCCTCACAGGACAACAAGGAACATACGTGTTCGTGGTGAAAGCGGATTCCACGGTGGAAGCGCGCGGAGTCACAGTGGGTCTCGATCTCGGCGGTGAGGTAACGATCACCGAAGGGCTTGCGGCCGGCGATCCGGTGGTCACGGACGGCCAGATCCGTCTTGCGCCGGGAACCAAGGTCGAGCGCAAAGACAATCTTGCTTTCCCGCCTGACGCTTCGGGAGGCATACGGTGAGCAACGCCGGAATGGATCCTCGTCCGGCGCAGGTACCGCAGCAAGGCTCCACGGGAGTGAGCTTTGTCGAGCTCTTCATCCGGCGTCCCGTCGCGACGACGCTGCTGATGCTGTCGTTCGTCCTGTTCGGGATCGTCGGCTACCGTGCCCTACCGGTCAGCGATCTACCGAACGTAGACTTTCCTACCCTGCTCATCACGGCCACACTCCCCGGTGCCAGTCCGGAAACGATGGCCTCCGCCATCGCCACACCGCTCGAAAGACAGTTCTCGACCATTGCAGGCATCTCGTCGATGAACTCGGTCAACTCACTCGGAACGACCCAGATCACCTTGCAGTTCGATCTCAGCCGCAACATCGACGCGGCGGCGCAGGACGTACAGGCGGCGATCACTCAAGCTGCGCCGCTACTGCCGCCCGACATGCCGAACCCGCCGGTCTTTCGCAAAGTGAATCCGGCCGACCAGCCAATTCTCTTCATCAGTCTCACATCAGCCACCCTGCCGCTCTGGTCCCTCGACGAATATGCGCAAACCCTCATTGCCCAGCGCCTTTCCATGGTGCCGGACGTCGCTCAGGTGCAGGTGTACGGTTCACAGAAGTACGCCGTACGGGTGAAGGCCGATCCGCGCGCTCTTGCCAGCCGCGGTATCGGCATCGACGAGGTCGAACACGCCATCCGCACAGCCAACGTCAATCTGCCGACAGGGACTCTGCAAGGCAGGCAACGGCGGTTTACCGTCCAGGCCACGGGGCAGCTCACCGAAGCGGCGCCCTATCGGTCGATCATTGTCGCCTATCGGAACGGCTCGCCCGTGCGGCTCGAAGAGATTGCAGAAGTCATCGACGGAGTCGAAGACGATCGCGCAGCCTCCTGGTTCGCCAATGCCGAGAAGTGGCAGCGTTCCATCATGCTCGCCATCCAACGCCAGCCGGGGACCAACACCGTGCAGGTGGCGCACGCCGTACGTGCGTTGCTGCCGCAGCTACAGGAGCAACTGCCGCCATCGGTCGAAATGCACATCATGTTCGACCGCTCCGAGTCGATCATGGACTCCGTGCGCGACGTGCAGTTCACCATGCTTCTGGCGCTGACGCTGGTGATCCTGGTCATCTTTGTCTTCCTGCGGAACCTCTCGGCCACGGCGATTCCCAGTCTTGCACTGCCCATCTCGATCGTTGGGACCTTCGCGTTGATGCAGCCGCTGGGATTCAGCATCGATAACCTGTCCCTGCTGGCACTGACTCTATCGATCGGATTCGTCGTCGACGACGCGATCGTCATGCTGGAGAACATCGTCCGGCACATGGAACGGGGAGAGGCACCGTTCGAGGCCGCCATCAACGGCGCAAAAGAGATCGGCTTCACCATCTTGTCCATGACGATCTCTCTTGCCGCCGTCTTTATTCCCGTGTTGTTCATGCCAGGAATCCTCGGGCGGCTGTTTCACGAGTTCGCCGTCGTCATCTGTATCGCCATCCTGATCTCGGGTGTCGTGTCACTGACACTGACACCGATGCTTTGCAGCCGTTTCCTGCGGGCCGGCGCCCACGCAAACCACGGCCGGCTCTACACGGCGACCGAGCGTGTTTTCGACGGCATGCTGCGTGTTTACGAACGCACGTTGCGCATCGTACTACGCCATCGTGCCGCCACCATGACCATCTCGCTCGTGATCCTCGCCGCCACGGTGTGGTTGTTTGCGCGTGTGCCCAAGGGCTTCATCCCCAACGAAGATCTTGGCGCCATCTTTGCGGTGGCCGAGGCTGATGAGGGAGTCTCGTTCCCGGCGATGGTGCAGTACCAGACGGCAGTGGCGAACATCCTGCGCGCAGATCCTGCCGTCGGCGGGTTGTCCGCCAATGTGATCGGCACGAACGCGAGTGCCGGCAGCACCGTGAATCAGGGGCGGTTGTTTCTCTACCTGAAGCCGCGCAATGAGCGTGACCCTTTGACCACCGTGCTGGCACGGCTACGCCAGAAGGTCGCTGCCATCCCGGGGCTGCGTGTCTTTCTCCAGGAGCTACCCACCATCCGTATTGGCGGACAACTGACGAAGAGCCTGTACCAGTTCACGCTGCAGAGCCCGAATACCGCTGATCTCTACTCCTTTGCGAATCAACTCGAAGGCAGACTGCGCAACCTGCCGGAGCTGCAAGACGTCACGAGCGACCTCCAACTGCGTAATCCACAGCTCAACGTCGTGATCGATCGTGACAAGGCAGCCACACTCGGCATCAGCGCCGAGCAGGTCGAACTGGCGCTACACGCATCCTACGGGGATCGCTGGATCTCGACAATCTACGCGCCGAACAACCAGTACCGTGTGATCCTCGAACTCGGCGAGCAGTTTCAGACGGATCCGACACAGGTCCCATTACTCTATCTGCGCTCGTCGAAAGGCCAACTCGTTCCCCTGACGACACTGGCGTCACTGACACAGAGCATGGGTCCTCTGACGGTGAACCATGCCGGCCAACTTCCGTCTGTCACCATCTCCTTCAATTTGCGGCCCGGCGTCGCATTGAGCCAAGCCGTCGATGCCATCAGCGCCGCAGCCCGGCAGACTCTGCCCTCGACGATCACCACGTCCTTTCAAGGCACCGCACAGGCATTCGCCTCCTCGCTGACCGGCCTGTGGATTCTCCTTCTTGCCGCCATTCTGGTTATCTACATCGTGCTCGGAATCCTTTACGAGAGTTTCATCCATCCCATCACGATCCTGTCCGGATTGCCCTCGGCAGGATTCGGCGCACTGGTTACCCTGCTCCTCTTCGGAGCGGAGTTGAACATCTACGCCTTCGTCGGCGTCATCATGCTGATCGGCATCGTCAAGAAGAACGCCATCATGCAAATCGACTTCGCGCTCGACGCGCAGCGCAACGAGGGAAAGAACGCATTCGACGCCATCTACCAGGGCTGCCTCGTGCGGTTTCGTCCGATCATGATGACGAGTATGGCAGCTCTTCTGGGGGCTCTACCCATTGCCTTTGGCACGGGCGCAGGTGCCGCAGCACGACGGCCACTCGGTCTGGCCGTCGTCGGCGGACTCCTCTTTTCGCAATTGATCACGCTCTATCTGACGCCCGTCTATTACACGTACCTGGAAGGCGCTGCGCGGCGGCTCGGACGTTGGCGCCTCGCCCGGAGCACACAGGATCTGTCTCCTCCCGCAACGGAGGGACATCATGCGTAAGTGGATGGGGGTCGCAGCGGGACTCGTTTTGCTGGTGGGCGCAGGTGGATTGCTCTACTGGCAGCAGAAGGACAGAGTCTCACACCCCGTTTATTTGACGGAGGTGGTAGATCGCGGCACCATTGCGACCACGGTCACCGCAACCGGCACGCTCAACCCCGTCACTTCGGTGCAGGTTGGCACCTACGTGTCCGGCCCGATCATCGCCATCGACGTCGACTATAATTCACCCGTCACGACAGGGCAGCGCGTTGCCAAGATCGATCCACGTCCCTTCCAGGTAAAGGTGCAAAAGGCCGAAGCCAATCTGGCCACGGCGCGCGCCCGGGTGGACAAGGACGAAGCCGATTTGCAACTGAAAGCACTCACTCTGCAGCGCAATGAGGAATTGCGTAATCGCAACCTCATCGCACAGAACGATGTCGACACGGCACGCAGCGACTACGAACAGGCGCGAGCGCAACTCGCGCTGGACAAGGCGGCTGTTCTCCAGGCCGTCGCTGACCTGGAAGATGCAAAGATCAATCTCGGATACACGGACATCCGCTCCCCGGTCGAAGGCGTCGTGGTGTCGCGCAACGTCGATGTGGGGCAGACGGTTGCGGCAAGTTTCCAGACTCCCACCCTTTTCCTCATCGCCCAGGACCTGACCAAGATGCAGGTCGACACGGCAGTCAGTGAATCCGATATTGGCACGGTGCAGGCCGGACAGCCGGCGATTTTCACCGTCGATGCCTACGGCAGCAGGACGTTCAACGGCTCGGTAATTCAGGTGCGCAATGCGCCGACCACGGTCCAGAACGTCGTGACCTACGATGTCGTGGTAGCGGTGGACAATCCCGACCTGGAACTGAAACCAGGGATGACGGCAACCGTGACACTCACCACGGCACAACGGAACAATGTCCTGCGCATCCCCGTGCGTAGCCTGCGTTTCAATCCAAATGCGACACCCGCCAGCACCCCGTCGCCGCAGGGGATGGAATCCACACAGAAAACCTCACGTACCGTGCGGTTGGTCGAAGCAGGCGACAAGCTGCGCAAGATCGATGTGCAGATCGGACTCCGCAATGAACAGTACGCGGAGGTGACCGCAGGCGAACTCCATGAAGGCGACGAAGTCGCGGTGGCTCTCCAGCGTTCCGGGAAAAAGGCGTCACGCCCATCACTGCCCGGACAGGTGCGTTATCGCTGAAGACGCCCGCGACAAGATGGCCCATCACCACCAGTCCGACCAGGTATGCCGAAGGGCCGTAAAGAGCCCATGAGGCAGGATCACTCGATCAAGAAGTCTACCCACCACGAGATGCCAGGAATGCATTCGACTCGGACGGACTGATCCATGCTCATCGAGGTCCGCGATCTCTGGAAGATTTACGCACAAGGCGATGTGCGTGTGGAAGCGCTGCGCGGGGTGTCGGCCTCCATCGACGCGGGTGAGTTCGTGGCCATCATGGGCGCCTCCGGATCGGGCAAGTCGACCTTCATGAACATCCTCGGCTGTCTCGACCGGCCCACACGCGGCTCGTATCGGCTGGCTGGCGTCGACGTCGACAAATTGCGGCCGGACGAACTGGCCACCATCCGTAACGAACGGATCGGCTTCGTATTCCAGAACTTCAGCCTGATTCCGCGTACTCCTGCCGTAGAGAACGTCGAGTTGCCGTTGTTCTACAGCGACTTCCCCCTGGGCGAGCAACGCACCCGCGCACTGGCCGTCCTCGCCATGGTCGGGCTGGAGGGACGTGAACATCACTTGCCGAATCAGCTCTCCGGAGGCCAGCAACAACGGGTGGCTATTGCCCGTGCGCTGGTAAACGATCCGCCTCTGCTTCTGGCAGACGAGCCCACGGGAAATCTGGACACACGGACGAGCAACGAGATCATGGCGCTGTTCACGCATCTCAACCAGGAGAAGAAGATCACCATCGTTCTGGTGACTCACGAACCCGACATCGCAGCGTATGCGGGGCGTGTGATCACCTTTCGTGACGGCCAGATCATTTCGGACAAACGACAATGAAATTGCTGCGGATGACCTTCCATGTGGCCCTTCTGGCGCTGCGACGAAACAAGATGCGATCGGCATTGACCATGCTCGGGATCGTCATCGGTGTGGCAGCCGTCATCACCATGGTCAGCATCGGGCAGGGAGCAAACTCGGCCGTACAGACGCAGATTCGCAGTCTCGGCACGAATCTTCTGATGGTGATGCCCGGTGCCACGACAGCAGCCGGCGTACGCTCCGGCTGGGGTGGGGTATCGACACTGACCGTGGGCGATGCCCAGGCGATCGGCAGAGAATGCTTCTCTGTAGCCGCTGTCACCTATTTCCGCCGCCAGGTGGTGCAGGCGGTTTCGGGTGAACTCAACTGGAGCACCGTCGCACAGGGAACGACTCTGTCGTTTCCCATCGTGCGCGAATGGAAAGTCGCGTCTGGCAGCTTTTTCAGCCAGCGCGACGAGGAGAGCGCAAATCGGGTTGCCGTGCTCGGTCAGACCGTGGCGGAGCAGCTCTTTGGTGAGGGGCAGGACCCGATCGGCGCGACGATTCGCATCAAGGACGTGCCGTTCGAGGTCATCGGAGTTCTGGAACCGAAAGGCCAGACGACGTGGGGACAGGATCAGGACGATTTGATCATCATTCCCTTCACAACCGCCGAGCGGCGGGTCTTCGGATCGGAAATCTTTGGGATGGTTGATCAGATCTTTGCCTCGGCGGTCAGCACAGAAGAAATCCCGGAGGCGGCAGCACAGATCCAGGCCTTGCTCCATGAACGCCACCGTATCGGTCCCGGACAGGAAGACGATTTTACCGTGCGCAGTCTGAACGATATGGCGAAGGCATCGGAGAGCGCCAGCAAGGTGATGACGAATCTGCTGTTCAGCGTCGCTTCGATCTCGTTGCTGGTCGGTGGCATCGGGATCATGAATATCCTCCTCGTTTCGGTCACGGAGCGAACGCGAGAAATCGGTATTCGTATGGCAGTCGGAGCCAAGGCGCGGCATATCCTCCTGCAGTTTCTGGTCGAGGCGGTCGTACTCAGCATGGTGGGCGGCCTGGCGGGAGTGATTCTCGGGATCACCAGCGCATACGTAACCTCGTATATCGCAAACTGGCCAACGCTTTTGTCACCGGCGGCAGTCTTCGGATCGTTCCTCTTCTCCGGAGCAGTAGGAGTCTTCTTCGGCTTCTACCCGGCCCGCAAGGCATCGCGGCTCGATCCGATCTCTGCGCTGCGATACGAATGAACGGGAAACCAGGTCCTTGATTCAACCTGCCGTCATGGGGTGATTTCGAGTCCGAAGAAGATCTGGGCTGCCGCCAACAGGAGAGCTGCCGCGCCAAAAAACGGATGGATGGCTCGCACCAGTGCCTGATTCATCCACCGTGCAGTAAGCCAACTGGCAAACAGCGCAAGCATCATCGCACTGCCGATTTTGAAGTGTGCACTCGCAGCGACATCGAGATCGGGCCGAAACCGCCACGTGGACACGACACCACCAACCCAGCTCGCCAGATTCAGGAGGACCACCACGGGTGCCCAGTGTCTGTGCCGTGCCAGGAGATCCGGTGCTGAGCGGCGGTCATGGCGAGCGCGTAGTCCCAGGATGCCGACGTACATGAGAAGTCCGAGAAAAACTCCACCGACGATCGGATGAACATACGGTGCAAATGACAATTTCAGGTTCTCCCTTTCTGGGAAGAGCCAATGGAAATCACGACAACTTTTCCTGCAGAATCTGGCAACTCATCTGGCGGCCGCCTTTGTCACCTTGACAGATCAGAGGCCACTTCCTGCATCACGCGTGTGGCATGTGCCAGTTCGTCATCGGTAATGGTCAACGGAGGAGCCAGACGGACAACGGTATCGCGATGTAGAGTCCAGTTCAGAATCAGTTGTCGATCCAGACAACCGGCGGTGAAGCGCCGTACCATCTCGGGGGTTTCAAATTCGAGAGCGAGGAACAGTCCCAGTCCTCTTACTGCCTGAACCCGGCCGTCGAGTGCCTCTCGGAGCTGAGCCAACCAGTTCGCTCCCATGACGGCAGCGCGGTCGGCCAGCCGATCGTTCACGAGAACCTCGAGAGCGGCGAGTCCAGCGGCGCAAGACACCGGATGACCACCGAACGTCGTCACATGTGCCAGAGGAGGATCCTCGGAAAGTGTACGCATCACATCGGGGTGTCCGACAAAGGCCCCGAGGGGCAACCCACCGCCCAGCGCCTTGGCGAGAACGATGATGTCCGGCTGTAGTTCCCAATGGGCGCAGGCAAACATCTTGCCGGTACGTCCGAAGCCGGTGATCACCTCATCGGCAATCAGCAGAGCGCCCACCTCATTGCAGCGATGCCGCAGTGCCGCGAGAAACGAATCGCTCGGCACCCGAACGCCGCCTTCGCCCTGGATCGGCTCCACGATCACCGCCGCGACATCGTGCTCGATATTGCGCAACGCATCTTCATCATCGAAGGGGAACAACTCGACGACCGGCAGTAACGGCCGAAAGGGATTCTTGTAGAGGGAATTTCCACCGATCGAAAGCGCACCAAAGGTATCGCCATGGTAACCACCTTCGAAGGCAACGAAACGCGGTCGTTCCGTATACTTTCTGGCAGTCTTCAGCGCACCCTCGATCGCTTCCGCCCCGCTGTTGGTGAAATAGACGACGGAAAGGTTCCCCGGAAGAAGTTCGGAAAGCCGGCAGGCCAGCTCCGATTGTGTTTGCTGGATCATCTCTCCGTAGACGGACACATGGAGATGCTTCTGGATCTGGTCCTCGATTGCGCGCAACACCGCCGGGTGGGAATGCCCCACGTTGGCCACACCCATCCCGGCCAGCAGATCGAGATAGGCGCGGCCGCTCGTATCCCAGATCGTACTCCCGAGAGCGCGGTCCACGACAATCCCCATGGGCTGGCGGGAAGTCTGACAAACGTGAAGGAGAAAAGTCTGCAATGAGGGGTCCATGTGGGGCACCCTACCCGAAGAACGGGCTTCTGGATATTTCGGAATCGTCCGAAGACGGAAATTGCACGGATTGTAATTTCACGGGAGGAACCATTCGGCAATGCGCGGGCGCCCGCCCTGCTGCCAGTCCAGACCCGGCGTCTGCATGTCACCGAGGCGGCAGGTCCGGTGCACGCCGCACCGTCGTAACAAGCGGCTCATCGATGATTCGTTGTCGCTCGACATGGCAAGACCCGCAGCCTCGAGGAAGGGCTGGTAAGGCGCAAGCAACGCAGGGATTTCATCCGGATTTTCGAGTGGCTGGAGCCGGATACAGCGATGGAGGCAGGTGGGCAGGAACTGCGCACGCGGTTCGACACTGATGCTCCATGCGGTTGAGGATGGACTTTCAAGAAGTCGAAAACCCGGTTGCCATTGCGCCGCTTGACGGAAACGCTGGATGTCGACCATCTCCTCATGGGAAAGCCGGCGCGGCGGCAGTCGGGTAGCCCAGCGAGACAAGGCATCCGCGAGCAACTCGGCGAACCTCTCCCTCATAGGTTCCGGAGCCTCCAGCCAACAGAATTGGGGGGACAGACACCCTTGCTGGTCCCACAGTGTCACATCGTACGCCAGTCGCTCGGCTGCGATGGCAGCGCTCTCCCGATCGGCCAACACAGTACGGTCAATGACGGCGAAACTGACACGATGGCCATGACCGATAAAACGGGAACGAACCCGATGTTGAATCGCTTCGAGTGTGACATTCGAGCCCGAGGCAACGACGAGATCCGCTCGCCCGAACGCGATCTCCTCGAATCGTCCATCCCCTCCCTGCCAATGCGCGACGCACAGACAGGCGGCCAGTTCCGGATCGTACAAGTGCAACGATTCCTGGAGGAGAGTCGCCGAAAGAGGATCACCGCTTGCCGGCTTGATCAAGCCGGCCGACTTGATCGCCAGGGTCAGAAGCATGGGGCTGGCAGCCAGGAATGGGATGTTTCCGGCAAGAACATGCGTGATGAGAGGGGCGCTGCCGCCGGATCTGGCGCGATCCACCCGATTTCGCGTGCCGAGCTCGCGATCGAGAAGTTCAGCGATGAATTCACCGCGCAGCGGCAGGAGCTGCAATGGCAGACCATGCCGGATCATCTCAGGGGAAAAGCCGGTGAGCGCCGGCAACTCTCGTTCCGCCCGCACGCGGAACGGATCATCCGGATCCAGCCAGCGTGTCACGAGGCCATCCAGAGAATCCAGAACGCTGGAAACCGGCACCGAACGTAGCCGGCCGGCTGCCTCACGCGTTCTGGTAACTGCCGCATCCAGTCCTGCCGGATCCATGGGATCTGCGGTTCCGGTACGTTGCGGCTGAGTCATGGCGAAACGATATCGAGCGAGAAACGGCAACGCTACGGCGGAAAACCATCACGCTGAAGAACATGCTGGCAACGGCAAAGACTCCCATCATGGGATGGAGGAACAGCCTATGCCAGCCTGTGGTCACGCTCCCCTGAGCACGGTCACGAACTCCGCCACGACCTCTACCGTCTCCACATCTCGCGCCGACAGCACGATCGGCGCGTAGGCCGGATTGATCGGCGAGAGTGTGACTGTGATGTGCCGCCAACCTCCGTCCTCATCGGCCGCCTTCCTGGAGGAATACCGCTTGACGGTGAACGCGCCGCCCGTCTCAGGGTCCGCCGGACCGCGATACTGCACCAGCACGATCTTCCCCTGTCGCGTGCCCGCGGGCTTCGCGCGCATCACCATGTAGTCGCCGTCGTGGATCATCGGCTCCATGGACCGCCCGACGGCCCGGCAGACGAACATCCGATCGTCTATCCTCCCGACGCCCTCGGCCTCCACCCATGCCTCCGGCTCGACGGCCTCGCTGCTGCCGAAGTAGCCGGCCGCCGCCTTCAGCGTGTACAGGGGAAGCAGCGTCTTGAATGCTTCGCGCTTCACCCGCTCGTCGTCGAGCGAAATCAGCCGGAGCTGCGGCTCCGGGCGCGCGCGAATCAGCGCGTCCGCAAGATCCGCCAGCGACCGGACACCGGACGCAAGCGCCGCCTCGAGCTTCCTCTGCTGCACGAACAGGTAACGCCAGTGGCCGTACTTCGTGGCGCTCATCTTCTCGCACCACAGGTAGGCAGCCTCGCTCTTGAGCGCGGTGTTCGACCGAATCTCGCCCTTGGTCTCAGCGACCCACATCACTTCGCGGCCGTCAGCGTCGCGGGCGGCGATGATGAAGTCGGGATAATACTGCCGCGGCCGGTTATTCTCGTAGTAGGTCACCGAGAAGCCGAGCCGCTCGTTCTTGAAGTAGCGCACCACGTCCTTCGCGCCGTCCAGGAAGTCCGCGAAGCACTTCTCGAGGTTCGTGTGGCAGGGAACCTTATTGGTGTGGCAGCGCTTGCCGTCGGCAACGATGCCGGTCCATTGGAAGCGCCGCAGATTCGCGCTGTCGAGCCACTCGGGATTGCCGAGGATCGGCACGGCTTCGACGCCCGCCGATCCCGCCCCACGGATGGAAGTTTCAAGTGCGTCGAGCGCCTGGCGCCGCCAGTAGTAGATGCCTACGTCGCGCACGTCGCTCTTGAGTCCCCCGGCCTCCAGCGGCACCACCCTTGAGTCGAGGAATCGGCGCGACACGTCCAGCAGCTCGTCGAAGGTCGGCCCGATTCCGAGTTCTCCAGCCGAACCCGGGTTCGTTTCCTGGTACAGCTCCTCGGCCATCAGGAATGCGGTGCGGAGCACCGGCCATTCCTTGCGGACTTCCTCGAGCGTCATCACGGCCTCGGGCGCGCCGCCCACCACGGACCGCACGTGTACGTCGGGCGGCATCTGCTTCGGGTCGAGCCGTATCTGCGGCAGGTCCTCCACGCGGATCACGTCGGCAAGCGGCTCGGTGACTCCCACCGCCCACGAACGCACGTTCGGGACCTGCACGCGGAACTTTGACTTCTTCGGGTCCGCCTCGATCCAGACGGGCTTCTGCCCCCACTCGCCGGCCTTCGGCCGCCTGCGTCTCTCAACGGGGAAGCCGACGAACGGGATACCGAACGCATCCATCGTCTCCTCGCTTCCCTCCGGACGTTCCTCCAGCGGCTGGTTCAGGACGTCGTAGTTCGTGCGCCGAAGGCCCCGGCCGATGATCTGCTCGGTCAGGAGCGGGGAGCCGAAGGCGCGCAGCCCGAGGATGTGCGTCACGCTTTTCACGTCCCACCCTTCAGAGAGCATGTTTACGCTCACGATGGCACGCACGTGCTCGCCGGGCTTTCCCTTCGATCCGACGGTGTTCACCATCTCACGGATCACCGCTTCCTGGCCTTTGTCTGCGTCGAATACCTTCGAGTCGATCTGAATCGTCACCCAGCGGGAACGGTCCTCGTCGTCGGGGTTGCGCAGCAGCTCATACTCACGCGTCAGATGCTCGAAGACCCAGGCGGCACGCGTGGCGTCGCTGGTCACGCACAGCAGCACTGGCGCCGGCCCGCGCATGAAGTCGAACGAGCCGGCCCACTCGTCGTGGTCCTTCTTCCACGACGAGTAGATGCTCGCGATCGCACCCCTGCAAGAGCGCAGGTACTCCTCTTTGGTCTTCGCCCCCTTCACCAGGTCCCAGAGGTCGAGATAGACGCGCCCGTGCTCGTCAGGGTCGGGTAGCCGCACCACCTTGACCAGTCCGGACTCGAACGCGTCGTACACCGAGAAATCCGACACCAGCCATTCGAAGAGCGTCCCCTCCGGCCTGGCCGATCCCGAGCCGTACCACGGCGTCGCCGAGAGGTCCATCACCAGGCTGACCCGCGCGGCCTTGCCGATGCGCTCCAGAATCTTGCTCCACTTGATGTACTCGGGATCCTCGCCCTTCCTCCCTCGCTTCTCGCCGTAGACGTGGTGTGCCTCGTCGTTGATCACGACGACGTCGCGCCAGCCGCCGAGCAGCCGCCGGATCGGCGCATTCGGGTCCTGCCGCGCGCGGCGCTGCATGGCGCGAAGCACCGCCTGCGGTACGAATCGGCCTTCCTCGAGCGGCATCTCCCCCTCGCCGATCCAGTCCTCGCGCCTGGCCTCGAGCGGGATGCCCTGCCAGTTGCGCACCAGCACGTTCGGGTGGAACTCCTCCCGGTACTCGGGCGGCACCATCTCGAAGGTATCGTACAGGTTGTGCTCGCCCGCCGGGTCGAGCCCGTCGCCGCGCGGTTGCCCACTCACGCGGTCACGCACCGTGAGGTTCGGCACGAGCACGAGGAAGTTCGCCGAGAGCGACGAGCCGCTCACCTTGCGCTTGTGCAGCGTTGCCCAGGTGACGAAGAGCGCCATCACCACCGTCTTGCCGGTGCCGGTGGCGAGCTTGAGCGCGTAGCGCAGCAGGTCGCCAGTCCCGGGCATCCTGCGGCGGTTCTGCGCCTCGTAGAGGTAGATGACCGTCTCGACCGCCTCCTGCTGGCAGAAGAAGAAGCGCTTGCCGAGCGCCTTGCGCTCCTCATCGCGCTCGAACCACCACTCGAGCAGGCGTCGCGTGACGATCGCCGTGCCGGGGTAGCCCGACTCGCGCCATGCGCGCACGTCGTCGCGGAGCTGGTTGACGAAGTCGTTCTGCTCGGCGGCCGAGGCCGAGAGGTCGTCGAAGAGCTGAGCCTCCTTGCCGACGACGCCCGCGATGCCGCCCTTCACATCCTTCGCCGAGGCGAGAAAGCGCATGGACGGCCGGCGTCCGGCAACGAGCTTCGAACGCCCGCCCGGGAGCAACTGGTAGTGCTGGGTTGGTTCCCGGAAGGCGTCGCAGATGACGACACGATCGACGACGTAGGCCATCGCGCTGTGCTCCGCTGTTATCCCGTCGTCGCCAGGGTGACGCTCAGCGGATCCGCGACGCGCCTGGAGGCGTCGAGCACCTCGAAACGGACGACCCCGCCGTCATAGCCAAAGTCTGCGATGACACCCGGCCGAACCTCGTCGCTTTCCTTGATGCGTTCTGCTCTGAGCCCGATCACGAGCATGTCCGTTTCCCGGTCATAGTGAATCTTCATCACGCACCTCTATGAGCGTCCGGTTTCCACGCCCGGCTCTTGTAACCTCGGGCACGTCGATCGTCCTTTCGGCCTCCTCACGCTCGATCTCGCGCTCGGCGAGATTGTCGAGGGCATGAGCGGTCCAACGGCGCACACTCATGCCAGATCCCGCACCACCGTGGACTCATTGCCGTACACGTCCACGACCTTCACCGCGACGCGCTTGTAGCCGCGCACCGGGAACGGCTCGGAGGTGAGCTTGAGCCTGTACTCCTCCGGGTCCACCTCGGCCCTGAGCGCGGCTTTGATGTTGGGTGTCTTCTTGAAATCGAAAAACATCTGGCAGTCCACGAAGCAGTCGCCGTCGTAGTCCTCGTCGAGGTACCAAGCCGAGACGTAGCCCGAGTCAGCGGCCTTGTACTCGGTGGTACGGCGCTTGCGGTCGAAGAGCGCGACGCCGTTGAGCGTGACGCGCATCTGCTTCTCTTTGCCGTTCTTTGCAGCCGTCACCTCGATGTCCGGCAGCGCGAGCGGCGAGAAGAGCATCTCCGGCTGCGTCGCCTTGAGCCCCTCGGCGAGCGTGTCCGGGCGGATCATGATCAGCTCGACCTTCACCTTGCCGCGCTTCTCCAGCGCAGACTTCACCTCGCCGACGTTCGCCTCGAAGGCCCAGCCCAGCACATGCACCTCGAGGATCCCCGATGCGAGCGCGTCCTGAACGGCGTCGTTGATCTGCTTGGCGGTGACGCGGCCCGAGAGCGGCCCGACCGAGATTGCGATCTTCTCCTTCTCGGTCTCCGACACCGCGTGCACGAGCCCTGTCGCGCCTTGGATCGCCGCATCCTTGCGGTAGAGGCGGCAGATCACCTTGATGTAGTTCTCGAGCTTTGCCTCCTCGCCAGCACCCGGCTCGCGCACGACGTAACCCTTCCAGTCCTCGACCGAGTAGCGGCCGAGTGACATGACCTCGAAGGGGCCGCAGACGCGGATCGCATCGGGGTCCACCTCGGGTTGATCGACCAGCTCGACTTTTTCGGGCTCGAGGTCGTAGGCCAGGCTCTTCAGCGTGATGCGGTTGACCGTCTTGTAGAGGAAGTTGCCCGAGACCTTGCCGTTGCGGGTCTTGAAGTGCGCAAAGGTGCCGGAAAGGAGTCGCTGACGCGCGACGTTTACAGCGACACGTGAGGTGTCGCAGGTAATCCAGCGCCGGCCGAGGCGCTCGGCGCAGTATGCCGTCGTGCCCGAGCCGCAGGTGGGGTCGAAGACGACGTCGCCGGGGTCGGTGGTCATCGCGATGCAGCGTTCGACTACTTTGGGTGAGGTCTGAACGGCATAGAGCTTTGCGGCCGCAAACCCGCTGATGACCGTGTCTTCCCAGATGTTGGTATACGGAGCCAGTGGAAAGTCATCCGCATAACGCCTGTAGCGGAGGCGTTTGCCTACAGCGATCAGCCTACCCTTCGCCGCGAGTCGGTGTCGGCCTTCCAGTCCAGTCTTCCAATGGGTGTTCGGTGGCAGCGAGTACTTCACGCCCTCGAACTCGAAAGGCTCTGATCCTTCTGCAGATTCTCCCTGAGAGGAGAGATCCCCGGGCATGAATCTGCGCGCTCCAACGATTAGCGGCGCAACGCCGGCGTTCTCTTCGTCCGTGATCCGCCGCACCGATCCGTCAGGCAGCTCCAAGAGCGTGTACTGCTCCTGAATCGTGTACTGCGGCCGCGGCATATAGAGCTGACGGTACTTGCGAGATCCCTTGTCCCTAGCGTACCAGAGGAGTCGGTCAAACACAGCGCTCAAGCCCGCACCGCCCTTCCCCGACGTCTTGTAGAAGACGACCTCGGCGACAAACTGCTCGGCCCCGAAAACCTCGTCCAACAAGGTTCGCGTGACGTGGGCGTTCTCGTCGCCCATCTGTAAAAATATCGATCCAGTCTCCGCAAGAAGCTCGCGACAGAGGTACAGCCGTTCTGCGAGGTAGGACAGGTACGAGTGAATCCCCAGCGCCCACGTATCCCGAAACGCCTTGATCGTGAGCACGTCGTCGGCCTGGTCTTTCTCATCGTTCTTCGTTGAATCCACCCGCTGCTGGAAGTTCGAGTCGTACTTGATACCGTACGGCGGGTCGATGTAGATCATCTGTACCTTGCCGCGCAGGTTCTCGTAATGCAGCAGCGACTCCATCACGTGCAGCGAGTCGCCGCAGATGAGCTTGTTCTTCCAGCCTTCCTCGTGAGTGTAGAACTCGACGCGCTTGCTCTTGTCGCTCTCGCGCAGCGTCTTCTCGAGGTCGGCGAAGAGGTGCCCCTGCCGCGCCGCGCCGGATTTCTCCTCAGCCGCCTTCCGCGCCCGCTCGATGATCTGCGCGATGCGCGACTCGGAGACGATCTCGTTCCGCTGGAGCGGCAGCACCGGTACCTCGCGCCGGTTGCGTTTCCCGGCCCAGAAGAGCACCGGGTCGGCCGCCGGATCCATATCCACGACTACCGGCCGCTCGTCGCCTTCCGTGAGCTTGCCGACTACGACGGCCTTGCTCCAGCCGTTGTCCATCGGCAGCGTCACCACCTGTTCGTCGGCGGGCAGCAGCGGCGTGTGTCCGGTCTCGGGCGTGCGCGGCTCCTTGATCTCGTCGAAGGTGTAGCGGGTGACCTTCTTCTCGGTCCTGGGCTTCTTCGGGGCTCTGGCCATGTCGCGTGGTTCCTTATCACTTCCTGGTGGCGGACCGAAGCCTACGACCCTTGACCGTCAGCCGGTACTTCTGCAGTCGGCTCGTGGGCTTGCCGGGGACGGTCATTTCGATCAGGCCGGCTTCCAGTGCCGGCAGCAGGTACGTCTTCCGGAAGTGCTCGTCGTCCTTCAGCCCAACCGCCTTCTGGAGCGCTTGTCGCGTCATCTCCCCGACAAGGGCGCGGACCAGCCGGACTTCCGGGGTGACTTCCGGGGTGACTTCCGGGGTGACTTCCGGGGTGACTTCCGGGGTGACTTCCGGGGTGACTTCCGGGGTGACTTCCGGGGTGACTTCGGATCCCGTTCGCGCACCGGCCGCCGCCCGCACCGCGGCACTCGGCCGGAAGATCGCGGTGGTGAACCCGTTGGTCTCCCACGCCGGCTCCGGGTAGCCCCCCGCGCGCGCCTCGTCGCGGATACGCCTGACTCCGGTACCGGCCTTCTCGATGAAGTCGATGCGGTAGAGCAAGTCCGCGATGAGCGCGTTGCGCCGCACCGCCTTGTGGCCCAGGTCGGGCAGCGTCATGCCCTTGGGCAGTCCGCCCGGACTCACGACCTCGATGCGGTCGGTGTAGAGCTCCACGAAGACGTTGGCACCGTCCATGAACCAGTCGCGATGCATGACGGCGTTGATGATCGCCTCGCGTAGCGCCTTCATCGGGTACTCGGGAATGTCCTGCCGTTGCACGGCTTCGATGCGCCAGGCGGCGCGCGTGTTGCGCGCGACGAAGCGCATCGTGTCCTCGATGTCGGCCACGATGCCGCCGTCGAAGTCCTTGCGGTCGAGCACGTCAGCCTTGCTCGTGCCCCGCGCCAGCAGGCAGGTGATGTACGCCTGATTGAAGAAGTGCCGCACGTTCTTCGCGAAGAACAGCACGCCCGCGTTGCGAAACAGGAGCTTGCCGCCGGCGCGTTCGGCGGCCTCGATGTTGACGAGCACGTCCTCGGTGCGCGGGCGACCGGTGATGCCGGAGAGTCGGAGCCAAGCGTTGTACTTCGCGCGGTCGAAGTCCTGCGGGTAGCGGAAGCGCGGGCACGGGGCGAGGTCGAAACGGATCGCGCCCTCGGCGCGGAAGAAGTCACGGATCTCATCGCGAGAGAGTTTCTGCGTGACCGCTCCTTGCCGCCAGAAGAAGCCCTCGCTGCACTGGACCGGCTTGGCGTCGCTCGCGCGCACGTGAACGACGAGGACTTCACCGACCGGTTCGACCACGACGTGAAGTGGCGGGTCGCAGTTGCGCGCCAGATCCAGGATGCGGGCACGCAGCGCGTTCGAGTCCCTGACCCCGATGATCGCGCCATCGTCGCGCACGCCGAGCAGGATCCGGCCGCCGATAGTGTTCGCGAACGCCACCATCTCGCGAGCAAGCGATGCGGACAAGTTCTCCTTGAATTCGAGCGTCGTGCCTTCGCCCTCCTGGACGAGGATGCGCAGATCGGACGCCGTGAGCCGCGGCACGCGGCTCATGGCGTGACCGCCCGGCCCGCCGTGCACATGCCGCGGTAGTCGCAGGTGTCACACTTCTTCGCGGCTGGGGTCACGGGCAGCGCGCCGGTACGCAGCGCCGCGGCCGCGTCGCGCGTGCGTGCCTTCACGTCGTCGATGAAGTCGTCGTCCACGGACCGCGGCTTGCGCTTGCGCTCGTCCAGCTCGTAGATCTCCACGTAGTCCGGCCGCCGCCCGGTGAGGTCCTGGTAGCCAAGTGCGTAGACGTGGAGTTGCGCTTCGGTTACGTCCTCCTCCTGCGCACGTTCACTCGACTTGAGATCAACGATGGTCGTCTCTCCGGTGTCCACCCGGCGCACCAGATCGATCCGTCCGACGATGCTCACGCCATCGCCAAGACTGATCTCGATCTGCTTCTCCGAGAACTCGATCTTGTCGAAAAGCAGCTCGTTGTCCTTCAGGTAGTCGCGCAGCACGCGCTCGGCCGTTGCCTCGAGCTTCTCGCGCAGGGCGGGGTACGCGTAGGGGGTGTGCAGGTGCGTCTCGACCAGCCGCGGCACTTCGCCCGCATCGGCCACATCGCCGCGAATCGCACGCACGTGCACCTCCGCGAGTGCGTCGTGCAGCGACTTGCCGTAGCCCAGCGCCTCGTGGATCGGCGCGTTGAAGCCGTACAGCACGCGCAGCTTGAACTGGTAGGGACACTCGAAGAAATACTTGAGGTCGGAGAACGAGAAGACGACGTTCGCCACGCCCGTGCGCGGCTCGGGTGGCAGGCGCTTGCGCGTGGAGTAGTCGGGGACCTTCCGCTTGACGTACTTCGAGGCGAGGACGTTGGTCCAGAAATCCGACGCAGCCACATACCAGTTGTTCTTGCCCGCAATCGGACCCCACGTGAGGTGCAGAAACTTCTGGCTCCTCGTCATGGCCACGTAGAAGAGGCGCCGCTCGTCCTCGACGGTGCCCTCGAATCTTGCCTGTTTCCTGATCCCCGCGCGTGGCAGCAGATGCCACACCGTGCGACCCCTGCCCTTGGCGGAGGGGAATCGGTTCTTGAGGAGCGCGGGCACGAACACCACCGGCCACTGCATCCCCTTCGCCTGGTGTACGGTCATGATACGCACCGCATCCGGATTGGCGTACTGGTTATCCTGCCAGCCCTCGGGGTAGGCGTCCTCGGCGCGGTGCTGAAGGAAGTTGGCGAACGATGCGTACTTCTCGGCGGGTTTCGAGTGGTAGTTGATCGTCTCGTAGTCGGAGATGAGCTGGCTGAACTTGCCGAGGTTGTAGAAAACCACCTCGCCCCGCCCGTTCGGCACGCGCTCCTCGCGCACGCCGGCCTCATCGAGAAAGGTGAGGAAGACACGCTGGATCGAGTACTGGCCCCAGCGCTTCTGGTCCTCGGCGGTGAGGGCAGCCTTCGCTGCCGCGATACCGGCTACGGCCGCGCGCAACGCTCCGGCATCAAGGCCCAGGCCGGCATGGAACCATGCCTGCTCGACCGCGGTTTCGGTAACACCGGGGCGATCCCCCATGAAATAGAAGAGCTGCCGCGCCGCCTCCGCCTCGCTTGTGCCGAAAAGATTGGTCATCCCCGTGACCACGAACGGAATCCCGGCTGCGCGCAGTGCTTCGGTGATCGGTTCGCCGTTCGCCTTCACGCTGCGGAGGAGGACCGCCATGTCCGACCACGACAGCCCGCGCTCCCTGCCGTCCTCGGTGAAGGCCACCCCGCGCAGCGCCTGGGCCGTGGTGGCGATGTGCCGCGCTTCCTCGGCAGCGTTCGCGAAGGACAGGGCAACAACGTCTCCCGTCTCGTACGGCTGGGCGCCCGTTGGCTTCATCGCCTTTTCGAGGCGCACGACGTTCTGCTCGATGAACGGCCGTGCGGTCTCGACGATGCCCTCGCTGGAGCGGAAGTTCTCCTCAATCGGGATCTGCTCGACGTCCGGGTAACGGGACGCGAAGGTCAGGATGTTCTCGACGTCGCTGCCGCGCCACTGGTAGATCGTCTGATCGTCGTCCCCGACAACGCAGACCCGCGCTCCCAGTTCGTGCAGCGACCAGACGATCGCCTCCTGGATCGGGTTCACGTCCTGGTACTCGTCAACGATGACATATCTGACTCGTTCGGAGAGCCGGTCGCGGACGTCCGGGTCGTTGGTGAGGATGTCAACGGCGGCTTCGAGGATCGAGGAGTAGTCGAAGTAGCTGCGTTCGTCGAGCAGCGTTCGGTAGCTCTCGAGCCCGTCAACGATGGTGCAGCCAGTCAGTTGCTTCTGCTCGATGTCGGCCTCGCGCAGGATGGAGAGTGCCGTCGTGTAGCGCTGTGTGTCCGTGTAACGCCTGAGCGGGGCGCCGGTCAGATCGGTCGAGGTCGTGAGGCCGCTCTGCTTCGAGTGACGGTCCGCAAAGAGTCCCTGCTGTACTTCGTTCAGGACCTCGAACTTGAGGTACTTCGCCGTCTCGCTCTTCAGCAGCTCCAGGCAGAAGGCGTGGATCGTTCCGACGAACATCTCGGCGAGGCCGGGGATATCGCCCAGCGCCTCGCGGGTACGCGTGACGATACGCTCCTTCAACTCGGCGGCGGCCTTGTCGGTGAAAGTGAACGCGATGATGTTCCGGGGGACGAGTGAGTCTGTCCGGCCGGGGGTGAGCAGGTGCACGACCCGGCGGGCCACGACCTCAGTCTTGCCGGAGCCGGCGCAGGCGATGAGCTGAAGATTCCGGCCGTCGTGCTCGATGGCCTTACGTTGGGAGTCGGTGAGGTTCATCAGGCTTTGAGGTCATTCGCGAACCAGCATGAGTGAATGTTCAATTTGCTTCCTTTGAGTTCACCCGCCGCCGGAAGCGAGCGTAGCCTGCTGGAGGCCGTCGGGTGTAACGAAGAGTCAGGCCCCGCGCCGGCAGAGTTGGTCGAGGAGCGACCAGTTGTCGCGGTACGTCGCAAGCTGTGTCTCCGAGACTGCCGTGTGCAAGGAGTCATAGCGCCTTGGACGAACGCCGCCCTTACTGGCAAGGTTCGCCTTGTAGTCGCGGATGACAATATCACGGAGTCGGCGCCATTCGAGAATGTAGAAGCGATCCTGCCCGTACTCCCCGAGCGCAACAAGGACACACGCTATCGGCCTTGGCAGGCGCAATGGCCGTTCAACGACTTGCCGCTTACCCTCGAATCTGACGACCGCGAAGCGGGCGAAGTCGAACCGCCAGGACTTGCCATTGATTGCCTTCACTTGTACCGGCACCGCACGAAACTCGGAATCGGTGGCAACGATGTCATAGTCGGGTACGTTGCCAGAGAACGTGGCCGCAACATATCCGCGACGACCGAGTTCCGCGGCGACGAGGTACTCGCCAATTTGCTTCGTCAACTGGTTGTCGCGACCGGTTGCCATGAATGCGAGGCCTGACTTTATGGCTCTCCGACAGAATTTGTGGGGGGTTGAGCATGGACATCGCGTACGCGCAAGAGCGCGCGCAGTAGGGTTACCCACTGCGGGGCCTCGGCGCACCGTGAAGATCCGCTACGTGTGCTCGGACATGGGGAAGCCCTACCTCAACGTGATCTCCGCGCGCATTCCGCGGGCGCTGCATGTGCTCGACCGGGTTCACATCGTGGCGAAGATGAACAAGGCCATTGATGAGGTGCGCACCCGGGAGGCACAGTCCGTCCAGCAGCAGGGTAGACAGCCGGTGCCCAAGCACAGCCGGTGGTGTGTGCTCAAGCGGTGCCGCAGCGGTCCCGGATTTCGCGTCGCTCCCGCCGACACTCGTAACCGTTCGTTCTCGCCAGGCGTTTTCCCGTGCCATAGAATATTTCCATGCCATGTACGTGGAGCCGCCAATCAATGCCGCCGGAGCCGGCCGACTTGCCCGCGGGAAATAGCCACGACCCAGGTACGACTACCGGCCTCACGACCGAGGAAGCAGCAGCGCGCCTGCGCCAGCACGGTCCCAACGCTGTGCCCGAGCCGCGCCCGCAACTGTGGCGCGTGCTGCTCGGCAAGTTCTGGTCGCCGGTGCCGTGGATGCTCGAAGTCACGGTCGTGCTGCAGCTCGCGCTGGGCAAGGTCGACGAAGCCGTTATCATCGCCGCCCTCCTGGTTTTCAACGCCCTGCTGAGTTTCTTCCAGGAAAGCCGCGCCAACCACGCGCTGGCGCTACTGCGGCAGCGCCTGTCCGTCACGGCGCGGGTCTTGCGCGATGGCCACTGGCAAACCATCGCCGCGCAGGAGTTGGTGCCCGGCGACGTGGTCCATATGCGTCTGGGCGACCTCGCGCCCGCGGATATACGCCTGAGTGAAGGCGCGGTGCTGCTCGACCAGTCGGCACTGACCGGTGAGTCGCTGCCGGTGGAAGCCGGTGTGGGCGCGAGCGTCTATGCCGGGAGCGCGGTGCGGCGCGGTGAGGCCACGGGCGAGGTTACCGCCACCGGGACCAGGACCTATTTCGGCCGCACCGCCGAGCTGGTGGGGCTTGCCAAACCCGAAAGCCATCTCACGCAACTCATACTCCGCATCGTGCGCTATCTCGTGACGCTCGATGTGGCCCTGGTAGTGGCGCTTTTTATTTACGCCATCGCCACCGGCCTGTCGCTGCGCGAGCTGTTGCCCTTCGCGCTGATCCTGCTGGTAGCATCGGTGCCGGTAGCGCTGCCGGCCACCTTCACGATCGCGCAGGCGTTCGGTGCGCAGGCGCTTGCGCGCCGCGGCGTGCTGGTCACGCGTCTGTCCGCCATCGAGGAAGCGGCGGCAATGGATGTGCTCGCGAGCGACAAGACCGGTACGCTGACGCAAAACCGCCTGAGCGTCGCACGGCTGGTAGCGTTCGCGCCGCACGACGAGGCCGGATTGCTGCGCGCGGCGGCGCTCGCCTGCGACGAGGCCACGCAGGATCCGATCGACCTGGCGATTCTCGAAGCCGCGCGCGTCCGAGGTGTGCTGGCCGGCCTGCCGCCGCGGCTGGCGTTCATTCCCTTCGATCCCGGCACCAAACGCACCGAGGCGGTGTATCACGACAACGGCGAGCGGCGTGTGGTCAAGGGCGCGGTAGAGGCGGTGGCGGCGCTGGTCGCCGGGGCGCCGGACCTGAGCCGCGAGACCGAAGCACTCGCTGCCGGCGGGTATCGCGTACTCGCGGTGGCCGCCGGCGTGGATGCGCTGCGCCTGGTGGGACTGGTGGCGCTGGAAGATCCACCGCGCACCGATTCGGGCGCGCTGATACAGAGTCTGCGGGCGCTCGGGGTGCGAGTAGTGATGGTGACGGGTGATGCGCTTTCCACGGCGCGCGCGGTCGCCGCGCGCCTCGGCCTGGGCGAGCGCGTGTGCGCGCGCGAAGCCCTGCGCCGGGGCCAGGACGATCCGACCCGCGAGTGCGACGTGTTTGCGAGCGTGTTGCCCGAGGACAAGTTTCACCTGGTGAAGAGCCTGCAGCGCGCTGGCCACGTGACCGGCATGACCGGCGACGGCGTGAACGACGCCCCTGCGCTCAGGCAGGCCGAGATCGGCATCGCCGTGGCAAACGCCACCGACGTAGCCAAGGCCGCGGCGAGCCTGGTGCTCACCAACCCCGGGCTCGCCGAAGTCATGGCGGCCATCGAGGAAAGCCGGCGCATTTACCGGCGCATGCTGACTTACACGCTGAACAAAATCATCAAGACCATCGAGATCGCGCTGTTCCTGAGCGTGGGTGTGATGCTGACCGGGGTGTTCGTCGTGACGCCGCTTCTTATCGTGCTGCTGCTGTTCACCAACGACTTCGTTTCCATGTCCATCGCCACCGACCACGCCGAGCCCGCGCCGCAACCGGTGCGCTGGAACGTGCGCAGGCTGATTCTCGTCGCTGCACCGCTGGCGCTGCTGATACTGGCGCTGTCGTTTACTGTATTCTTCGCCGGCCGCGACGCGCTGCACCTGCCCTTGCCGCAACTGCAGACACTGATCTTCCTGATGCTCGTGTTCACCGGCCAGGGCGGCCTGTACCTGGTACGGACCAGCGGGCGCTTCTGGCAATCGCTTCCCGGTCCGTGGCTGTTACTCGCGTCGATTCTCGACATTGTCGCGGTCAGTGTGCTGGCGACCCATGGCATATTCATGGCGGCGCTGAATCCAGCGCTCATCCTGGGCCTGCTGGCGGCGGTGCTGCTCTATCTGGCGGTGCTGGATTGCCTCAAGGTCGAACTGTTTCGCCGCCTTGGTTTGCAGTGATGCCCGACAGCCTCTGGACAGCCACCCGGTCTCCCTATCCAAAATATCCGCTCCGGCAGATTCGACGCCGACCACGTACGGGTACTTTTTCAGATAGAGCGTGTGCTGCGGGCCCGTGCGTCACGGGGTGTCTCGGAGACGATCTATCAGTCTGGTCCCCGGTGACTCAGGAACTCAGTGAGGGCCAGAGAACAGCCACGTGACTCGGCCCCGACGGCCCGGCCAACCACCTCAAACCCATGCTCTGTGGTGCGACCCAGATCCTCGGTGAGGACGACCAGAGCCGTCCCTGCATTGGCCAGGTCGGTGTGGCAGAGAAGACCCGTCTCACCGGGTGGCACGTCACGCAGTGTCGCCGGATCCAGGATGCGCATCCGCAACCACGGTGGTCCGACTTTGGCCCGGCGACTGACACGCCCAGCGACACGATCTCGCAGGACGTTGTCATAGTACTGAGAAGACAGCTCGCTCATGCCGTATTCATTGACCACGAAGTAGCCGGGAATGGCCAGGGTGTTCCAGACTGAATACAGGAGTCCCTGACGCGAAAGTGTGCGGTCAGCGCCCTTGTCGCCTCCCGTATCCATCAAACGACTCCCATGGGGTAATCGAAAGGCCAGATTCGAATCACGGCACATATCGAAGAAGCGGATCAACGCCGAAGTCGTCGTCAGGAGGCAGAGTGGCGCACCATCCCGTTCGCTCTCACGTAACGCCTCCACCAGGCGTGAGAAGTCGATCCCGGTCGCCGATGCGCAGACGACACTGCCACCATCCGCAAATTCTTCGAACGCCCAACTCGCCATCTGGGCCAGCGATGACCAGGGCCACTGTTCCGCCGATGGAATCAGGGAGACGAGGCGCATCTGTGACACATCGGGAAACAGATGCATTCGCATCCCTGCCACGGCAGATGCACGATAGAGGCGGAGATCCGGTATGGCGTGGCGGCTTCGCAACTCAGCACCCTGAGATGTGCCGGTGCTCAAGAACACTTTTTCCGGTGGTGCGCAGCAGAGATCCAGATGTTTGAAGGCCAGGGCTGGTACAGCCGGGATATCCCGCCAGTCATCGATCGACGACGGTGTGCGTTGCTGCTGCTCACAGACACGGCGATACGGTGCAATGCTCTCGAACTGATGCGCAAAGATACGTAACGCGAGATCTTCGAACGCTGCCTCTTGCGGATCGGCGATGAAACGGAGAACTTCGTCGTGCACAGGGTGCATCAGATCACCCCGATCTGGCGCAGCGCCTCGTAGACGACAATGGATACGGCATTCGAAAGATTCAGGCTCCGAACGTGGGGGCTGTCGATGGGGATCACAAAGACGGAATCGGCATACGCATCGAAAATTTCTGGAGGCAACCCCTTCGTCTCACAACCGAAGACCAGAAAATCACCAGCGGCATACGAGGCTTGCAAGTAGGTCCGCGCGGCACGGGCAGAGAAAAAATGCATCCGCGCCGAGGGATTCCTTTCCAGAAAGATTGGCCAGGAGTCGTAGACATGCAGATCGACATACGGCCAGTAATCGAGCCCGGCGCGGCGCAGGTAGCGGTCCTCGAGTGAAAAGCCGAGCGGTTTGACGAGATGGAGGCCGACCTGGGTCGCGGCGCAGAGACGGGCGATGCTTCCGGTGTTCGGGGGAATCTCGGGTGCCACCAGCACCACGTTGAGACGCCCCGAAGGTTCAGAGCTGCCGGATGATGTGGGTTTGTCCACCACAGCGCAGTTGGAAGGACCCGTCACTCATCTCCTGGATGGCGGCCGCAATCTGGTAGTAGGCCGGCCGGAGAAAGCGCGCTCGTTCTGTGCCACCCTTCACGCTGCAGTAAAGGACCTCGCCCTCGCCCACGTACAACGAGGCCGGATCGAGAGTCTCCGTCGAACCGTCCTGCAGCTCAATCGAAATCGAGCCAGCGGCTGCAATATCGGCACGTGTGACGACAAAGGGCGTATCCTCGACATCGACATCGGCATGGTACCGTTCGTCGATCCAGATCTCGTACCCACCGCCCGATGGCTTGCGGCGAAGGTGGCGACTGAAGAGGCGCGACAGGCGCTCGTGCTCGACCGGCTCGTCGTCCGCATACCACCGTCCATCTCGACGGAACGTCAGCCTGTCGGTGTGAATCGGATAGAGGCCCGCGCTGGGCATCATCCTCCTCCCCGAACTTCATCCGTATCCAGGAGAATGGTCACCGGACCGTCGTTGATCAGTTCGACACTCATGTGGGCGCCGAACTGGCCGGTGGCCACGGTGAGACCTGTCGCACGGCAGCGCTCGACAAAGTGTTCATAGAGAGGCAAGGCATGCTCGGGACGTGCGGCCCCGGAGAACGAGGGCCGCCGCCCCTTGCGAGTATCGGCCAACAGCGTGAACTGCGACACCACCAGCAAATCGCCGCAGACGTCACGCAAAGAGAGATCGAATCTTCCCGAGTCGTTCTCGAAAACACGAAGGTCGAGAACTTTCTCGAGAATCCAGTCGGCTTCCACCGGGCTGTCTCGTTGGGCGATTCCGAGGAGAACGACCAGCCCTTTTCCGATATTTCCGGCGAGCCGGCCATCGACGTGTACTGCCGCCGAAGCGACTCGCTGGAGCACCGCACGCATCCGACGCCTTACTGGCTACTCCTCTTCCTCCCAGTCATCGTCGTCGTCGAGGTCGTCATCATCGTCGCCGTCATCGTCGTCGTCGTCGTCGAAATCGTCCTCGAAATCGTCCTCATCCCAGTCCGTGTCGTCCTCTTCATCCTCCCAATCTTCTTCTTCATCTTCCTCACGACGCTTTGTGATCCAGAGCTCGTCCATGTTCCCTCCTTGAATCGTCTGTCCGAAAGCGTTCCAGCGACTACCGACGGTCCGCGCTCATGTCAACGGATAACAGCAGACACGGGGAAGAGTCGGATCAGCTTCTTGCTAGCGCTCGATGAACACGCGTGTTCCGATCGGCACGCGATCGTAGAGTTCGTCGACATCCCGGTTCAACAGCGAAATACAGCCAAGGGTCCAATTCACACCGCGTCGATTCAGATCATCATCTCTGGTGCCGTGAATGCCGATCGCGCCACCAATGCCGGCTGGCATTCCACCATCCCGGGGGATGAGATCATGCTCGAGACTCCAGTCATAAATCGCGCGGTTCCGTTCATTCGGGTAGTCGAGCAGCATGAAGCGCGACCAGGACGGATGGAAGTATTTGCTTACGATGTGATAATCGCCCTCTGGCGTTCGCAGATCGCCCTCGTACAGTTTTGCCCAGTACGGATCTCCGCCCAAAACGATGGGGTACTCCTTGACCAATCGATCCCCCTCATAAACGGCCAGGGTACGCATCGTCTTGCTGATTCGAATCCACGTTTCTACCGGCGGCGCCGGCGGAGGGACAGGAAGTTCGAAGGCTGGCCGGGCCGTACAACCAGCGAGAAGCAGGATTGTCAGGACAACACAGCGACGCATACCGCGATGATATGCCGGGCGGAGTTCCGGTTTACAATCAGACCGCCGCTCCTTGCGTTATGAGAAGGCGGACCCGAGACTACCGGATCGGAGGTATCGATGGAACTCGTGCACACGATTTATGAACCGTTCGGTCCCGGTCCGCACCCGACCATGATCGCACTGCATGGTTGGGGAGCCAATGCACACGACCTGCTCGGTCTGGCACCCTATGTCGCCGGGGGCCAGTTCCTGACCATTTGCCCCCAGGGGCGCGTCGAAGTGCCACTGGGAGAGTCCGTCGGTTATGGGTGGTTTCCTCTGACGATGGGCGCGCCGCCTGATCCCGTAGCTTTCGCGCGCGGATTGGCCGACGCCGAGAACTTCCTGGAAGCAGCCATGCAGCGCTACCCCATCGATCGCCAGAGGCTCGTCCTGTTAGGCTTCAGCCAGGGCGGTGTGATGGCGTATGCATTGGCCCTGGCGCAGCCGCAGCGGTATGCTGGGCTGGTAGCGCTCAGTTCCTGGCTACCGAAGCCCGTGTTGGACCAACTCGCACCAGCAGACCGCTCCACACTGCCCACACTCATTCATCATGGCAGTCAGGACGAGTTGATCGAGGTGGAACGCGCTCGCGAATCCGTCGAGCGCCTGCGCACCTTGAACGTCCCTGTCACGTATCGCGAATTCGACATGGGGCATCAACTGACCCAGCACAGTCTCCTCGATCTGTCCGCCTGGCTGGAGGAGAAAGTGCTTTGGGTGGCGCGATCCGCCTAATGCTGGCTGCGCTCCTCGTCCGGATCATTCGGGTCCAGCAGGAGAATCGATTCGCCAAGACTCTGCACAATCCAACGGTGCACCTCGTTGACGTGTTTCTGCCAGTGGTGGCCCCACGGAAAGCCATGACCACCCTCCACGGTTCGAAATTCACCATGGATCTCGGTTGCAAATTGTTCGGCAGCACGGGTCGAGGTGACCCGATCCTCGACACCCGAAACCAACAGTGTGGGCACCTGCGCACCGGCTGGACCCACGACCGGCGGACATGTCGCCAGAGCAGAACGTGGCTCGGCAATCCACGCCCCCGCTTTCTCCAGACCGAAGTCATCCTCCCCGGCCATTTGCTGCGGCGGGTATACTGCCGTTGAACGCCGGTGGACCAGATATTCCCACCACCCCTCCACCGCCTGCAGGCCACGCCTCCGAACCGGCAATCTCGGAGAAAGAAGCACCAGTGCAGCCGCCGAGCGCTGATGGCGTAACGCTAACAGACAACCCGCATCAAAGCCGATGATGACCGGTGGGACTTCACAGGCCTCGACGACTCGACCGATCTCAGCCTCCCAATCGGCCCACACAACCCCGTCGGCTCGAGTCACGGCCGGCGCCACGGAGCTCCATCCGCGGTGTGCCATATATCCCATCCAACGCCGCCACGATGACGGCACACACCACAAACCGTGCAGGAAGACGAGAGAGGCGGTGTACTTCTCGAATTCTGCCGCCATTCTCTCCACCCTGGGCTCTGGATAACCAAAACTCATGGTTACTTCATAAACGGCAAACCCCCCCGAGAGGGAGGGTTTTGTCGTGAGCCCGTGGGCTCAAGTCTGAGGCGAGGGAAAAAGCTCTGGCCGTGTAGATGGCCTCAAAAAAGGGGTGAAACCTCTTACTTCTTTTTCTTCTTTGCCGGGGCTTTCTTCTTTGCCGGGGCTTTCTTCTTCGCCTTGCTGCTCGTCTTTGCTGCTGGCATACGGACCTCCTTATAGACTTCGGTTGGAGTGTCGATTCAACAATGCCCCTCTCCCTCAGACTACCTCCACCTCTGCCACCCACCACCAGTTGCGGCCGGAGTATAAAATTTACATTCGCAGAAAGTCAAGAGGAAAATGCCATTTTAGAAAAATTTTTTTAAAGTGAAAGTTGCTTGCCATCATTGTGTTTTCCCGGTCGCTAAAATGGCGTTACAACTCCGGGCTGGGCATTTCGTAGCAGGACGTTCTATCGAGGTATCCACAGGGACCCATGTGCTTTATCCACAGGCAGGGAGAACGCTACCCCAGGATCGGCTCGACGGGCTCATACGATCGGAGACTGAAAAGACGATCGTGACCCTATACCAAGCCACCTCATTCAGTGACTGCGAATCCGGTATGATGTCTGGTAGATTTCCGCTGACGGAAACGGGGATCACAAAACAATGCCGGAGTTTAGAACATCCGTAGCGCATTGTTGCGTCGATCGAATGGCTGACCGGCGTGGTCCAGTGGAGTCTCTCCAAATGCTGCTTTATCGAATTTCCGAAGGCATTTACCGGCTGGGCAGCAGAAGGCCCTCTTCATGGCAAGACATCCACTTTCGGCAGGCGCGCCGGTTGATCCGACCGCACCGGCAGGCGTAGTGCCTCCCGGGTCCCTGATTGACGGGCCGGCCGGTGCATGAATCGTCAATGGACGCCCGATCTCGGATTGTGCAGGCCGATCCGGCGGAACCATCCGAACAGGTGAGAATCGACGGACGCGAGAAGAATCAGCGGCGTGCCAGCGCGGCACGCCCAGGGTACTGGGCCCGCTTGCCGAGCAGTTGCTCGATGCGCAGGAGTTGATTGTATTTCGCCGTACGCTCACCCCGACAGGGGCTACCGGTTTTGATCTGGCCTGCGTTTACTGCAACTGCAAGATCGGCAATGGTCGTGTCCTCGGTTTCACCGGATCGGTGCGAGATCACCGAGGTGTACCCTGCAGCCCTGGCAGATTTGATGGTGCGCAGGGTTTCGCTGAGTGTTCCGATCTGGTTCGGTTTGATCAGAATCGAGTTGCCGATTTTCTCCCGAATGCCGCGAGCGAGCCGTTCTGGATTCGTCACGAACAGATCGTCTCCGACGAGTTGGGTCTTGCGGCCCAACTCCGATGTGAGCATCTTCCAGCCATTCCAGTCGTCCTCGGCAAGGCCATCTTCGATAGAAACGATGGGGTAGCGGGACACCCAATCGGCGTAGAACCGGATCATTTCGGCTCCGGAGCGACGTGAGCCATCCGACTTCTTGAACGTATACGCCCCTTCCTTCGAATCAAAAAACTCGCTCGAAGCCGCATCGATCGCGATCGCAATCTGCCGGCCTGCTTTATATCCAGCCCGATCGATCGCCTCCAGAATCAGTTCGAGAGCCTCTTCATTGGAACCAAGGCCGGGGGCAAAGCCACCCTCGTCGCCGACGGCGGTCGAGTAATGGCGCTGCGTCAGGACCTTGCGTAACGCATGGAACACCTCCGTGCCCATGCGCAGCCCCTCGGCAAAACTGCGCGCACCCACCGGCATGACCATGAATTCCTGCAAGTCGACCGAATTGTCGGCGTGTGCGCCGCCATTCAGGATGTTCATCATGGGCACAGGAAGCGTCACCGCCTTTGATCCACCCAGAAAACGGAACAAGGGTTCACCGCGTCCCGCGGCAGCCGCCTTCGCTACCGCGAGGGAGACACCGAGCACAGCATTTGCTCCAAGTTTTCTTTTGTTTGGTGTACCGTCGAGGTCGAGCATGAACTGATCGATCTCGGTCTGGGAACGCGGATCGCATCCGACCAGATAGGGCGCGATCTTCAGGTTGACATTGTCGACGGCCTTCTGCACCCCCTTGCCTGCGTAGCGCTTCTTGCCGTCGCGCAACTCGAGTGCTTCATGGACACCGGTCGACGCGCCAGACGGCACAGCCGCCCGCCCCATCGCCCCGCTGTCCAGAACCACGTCTACCTCAACCGTCGGGTTGCCGCGCGAGTCGAGAATTTCCCGGGCCATCACCTTTTGAATCTTCACGGAACCCCCTCCTCGTTTGCCAAGCTGCCTCGTCTCCGATACCATTCGCCCGCCGAAGGACCGAATCTCGTGGCTGTTTTACCGTCGCTCCCACGCAAACACAAAGCCCCCCTCGCAATCGGACTCGCCTGCCTGATCGCGTTGATCACATTTGCAATTTACGGGGAACATGGTCTTCGTCACCTGCAGCGGCTGAGACAACACCAGGCTTCGCTCGAAGAGATGGCGTTTCAGTTGCAGCAGAACAACGAGCGAATGCAGCAGCATATCTGGAAGCTGCAACACGACGATCGTTACCTCGAACGCCTCGCTCGCGAACGACTCGGCATGGTTCGGCCGGGAGAGATTACCTACCGGCTTCGCCCGGCACCGCAGACTCACCGTTAGGGAGGAGCCGCACCGCGCCGGTGCCACGTCATGACCAGGGAAGGTGGGCGACTGCGGCTCACCTCGGAATCAACATCCACCAGCCGGGGTTCTTCGAAGGCATCGCCGCTGGCCGGCGCCCGGCAAACCCGATCCCGTGCCGCTGTTTTACGACCCGGTTCTCCGGCCTCGTTGCCGGTGGATGGCGTCGTTCGCCAGTTCGTCACAACGTTCATTCTCGGGGTGCCCTGCATGACCGCGCACCCAGTGCCAACGCACTTGATGTTCGGAGGCCAGCGCATCGAGTTCCTGCCATAGGTCCATGTTCTTGACCGGCTTGCGACCCGCCGTGCGCCAGTTGTTGCGCTTCCATCCAGCCAGCCAGGTCTGCATACCGTCACGCAAGTACTTTGAGTCGGTGTAGAGATCGACTGAACATGCGCGCTTCAAAGCCTTCAGGCCTTCGATCGCACCGCGCAGTTCCATGCGGTTGTTCGTTGTCTCTGCTTCGTAACCGCTGAGTTCACGGCGGTGCTCTCCGTATACGAGGATCGCTGCCCAACCTCCCGGACCGGGGTTACCGTGGCACGCACCATCGGTATAGATTGATACCTTCTGCTGGGTCATGACGGAGGGGGACCACTCCCCGGCTCGTTCAGCGCAGTATCACCGCGGTGTGTGCGCCACGCTTGAGGCGTACGACTTCACCGATGACATACACATGCTCCCGTTGCCGCCGGAGAAGGCGCCGCACGCCGTCCACATTCTCCGGCGCAACGATCATCGCCAACCCGATTCCCATGTTGAACGTGCGAAACATCTCGTTCCGGTCGACCTCGCCGAGGCGCTGTAACATCGAGAACACCGGAGGTACGGGCCAGGACCCGATGCGGATTTCAGCACCACAACCCGGTGGTAAAGCACGCGGCAGATTTCCCGTGATCCCCCCGCCCGTAATATGCGCCATTCCCTTGATCCAGCCCGTTCCCAGGATGGATCGAACGGAGCGCACGTAAATTCGGGTTGGGCGAAGCAGCTCCTCACCAAGTGATCCATCGAGTTCGGGCGGACGCGATTTCAGCGTCAGTCCGGCACGATCGAAACAGATGTGCCGGACAAGCGAATATCCGTTGCTGTGTAGACCGCTGGAAGAAAGCCCGAGAACGACATCGCCGGGTTTGATGTTGCGTCCGTCGATGATCTCATCTTCTTCCACGACACCCACCGTAAAGCCGGCCAGATCGTATTCCCCTTCCAGAAAGCAGCCGGGATGCTCGGCAGTCTCACCCCCGATCAGGGCACAGCCGGCAAGTTTGCACCCCTGGGCAATCCCCTTGAGTACCGCTGTCGCAATGCGCGGCTGCAGCTTGTCGGTCACGTAGTAGTCCAGAAACACCAACGGCTCTGCGCCGAGAGTGAGGATGTCGTTCACGTTCATCGCCACCAGGTCGATACCGATGGTATCGTGTCGATTGGCCATGAGAGCGATTCTCAGCTTGGTACCCACACCATCGGTGGAACTGACCAGAAGTGGGCGCCTGTACCCGGCCGGGATACGAAAAGCCGCTCCAAATCCTCCGATACCTGCGACGACTTCCTTTCGCATCGTCGTCCGCGCAACCGCCTTCGCAGCCGCAGCGACACGATCACCGGCCGCAATACTCACACCCGCCTGACGATACGAGCTGCCCCCTGATTTACTTTTCACTTGCGGCCTCCCTGCCCCAACTACAAATCCTCTGGCGCGTGCGCATGGCTCGCGTCGTATGGATCGTGCATGGGTATCAACGCCCGGCACGAATGGGAAGCCTGTACGATGTTCGAGTGTTTTCTGATTGTCGGATTACGGATGGGCGAGGAGCGTCGCGGGCCGCCAATGAGCCAGGCGACGCGGGCGGGGCGGGGCCGTCGGCGTACGCACGCATGGAAGCAGATTGACGTGCTCACAAGGTGGGATCGGAGCCGATCTTGTGGGAAAAATAATCAGCGACGGGCTCGGCCGGACTCCCCGGGAGTGCCTGATAGGACACACGCACAGCGGAAGAACTGCGAGTGCCAGTGTGGGACATGCACCCTGGGGGGTCGGTCCGGGATAAAGATCCAGTGGGAAGTTGCGCCATCGAGCGCCGGTACAGGTACCGATC